>Ga0075423_10003425_pt1 | contig 14598 bp, 15 predicted proteins | sample SoiMethybrSBSTD2_FD_80114 | JGI IMG/M metagenome (GOLD analysis project Ga0075423, IMG submission 80114) | Bulk soil microbial communities from a Populus tree surrounding site in Tennessee, USA - Soil MetaG P. TD hybrid SBSTD2 | ecosystem: Environmental > Terrestrial > Soil > Tree plantation...
GAAGAAGCGGCCCGAGCCGCCGACGATGACCGCGAGCAGCATCATCAGCGACACCGAGAGATGGAACTGCCCGGGCTCGATGAAGTTGACCAGCGCCGCCAGATAGACTCCGCCGATGCCCGCGCACGCCGCGCCGATCGCGAAGGCCAGCAACGTGTAGGCCGTGATGTTGACCCCCGTGCTCTCGGCGCGAATCGGATTGTCGCGCAGCGCCGCGAAGGCGCGGCCCCAGGGCGAGCGCAGCAGCCACCACAGCACCAGCGCGAGAATGATCACCGATGCAAATGCGAAATAGAAAAACGGCAGTGCGCCGTCGAGCGACCAGCCGAAAAGGGAAGGCCGCGGGATGTTGGAAATCCCGAAGGTGCCCCCCGTGAGCTGCTCCTCGTTGCGCATCACGAGAAAGACGAGGACGTTGAACCCCAGCGTCGCGAAGGCGAGGTAGTGGTGTTGCACCCGCAATGCCGGGAAGCCCAGCGCCAGCCCGATCGCGAAGCATGCGACCGCCGCAATCGGCAGGACGAGCCAGAACGAAATGCCCATCTTGACCATCAGAATGCCGGCGATGTACGCACCGATGCCGTAGAACGCCGCCTGCCCGATCGACATCTGTCCGGCGTAACCGACGATCAGGTTCAACCCGAACGCCGCCATGAGATACACGCACAACAGCGTCATCAGGTAGATGCCGTAGTTCTTGAGGAACAGCGGCAGGATCGCGTAGAGCGCGAGCAGGACCAGCAGAGCGATCTTTTGTGCGTTGTTCATACCTTGCGCTCCTCGGCCTTGCCCAGCAGGCCCTCGGGCCGGAAGATGATGACGACGAGGAACAGGAGCAGCGCGACGCCTTCCTTGTACGCGGGCGAGATGTAAGCGCCGGTCAGGTTTTCCAGAACGCCGACCAGCACGCCCCCGAGCAGCGCGCCACGCGTCTGGTTGAACCCGCCGATGATCGCCGCATAGAACGCCTTCAGGCCGATCGACTCGCCCATGTCGAACTTGGCGAGATACGTCGGCGTGACGAGCAGCGCCGCGACGACCGCCAGGACCGCGTTGATCAGGAACACGTAGAGCACCATGCGCTGCACATTGATTCCCAGAACCTTGGCCGCGTCGGTGTTCTGCGCTACGGCCTGCATCGCGCGGCCGGTGACGGTGCGGTTCAAAAACAGCTGCAGGCCGATGACGATCAGGCCCGCCATGAGAAGCGTGCCGATGTCAGCGTAGGAGACCTTGAAATCGCCCAACGCCAGCAGTCCATCGGGAAAAGGGCTGCTGAACGGCATCGCCTGCGCGGTCACGCCGGCTTTCGTGAGCTGCTTTACGCCGATCGAGAGCCCGAGCGTCGCGATGACCATCGGTATGACGCCGTGGCGGATCAGCGGATCGACGATCACCCGCTTGAAGGTGTAACCGAGCAGCAGCATCGCGACCAGGCAGGTCAGCAGGAAGGCTAGCCAGAGCGGGAGGCCCGCCGTGTTGATGAAGAACAACATCACGAAGGCGGGGAGCATCACGAACTCGCCCTGGGCGAAGTTGATCGTTCCCGACGCCTGCCAGAGCAGCGTGAATCCCAGCGCGCAGAGCGCGTAGATCGCGCCGGTTGCGGTTCCGGAAATGATGAGTTGCAAGAAGTCAGCCATGCCTTCCTCCTCCTGAGAGCGACCGCGCGGGTGGCGCGGCCGCGCCCCCTTTCCTTCTGCGCTACTGGATCGGACTCACCGGCGGCAATGTCGCGGTCACGACTTGCTTGCCCTTCTCCACCTTGACCAGGAAGCTTTCGCGATCGAGATCGCCGTTGTTGTCGAAGTGCACGTCGAGGAGCACGCCCGGATAGTCCTTGACCTTGATCGTCGCGCCGTGCAGCGTCTTGGCGAACTCCTTGCCGTCGAACTTCTTGATCCGCTCGGTGATCGCCTTGACCACGTACATCCCGGTGTAGCCCTTCATCCCGTTGTGGTCGCTCTTGTACTTGTATTCCTTCTGGAACTTCTCGTCGAAGGCCTTGATCCCCGGCTGCGGCGCATCGACGGTGAGGCCGACATGCGCGATCGCGCCGTTGGCGGCGTCGCCCGCCAGCTCGATCACCTTCTGCCCGGTGAGCGTCGTTTCGCCGATGATAGGTTTGTCGTAGCCCTGCTTCTTCAACTCGCGCAGCGCCCGTGCGGACTCTTCTTCGTTGGTGTAGACGAACACGGCATCGGCGTTCGACTGTTTTACCTTGAGCACCGCGGCGGAAAAATCGACCTGGCCCGGGTCGGTCGAGATGTCGGCGGCGACCTTGATGCCCTGCGCTTCGAGTGCCTTGCTCATCGAGTCGCGGCCGCCCTTGCCGAAGTCGTTGTTGACCCACACCATCGCCACGGACTTCGCCTTCACCGTGTCCTTGATGTAGCGCGCGAGTTTGGGCATTGCCGTCGATTGCGTGAATGACGTGCGGAACACGTACGGGTTGCCCTGCTGCGTGATGTTCGCCGCCTCCCCGCCGGTGAAGTTCGGAATCTCCGCGCGCTTGGTCTCGGCCATGCTGACGATGAACGACCCCGAGAACACGGGACCCATCACCACGTACGCGCCCTGATCGACCGCCTTCTGCGCCAGCGCCTTGGCCGTCTGCGGCGCCGACTGCGTGTCCATCGACGTGTACTCGATCTTGCGGCCGAGGATGCCGCCCGCGGCGTTGATTTCCTTGACCGCGAGCTTGACGCCGTTGTCGAAATTGGTGCCGGCGGTCGCGCCCGTACCCGAGAGCTCCATCAGGCCAACGATCTGAACCGGGCCCTGTTGGCCGAACGCGGCCGTCGCTGCCGCGAGCGCGAACGCAGCGGCGGTGTTGCGTAATACCTGCTTCATGACTTCCTCCTTGGTGATGAACACTGTCGATACTGTCGATGAATGTCAATTTGGTCGTGCTGTTGCGGCCGTCTGCGCGCACAGCCATGTCGCCGCCTTCCGCCCCCGGGCCGCGACCGCCGCTGCCGGGAGATGTGCGTAATCGTCGTTGACCACGTCGAACGAGTAATCGCCGCGGTAGCCAGCACGCTCGATGCGGCCGACGAGATCGACGATTGCCACATTGTGATTGCCTTCGGAGGGAAATACGCGGCGGTGGCGCGCGGTTTCGATGAGGTCATCCAGATCCCACAGGTAATCCGACAACTGGACGAGAAAGATCCTGTCGCCCGGGATCGCGTCGAACGGCTCGCGCGAGGAGCCGCGCGCGAGGACGTGAAACGAGTCGATCGCGAGCCCCACGCTGGCATGATTGGCCAGTTTCACCGCCTCCCACGCCGACGTGTATTCGTTGACCCAGCGTCCCCACGATAGCGCGCCGTACGCGATGCGGATCCCCGGGAGCGCTGCCAGGGTGCCGAGCATCGCCAGGTCTTCGGCAATCTTGCGCGGATCGCCGCTGGCATGAGGCGAGGTGGTCGACGCGACGATCAATAGCGGCGCACCGACGGAGCGCATCATGTCGAACAGCGATCGCGCAATGTCGATCTTGTAGTCGAGCATGTGTCCCGACAGACCCTCGAAATCGTGCAGCATCTGAAATGCGGCCACGTTGAGGCCGCTATCGGTCACAAGCTCGACGGCCACGTCGACGCCGTCGGGATGGCCGACGAGATCGCCGCCCGAGAGCACGATCGCCCCGAAGCCCGCGGCTTTCACGGCGCGCAGTTTTTCTTCGAGGGTGCCGGCAAGCGTGTTCGTGTTCATCGCGAAGCGCTGCAATTCGAGCATCGGCGGACGAAGGGTCAAGTGAGCGCGGCAACCGAGCGCAGGCCGAACCTGAAGCATTCGCGGTCGAACAGAACGTGCCCGAACAGCATCTCGGCGCCGACGTGCGTCAGGCGGCCGCGGTCCGAAGCGGGACGGTGACCCGCCCGCACGGCGTAGTAACCGAGCGCGCCGCGGATCTTCGCGAAACGGAGAATCGCTTCGGGCACCAACAGACTCCTCCACTTGTTCGATTATCGAACTAATGTGCGACTAACGAACAGTCTATCCAATCCGCGATCGCCTGACAAGGGCGATTATCGAAATTCTGGGCGATTATCGATTAGATCGAGCGACCGGGGCCTTGGGATACTTCCATTTATTGTGGACCCATAACCAATCCGACGGGCTGGCGCGGATCTCCTCCTCCAGTTTGCGCGCGTACGCCTCGACGATCCAGGCCCCCGCATCGGCTTCGGCCGCCTCGGTGACGTCGTAGGGTGGCTCCGCGAGCACGTGCAGGCGGACCGCATAATGCCCGCGCTTGAGTCTACGCATCGCAACGTAAACGACCGGCGCCTCGAGGAATCTTGCGATCGTCTCGACCCCGACGAAGAATGCAGTGTCCTGGTGCAGGAATCGCGTCCAATGTTTCTCCATGCTCTTCAGCGGAGTCTGGTCGGCGACCAGCCCATACCCGCGCACTTCTCCAGCACGCCGCAACAGCTCGTAGGCGAAGCTCTTGATCGGAATCGGCCTGCCGCCGAAGCGGCTGCGCGCTTCGCGCATGTATGCATCGAGGCTGGGCAGCCGGATCGGCTTGTAGACCGCATCGATCGGGATGCCGAAATGTGCGCCGCCCCCGGGAAGCAGCCATTCCCAGTTGCACACATGCGCCGTCAGCAGGATGGTCGAGCGGCGCTCGGCGACGAAGCGCGCGACGAGCTCCGGATTGTCGATGACCATCCGTGCCTTGAGATCCTCCGCGCTCGCACGCCAGCCCCAGAGCAGCTCGACGAATACCTCACTCATGTTGCGATATGACTGCTTCAGGATGATGGCGCGCTCTGCCGGCGACTTTTCGGGAAACGAGCGGGCGATATTTCGCGCGGCCAGGTCGCGCCGCCAGCGCAGGATGTAAAACGTGACAAAATAGATGACCCGCGCGAAGGCGTAGAGCGTTGTCAGCGGCAGACGGCCCAGCGAGCGCAGGAGTAAGACCATCGGTTGCGGCGTAAAGCGGGAAGAAGGGTTTGTCCCGGCCCCGCTTGCGGGGAGGGGGGCTAGGGTGAGGGGCGTTTACCGATTCGCAGGAAACTCCGCCACCGATTTCGCCATTCAAGCGTGCCTTGGCTGATGCGGCGTTCTTGTCTCGAAGGCGAAAAAGGCGAGTGAGCGTAGACGATTTCCCTGCGCCGGGCAAACCGGGCGGCGCTCCGGTTGCGCTTGCGCCCCCGGTGGCCGGCGTCTTTCTGTGGTGGGCGACGCTGGCCGCGAGTGACGCTGAAGTCGCGCGCGTATCAGGCTGGCTCGCCCCGGCCGAGCATGCTCGCGCAGCGCGCTTCGGCCGCGAGATCCTCTCCCGCCGCTACGTCCTCGGCCGCGCGCTGCTACGTTGGGCGCTCGGCAATGTGCTCGGCCTGCCGCCCCCGGCGGTGCCCATCGTGCGCGGTGCACGCGGCCGGCCGCAGCTCGAAGGCGATACCGGCCTCGACTTCAACGTCTCGCACACGGAAGGCGTGGCGCTGATCGGCATCGCGCGTGCGGGACGCATCGGGGTCGACGTGGAGCGCGCCGACCGCGATGTTCGCGCCGACGGGCTCGCGCGCAAGTTCCTGACAACTGCCGAGCGCTCGACGCTTGCGCCGCTGTCGGAGGCCGAACGCCGTGCGCGGTTCTTACGCTACTGGACGTGCAAGGAAGCGATGAGCAAGGCGACCGGCGAAGGGCTGTCGGCGCCGTTTCGGCGCATCGAGGTCCGGCTTGCCGATGCCATCGAGCTCGTCGAGGGCCCTGGCCGTTACGAGCCGTCGCGCTGGCGGCTGCACGCCGTCGACGTGCCGCGCGACTATCTCGCGACGCTCGCGCTCTGGTCCGACGCGAGCTAGTTCCCGTGCCCGGGGAACCTAGGCGACGGCGATCAGGCGATCGAGCGTTGCCGGATCCCTGAGTAGCTCCTCGCTCGCCGCGCGGTGCACGACCCGCCCGCGATCGAGGACCATCGCCTGCGTCGTCAGGCCCAGCGCCAATCGTGCGTGCTGCTCGACCACGATCACCGCGAATTCGCCGGCGCGTACGATTTCGCCGATCACCTTGACGAGCTCCTGCACGATGATCGGAGCGAGGCCCTCCATCGGCTCGTCGAGCAGCAGCAGCTTCGGACTGGTCATCAGCGCGCGGGCGATCGCCAGCATCTGCTGCTCGCCGCCGGAGAGTTGATTGCCCAGGTTGCGCCGCCGCTCCTCGAGCCGGGGAAAGACCTTGTATACGCGCTGGAGATTCCATGGCCCGCCCGGTCGCTCAACCACCGTAAGGTGCTCCTCGACGGTGAGGGAAGGAAACATGAACCGCTCCTGCGGCACCCAGCCCAATCCGGCGTGCGCGCGCCGCCACGGCGGGAGGCGCGTGATGTCGTTGCCCTGCAGCGCGAGCCGTCCCTGCTGCAAGCGCGTGAGCCCCATCAGCGTCAACAGCAGCGTCGTCTTGCCCACGCCGTTGCGGCCGAGCAGCGCGAGACTGCCGCCTTCGTCGATCGCCAGCGACACGTCCTCGAGCACGATCGAATCGCCGTAGCCTGCGGTCAATCCTTCCGCGCGGATCAGCTCAGCCATGCTGCGCTTCCCCGAGATAGACCTCGCGTACTTTGCTGTGGCCCGCGATCTCGTCGGGCGTTCCTTCGACCAGCACTGCGCCGCCTACAAGGACCGTAATGCGCTCCGCGAAGCGGAACACGAGATTCATGTCGTGCTCGATGAAAACGATCGTGACCTCGCGCGGCAAGTGCGCGATCACAGCGAAGAGCTCCGCGCTTTCGGCGGAAGGGATGCCCGCGGCCGGCTCGTCGAGCAGCAGCACCGTGGGTCGCGTCGCGAGCGCCAGCGCAATTTCCAGCAATCGCTGCTTGCCATAGGGCAACGCGCGCGTCGGCGTATTGGCATCGGCATCGAGGCGCAACCGCCCCAGGATTTCGTGCGCCTCCTCGATCGCGCCGCGCTCGGCGGCGACGGTGCGCCACCAAACGCCGCCGCGGCCGCCGCGCTCGCAGCAGGCGAGCACTACCGACTCGAGCGCCGTCAGACCGGGAAACAGCGTGTTGATCTGGAAGGTCCGCGTCATGCCGCGCTTGACGCGCGCATGCTGCGGCAGACCGGTGATCCGCTCATCGCCGAGATAGACTTCGCCCGCGGTCGGCGCGAGCACCCCGGTCAGCAGGTTGATAAACGTCGTCTTGCCCGCGCCGTTGGGTCCGATCAGCGCGTGGCGGGCGCCCGCCTCGAACGCCAGGCTGACGTCGGAATTGGCCTTGAACGCGCCGAAGGATTTCGACAGCGACTCGGTGCGCAGGGCGGCGCTCATCGCGATGTCCGCCACAACCGGTCATGCAGCACGACGAGTCCTCCCATCAGCCCGCCGCGCGCGAAGAGCACGATCAACACGAGCAGCAGCCCGAGCCAGAACTGCCAGTAGACCGGATTGAGATTGGCCAGGTAATCCTGCAGGATCATGAAAACCGCAGCGCCGAGCAGGCCGCCGTACAGATACCCCGTGCCGCCCAACACGAGCATGATCATCAGCTCCGCTGAGCGCTGGAAACCGAACACGTCGATCCCGACGAATTGCGTGGTCTGCGCGAGCAGCGCGCCGGCGATGCCGGCGATTCCCGCACCGATGGTGTATACCGCCACGAGCTTGCGCCGCACCGATGCTCCGATCGCCGGCATCCGGCGCTCGCCTTCGCGGATTCCTCTGAGGCTCAGCCCGAACGGCGAGCGGACGAGCGCACGCGTCGCATTGAAGACGACGAAGAGTATGGCAAGGCTGTAAAGATACGCCGTCTTGCCGTCGAGGCCGAAGCCGAACACGCCGAAGATCTTCTTCATCTCGACGCCGGAGAGCCCGTCGACGCCTCCGGTGATTGACGAAGCCTGGTTCGCGGCTTCGAACAGCATCAGCCCGATGCCAAGCGTCACCATCAGGCGCGTCAGATCCTGTCCGCGTACGATCAGGAAGCTGGTGAGCCAGCCGGCCATCGCGGCGACCGCCGCGGCGGCGAAGAGGCCGCTCAGCGGCTCGCCGAAGCCGTGCTTCGCGAGGAGCCCCGCCGTGTATGCGCCGAGGCCGAAAAACGCCGCATGACCGAGCGAGATGATCCGCGCGTAGCCCAGGATCAGGTCGAGCGACAGTGCGAACAATCCGGCGATCAGGATCTGGCTGCCGAGCGTGAGATAGCGCGGGAAGAGAAAAAACGCCGCGATCGGGATCAGCCAGAACGCGATCTCGAACTTGTCCCACTTGAGCGTCGGTAGGCCGGTCACTGGTGTACCCCCACGCTTGCGGCTGTCGCCGCTGCGCTGCCCCCAAGGGGGGTGCGATTCGCGCCTTGGGGCGGCCCGGCGGCGCTCATGCGCGCCGCCCAACGAGGCCGGCCGGGAAGAGCAGCAGCATGATCACCATCACGGCGTAGATCACGAAGGAGCCAATCTGCGGCACGTAGTACTTGCCCGCGACGTCGAACACGCCGAGGATCAGCGCCGCGATCAGCGGCCCGCGGATCGTCCCGGCACCGCCGACCGCGACCACGAGCAGGAAGTACACCATGTATTTCAACGGAAACGTTGGATCGAGCCCGAGCACGTCGATCCCGAGCGCTCCGCCCAAGCCCGCCAGCGCCGAGCCCAGCGCGAACGTGACGCTGAACACCCGCTCGACGTTGATGCCCAGACCGACCGATGCCTGCTGGTTGTCGACCGAGGCGCGGACCTGCGCACCGAAGCGCGTGCGCTCGACCAGAAACGTCAGCGCCAGCGTCGCGAGCACGACCATCGCGATCAGGAACAGCCGATACGTGCCGAGGTCGACGCCGAGCACGTGCAGCTGCCCGGTCAGGAAACCAGGCAGGCGCACCGGCTGCTGCGCGGGACCGAAGAAATAGGTCGCGGTGGCGATCGACATCAACGTGAGCCCGATAGTGAACAACACCTGATCCAGATGCGCCGCCCGGTACAGGCGGCGGTAGAGGACGCGCTCGAGCAGCGCGCCGACCGCGCCGCTTACCGCGAACGCGATCGCCAATGCCGGGAGAAACGGGATGCCCAGCCGCGACATCGCGACGACCGCGGCATAACCGCCCAGCATCGCGAATGCACCATGCGCGAGGTTGATGAAATTCATCAGCCCCATGGTCACCGACAGCCCGATGCTGATCAGGAACAGCAGGCTGCCGTACGCAACGCCGTCGAACAGGACGCCGATGAAGCTCGTGATCATGCTACGACCGGCTGGCCGAATGAATTCGGCCCTACTTACCCGGGTCTTTCTGATCGGGGAACTTGTCGAACTCGACGTTATACAGTCCGCCGCCCGTCTTCTCGACCTTGCGTATGTACACAGTCTGTACGACGTCGCGCGTTTCCGGATCGATCGTGATCGGACCGCGCGGGCTGACGAGCTTCATGCCCTTCATCGCGGCGACGAGCTTGTCCCCGTCGGTCGAGCCGTTGGTCTTCTTCAGCGCCTCGTAGATCGCGGCCATGCCGTCGTAGCCCCCCGCGGCCATGAAGTTCGGGCGCAGCTTGTCGCCGTTGACCTCGGCATACGCCTTTTTGAACGCAGCGTTTTCGGGCGAATTGTGCGCGGCCGAATAATGAAAGCTGGTGATGAGCCCCAGCGTCGGCTCGCCCATCGCCTCCAGTACCCCGTCATCGGTGATGTCGCCGGTCGCGATCAGCTTGATCCCGGCCTGCGCGAGCCCTCGCTCCGCGTAGCCCTTCATGAAGGCGATGCCCTGCTCGCCCGCGGGCAGGAACAGGAACACCGCTTCCGGCTTCGCGTCCTTGACGCGCTGGACGAACGGCGCGAAGTCGGGATTCTGCAGCGGCGTATGGATGCTGCCGACGATCTCCCCGCCGGCGGCCTTGAACGCTTCGCTGAACGCCTTCTCCGAGTCGAGGCCCGGGCCGTAGTCGGCGACCACGGTGTAGACCTTCTTGATCCCGTTCTTGGCCGCCCAGACCGCCATCGGCTGCGTCACCTGCGGCAGCGTCATCGACACGCGCACGATGTACGGCGACTTGGTGGTGATGATCGAGGTGGCCGCGTTCATGATGACCATGGCCTTCTTGGCCTCGGTCGCGACCGGCGCTACGGCGAGCGCATTCGGCGTCAGCCCGAAGCCGACCAGGATGTCGACGTTGTCACGGGTGACAAGCTCCTGCGCGAGGCGCTTGGCGACGTCGGGCGCGGGCCCGCCGGTATCCTTCTGCACGATCTCGATCTTCTTGCCTGCGACCGTATCGCCGTGCAGCTTCATGTACGCCTTCATCCCGCCGAGGATTTGCTGGCCGTACTGCGCGAACGGTCCCGAGAATTCACCCACCATGCCGAGCTTGACCACGTTCTGCGCCGACACCGCGCCCGCGATCGCGAGCATCGCGGCTCCGCAAAACAGCTTCTTTCCCAGATTTCCGAATCGCATTGCAGCCTCCTCTGTGACAACCATCGGTCCATTAGGCTCTACGTAAGTCCGTTCGCGGTGAGCCCTTCGGCAAGCTCAGGACAGGCCTGTCGAAGGATGAACGGACTGCCATTGAGTGAGCTACCCGTTCACCCGCTTCGACCATGCTCAGGACAGGCTTCGACAAGCTCAGCGCGAGCGCGTCCTCGTGCCGGTCTCCCTAGCTTTTGGCCTCGATCTGCGCGAACACCTCTTCGGCCATGTGGAACGCCGAATTCGCGGCGGGAACGCCGCAGTATATCGCGCACTGCAGCAGCACTTCCTTGATCTCGTCCTTCGTGACGCCGTTGTTGAACGCCGCGCGCACGTGCAATTTGAACTCGTCGGTTCGATTCAACGCGACCATCATCGCGACCGTGATAAGGCTCCGCGTATGCCGCGGCAGCCCCGGCCGGGTCCAGATCTCGCCCCAGGCGTAGCGCGTGATCAGCTCCTGGAACTCCGCGTTGAACGTGTTCTTGCGCGTTTGCGTCCGGTCGACGTGCGCATCGCCGAGCACTGCGCGTCGCACCGTCATGCCCTTGTCGTGGCGTTCGCGTTCTTCCATTTCGATTCTCCCTGGTAACCTTCGGCAACGTTCGAGCCGCTCAGTGCAACTTGAGCAACCGCCGCGCATTGCCTTCGTAGATCGCGTGCCGCTCCTCGGGCGAAAGATCCAGCCGGTCGACGATTTCGATCGTCGTGCGCGTGTACATCGAGCCCTTCTCCGGATCGAACGGCGAATCCGAGGCGAACAGCACGCGCTCAGGCCCGAAGAACTTGAGCCCGCACTTGGTCGCTTCCCAGGCGCCGAAGAGCGCCGTGTCGGCATAGAACATATGGAAGTAGTCGACCGGCCGCCTCTTGAGCTGGCGCAAGAGCTTCGCGTAGTCGACGTCGGAGGTGCGCGCTCCGAGTTGATCCCAACCCGGGCCGACGCGCCCTTCGAAGTAGGGAATCATCCCGCCCATGTGGTGCGTGATCACCTTGAGGGCCGGGAATCGGTCGAAGAGCCCTTCGAACACGATGTGCGCCATGGCGGCGCTCGTCTCGTACGGCCAGCCGAAGGTCCACCAGATCTCGTAGTGGCTCTTCTTTTCCTTCTGGTAGTCGGGAAAGTCGGCGCCGCGCGCGGGGTGCATCCAGATGGGCAGATCGAGCTCGGCCATCAACGCAAACAGCGGCAGCGTATTCGGCGCGGTGAGCGGCGCGCCCAGAACATTGGTGAAGACCTGCACGCCGACCGCGCCGAGCTTGCCCACCGCGCGTTCGGCCTCGTCGAGCAGCCCCTGCGGATCGTTCATCGGCAACGAAGCGATGAAAGCCGGGAAGCGGTCCGGGTGCTTCGCGACCAGCTCGGCCATGCCGTCGTTGGCGAGCCGCGCCAGCTCGGTGGAAAGCGGAGGCGGCCCGAAGACTTCGATCGGCGGCGAGCCCAGGCAGATCACCTGCGCATAGTCGCCGAACAGGTCCATGATGCGAAAGCGCGCGTCGAGATCGACGATGGAAGGGATCGCGCGCACGCGCTTGTGCATGTCCCTGCCGTTGGGCGCGACCTCGAGCATCCGGTCGTAGAAGCGCGTCGGAAAGATGTGATTGAAGATGTCGAGCTTCATGGTGCCGGGCCGGATAGCTGGAGCGTCAATCGGCCTTGATATTCGCAGCGCGAATCAGCCGCGTCCACCGCTCGAGGTCGGTTGCGATCATGCGCGCCAAGTCCTCCGGAGAGCCCGGAAGCGGGTTGAGCCCCTGTTTGCCGAGGTTATCGCGGATTTCGCCGTCGCGCAGGATCGCGTTGACCTCGGCGTTGAGCAGCGCCACCTGCTCCTTCGGCAGGCCGGGTGGGCCGAGCAGCGCATACCAGATATCGACGTCGATGTCGGTCACGCCTTCGTCGGCGAGCGAAGGCACCTCCGGCGTCACGGGCGAGCGGTGCGCGCCGCCCGCAGCGAGCATGCGCAGCTTGCCGCTCTGCACCTGGGGCAGCGCGACGTGGACGGGAAGGAACATCACCTGCACCTGTCCGCCGAGCAGATCGGTCACAGCACCGGCCGTTCCCTTGTATGGGACGTGCAACAGATCGACATTGAAGTGCCGCTTGAAGAGCTCCATCGCCAGGTGATGCGGCGTGCCGCTGCCGGGCGAGGCGTAGTTGAGCTTGCCGGGCTGTGCCTTCGCCAGCGCGACCAACTCTTTCACCGAGCGCACCGGCAGCGAAGGATGCACGACCAGCGCCAGGCTCGCGATTGCGGTCGGACCGATCGGCGTGAAGCCATTGACCGGGTCGTAGGGCACCGAGGGCTGCAGCGCCGCGTTGAGCACGTGCGTGCTCGACGTCATGAGCAAGGTATAGCCGTCCGGCGCCGCCTTGCTCGCGGCCTCGGTGCCGATGTTTCCGCTCGCCCCCGGACGGTTGTCAACCACGACCGCGACCTTGAACTTGTCGGAAAGCTTTTGCCCGACGACACGCGCCAGGATGTCGATGCCCGTGCCCGGCGTGTAGGGCACGATGACGCGAATCGGCCGGTTGGGATATTGCGTCGCCTGCGCCGCCGCGGTGGTGACGGTCAACAGCCACAACAGCAGGCATAGCAGCGTCCATCCCGCCGTTCGCAGCGCGGCTCCCTGCCTCCACGCGGCTGCTCGCCTCGCCTGTCGCGTCATCGCTCGTCTCCCCCGAGAAAACCGACGACTTCCGCCGTAAAGCGGTCGGCAGCTTCGACGTTGGAAAGGTGCGCCGCATCGAGCTCGACGTAGCGCGCGCCGCGAATCCGCTCGGCAGTCGCTCGACCTTCGGCCGGCGGCGTCACGGCGTCGTGCATCCCGGCGATGACGAGCGTCGGATGGCGGACCTCCGCAATCGAATCGCGCTGATCCATGTCGCGCACCGCGGCACAGCAGGCCATGTATCCTTCGGCTGGCGTCGCGGTCAACATCGCGCAAATCCGCGCGACCGACTCGGGCGCCCGGGCCCGGAACGCCGCGGTGAACCAGCGGTCGAGCAGCGTATCGACGATCGCCTCCATCCCGCCCTTGCGCACGTTGTCGATGCGCTGCTTCCACATCTCCGGCGTCCCGATCTTCGGCGCCGTGTTGGCAAGCACGATGCGCCCGATGCGGTCCGGTGCGTGCACCCCCAGCCACATGCCGATCATCCCGCCCATCGACAGCCCGCAGAAGTGCGCGCGGCGGATCTTCAGCGCGTCGAGCAGCATGAGAACGTCTCGTCCGAGCTCGCCGATCGTGTACGGTCCCGGAGTGACGGTCGACGCACCGTGGCCGCGCGTGTCGTAGCGGAGCACGCGGAAGCGCGCGGTCAGCGCCGGCATTTGTGTGTCCCACATCGACAGGCTGGTACCCAGCGAATTGGAGAGGACGAGCACCGGCGCATCCGGAGGCCCGTCGACACGACAATTGAACTTATCGCCCGCGATGTCAAGCGTCGACACTGCCATCACCTTCTAGCTTGCGCGCGGCGAGCGCCCGGGCAACCAGTCGTTCGGCCTGGCCTAAGTAGCGGCGCGGGTCGAGGAGGCGCTCGAGGTCAGCCGGAGCCAGATGCGCGCCGACATTTGAATCCGCGAGGAGTACGTCGCGCAGGTGCCGGCGCTCGCGCACCGCCCGCGCGGACGCTTCTTCGACCAGCTCATGCGCCTTCATCTTGCCGATCTTCTCGCCGAGCGCCATTGCGACGGCCTCGGCGAGAATGAGCCCATGCGTGATCTCGAGATTCGCGGCCATCTGCGCCGGGTCGGCCTGCAAGCCTTCGACGACGACGATCGCATGCGCCAGCGCGCCGCCGGCGAGCGCGCAGATTTCCGGCAGCGTGTCCCATTCGGCGTGCCATCCACCCAGGGCCCTCTCGTGCTCCTGAACCATTGCAGCGAGCATCGTCGCCACCAGCGGCGGCACGCGCACGGCCGCGGCCAGCATGACCGCCGAGCTCACGGGGTTGCGCTTGTGCGGCATCGTCGACGAGCCGCCGCGGCCGGGCGCGGAGGGCTCGAACGCTTCCGCGACCTCCGTCTGCATCAGCAGCGACACGTCGCGCGCAAGCTTGCCCAGCGTCCCGACGACGAGGCCCAGCGTGGTCGCGACCTCCGCGAGGCGATCGCGCTGCGCGTGCCAGGGAACGTCGGGCAACGCAAGCTGCAACTCTGCGGCCA
>Ga0075423_10003426_pt1 | contig 14598 bp, 12 predicted proteins | sample SoiMethybrSBSTD2_FD_80114 | JGI IMG/M metagenome (GOLD analysis project Ga0075423, IMG submission 80114) | Bulk soil microbial communities from a Populus tree surrounding site in Tennessee, USA - Soil MetaG P. TD hybrid SBSTD2 | ecosystem: Environmental > Terrestrial > Soil > Tree plantation...
GACGCGCGCGAGACGGCGTTCGCCTACGGGGCGGCGCTCGGCGCTGCGCGCGCCGGGATGGTCGAGACGAGCTTCGCCGAGGAGACCGAGACCGACCTCTTCGGCGAGCAGACCGTGCTCTGCGGCGGCGTCACGCAGCTGATCCAGCTCGGCTTCGAGACGCTCGTCGAGGCCGGCTACCAGCCGGAGGTCGCCTACTACGAGTGCCTGCACGAGCTGAAGCTCATCACCGACCTGATCTGGGAGGGCGGGATCGAGCGCATGCACTACTCGATCTCGGACACCGCCGAGTACGGCTCGCACGCGGTCGGGCCGAAGGTCGTCGACGAGCACGTGCGCGAGAACATGCGCAAAGTGCTCGGCGCGATCCGCGACGGCTCCTTCGCACGCGAGTGGATCGCGGAGATGGACCGCGGCCAGCCCGTCCTCGAGGAGTACCGGGCCGAGCTCGCCGAGAAGCAGATCGAGCAGGTCGGTGCGAGACTTCGCGCACTGAACGTGAAGGAGGAGACTGCGGAGGTCCATGGGGTCGGTTGACGTACCGGTCGCGCTGCTCGGGTACGGCACCGTCGGCGCGGCCGTGAATCGCCTGCTGACTGAGTCTGCGGACGACATCGAACGCGCGACCGGCCACCGCCTGCGCGTGGTGAAGGCGCTCGTCCAGGATCCGGCGAAGGAACGCGACTATGCACCTGCCGGAGGCGTGCTGACGACCGATTTCCGCGAGATCGCCGACGACCCGGAGATCGCCGTCGTCGCAGAGGTGATGGGCGGGATCGAGCCTGCGGGCGGGTACGTCCTCGAGCTGCTCCGCGGCGGCAAGCACGTTGTCTCGGCGAACAAGCAGCTGATCGCGCGGCGCGGCGCCGAGCTGTTCGAGGCCGCGTCGTCGGCGAACGTGCAGCTGCGCTTCGAGGCGAGCGTGTGTGCGGCGATCCCCGTCATCAAGGTCTTGCGCGAGTCACTCGTCGTCACGAACGTGCACCGCGTGCTCGGGATCGTCAACGGGACGACCAACTTCGTCCTGACGGAGATGGAGAACGGCAAGACCTACGGCGAGGCGCTCGCCGAGGCACAGGCGCGCGGGTACGCGGAGGCGGATCCGACGGACGACGTCTCCGGCGCGGACGCTGCGGCGAAGATGGCGATCCTCGCCACGGTCGCCTTCAACTCCCGCGTCGACCTCGCGGACGTGGAGTACTCCGGCATCACCGGCATCGACCCCCTCGACGTCGCCGCCGCCCGCGAGCTCGACATGGTGATCCGGCTCGTCGGCGCTGCGCGGCTCGTCGACGGGCAGGTCGACGTGCGCGTCCATCCCGCCCTCGTCGACAAGCAGCACCCGCTCGCGAAGGTCGACGGCGCGTTCAACGCCGTGATGCTGCAGGGCGACGCGATCCGCGAGATCACGCTCGAAGGCCCAGGCGCCGGCGGCATCGAGACAGCCTCGGCGGTGATCGCCGACATCACGACCGTGATCGGGACGATGCACACCGGCTTTCTCCAGAACGACGCCGCCTGGCGGTCGCTCCCGAAGCTGCCGACGGGCGACAACCGCTCGCCGTTCTACTTCCGCCTCTCCGTCGAGGACCGGCCGGGCGCGCTCGCGCACGTCGCCGAGGAGCTCGCGCACCGCGAGATCTCGATCGCGCGCCTCCTCCAGCACCAGAACGGCGACGGCGCCGCTCTGCACGTCGTCACGCACCAGGCGCGCGCGGGCGCGCTCGAGGACGCGCTGGCCGCGCTCGGCGAGCTGTCCGACGTGCACACGCGCTCGAACCCACTGCCGGTCGTGTCCGACCGGGGCGTCTCGGAGCTCGGATGGGCGTGACGGCCGTCGCCTCGTGGCTCTCGCTCGGCGAGGGGTCGACGCCGCTCGTGCCGGCGCGAGCGCTCTCGGAGTCCCTCAGCTGCGAGCTGCACCTCAAGTGCGAAGGGCTGAACCCGACGGGGAGCTTCAAGGATCGCGGGATGGTCGTGGCGGTGCAGCGCGCCGTGCAGTCGGGCGCGCGCTCGGTCGTGTGCGCCTCGACGGGCAACACGGCCGCCTCCGCGGCCGCCTACGCCGCGCGCGCGGGGCTGCAGGCGGTGATCCTCACGCCAGCCGGCGCCACGGCCGGGCCGAAGCGCGCGCAGGCGCGCGCCGTCGGCGCCCGCGTGCTCGAAGTACGCGGGACGTTCGACGACGCACTCCGGCTCTGCCGCGAGCTCGGAGAGCGGGACGGCTTCACGGTCGTCAACTCGCTCAATCCCGACCGCATCGAAGGGCAGAAGACGGTCGCGGGAGAGCTCATCGAGCAGCTCGGCGGCGCTCCCGACGTCGTCGCGCTGCCCTTCGGCGGCGGAGGCAACGTCACCGCCGTCGCGCGTGGCTTCGAGGAGGCGGGCGCGAGCCCGCGCATCGTCGTCGGCGAGGCGGAGGAGCGGGCGACGACCTGGGCCTCGGCGATCAGGATCGGGGTGCCCGCGCACGCGGAGCGGGTGGCCGAGCTCGTCGCGGCCGGCCGCGTCGAGGTCGTGCGGCTGACGGAGGAGCAGCTGCGCGCCGCCTGGGAGCGTCTCGCCCGCGAGGAGGGCGCGTTCTGCGAGCCCGCGAGCGCGGCGGGCCTCGCGGCGCTGGAGCTTTGTGACGAGTCGACACTCGCCGGGAAGGTCGCGGTGGCGATCCTGACCGGCCACGGGCTGAAGGACCCCGACGCCGTGCCTCAGCCTGTCGACGCGGTCGTCGAGCCGACGCTCGAGGCCGTCCTGGAGGTGCTGTCTTGAGAGGTGCAGCTTGACGGTCCGGGTGGTCGCACCCGCTTCGACGGCCAACCTCGGACCGGGGTTCGACGCGGCAGCGGTCGCGCTCGAGCTCTGGAACGAGGTGACCGTCGAAGAAGGAGCGGGGGTCGAGATCGAAGGCGAGGGTGCCGACGAGCTGCCCCGCGACGGCTCGCACCTGACGCTCCGCGCGTTCGCGCTCTTCGCCCCGCCCGAGCGCTACCGGTTCCGCTTCGTGAACCGCATCCCACTCGAGCGTGGGCTCGGCTCGAGTGCGGCCGCGATCGCAGCGGGGCTCGTCGCCGGCGCCGCCGTCACCGGCCGCCCTGCGGAGCCCGGCGAGCTGCTCGCGGTGGGCGTCCCGATCGAAGGGCACGCCGACAACCTCGCCGCGTCGTTGTACGGCGGCGTGTGCTTCGCGATGAAGCGCAACGGCACGATCCACGCAGCGCGGATCGCGGCCGACATGCCTGCAGCCGCGATCGTGGCGATGCCGGAGGCGCGGACGCACACCGGCAAGTCGCGCGGCGCGCTGCCCGCGACGGTCACGCACGCCGACGCGGCGCACAACGCGGCCTCGGCGGCGCTGCTCGGCGCCGCGATCGCGGGCGGCGACGCGAGCCTGCTGCGCGACGCGTTCGACGATCGCCTCCACGAGCAGTACCGAGCTCCGAACGCGCCGCTCCTGAAGGAGCTGCGTACGCATGCGCCCGAGGGCACGGTCGGTGTGACGCTCTCGGGCTCGGGGCCGTCGGTCGTGGTCTGGGCCGAGCGCGAGCGCGCGGGCGACGTCGCGCGCGAGCTGGAAGGAACGGTCCCTGCCGGCACCCGCGTCCTCCCGCTGCCCGTCGCGCGCGAGGGAGCCCACGCGACATGAGCGTCTACGACCGCACGAGCCCCGCCAAGCGCAACAGCGCCGCACTCACGGACGGCGTCGACCGCGCCCCCGCGCGCGCAATGCTGAAGGCAGTCGGTTTCACCGATGCGGACCTTGCGCGCCCGCTGATCGGCGTCGCGACGACGTGGATCGAGACGATGCCGTGCAACCTGAACCAGCGTCTACTCGCGGGCTACGTCAAGCAGGGCATTCGCCGCGCGGGCGGGATGCCCGTCGAGTTCAACACCGTCTCCGTCTCCGACGGCGTCACGATGGGGACGGTGGGCATGCGCGCCTCGCTCGTCTCGCGCGAGGTGATCGCCGACTCGATCGAGCTCGTCGCGCGCGGCCACCTGTTCGACGGGCTCGTGTGCATCGTCGGCTGCGACAAGACGATTCCCGCGGCCGTGATGGCGCTCGCGCGCCTCGACCTCCCAGGCCTCGTGCTGTACGGCGGCTCGATCGCCGCCGGCCGCTACCGCGGCAAGGACGTGACGATCCAGGACGTCTTCGAGGCCGTCGGCTCGCACGCGGCGGGCACGATGACCGACGGCGAGGTGCACGCGCTCGAGAGCGTCGCCTGCCCCGGCGTCGGCGCCTGCGGCGGCCAGTTCACCGCCAACACGATGGCGACGGTCCTCGACTTCCTCGGCGTCAGCGCTCCCGGCCTGAACGAGGTGCCCGCCACTCACCCCGGCAAGCCCGAGGCGGCGGTGAAGGCGGGCGAGCTCGCGATGAAGCTCGTCGAGACGGACACGCGGCCGTCGCAGATCCTGACGCGCGAGGCGTTCGAGAACGCGATCAGCGCCGTCGCCGCGACCGGCGGCTCGACGAACGGCGTGCTGCACCTGCTCGCGATCGCGGCCGAGGCGGGCGTTGAGCTGACGATCGACGACTTCGACACGATCTCGGCGCGCACGCCGATCGTCGCGGACATCAAGCCGGGCGGGCGGTACGTCGCCACAGATCTCTTCCGCGCCGGCGGCGTCGCACTCGTCGCGCGCGAGCTCGTGCGCGCCGGCGTCGTCAACGAGGACGCGACCGGCGTCGACGGTCGCACGCTGCGCCAGGTCGCCGAGAGCGCGCACGAGCGCCCCGGCCAGGACGTCGTCGTCTCATGGGATGCCCCGCTGAAGCCGCACGGGGGACTTGCGATCCTGCGCGGCAACCTCGCGCCGGACGGCTGCGTCGTGAAGCTCGCCGGGCACGAGCGCCTCTACCACCGCGGCCCGGCCCGCGTGTTCGACTCAGAGGAAGCGTGCTTCGCCGCCGTGAAGGCGCGCGCGATCGAGCCCGGCGACGTCGTCGTGATCCGCTACGAGGGGCCGGCCGGGGGGCCGGGGATGCGCGAGATGCTGCACGTGACGGCGGCGCTCGTCGGCGAGGGCCTCGGCGACGAGGTGGCGTTGATCACGGACGGCCGTTTCAGCGGCGCGACGCACGGGCTGATGGTCGGGCACATCGCGCCCGAGGCGTTCCGCGGCGGGCCGATCGCGCACGTTCGCGACGGCGACCCGATCGTGCTCGAGGTGGAGCGCCGGGAGCTGAACGTCGAGGTCGCCGAGGACGAGCTCGCGCGGCGCGCGGCGGACTGGCGGCAGCCGGAGCCGCGCTACGCAAGCGGCGTGTTCGCGAAGTACGCCGCCACCGTGGGCTCGGCGTCAGAGGGAGCGAGGACTTCCTAATGGACGACCGCGGACAGCAGGCGCCTGATCGCGCGCGTCGCCTGGTTGATGCGCTGCTCGTTCTCGACGAGCGCGAAGCGCACGTGGCCTTCGCCACCGTCGCCGAAGCCGATGCCCGGGCTGACCGCGACGCCCGCCTCGCGCGCGAGCCGCAGTGCCGCCTCCAGCGAGCCGAGCTCCGCGAGCTGCTCGGGCAGCGGCGCCCAGACGAACATCGTCCCGCGCGGCGGCTCGACCTGCCACCCGGCGCGGGCGAGGCCGTTGCACAGCGCATCGCGGCGGCTGCGGTAGATCGCGCAGACCTCCGCGGGATAGTCCTGCGCCTCGCGCAACGTGACGGTCGAGGCGATCTGGATCGGCTGGAACGTCCCGTAGTCGAGGTAGGACTTCAGCTTGGCGAGCGCGCCGACGACGTCGGCGCGCCCGAGCACGAAGCCGACGCGCCAGCCGGCCATGGAGAACGACTTCGTCAGGCTGTACAGCTCGATCGCGCATTCGTCCGCTCCGTCCGCGGCGAGGACCGACGGCGGCTCGTGCCCGTCGAAGGCCACGTCGGCGTACGCGAAGTCGTGCACGAGCAGGAACTCGTGCTCGCGCGCGAGGTCGACGAGGCGTTGCATGTCCTCGGGCGTCGCCACGGCGGTGGTCGGGTTGTGGGGAAACGAGACGATCACGACCTTGGGCCGTGTCTCGCGGACGGCGTCGGCGATCGCGTCGACGCCGCCCTCGGCCGGCGGCGAGACGACCGTCGCGCCGGCGAGCCGCGGGGCGACACGGTGGATCGGGTAGGCGGGCGTCGGGACGACGACGGCGTCGCCCCCCTCCACGAGCACCCACATCAGGTGTGCGAGGCCCTCCTTCGCGCCGATCGTGCTCACGACCTGCGTCTCCGGGTCGAGCGTCACCCCGAAGACGCGCGCGTAGCGCTCGCTGACGGCGCGCCTCAGCTGCTCGATGCCGCGGCTGACCGAGTAGCGGTGATTCCTGGCGTTGAGCGCGGCCTCACGAAGCTTCTCGACGGCGACCGCCGGCGACGGGATGTCCGGGTTGCCGAAGCCGAGGTCGATGACGTCGCGGCCTTCGCGCCGCAGCTCGCGCTTCAGCTGGTCGACGGTGGCGAAGACGTAGGGCGGCAGGTCGTCGATGCGGCGAAACTTCATTTTCTAAAGTATTGATGGAATCGAGATGAGACGGAGCGGAGATGTCGGTTGAGACACTGAGATGCCGGGTGTGTGAAGCGGAGTATCCCGCGGTTGCGAGCGGAACATGCCTGCGCTGCTTCGGGCCGCTCGAGCCGGTCTACGACTGGGACGAGGTCGCGCGCACCGCCACCCGGGAGCGGATCGCGGCCGGGCCGCGCTCGCTGTGGCGCTACGAGGCGCTGCTGCCGACGCGGGCGCCGGTCGATGCGGGCGGCGGGCCGGGGTGGACGCCCCTCGTCCGCGCGCCGCGGCTCGCGAGCGCCGTCGGCGTGAGGGAGGTGCTGCTGAAGCTCGACCACACCAACCCGACACATTCGTTCAAGGACCGAGTGGTCGGCGTCGCTGCGGCCAAGGCCGCCGAGCTCGGCGCCGACACCCTCGCGTGCGCGTCGACGGGCAACCTCGGGAATGCCGTCGCGGCGCGCGCCGCGGCGAGCGGCATGCGCTCGGTCGTCCTCTACCCGCGGACGGTCGAGCCGGAGAAGCTTCTCGCGACCGCGGTGTACGGCGGCGAGATGTATGCCGTTCGCGGGAGCTACGACGATTGCTCGCGGCTCGTGATCGAGCTCGCCGGCGAGCTCGACTGGGCGTTCGTGAACGTCAACCTACGCGCGTACTACGCGGAGGGCTCGAAGACGCTCGCGTTCGAGATCTGCGAGCAGCTCGGCTGGGAGCTGCCGGACGCGGTGATCGCGCCCGTCGCCTCCGGCTCGCTCTTCACGAAGATCTGGCAGGGGTTCGAGCAGTTCCGCCGGCTGGGCCTCGTCGAAGGGGAGCCGCCGCGCATCTTCGGCGGCCAGGCGCAGGGCTGCTCTCCGGTCGCGAGCGCGTTCGCGGACGATCGGCCGGTCTCGCCCGTGCGGCCGGCCACCGTCGCCCACTCGCTCGCTATCGGGTCGCCCGCGGACGGCGACCTCGCGATCGCCACCGCGCGCGCCTCCGGCGGGGCGATCTACTCGGTTCCGGAGGACGACGTCGGCCCCAACATGTTGCTGCTCGCCGGGACGAGCGGCGTGTTCGGCGAGACCGCCGCGGGCGTCACGGTCGGGGCCTTACGCGCCGCGGCGGCCGCAGGCGAGATCGGCGAGGACGACCGCGTCGTCGTGCTCGTAACCGGCACCGGCCTGAAGACGCCGCAGCTCGTGGAGGCTCGGCCGGGCACGGAGATCGAGGCGGACGTGGACGAGCTGCTCGCCGGGCTGGGGGTGGCATGACCGAGCTCATCGCGTGCCTGCCCGGCGACGGCATCGGCCCCGAGGTGCTCGACCAGGCGATCCGCGTGCTCGAGCAGCTGCCACTCGACGTGCAGGTCGTCCGCCTGCCGTTCGGCGGCGCCGCGATCGACGAGACGGGCGATCCCCTGCCGGCGGAGACGCTCGAGGCCTGCCGCGCCGCGCGCGCCGTCCTGCTCGGCGCCGTCGGCGGCCCGAAGTGGGATGGGTCGGGCGTCCGGCCGGAGGCGGGGCTCCTCGGCCTGCGCAAGGCGCTCGACGTCTATGCGAACCTGCGTCCTGCCACGTACGGCGACGTCGACCTGCTGATCGTCCGCGAGCTCGTCGGCGGCCTCTACTTCGGCGAGCGCGGCGTGCGCGGCGACGGGACGGTCTTCGACACGTGCGAGTACCACCCGTCGCAGGTCGAGCGCATCGCGCGCCGCGGCTTCGAGCTCGCCGCCGCGCGGGGCGGGTCGCTCGTCTCGGTCGACAAGGCGAACGTCCTCGACACGTCCCGCCTGTGGCGGCGCGTGGTCGACGAGCTGGCGCCGGAGTACCCGAGCGTCGAGCTCCGCCATGCGCTTGTTGACAGCTTCGCGATGGAGCTCGTGACGCACCCCGCCGAGATCGACGTCGTCGTGACCGAGAACATGTTCGGCGACATCCTCTCCGACGTCGCCGCGGCGGTCGCCGGCGGGCTCGGGCTCGCTGCTTCCGCCAGCCTCGGCGACGGAGGAGCCGGGATCTTCGAGCCGGTGCACGGCTCGGCTCCGGACATCGCCGGCACGGAGCAGGCGAACCCGACGGCGATGCTTCGCTCGCTCGCACTCATGCTCGAGCACGCATTCGGTCGTCCCGAGCTCGCGCGAGGCGTCGCCGCGGCCGTCGACGACGCTCTCGGCTCGCAACCGACGCCCGATCTGGGCGGCACCGCGACGACCGTCGAGTTCGGCGACGCCGTGCTCGCATCCCTCGAGCAGCGCGCGGCGGTGTCGGGATGACCCTCACCGTCGGCTACCCAGGCCCAGCCGGCAGCCACAGCAATGCGGCCGCGGCCGTGCTCGTCCCCGATGCGGCCGAGGCGATCGGCCTGCCGAGCTTCACGGCCGTGGTCGCGGCGGCGACCGCGGCCGAGGTGGGGGTCGGCGTGCTGCCGATCGAAAGCTCGCTCATCGGGCCGATCGCCGAGACGCACGACCTGCTCTACCAGGCGCCCCTCTCGATCGTGCGCGAGGCGACGCTGCCCATCTACCACTGCGTCCTCGGCCTTCCCGGCGCGACGCTCGAGGCCGCAACCGTCGTGTGGTCGCACCCCGCGGCGTTCGATCAATGCCGCGACTTGTTCGCAGACTGGGACGTGAAGTGTGTGCCGGCGGCGACGACGGCCGACGCCGCCCACCACGTCTCGATGACGGCGGATCCGGCCCACGTCGCGATCGCCAGCCCCGACGCGGCCGAGGTCTACAACCTCGAGGTGATCGCCGCCGACGTCGGCGACAAGCCGGGGGCGTTCACGCGCTTCGTCGCCGTCGCGCCGTACACGCAGGTCTCGGGCGGCGAGGGCTGGCGCACCGCGCTGTCGTTCCTCACCGACCACCAGCCCGGTGCGCTCTACCGCGCGCTCGGACCGCTCGCCCGCAACAACGTGAACCTCGTGCAGCTCGTCTCGCGACCGCTCCCGAACTCACCGTGGCGGTACCGTTTCGACGTCGTGCTCGACGGTCACGTGTTCGACGCCAACGTGCGTCCGGCACTGACCGAGCTGCGTTCGCTGACGCGCGAGCTTCGCCTCTTCGGCTCCTACGCGGCGGAGCAGACGCGGTGAGCCGGACGCTCTTCCGCAAGATCTGGGACGCGCACGTCGTGGGCGACGGAGACTTCCCGCTGCTCTATGTCGACCTGCACCTCGTCCACGAGGTGACGAGCCCGCAGGCGTTCGAGGCGCTGCGCGCCGCCGGGCGACCGGTGCGGAGGCCCGATCTGACCGTCGCGACGATGGACCACAACGTGCCGACGCTTGACGGCCCGGTGACGGACCCCCTCGCCCGCGCGCAGCTCGACGCGCTGCGGCGCAATTGCGACGAGTTCGGCGTGCGGCTGTTCGCGACCGGCAGCGGCCGCGAGGGGATCGTGCACGTCATCGGCCCGGAGCTCGGCTTGACCCAGCCGGGCATGACCATCGTCTGCGGCGACAGCCACACCTCGACGCACGGCGCGTTCGCCGCACTCGCGATCGGCATCGGCACGTCGGAGGTCGAGCACGTGCTCGCGACCCAGACGCTGCCGCAGGCTCTGCCCAAGACGATGCGCGTGGAGTTCACCGGCACGCTGCCGTTCGGGCTCGCGGCGAAGGACATGGTGCTGGCGGCGATCGGCCAGATCGGCGTCGCAGGCGGTGTCGGCCACGTCATCGAGTACACCGGCGAGGCGGTGCGCACGCTCTCGATGGAGGGGCGCATGACGATCTGCAACATGTCCATCGAAGCAGGGGCGCGTGCGGGGATGATCGCCCCTGACGACACGACGTTCGCCTACCTCGAAGGGCGCCCCGGCGCGCCGCACGGCGCGGACTGGGAGCGGGCGCTCGAGGGGTGGCGCGACCTGCGGACGGACGACGAGGCGGCGTACGACCGCAGCGTGTCCGTCGACGTCTCGGCGCTGACGCCGCAGGTGACGTGGGGGACGAACCCGGGCATGGTCGCTCCTGTCGACGGCGTCGTTCCCGACCCGGCCGACTTCTCCGATCCGGAGCAGCGCGATGCAGTCACCCGTGCGCTCCGCTACATGGATCTCGTGCCGGGGACGCCGCTGGCCGAGGTGCGCATCGACAAGGTGTTCATCGGGTCTTGCACGAACGCGCGCATCGAGGATCTGCGTGCGGCAGCCCAGGTCGTCGCCGGCAGGCGCGTGGCGCAGGGCGTGCAGGCGATCGTCGTCCCAGGCTCGGCGCGTGTGAAGCAGCAGGCGGAGCAGGAGGGACTGCGCGAAGTGTTCGAGTCGGCCGGCTTCGAGTGGCGCCGCGCCGGGTGCTCGATGTGCCTCGGCATGAATCCCGACGTGCTGTCCGCCGGCGAGCGCTGCGCGTCGACCTCGAACCGCAACTTCGAGGGCCGGCAGGGCGCAGGCGGTCGCACGCACCTCGTCAGCCCCGCGATGGCTGCCGCTGCCGCGCTCTCGGGGCACTTCACCGACGTGCGGGAGCTTGCGTGAGGCCGCTGCCCTCGGTGACGGGGATCGTCGCGCTGCTCGACCGCAGCGACGTCGACACCGACCAGATCATCCCGAAGCAGTTCCTGAAGCGGATCGAACGCAGTGGTTACGGCGAGTTCCTGTTCTTCGACTGGATGAAGGACCCGGACTTCGAGCTCCACCGCTACCCCGGTGCGTCGATCCTGATCGCCGGGGCGAACTTCGGCTGCGGCTCGTCGCGCGAGCACGCGGTGTGGGCGCTCGAGGATTACGGCTTCCGCGTGGTGATCGCGCCGTCGTTCGGCGACATCTTCCGCACGAACGCCGTCAACACCGGGCTCGCGCCGATTGCGCTGCCTCCCGCCGAGCTCGCACGCGTGCGTGAGGCTCTGGATGCGCGCAACGAGTTGACCGTCCATCTCGAACGGCTGGAGTTGACGCATGCGAACGGATTGCGTGTTCGTTTCGCGCTCGATCCGCATGCGCAGGAGACGCTCGTGCTCGGTCTCGACGACATCGCGCGCACGCTGCAGCGCGAGAGTGACATCGACGCCTTCGAGGCGAGCTACCGCGCGCGCTTCGACACCCGCGTGCTGCCGGTGTAGCGACCTTGCTACTCGCGCGTGATCCGAATAGGGTCGAAGTAGGGAGAAGCGGACGAAAGGCTTGACCACGCAAGACGTGCGGCTTACGGTCTTGTGCGGCCAGGCGGATTGCTAAGGAAGGAGAACAGTGAATCGCACTCGACTCGGGGTCATTGCGGTTGTCATGTTTGCCGTACTGGGCTGGACTGCGGCGGCGGTCGGCTCGGAAGGACCCCGCGTGAACGTGATGGACGACTGCGACGCGGCGACGTTCAACGCCGTGATCGGGCCGGGGACGTGCGTCGGGAACGGGAAGACGACGTTCCAGGACTTCGTCGCGCAGCTCCGGGCGAACGGCGTCGTGGCCAACAAGAGCGGGAAGGGCTGGAAGTTCGCGCCCGGGGACCTCGAGCTCGGCGCCGGCCAGGCGTTCATCGCGGTCAACAAGGGCGGCGAGACGCACAGCTTCACCGAGGTGCAGAACTTCGGCGGCGGCTGTGTGGCCGCCCTGAACGCCCTGCTCGGGGGCCTCACTCCGGTGCCGGAGTGTGCGACACCTGCCTTCGGCGCGACACTCGTCCCGGCAGGCGGCACGTTGTCCGTCGCGGGCCTCTCACCCGGAGTGCACCGCTTCGAGTGCCTCATCCATCCCTGGATGCGGACCGTCGTCACGGTCGACTAGGTGAGCTCGAGACCTCGAACCTGGTTCGGCCCGGCCGAACCAGGTTCGAGGGGCTCAATGCCTCTCGACGAGGAACGCAAGCGGCGCCGGCGGTCGTTCGACGAGCACGCGGCGCTCTACGACAGCGTGCGGCCGTCGTACCCGGACGCGGTGTTCGACAGCATCGAGGAGCTCGGCGAGCTACCGGCGGGGGCACGGCTCGTCGAGATCGGCTGCGGCACCGGTCAGGCCACCGTTCCGCTCGCGCGACGCGGCTACCGCATCACGTGCGTCGAGCTCGGGGCGCAGCTGGCCGCGATCGCGCGGCGCAACCTCGCCGCGTTCCCGGACGTCGAGGTGGTGAACGCGAACTTCGAGACGTGGGAGGCGCCGCGGCGCGACTTCGACGGCGTCGTCTCGTTCAGCGCGTTCGACTGGCTCGACCGGGAAATCGGCTACGGGAAGTCGGCCACGCTGCTTCGTCCTGGAGGCGCGCTTGCGATCGTCACCAACCGCCCCGTGATGCCCGACGACGGCGACCCGTTCCTCGCCGAAGTGCGCGCTGACTACGAGGCCGTCGGCGCCGACCTGAACGCGACGCAGGCTCCCCACCCGGACGAGATCGAGGACCGGCGGGCCGAGCTCGAGGCGAGCGGGCTCTTCGAACGCGTCGCTGTCCGACGCCTGCTCTGGTCGCTCACGTTCGACGCGGAGACCTACACGACGCTGATCAGCACGTACTCCGCGCATCGCGCGATGCCCGACGAGGTGCGCGAGCGGTTGCTCGAGCGGATCCGGGCACGGATCGACGCGCGGCCCGAGCGGCGCGTCCGCATCTCGTACCTCGCCCTCGTCGGCGTTGGCCTCACACAGCGCTAGCCGGTGTTTCGGAGAGCGGCCGCGATCCCGGCGATCGAGCGGAGGAGCGGCAGCTGCGCCGTCTCGTCGCCCGCGCGATGACGCCTGAGCAGCTCCACCTGCACCGCGTTCATCGGGTCGACGTACGGGTTGCGCAACGCGATCGAGCGCAGCAGCATCGGCTGGCGCTCGAGGAGCCGGCCGACACCGGTCGCCGCGTGCACGCCGGCCACCGTGCGCGCGTGCTCCTCCTCGATCGCCGCGAACGGGCTCGGATCGCGCACGAGCGACAGGTATCCGCGTGCGATGGACAGGCTCGACTTCGCGAGCGTCATCTCGAGGTTGTCGACGACTGCGCGGAAGAACGGCAACCGCTCGTACAGGTCGCGCAGCGTCTCGCCGTCCACCGCGGCGAGCGCGGAGCCCGCGCCGAACCACGCCGGCAGCAGCACGCGGTTCTGCGTCCACGCGAAGACCCACGGGATGGCACGCAGCGACGACAGGTAGTCCGCGTCGTTCGGACGCCGTGCGGGACGGGAGGCGATCTCGAGCAGCGACAGCTCGTCGACGGGCGTCACTGCGCGGAAGAACTCGACGAAGCCCGCACTCTCCCAGACGAACGACCGGTACGTCGCGCGGGAGATCTCCGCCATGCGGTCGAAGACCTCGCGATCGGCCTCGGTCGGCGGGGCGGGCAGACGCTCGGGATACGTGGCGAGCAGCGTTCCCGCGAGCGCCGCCTCGAGGTTCCGCCGCGCCAACCCTTCGAGCCCGTACTTGAACGAGACCGTCTCGCCCTGCTCGGTCAGCTTCACGCGCCCGGGCGGGTGGCCCGCGGGCTGCGACGCGATCGCCGCGAACGTCGGGCCGCCGCCGCGACCCGCGCTGCCGCCGCGGCCATGGAACACCGTCACATCGACACCGTGCCGGCGCGCGATCTCCGCGAGCTCCTCCTGGGCGCGGTAGATCGCCCACTGCGCGGCCAGGTAGCCGCCGTCCTTGCCGGAATCGGAGTAGCCGACCATCACCTCCATCGCGCGCGGCTCCGTGCGCAGCAGCTCGTCGAGGATGCGCGGCGCCGCGGCGAGGTCGTCGACAGTCTCGAAGAGCGGCACGACCGACAGCCCCGTGAGTGCCCGGGCGCGCAGGACGTCGTCGGCCGACGAGGTTCCCGAGACGATGAGCGTGTCGAGTGCGCGCTCGCCGTGCCGGACCCACGCGTCATCGGCCGCGGCCAGCGCCTCGCGGGCGCGTTCCGTGTCGAGGTCGCGCGCGTGGAGGCGCACGTCGAGCTTCGCGACGTGGAAGCCGAAGATCTCCACCATCCGCTCGAGGCGGGCGACGCGCCCGTCGGCGATGCGCCGCCCGCCGTGTGCGCGAAGGCTGTCGCGGACGACTCGCAAATCGGCCAGCAGCGCGGCCGCATCGGGGTAGCCCTCGTTCCCGAGCCGCCACCACATGAACGAGAGCTTCCGCCGGTACGACTCGAGCTCGTTCCGCGAGCCGATCTCGGCCGCGTACTCGGGGAGCTCTTCCTCGTCGCGTCTGAGCGTCTCCTCCAGTGC
>Ga0075423_10003427_pt1 | contig 14596 bp, 14 predicted proteins | sample SoiMethybrSBSTD2_FD_80114 | JGI IMG/M metagenome (GOLD analysis project Ga0075423, IMG submission 80114) | Bulk soil microbial communities from a Populus tree surrounding site in Tennessee, USA - Soil MetaG P. TD hybrid SBSTD2 | ecosystem: Environmental > Terrestrial > Soil > Tree plantation...
CTGGATCCATGTGCAACGTGAGAGACTGATCTTCTTGGTGCATAGCGTCTGGCCGAAGGACAGCAAGACAACGCCGCGGCTCAGTTAGAGTTTCACGCGGCTGAAGCGTTGCCGTGAGAACATCGGCACTGAAAGGTGCTCAGGCCCGCGTACGTGAGGCCAGCCCTTTGCGGACTACGGGGGCTCGTGAGTTCGATCCGTTGCCGCGTTGTTCGACGTCCGGCTGTCCCTCAGGTTAGTGGGGAGCGCACGCGATACCCTTGATGTCGCAAATACTGCGGACGGTTTACCAAACAGTCCCAGCAAGATACAAACACTCGACCGCCCTCGCGGTCGAACAGCTACCATCACCCAAATGAGAGGGATGCTACATTCGCTTGAGAATGCTTCGTTACTCCCCATCCTACTCGGACTTGAGCTGTCCCATCAAAATTCTCAGATTGCTCGGAAGGACCAGCACGGGCCCAGGCGGTGCAGTGCTAGGCCAGCCCGCGGTCCCGATACGCGCATGGCCACCGTGCCAACAGAACAGGAGCCACTTGCACTCCCCGGCGCGGGCGACTACGAACGTCTTCAAAGCAGCTTGCGAACATTAGGCCGGCTTAGCACAGCGGTAGTGCACCTGATTTGTAATCAGGGGGTCACAGGTTCAAATCCTGTAGCCGGCACCAGAATACCCTGAAAGTTCACCTATTTATCGGCAAACCTGCGCCAGCCATCGTCCCACAAACCCGTAATGGGACGACTATGGGACGATAGGAAAAGGCGGTTTTCCCGAGGCCCTCTGACCGATCCCCGGCGCTGGCGCTGCGCAGGAGCGCCCTTGCTGGTCCCCCTCGGTGCCGGCGCCCCGCGGCCGCTGGCGGGTGCCGATGAGGGGCCTTCTCCGGCAGTTGATCCCGGTTACCTCATGCCTCTATGCCGAAGGGCGTCGCGTCTGCACGATGCTCCGCGCCTTACGTACAGCCACCGCTGTCAGCTCGCGTTCCGTACGCTGGCGGAATCCACTTCGCCCGCGCGCCTTGACGCGTCGCTCCACGTTCACGGTGATCACCTCCCCAGATGGGTCTTGGAGGTGCACCCTGTGTAGATCCGGGAGGTCGGCGACGCTGCGCCCGGCGAGCTTATCGATCTGCTTTCTGGTGAGCGTCTTTCGCTTGAGCAGCGCGGTGGCGACGCGTTCGATCCGGCGCCGATGTCGGCACACCAGCGTCCGCGTCATCCGCCGCAGCCTGTCGAGGTCACAGCGGTCAAGGCATTCGGCCATCAGATTGATCTGATGGCGATCAGAACCATCACCGCCATTTGTGGCACCCAGCAATGCGACTTCGGCTTCTGCCCCGGCCATGTACGTAATGATGCGCGCCCGATAAACGGCACCGTTGGATCGAAACTTACATCGCCTGTACCATTCGCTCTCGCACGCGAGCGGGTCTTCGGTGACCGCATGCCCGGCTGCTCCGGCGGCATAGTCTGGCCGGATAGTCGCGCCCTCACATAGCAGCGTTAGCACGCGGCCGATCACGGCGTGGCCGGCTTCATGGGTCGCGGTGTGGCGAGGATCGTTGAGGGGCTTCGGCTTGCGTGTCATTGATGTCAGCGTTCAACATGAATAGCGCTGGTCTTCGTCGGACGCTTCTTGCAAAGCTTCGATCATCTTGGTGCGGTCGCCGTTGGTCTCCTTTAGGAATAGTTGTGCGTTGCGTTTGGGTGCTGCAGCTTGAGCCGAGTTAGCAACCCAGGCCCTTTGCTCTTGCCGGGCATCATTTAGACCTCCGTGACTGACTTTCCTTCCACGTCACCGAGTTGCGGATCGCCGCTCTCTCTTCTGCCTCGATGACGTGGTCTGGCGCCGTCAGATAGTGCTCGACTTCATCAAGATCCCAAGAGCAGGTGAAGTGGCCGGCAATTGACGGGTTCACAGCTCCACCGTTCTCCACCATGATCAGGGCATACAGCCCATAGTCAGGGGATCTGGGATCGCGGCGCCGGCTTTTGACGAGTCGCAAGCCATACCGATCAGCCATGTGGCGCAAGCGGTTCTCTCGGATTTTCTCTGACGTTTCCACTGAGGTCCCTCCACGGCTTAGGTGCGTGCCAGAGACCGTGCCAGAAACCGTGCTGCAAAGCTATCCGGGTAATCCCTTATTCGATGTCGCCCTATATTTGCCGACGTGCCAGCCCATCTTGCGTTTATCCGTCCCTGTCGCCGTCTGCAGCCGTCCGCCCGCCCAAGGGCGACGATTGGCTGTACGAACCCAAATGGGTGGCGGCGCAATCGGAAATCCTCGATGGCGAGCTATGCCTGATCGATCCAAGCCCCGCATTTCTACGAGCTGATGGCGCAAATGCGCACGAGCCATCCCGACGAAAGCCAACTGATGTTCTTGGTGTTCGATCTTTTGCACCAGGACGGCGTCGATCTGCGCGGCTTGCCGCTCTCCGAGCGCAAGCGCGATCTTAATCGGTTTTGCGGCAAATCGCGTGTGCCGTTCGTCAAACAGGTCGAGACCTTTCCGGACGGCGGTGTTCTGCTCGACCACTGTAACAAGTTCGGGTTCGAGGGCGTCGTCAGCAAGCGGTTGTCGTCGCGGTACGTGTCGGGCCCGAGCCGAAACTGGACAAAATCAAAATGCCCCAATTGGAAGCGAGACAACGCCGAACGGCATCGCCTGTTCGAACTGCCCAAGTGAAACCAGGGCTGGGCGAACGAACGAAGGCCATGCGGCCATCGCGCGTACATTGTCGCATTTTCGTCATCATGCCGACCGCTAACCTCCTGGCGTGCCATCCGATTCGCAATCGCCTCGAAGATATACTTGATGAAACACAAACAATTTCCCGAGGGGTTCAAAGCTATCCGCCAGTAAGTTTCTGGTATCGCTAGTCCGCAGCGGAAAGCGGAGCCACCGGGTTCGCAAATCACCCTGCGAAAGTGCGCGATTTTTCAGGTTGCTTGGCAAGCTTTAGAGCAAATCATTCTGAAGACATCGAGAACTAACGCTCGGTAGAAGAGTCAAAATCTGCCAGCCACACTTGGATGTATTAGTTATACACGACATCGTGCTGCGTCGGCGGTGTGCCCATGAGAGGGAAATCTTGGGTTCGTCATGGCGACAGTTCGTAGGAAAGCATGGGGAGCTGACAAATGGGGAAAGACGTACCGGCCTGTACTCCAGTTTTTAGCCTGCGTGACCGGATGGCAGGCCTTTTTTGGAGCCTGCTCGGTGGGATCATCACTTACTTTTTTCCATTTATTTGGGAGAGATTTTCGGAACCGCTGGCGGCACTGATTTCGCGGGTGTTCTTGTAACATCCCTCCTGCCAACGGCACTGCCGCGCGCTCGGCGGTGCTCTCGGGGAAGGCAGGGATATTCAACCGCCTGCCTCCCCGAATCACCCTACCGTCTCGGCCAAACCGAAGCACGGGGTGTTTAGCTATGCTAACGGCTGCGAAGAAAGCGACCGCGCGCGCCGCGAATCCGACCGAAACGGTGTCGCACCTTGCTGAAGTGACCGACCGCATGCACGGCTTGCTGATGGATCGCGCCGACGCATTGATGGGCTGCACCGAGAACAGCCCAGAGGAGGCCGAGCTAGCGGCGCTCACGGATGTGATCGAGGCTTACGAGCGCCAGCGATGGCCCATGGGCCGCATTCCAGGCGGCAAGGGCTGAACCGGCCGCGAGATGTTAAATCGCCCCGATTCGGGGCCAAAAACGACAAGCCTTTGAAATTGCACGCAGACTTTGCCTTTAGGCAACCCTGGCCGGCGCGGTCACTGCGAGGCTAGCGCGCGAATCGTGTATGGGGCGACAGAACGGCCCGCGTCGTTAGCGCGAGCCGTCCCTAAACATCCAAACCCAATGTGGTGGGTCCGATGTCTTGCGTAACAGCCTGCCCCGCCCTCGTCCTTCGCCCAAGCTGCTGTGCCGTGCAGGTCGCCCCTGAGTGGGCGGCAGTGCCGAGCCTTGTCAGCGTCTATCTGGGCGTCGGATCGCCGCGGGCGGCAGGAGGTATCTTCGACCATGGCTGTCAGTGTGGAGATAAAACGTCATGCCGTTAAAGCGCGTTTTCACAACCGGCGAGCACGCCGTCTATCGTATTGCTCAGCAGATCGCGGGGTTCCACAATGTCGACGTATTGGCGAAGACCCGCATCGCTGATGCGATCGAGATCGGGAACACCGGCATCACTAATCAAGAGTACAGTTTTGCCCTTAAGGGGCACTTTGATGTGCTGATCGTAAGGGGAGACTTTCCGATCCTAGCCATCGAGTTCGACGGGCCTGGGCATGATCCGAAAAATGACGCGATCAAGAACCGGCTTTGCGACAAGTTTGGGCTACCATTGGTGCGTGTGCGCATGGGGCACCTGAACTCGAAAACCTTGGGCGACAGCGCTGTGCACTTTCTTGTGCACCAACTATTCGGCGTTGAGGAATTTGAGAAGCAATGTAGCGACCCGTATGAGATTTATGACCCTATCTTTTTTGTTTCAGTTGCCGGCAAAACGGGATCGTTTCCATTTCACTACTCCCAACACTGGCGAAACCGACTCGCCAAGCGGTTCCAGCAAAACCTTCACCGGTTCGGCCCTGACGTTCGATCGTCGTATAAGTACGGCTATCTCCAGTCCGACTGCCTAGAGGGTGCATGGGTCAAAGGCGCCGAGGTCCGCGAGGTCCGCGCTCTCTGTAGCCAATCTGTCGGCGGTGGACGGGAGGTTTTCGGTCAAGCCGCATTGGGCTTTGGGGTCTTCGGCATGGAAGAGAACAGACTCGACAAATTCCTGCGGTTACACCCTTTCGTCATGGGGTTGGCTGCGGAAGAGATGTTTGAAAAGGCCATAGAGTTTCTTGACGGCGATGACGCAGCTGCCGTCTCACGTGACAGTGTTCGGCAGGTGGCGCGCCAATGGGAGGAGCAGGAAGGATTCAAACTTGTTTTGGCCTATGGCTGGTAGGTTCTACAAGAGTTGCTCCAACCCGCGGCTTGCGCTGCTCACCGTTGAAAAATCACTGGTTGGCCGGCCCGGGCCGTTTTGCTTGCTGGACCCTGCAGGCGACCTGGGCCGAGGTGGTTGCCAAGAACATCACCGAGGAGGAGGCCAAGAAGCGCCCTTGGCCGGCATGGCAACCGACCAAGGCGGAGCAAGAGGCAAGAAAAGGTTGTGCCGCGCAACCTTTACGCCAGGGCACATCAGGAACTCTCGAAACGGGAGGCGGCTCGGAATTTTGCCTCGCCCATTGCACACCGGGCAGATGGTTAGGGTTTCGTGTCGCTTCACGTCAGTGGTGATGGCGGCGGGATTATATCCCAAGATGTAGCGCTCGGGCACGCAGCGCCACAACTAGATGTCGCGTCTTCACTTAACGCCCAAAGCACGCCAGCTTAGTGGCCATGCCCCGCCGCCTGGATACGCCGCGACCAACGCTCGCCGAAATGCGCCAGGCGGCACCCTGGCTTTGGCTTTGGTGCCGAAACGTCCATTGCCGGCACAGGAGGCCACTGGCGCTCGCGCCCCTGATCATCAGATGGGGCGGGGATGCGTCGAGTGACCTTCTACGGCAATCAGCACGATGCAATTGCTGCGGCAGCAAGGGCGCCGATCTTCAGCATCCGAGCGTTCGCTCGAGCGACATCGCGTTGGCTTTTCACGCGAAGGCGGAGGATTGGCTCTCTGGGGGAAAGCGCGGCGCTTCGCGGGTTACCCGTTGTCGTTCTTGGCTCGGTCCCGGCCAACCGCACAGATCCTAGCTCGTGACACCTATGCAGCTTCGGCGCGAGCGGGACGGACACCAAGGGCGGGCGCCACCATGGGGTGCACAACGATTTTGGTGTCCGGCAGGATTTCGGCGGTCTGAATTGTCGAGTGTTCCTCGTAGCAAAACTTGTACGGAAGGTCGGCCCGGAGCTTGACGCCTATTGCGCCCACCTTGAAGAGACACGCGGTCACGGCCTGGGCCAGCGGTGGCCAGGCTTGCTCCTTGTTTCGCTTGAAAACCCGGCTGGCGGCCTGTTCAACCTCGTCGCCGGGCTTGCGCTCAAGCGCGTCGACCTCCAAAGCGATCGAGCCAAGTTCGTCTTCACCGAGCGCGCGGACGGTCGTGCGCTCCTTGCTGCCGGCCAAAGCGTTTAGATAGGTGGTGATGAACGGGTGGCAGGCCTGCCACTCGCGCGCGAGGTTTGAGAGCCGGTCGCGGGAGTAGTTGGCCTCGCTGGAAAGTACAGCTTTGGAAGACAGTGGGAGCGTGGCTCCCTCCGCACCCTCGAGGATCTTATTAATGAACGCGATCACGTCGCGCGGCCGCTTTAGCGTTCGCTCGACGATGTAGCCCCTAGTCGACGTGCCCTTAATGTCGGCAGGGAGCACGTGCTCCCACGTTACGCCCTGTCCGGTGTAGCGTTGATGAAACAGGCGATTGAGACGGGCCTCAATAACCCGATAGAGCTGCACGTCCTTCCACCTGATCCGGCAGAGAAGACCGTCGAACTTTTCCGGCTGGAAGCGCGCATCCTGGACAGAGCGAATCATGCCCTCATAGAGGTCTTCGCGCATCGCGACGACGATCTTGAGGTTGCTGATGCGTCGGAACGTCTTGATGCACTCTATCAGCGCTCGCAAGAGGTCATATTGCGTCTGTGCGTTGCCACCCCATTCTGCGTCAAGATCGTCGATGAGAATGTGGTAGCCAACGGCCCGTGCGGCGAGGAGATCGCTGAGCGCGCTGATCGTCTCGTTCAGTTCCCTCATCTGCAGGTCATTGACGATGCGCTGCGCGCGCATCTGAATGTTCTTGCGCTCGCTTTCGCTGGTGCTGGTTTCCTCGGCGAGTCGGGCGTTCAGTTTTTCGACGGCAATGCCGAGTTCAGCGGAGAGCTTTTTTGCAAGGTTGGTGGTGATCTCCCTGGAAACCTCTTCTGCATCAATCCAAAAGCCGCGGTTCCAGCGCTCAAGGTAGCTGATGACGACGGCCTTCTTTTGGTCGCGGACCACGAGCGCCGTCAGCTTTTTCAGAAGGAGCTTGAAGCTCTCCTCCGTCTTGACGCCCAGGCACTCGCGGATGACGTGGACGACGATGATGTGCTTCCAGAGGTATTGGTAGAAAACGTGCAACTCGACACCAAGTTCGGCGAAGTAACGGATGATCGTGGAGTTCGCGACGTATTCGAACGACGCCTCGGTGGGGTCGATGCGCGAGGGCTTCTGGGCGGTCTGCTCTAGATGCCAGACAATCGCGCTCTTGCCGGCGCCGGTACGACCGAGCAGGATGCAGTGTGGATCATCAACCTTTTTGAGAAGGTCAATGATCGGCAGCTCGACGAAGCAATCTCTGAGATTTGCGTGATCTTGTTCGGCCGCAGGGGCACCAATGCTCTCGCCCGCGCGAAGCGTGACGACACTATTGTTCGCTCTCTTCTTCTTGGCCATTTGCCCCCGCTACGACCCGAAAAGGCGCGAAGATTAGGGTGATTCGGGCCGGGCGGCAGGGAGGGTCACCAATAAGAATTGTGTGGTTCGAATGTCAGCTCTCACTCTTTCTCATTCGCTAAGGACGTAACCCGCAGGGGTCCTGTGGGGGGCGCCGCTCGCGCGGGGTCCGCGGAACGGCGATTATTCTGGATATTTGAAAGCAGGAATTCTCCAGTTCACTGCACATGAGTTGCGGGCTTTTCTGTGTGTTGTATGCTGCAGAGCTATGGCAAAACCTGCGCGTGAACTTCCGCAGATGCACCGGCAGTCAGAGCCGCCCAAAATCCAACTGAAGCAGCGTCAGCAAGTTGCTGTTACTGCTGTCTCAGGTCGAAAGTTGGCCGCCCATTTGGATCTGTCGATTCAGCGCATAACCCAGCTCACCAACATCGAGCATGTGATCACTAAGTTGCCTAACGGCAAATATGATCAGGATGAGTGTCGTGTGTGCTATTTGCGCTGGTTACGTGATCCAGAGCGGCGGTCGGCTCGATCAAAGGTTGATGCCGAGTTCATCGCAGCAAAAACAGAATTGATTACCATCCGTGTACGGGAAAAGAAACGTGATCTAGTCGAGATGGAAGAGGCCCAGGCTGTAATGGAAAAGATGGTCTCGACCACGATCGTGACGATGGGCGGCATGGCTGCACGCATCGGCGGCCACGACATGGCTCTACGGCGTAAGGTTGATCAGGTTGTGTTTGAGACGCGGGTGCAGCTCGCCAATCTTTATCAGCAGTTTGCCGATGAGGCGGGGGAGCCTCCGTTCAAGGATGGGCGGTACATAACGACAGAAATCGCAGAAGAAGATGGCAAACCCAGCACCAATGACGGATGAGGAAGCCCGGCAACAGGTAGAGCGCACAGACGCTTTCATTGCCGACTTCCGCGAGTTGATCGCGTCCACAGCCGTTGATCCGTCAAGCCCATGTGAGGCTGCCTGCCTTCGCGGGCTTGAGCGGGTCGCCGCTACGGTGGACGCGGTCGACTACATCACTTACGCCAATCTGGCGAACCTCAACGCGGCGATGCGTGGCGGGCTGCTGGACCTGATTGAGGGGCAGCTCAAGTGCGTCGGCGGCGGCCCGACCTTGGACTTTCAGGACGCGGCGGAATTTCTGGCCAGGTTCCAGCCGGTGATCGACGCGGCATTAAGGCGGCGATTGCAATAAGAGGTCTATTCTTGACGACCGGTGACAGGTGTATCTTCGACCGGGAGAAGATGCCCTCGATGTTGGCATTGAAGAAGATTGCATCCGGGTTCCCTAATCGAGAGTTGCCATCTGTGCGACAGCACTCCAGCTGCACCACAGCAAGCGGACCTGCCTCCTGACGCGTTCCTCTCGTTTTGGCTTCGGCCGTGTGAGCCAAGCCGCGCCTGGCGACGATCGGGTACACCGTTAATGGACTGTCGCAACGTGCAAGAGCTGACGAGGCCGTCACGTCATCGGACCGTGCAAAGGCTCACCTTCGTTGTTAACCGCTTCGGCAATCTCATCGACTGGTGGACACTCCGCCTCCAAGTCAGGATGTCCGATCTTGTCGACGCCTGGTCCCGACGACATTAATGTGACTTGATCTAGCCATTGATAGGGGGATGGCAACAATGCCGAGGTTGGTTTCGCTGCTCGTATTTGTTGTGGTTCTTCTCTCCCTCGTTCCCTCGACCATTTCTGCGCCACTTCCAAAGCGTTACGAATACGCCGACAGGGTGTCGGCGCTTCGCGGCGCGGGTGACGTGGGCGGAGCCCTGAAACTTGCTCGACAGTTCGTTGATTTTGCAAAAACGAACCGCGATCCAAGCGACCAAGCATCCGCCTTTGCCGTTTTGGCCAGCATCTACGTATTTCTCGGAGACGACGCAAATGCTGAGAAATTCTATAAGAAGTCGATTGGCGTACAGACCAATGAATATGCGCGACCGGTGGCAGCCGTCGCGTTGGCAGGTGTGTACCGCCGCCAAGGGCGTCTTGCTGAGGCGATCAGCCTTTATCGCGAGACCCTAGCCTTCCTGCTGGCGAAACGCTGGTTGCTGGACACCACTACACCATTCGCCGTGAAGGATTTCATCAAGATTGCGTATCGTCTGGGAGTGAAGAGGCCGGCGGAAATGGAAGGGTATGCGCGCGAAGCGTTCGTTTATGTGCAGCGAGAAAAGTATGCGGAGTTCGGCGTCCTCCTGTCGCGCGTTGCGGCACGACATGTAACGGATGACCCAGCTGTCGTTGAATTGATGCGCGAACGGGACGACTGGATCCGCGAGTGGGAAAAGGACGGGCTGCGCAGACGCGGTGCGTTACTTCATAATCTTCGAAGACCGCTAACCCAGGAGGAGCAAGCTCTCAAATCTCAATCCGATCGGGTGCAGAGCGCTCTAGCAGAAGCCGAAAAGAAGCTGAAAGCGAAGTTCCCGGACTTTTACGCTGTGACGCGCGCGGAGCCACTCACAATCGAGCAAGCGCAGGCCTCTCTGCGTGAACATGAGGCGCTGGTGGTCGTGCACCATTCGCCGGCATCGGAGCCGATGCCGGAAGAGACATTTGTTTGGGTTGTAACCAAGTCGGAGGTCCGATGGGTCCGCTCCGAGGTTGGTATAACGGAACTCAGCGCGGTCACTTCTGATTTGGGCTGTGGCCTTGTAACAACGTGGTGGGACAACTTGGAGTCGGCCTCAGCATGCGAACAACAACTCGGAGTAGCAGCCAGCAAAGACGGGCAAGGCAATGTGATCACTGAGACGCTCCCATTCGATCTGGCGCGTGCCCGCGGCCTCTATAAACTTCTGTTCGGCGCGGTCGAGGATACGATCCGAGACAAAGATTTGTTGGTGGTCAGCCCGGGGATTTTTGCACAGTTTCCACTGCACGTTCTGATAACGGATGCACCGGTAAGCGACACGCCGCTCTACCGAACACGGCAGGTGCCCCGGGTCGGCTTTGAGATGATTCAAATTCCGACCGACAGTCGAAGCGAAGAGCTGCGGAAGCAATATAAGATACCGGGCGGCGTCGGGGTTGTTGTTCGGCCATTTCCTGGAGGGCCAGCTGAGGTCGCCGGCTTACTTGATGAAGACGTAATTATCTCCGCAAACAGCAAGAACGTTCCCAACGTCCAGTTTCTTTATGAACTGATCAACGGCTCGTCTCCGCAATCCAAGATGACGTTTCGCATCGCGCGGAATACTAGGCAGATCGACCGCAACGGCGTCGAGCGTGTAGAGCCTAGGCAGTTCGATGTCGTCGTAAAGATGGGAACGCATACGGTATTTGATTGGAATGCGCAGATCGCGCCCTTGGACGCGCTACGCCACACAGCATGGCTAACGCGCAAACATCCCATCGCCATGCTTCCGAGCGTAGCATCCCTCGACGCCCTGCGCCGCATCGCAAAGCCAAGCGCGGCAACCCAACCGATGATTGGTTTTGGTAATCCATTGCTAGACGGCGACCCGCGCGAGCGTCCATGGGAAGCAGCTTGGGCTGCAGATGCGCGAGCGAAGCAACGCTGCGAGAACGTTGCGCCTCTCAACGTGGTAGTCGCGGCGAGGAAGACGCGGACTACTGCAAGGCTTGCCATGCGCAACGGGCGTGTGGACGTCGATCACCTGAGATCGCAGGTGCCATTACCCGATACCGCCGATGAACTTTGCACGATCGGCGCGGCGTTGAAACTTGATGCCGAGGATATTCTGCTTGGAGCAAATGCGACGGAGACAGCAATCAAGCGGTTGAGTAGCGACGGCAAGCTTGCCAACTACCGCATTCTGCATTTCGCCACACACGGGACGCTCGCGGGCGAATTGCAGAATGCCACGGAACCAGGCCTCATCCTTACGCCGCCCGCCGAGCAGACGGACATCGACGACGGATATCTGTCCGCATCAGACGTGGCGACGTTGAAGTTGGATGCTGATTGGGTGATCATGTCAGCGTGCAATACCGCCGCAATGGCAAACAACGAAGAGGACGCACTGTCAGGGTTGGCATTTGCTTTTTTCCATGCGGGTGCCCGGGCGCTGCTGGCCTCGCATTGGGCGGTGGATTCCGCAGCCACGGTGAAGCTGATTACAACCGCGGTCGGTGCCCAGGGGAGTGATAGGCGGCTCGGGAAGGCAAGGGCGCTCCAGCGCGCGATGCTCGGCATGATCGACAGTGGCGAGGTCCGGGAGGCGCACCCGGCACTGTGGGCGCCCTTCTCGCTGTTTGGCGAAGGGGCAAGTCCGGATCGCTGACACGCGGTCAGGGCCCCGCAGGCGTTGCTAGTGCTCAACTCCGTCCTGGGTCATCGTTGCGCTTATCGCATTTCACGGCAGGTTATTTGCCAAGACTGACGATAGACGCTGAGTGCGGCAGGTCAGCCTTGCCCGGACCACGATCGATGCCGCGAGCAACGGCAGAGATCCATTTGATCCCGGACACCCGCGGAGGGGAATTGGGTGACTTCGGACCAACCTATGTTGATGTCCGCAGGCCGAGCCTGCCCTGCTTTGGGCCGCACCCGGAATAGAGGATATTGCTCCGCTCTCGCTGGGCGTCGACAGTTGGGCGTCGACACTTCGACGGCCGGTGGGTGTCTCGAAGTGTCGACGCTGAAGTGTCGACGACCAGTCGTGACGGGCCCACCTGGAAGGTGGGGCATATGCAGAGGCGCTTTCAAGTGCAGCGAGGAGCTTCACGCCACGATGCCGAAGAAGCGAGACGGTACCCTTGAGCTGTATGATGACGCCGATTGACGGGTGTCCCGCCTTATGGGCAGCTTTTTCCCAGGTCCTGATAAGGCCTCTTTTTAGGACCTAGGCCTCTGTAAACCGTATTGCGGAGCATAGCGGAGGCATTGGCCCGCGACCTTGCGCCGGCCGAGAGTAAGGTGCACGTGAGGCCGGTCACAGCGGAGCAATCTAAAGCAATGTCCTGTATGCCAGGCTCAAAGCCCCGGACGATTCCTTGTTCTATGCTCCGCGACAGGGCGATCTGGGCACCCTAATGATGCGCCCTTTCTTAGCGTCTACGAGTGCGCTTTGAACATATCTCCGGCTCCAAGATCTCCCCCAAAAAAGGGACGTACAGCTCCCCTTTCAATTATGAAGACCTCACCTGCTGCTCCGCGGGCGACGCCTTGGAGTTCCACCACTTGGGGGAGAGCTCCGAGGCGTGGTCCCGGCTGGTTCGATCGCGATTGAGGCGTAGCGGACCCTCAAAGGTCCGGACGCTTTTACCGCTCGTAACGGGCGCCTTTCAAAACATCGGACCACGGAACCATCAATGCGTATTCAAGGCCATTTTCCGTCAGCGCCGTAACTGCGTTACCGTACATTGACAACAGCGTGGATCCGAAACCTCGTGTAACTTTGCTGGGAGGCAGCGGCCCGCCTCGCTCGATCCAGCTAAGTCGGAGATGCTGGCCTTCGCCAGTCGCGACCATCGACCACGCCAAAGACACGGTTCCATGTTGGACTGATAACGAGCCATATTTGAGGGCGTTGGTGGCTAACTCGTGGAGGATCAGAGCAAAGGACTGAGCGAAGCTACTTCCAACCAACAAAGGCTCGCCATCGACCAACACTTGGCCGGTGAACGCAGCGAGCTGCATATTCGTCAAGTCCTTGAGTGACACGCCCGCGGTCCTCTCGTCGGCAATGAGCTCTTGCGCATGTGCCAAGGCATGCAACCGTCCGAGGAGGGCTTTCGATGCCTCCTCAACACTTGTGGTTCGGGACAGAGTGTTTGTAGCGAGAGCCTGCACGACCGCGAGTAGGTTCTTGCTGCGATGCTGCATTTCACGCACTAAAACTTTCATTTGTTCCTGGGACGCTTCGAGCTCCGCAGTGCGCTCAGCGACGCGATCTTCGAGCTTCGCTTTGAGCGCCTCAAGCTCACGGCGCTGAGTGAATAGATCCAGAAACACTTTGACCTTCGCCCGGAACACGGAGGCGGACACGGGCACGCCAACGTAATCAACGGCACCGCTCTGGTATCCGTGCAATTGATCCAGTTCGGAATGCGCAACCGCCGAAACAAAAATGATGGGCGTTAGGGCAAACCGCGGATGACCGCGCACCATTTTTGCGAACTCGAATCCGTTCATCGTTGGCATCAGGACGTCGGTCACGATTAACGCAACGTCGGTGTCGAGGAGGGTGCGGAAACCGATCTCGGCCGACGCTGCCTTCACCAGGCGCGCACCCAGGCCGCCCAGCATGACCTCGTAGCTCAAGAGCTTGGCGGGAGTATCATCGACAAGCAGAATTGTCGGCGTATTGCCGTGATCCATTCGAAGCCCCCCTTATCTCCCCTCTCATTCGGTCAATGTGTCCAGGCTATTGCCAACCACAGTCGGGCCAAAATCCTCATATACGCGCATCACTTGCTCGCTCCCGGCCATAGTCTAACTTGCGCGTGCACCCTATGCAAAAACGCGTGTGCGCGACCTCGGACTTACGCCATCAGTCTCGTTCAAGTTCAATTTCGGCGCGTTGATTGTAAGGATTGCCTTTTCCTTCAAAGGTCGGGGCGCTCCCCAGCTCCTTGTTGTGACCTTGTCCGCCGGGACGCCGTTCTTGATTAGGAAATCCGCGACGGCATTAGCCATGATCAAACTGAAATTGATGTTGTACGCGGGGTTCATTTCGTTCGTGTGCCCACGCACCAGGACTTTCCGCACTCCTTCCGCGCGAATCTCAGGTAATAACCGCAGCAACTGAGATGTAGTTTCTGTTGATAGGGCACGGCGATCCCGCTGAAACCCGTACACTGGGGGTAGCTGTTCGACCCTGGTTGCAGGTCTGCAATCACCTCCCGCAATGCACATACGTCCAACTACCTGGTCGTAGTAACCGGCGTTTGCTGGTGATCGACCGTTGCGGCCAGGAAACAACCGAGGTGCCCGCACTACAGGGCCCATGCTGAGCCTCGCAATTGAGCGGCGCAGCAAGCATCGATTATTACCGCGATTGAATTAAAACTACTGCAACGTCTCACCATTGGTGAGCAACTCTATATTTTCTGGACCCACTACAGGTGCAAGCTGAATTATTCCAGCAAGAATTGCAGCTGGATCACCCAAGTACCACGCAGACTTTTTAGATCAGTCCCGCCCGGCAGCGTCGAGGCAGCTCGACCTA
>Ga0075423_10003429_pt1 | contig 14593 bp, 10 predicted proteins | sample SoiMethybrSBSTD2_FD_80114 | JGI IMG/M metagenome (GOLD analysis project Ga0075423, IMG submission 80114) | Bulk soil microbial communities from a Populus tree surrounding site in Tennessee, USA - Soil MetaG P. TD hybrid SBSTD2 | ecosystem: Environmental > Terrestrial > Soil > Tree plantation...
AGGCCGCTGCGCAGCGTGAAGGTGATCAGGCGACCGTCTAGCGAGGCGTCCCAGCCGCTGGCGAGGTCGGGTTGCGGCTGAAGCTGCGCGTCGAGCTGGGTCAGGCCACGATAGAGCAGGCTGGTGATCTGCTCTTCGCCGCGTGATCGGGGCTGCCATGGCCGCAGCTCTGGCACATCTGCCGTTAGGCCGATCGTTAGATTGCCACCACGCGGCAACGGCGTGGCGGTTGGTGGCGGCGGGCTTGGCGTTGGGTCGGGGATGGGGTCGAGCGAGCAGCCGACCAGCACAGCGAGCACGAGCAGCGCCATGGCAACGCTGGCGATGAATAGCTGACGGGATGGGAGGTAGCTCATGGCAGCGGATTATATCATTATTCAGGCACCTGCGCTGCGCTTGCACGCACCTGCGCTGCGCTTGTCCCACTCCTCCTCGGGCAAAAGATGTTATCTCAGCCCCAGCGTACGTGTTGCTTACGCATTGCAGGGCGCGCCGCCCCCGCGCTTGGCACCTGCGGTTGAAACCGCAGGCTAGCGGACGACGCCTGCTGAAGCAGGCTGGGTCGCGCCCTGCCGGTGCAGCCTGCTTCAGCAGGCTTGGCATATTAGCCACAGGTTGAAACCTGTGGGCTGCATTGCGGCCAGGTACGGGATAGCGCTAACAACGGAGGCATGCGCCGCTGGCGCTGCCGTGCGTCGGTCATTCTTTTTGACGAAACGTAAAGACGCAAAGGCGCAAAGACGCAAAGGTATGCACCGCCACGCCCACGCCGCGCGAGATACATATCATCTGCCCACACGCTGCGCATCACCCGCGCGCCATCTTCGCATTCCAGCGCGCGTGCTACAATAGCGGAACAGCTTGGTCGTAGTGTATGAGAATGTGAGTATGTCAATGTCTGTTCGTAACCTGCCTTTCGTGCTGCTGATGGCGTTGCTGCTGGTCGGCTGCACAACACCACCAACTAGCGTTCCCACCGTCACCGCGCCGCCGTCGACCGCCGTGCCGCCGCCAACCAGCGCGCCGGTGCAGCCGACCGCCGTGCCGCCGCCAACGAGCGCGCCTGAGCAACCAACTAGCGTGCCGCCGCAACCGACCGCCGCATTACCGCCAACCAGTGTGCCTGTGCAACCAAGCGCTGCGCCCACGGCCACCCAGCCGACTGCGACGTTCGGCGAGGAGGTTTTGTTCTTGCGCAAGGGTGCGTTGCTGGCCTTCGACCTGGCGACGAAGCAGCAGCGCCAGGTCGCCGAGGGCGTGCAGAGCTTCGCCGCGACGACCGATGGCGAGGTGATCGCGTTGGTGCGTGGCGCGGGCGCGCAGGCAGAGCTATGGACGGTGCGGCGCGATGGCTCTGGGCTGACGCAGCTCACACACAACGACCGCGCCGAGGCGACGCCGTCCTGGTCGCCCGATGGTCTCTCGCTGGTGTTCGCTTCGGCGGCGATCAACGCGCCCTACGTCCGCGAGTGGGCCGGCTGGTCGCACTGGTGCGCGGCGAGCACGGTCGAGCTGCTCAACCTGCCCGACAACAGCACGATGGAACTTGGCGCGGGCTGCGATCCGGCCTTCTCGCCCGATGGCTTGCGCATCGCCTTCGCCGCGCCGCCGACGACAGTCGAGCCCGACTTTCCCGATAACCCGCCGCTGAATATCAACAGTATTCGGTTGGTCAATCGCAAGGGCCTGAATGGCTGGGACTTCGCCAAGGCTGCCGGGATCGATGCGCCTGCCCCGCACACTGGCCGCGTCGTCTACGCGCCAGCCTGGTCGTCCGACGCCAAGCAGTTGGTCTATCATCGCTTCCTGGGCTACCAGGCGCTGGTGGACATCAACCTGACCGAGATCGGCGGCTCGCTCGCGGGGAATGGCAAGTTGCTTGAACAGGGGGCGGGCTGGCTGCTGCCGGCGCAGTTCACGCCCGATAGTCGCACGCTGGCGATCAGCGAGAACAACGCTGGCGATGCGCGCGGCTTCGGCGGCTACGATAACTGGTCGGTCACGCTGCTCACGCTGGCGGGCAGCCACACGGTCACGTTGCCCGCCGGCTCGTTCCCGGCGGTCGGCCAGGTGCTGGATCAGCTGCCGCGCGGCCAGGCTGCGGTTTGGTCGCCCGACGGCACGGCATTGGCGGTCGAGCTGCCGCCCGGCTGGACTAGCACACTTCCGCCCGATCAGCCGGTTGGCGTAGACGAGCAGCCGGGCGAGGTCTGGCGCTGGCATTCCGGCGGTCCGCCCGATGAGCTGTTGTTCAACGAGATCGATTTTGCGTCGCCGCTGGCCTGGCTGCCCGCCGCGCCGCGGGTGGCGACGAGCGACCTCGGCTACCAGCTGGTTTATCCCGCCGGCTGGCAGCTCGCCCCGCCGACCGAGTTCGAGGAGCGCACGGCTGTCGCGCCCGATACACTGCGGTTGATCAGCGCCGCGCCTTCGCACGTCGAGGATCCGATGACCGCGACGGCGGCGCAGATGTTCGGCTTCTTCGTCGCCGAAGGCGGCAAGGACGATGCGCCGGTCGTGTGGCCCGACGGCAGCGTCTATCGCTCGTTCAGCGGGACGGATACGCAGGGCCGCGCGATCACCGGCATGACCCGCGTCGTCGGCGCGCCGGGCGATGGTCAGCAGATCATCGTGCTGTACATCACGACGCCGGAGCGCTGGCCGCTGGAGCGCCCGTTGGCCCAGGCGCTGCTCGCGCGCTCGGGCCCCACGCGCTGACTTTGATCCGCGAAGTTACGCGAAGTTTCGCGAAGCGCATATAAGCCTTCGCGTCCCTTCGCGAATCTTCGCGGATCGACCTGCTCACGGTTCAGCGGATGGGCGGCTCTACCACTTCGCGTGGCTTCGCTTCCCTTCGCGGATCGACCTGCTCGCCGCCGCGTGGCGCAGGCCACAGCAGCAGTGTCAGCGCGGCCCCTGGCAGCACGAAGACGCCCGCAGCGATCAGCGCCAGCATGCGCGGCGGCCAGCCGGCGTCGGCGGCTACGCCGATCGCGTAGTTCGAGATCGAGCTTGCCAGCGTCAGCAGCGCTAGATCGACGGCGAAGATCCGGCCTTGCAGTCGGTTCGGCACGTTCATCTGCAAAAGCGCCGTGCTGAAGACCCATTCGACGCTCCCGCCGATGTGCGCGAGCATGACCGCGCCCGCCGCGAGCGCGATGTTGGGCGCACGGCTGAACAACAAGTAGCCGATCGCGCTGAAGAAGAACGCTGGGCCGATCGCGCGGCGCAGAAAGCGCTGCGACACACCGCCCCAGTGCTGGGCGAGCACCGGCCCGATCCCCGCGCCGACGCCGCGCGCCGCGTAGAGCAGCCCAATGCTCAACGCACCATCAACACCCATTGGAAAGAGCTGCCGGCCAAACAGCGCGAGCAGCAGCAGCACGCCGCCGCCAAGACTCCACAGCGCCTTGGTCATCGTATAGAGTGCGATGTCGCGCTGGCTGAACATGAACGCGAACCCCTCGCGCAGCTCGTGCAGGCCGCTGGTCTGCGTCCGCTGCTCAAGGTGCGATTCATAGACCGAGATGCTGCCGATCACCAGCGCCGAGAGCAGGAACGAGGCCGAGTCGATGATGAACGCAGCGCTGGTCCCTAGTGTACCAGCCACCAGACCGCCCAGACCGGCCCCGATCGCCAGCATTGTCGACCATGTCGCGCCGCCGATCGCGTTTGCGGCCACCAGCTCCTCGCGAGTCGTGACGCTTGGAATGATCGCCGTGCGCGCAGGCTCGAAGAACGAGCTCAACATCACCTTCAAGACCGTAACAACATAGACGATCCAGATCTGGCTGCTGTCGTGTACCATTAAGAACAGCAACACCAGCAGCGCGCGGCCCAGATCGCTCACAATCATCACCAGCCGGCGTGGCAGCCGATCAATCAGCACGCCGGCCCACAGCCCCATGATCGTCGAAGGCAGGAATTGCGCGACCAGCAGCAAGCCGACCGCCTGGCCAGAGCCAGTCAAACGTAGCAACAATGCATAGAGTGCGATCGAGTCGAACCAGTCGCCAAGCTGGCTGACGACCTGGCCGTACCATAGCCGCCGGAATGGCTTGTTACGCCGTAGCAGCGCGATATATCCGGTTGGTTGCCGTATCATTCGCTATCCTCAGACAAACCTACGATTCGCCCAATCTCGCCGATCGCTTCAGCGACCGACCTCGCGTAGCACGCGCGGCGGCAGCAGCCACACACAGGTGCCGCTGCCACCGGCTAATACCTCCAGATCGACGCGCGCCAGGCCACCCTTCTTGAGCAACACCCGGCTGCCACCGGTCAGCGCGCCGATCAGCGTGCTGAAGTCGGGCTCGTGCCCAACTACCATGATATTCTCAGCGCCGCGCTCTTCGGCCAGTAATCCCAGCAGCTGTTCCAGGTCGCAGCCAGGTGCCAGGGCATCGGCCAGCCGCAGCTCCAGCTTCAGCTCGCGCGCGATGATCTCGCCGGTCTGTTTCGCGCGCACGAGCGGGCTGGAGAGTAGCACATCGAGCTTCACTCCCAGCCGACGCAGGCCGCGCGCCTCGACCCGCAGCTTCTCGATTCCCTCCACAGTCAGTGGTCGCCCCGCGTCGCCCGTGCCTTCCGGTCCCGTGTCCGCCGCGATGCCGTGACGCAAGAAGTAGAGTTCCACGCCAACCTCCTGTGTTATAATTTTGGACAGTTTCTTGACCTAGCACGCTGACAAGCCGCCCTGTCACTCCGTCCGCGCAATCCTGATCGGACGATAGACGGAAGACGAACGACGAAGGGCTGCAATGCCGGTGTTCGTCCATCGTCTATCGTCCTTCGTCCTTCGTCTATTCAGCAAATAGGATAGTACCATGACTCAGTCGGTCCCGGTCATCGATTTTGGCTCACAAACCGCGCAGTTGATCGTGCGACGGGTGCGCGAGCAGGGCGTCTATAGCGAGCTCCTGCCCCCCGACACGACGGTAGAGCAGGTGCTGCGCCTCAACCCACGCGGCCTGATTCTCTCTGGCGGGCCGTCGAGCGTCTACGAGCCGGGCGCGCCGCAGCTGCCGGCGTGGGTCTGCGAGCTGAATCTGCCGGTGCTGGGCATCTGCTATGGCATGCAGCTCCAAAGCCGCGCGCTTGGTGGGCAGGTCACGCGGGCCAAGCGCGAGTACGGCCCCGCGACGATCACAGTAGCCGGCGAGAGCGCGCTGTTCGCGGGTACGCCGCATACACAAACGGTCTGGATGAGCCACGGCGACCACATCGAGGCGCTACCGCCCGGCTTTCGCCTGCTCGCCCACAGCGCGAACACCTCGTTTGCCGCGATGGGCGACGATGCGCGCGGCTGGTACGGCATCCAGTTCCATCCCGAGGTCGTTCACAGCGCGTTTGGCCGGGAGCTACTGCGCAACTTCGTCCACGATATCTGCGGCTGCGCTAATGAATGGCGGCCTGCGAACGTCGTGGTCGATGCGGTCGAGCGGGTGCGCGCCCAGGTCGGTGCCGGCAAGGTCATCTGCGCGCTCTCCGGCGGCGTCGACTCGGCCGTCGCGGCCCTGATTATTCACCGCGCGATCGGCGATCAGTTATTCTGCGTCTTTGTCGATAATGGGCTGCTGCGCACTGATGAAGCCGAGCAGGTGATCGACACCTTTCGCGAACACCTTGGCCTGCAACTGATCGCCGTCGATGCCGGCGCGGAGTTTCTGAGCGCGCTCGAAGGCGTGGCCGACCCCGAGCGCAAGCGCACGATCATCGGCGAGAAGTTCGTCCGTATCTTCGAGCGCGAGGCCCTGCGCATCGGCGACGTGCAGTTCCTCGCGCAGGGCACGCTCTATCCCGACGTGATCGAGAGCCGCGCGCCTGATCGCCGGCAGGGTGTCACGATCAAGACCCACCACAACGTCGGCGGTCTGCCCGCCGATATGCGCTTCCAGCTCGTCGAACCGCTGCGCTATCTGTTCAAGGACGAGGTGCGCGCCGCTGGCATCGAGCTGGGCCTGCCGGAAGAGTGGGTCTGGCGGCATCCCTTCCCCGGCCCTGGCCTGGCCGTGCGCGTGCTTGGCCCAGTCAGCCAGCAGCGGCTAGAGACCGTACGCCACGCCGACGCGATCTTCGTAACCGAGCTGCGCGCCGCCGGGCTCTATCGCAGCACGCAGCAGGCGTCTGCCGTGCTGCTGCCGATCCAGAGCGTCGGCGTGATGGGCGATGGCCGCACCTATGCCGATGTGATCGCCCTGCGCGCGATCACGACAGACGACTTCATGACCGCAGACTGGGCGCGCTTGCCCACCGAGCTGCTGGCGCGCGTCAGCAGCCGGATCGTCAACGAAGTGCGCGGCGTCAACCGCGTCGTCTACGACATCTCGTCCAAGCCGCCAGCGACGATCGAGTGGGAATAGGAAATGCGGGAGGAAGACGAGCACATTTGCTGCTCATGGTTATTACGCTAGTGAGTCAAGGAGGTATGTGATGGAACAGCGCACGACGATCATCCCGGTTAAAATGAACGATGGTACGATCATGCGCGTGCAGGCGACGGTGCTACCGGGCGGCGGGGATGTCGCGTCCAATCTGCTACCGTTTGAAGGTGTCAGCGAGGCGATTGAATCTATCTCCAAGACGATCATCGCGTCGTTCGAAAAGGTGAAGCCGCGCAAAGCGAGTGTCGAGTTCGGTTTAGAAGTGGCTGCCGAAAGCGGCAAGCTGACAGCGCTGCTGGTGAAGGGCAGCGGCACGGCTTCGTTGAAGATCGTGCTGGAGTGGGGTGAGTAGGACGATGATCTCCTGGCTTGCCGCTCGTCTGATGAGGACGTGAGCCGCCGCTGTGTTCTCTATCGTGGAGGAGTTCGCCATGGATCCAGGGTACGCCGGGTTTATGAAGCTCCTGCGTGATTGCACGGTGAGAATAGATACACCGAGTCGAGGCACCGGCTTTTTTGCCGCACCTGGTCTGATCCTCAGCTGTGCTCATGTCGTCAAGGACGCCAGCGTAGATAAACCGATCACGCTGATCTGGCAAGGTGCCACCTACACCGCGCGGGCCCTGAAAATCATCCCCGCACCTGAAGCGGCGATTGTCCAGGACCCATATCCCTATCCTGATATCGCGCTCTTGCAGGTCGATTTTATAGAGCACTCCTGCGTCTACCTCCACACAGGCATCGATTTGCTCCAGCAGATGGCGAGCTACGGGTATCCACGCACTGATTCGCTGGACGACTTCCTACCAGCTGGACAGTCCGCAGTCTTCACTTGCGAGAGCTTTGGCTATATCACGCCGCAACAGCCCTTCATCAAGTTCAAAGAGGGACAGGTGGAAGCCGGGTTGAGCGGCGCACCGCTGCTCAACCTGAACACCGGCGGCGTGTGCGGGATGGTCAAGCGCACGCGTGACCGGTTTAGCGCGCTCGGCGGCTACGGCATTCCAACTGCGACGATCTTCGAGCATTTGCCCGAACTGGTGGACCAGCAGCAACAGTATCATCGGCGCAATGTTTCGTGGGGCGCTCTACTCAGCCCGGAACAACGGCGGCTGCTCGATTGGCTTGGGCCGAGCAGAGAGCCGAACGATCTGCCGCCCAACACCTGGAAAGCCTGCGGTCCACCGACAGAGTTTGTACGCGCGCTGGCGATCGATCCGCACCAACCCGATCTGCTCTACGCTGGAATGAACAACGCGCACGGGCTCTATCGCAGCCTTGATGGTGGAGCGACCTGGGCGGCGAGCAACGAAGGACTGACGAATCTCGACATTAAGTGTATCGTTCCATCGTATCACGATGAAAAGGTGTATGTCGGCACTGATCGCGGTCTTTTCGTCAGCATTAATCAGGGGAAAACGTGGCATCAGGGGCATGAACGCTATAGAGCTGCGGATGTTCGCAGCATAGCGCTCTCGCCGCACGACCCAGGCGTGTTTATATGTGGAACGGGCAAACGTGGTGGTGCCTCCATGAGCGCTGGTACAATTGCAGCAGCAGGGAGCCACAGATCCAGCAATGTTGACGTCGGCCACTTCCATATCAGCCTCGATAGTGGCCACACATGGATAACGCTCAATATCGACTCGGTCAATTCAGCGGTGATCTCACCGATCGACAGTAGTGTGATCTTTCTGGGAACCGGTGATGATGGCCTCTACCGAAGCCTCGACGGTGGCGAGCAGTTCGCACCTGTGGAGTCACTCAAAGCGAAGAATATACAGTGTGTCGCTGTATCGCCTCAAGACATCCAACTCGTTCTGGTAGGGACGATCTTCCAAGGTCTCTACATCAGTTATGATGCCGGGGAGAGTTGGAGTCACGTCGAGGCGAGTGGGAATGAGCAGATCGGCGTAATCGCCTTCTCTCCTGTGAATCCTCAGCACATCCTGGTAGCAACGCGTGGGGGAATGCTCGAGAGCCGAGACGAGGGTGCATCGTGGAGCGCCGCTAACAATAATCTCGTCCATCGCTGGGCAATGGCGCTCGATATAAAGCGGGACGGCACGGCCTACGTTGGCACGAGCGGCGGCGGGGTCTACAAGCGAGCGCCGGGCAGAATTTCCTGGCAGGAGACGAACGCGGGATTCGCGAGTTTGGTTTCGGGGTTATCGGTACTCGTCGCGAATGATCGATTGGTCTTCGCGGGGACTCTCATCGGCCTCTACAGAACCACCAATGGAGGCAATACCTGGCGGCTCATGGCATACTTTGATTCAGGTAGCCGCGACAATCCCGAACCTGTCTGGTCGCTTGCTGCCTCGGACGAGTCCAACCAGCAGGTGCGCACAGTGGTGAACTACAGCGGTCTGCATATGAGTACCGACAGTGGTAGCTCGTGGGACCGCCCTGCTACAGCGAGTGTGCAGGTTATGTTGTTGGGCACGTCTGGCGGTCGATTGTACCGTAGTGTCGATGCTGGCACCTCGTGGCAGCGAGTAGCTGAATTCGGCGGCGATCAGGTATGGGCGCTGGATGTCGATCAGCAGCAGCCGTATCGCATCGTAGCAGGCGTCAACAACGGGGGCGTTTTTTGGAGCGATGATGCGGGAGCGACCTGGCGTCCGATCAATGACGGTCTTGACGATCTCCGCATTACATCAGTGCTGATTTCGAGGAGATCGGGGCGAAAGCTCTTCGCTGGCGCAGGCGGCGGTAAGCTCTATGGCAGCGACGACGGCACAACATGGCGGCAACTTGAGGTCGAACTGCCACCAAAAGCAATCTTCTCGATTGTGGAGTCTGAGCAACTAGCTGGGCGTATGTACCTTGCGACGGATGGCGCAGGTGTGTACCGAAGTGACGACAATGGTACGACATGGCTGCCGATTAATAATGGCCTCGGTAGTCAGCGCGTGCTGGCGCTCGTAGAATCGCGTGAGACGGCAAGCAAGGTCTACGCAGGCACATGGAATGGTGTATATCGCAGCAGAGATGGAGGAGAATCCTGGGAGGAGTTCAACGCTGGCCTCCCCGCGAATCCGCATGCTGTCAATCGCCTGGTCTGCTCACCCACAAGCCCTCACTTGCTCTACGCCGGTATGCGGGAGGGTCTTTTCAAGGTTCTGCTCCATGACTGAGGCGAGCGCGCCCGGCAAGCTGATCCTATGCGGCGAACACGCCGTGGTCTACGGTCGCCCGGCGATCGCGCTGCCGCTGGGCGATGTCCGCGCCCGCGCCGTAATATCCGCCGGCGCGCCCGGCAGCGGCATCACCTGCGCCGCCGCCGACCTCGACCGCAGCTGGACGCTGGCCGATGAGCCGACCAACCCCTTCAGCGAACTGATCAGCGCGCTGCTCGAACGGCTCGGGCTGCCCGCTGCGCCGGATCTACAGATCACGATCAGCTCGGCCATCCCGATCGCCGGCGGCATGGGCAGCGGTGCCGCCATCGCGACGGCGATCACGCGCGCGCTCGCCACGCACCTGGGTCACGACCTGCCGCCCGATGTCATCTCCACACTCGTCTACACCAGCGAGCAACGCTTCCATGGCACGCCCAGCGGCATTGATAACACAGTGATCGCCTACGAGCGACCGATCTGGTACGTACGCCGCCAGAACGACGCGCGGCGCGGCGAGAACGAAGCGCCCGTGCAAAGCGAGATTGCGCCGGTCGTTCTCGCCGCGCCGTTTACGCTGCTGATCGGCGATACCGGCGTCCGCAGCCCGACGCGCTTGCCGGTCGGCGAAGTGCGACAACGCTGGCAGGCCGACCCGCTGCGCTACGAGGCGATCTTCGACGCGATCGCCAGCGTGGTCGCAGACACACGCAGCGCGCTAGCGACGGGCGACCTCAGCGCGCTCGGCCAGCTGCTCAACGCGAATCAGTCGTTGCTCGCACAGCTTGGCGTCTCGTCGCCGGAGCTTGATCGGCTGATCGCTGCGGCGCGCGCAGCTGGCGCAGCCGGGGCAAAGCTCTCCGGCGCGGGCTGGGGCGGGGTGATGTTCGCGCTCGTCACAGCGGCGACGCATGAACGCATCGCCGCAGCGCTGACCAGGGCCGGCGCGGTTCGCGTCCTCGAAACGACCGTCGCGCCATTCGATCCGCGAAGCCACACTACGTTCTCGCGAAAGACGACCGGACGCGTACACTCCAGCTGAACGATGCTGATCGTTTTCACCACCGGGTGCCCTCTGGGCGACACCAAGACACCAAGGCTTGGTGCCTTGGTGCCTTGGTGGTGAAACCCTCGTCCTACTCGTGTTCTAGCTCAACGTGCTCTGATCGGGTATGATCGGCCCATCCTCAGGGTCGAGCGCGGTGCGGTTGGGGCCAGGCAAGATCTCCCGCAGGTAGGCCTGAATCCCACGCTCGTGATGCCAATCGCGCGGGTAGCCCAGCGACACCTCCTCGAAGCGCACGCCATCGCGGAAATCGGTGGCGCGGATGTGCAGATGCCCGGACACGACGACCTTGGCGGGGAAGCGCATGTGCCAATCCTCGGTCCGCCGGGTGCCGCACCAGATCGAGAAGCGCGGAATGCGCATCAGCCGAATGAGATCCGCGCGGAACGGGAAATGGTTGATCAGCACCAGCGGCGCACGATGACCTGCCTCGGCCAGTCGCCGCTCGGTGTAGACGCAACGCGCGGCGCACCAGGCTTCTTTGGAAGCATAGGGGTAAGGGTGCAGCAGTGCCTCGTCGGTACACAGCACACCGGTCTCCTCGGCCCATGCGATCGCGCGGTCGGCGGGAACATCGTCGGGGCGAAAGCTATAGTCGTAGAGCAGAAAGAGCGGTGCGATCAGACACGGCCCGCCATCCCCCGGCCAGAGCACATACGGATCCTCTGGCGTCAGCACAGCGTAGTTGCGGCAGATCGACACGAGCCGCTGATACTTCGCCTCGCCGCGCAACATCTCCGCGTTGATTGGCAGCGACCATAAATCGTGGTTTCCCGGCACCCAGAACAGCCGCGCGAAGCGGCGCGTCAAGACCGACAGCGCAAAATGGAGATCATCTTCGCGATCGCCAATATCCCCCGCGAGGATCAACCAATCTTCGGGATAATATGGTAGCCTCTCCAATGCCTCCCGGTTGACATGATAGTTCAAGTGCAGATCACTAATGCCATAGAGCTTCATACGATCACCGAATTCAGCGACAAAACCACACAAGCGCCGCGCCAGCGCTCTCAGACTCGCTACGCACACTTCGAGATAATGGCGCTCAAGGAGGGTATTAAGAAATCACACGTATCATACCAGATTTACTGAGCTATGATATACTGATGCCCGACGAAATGCAGAATGTTTCCTCTAGGGATCACAATGGCGAAAGTTCTTGTCGCAATGAGCGGCGGCGTCGATAGCTCGCTCGTGGCCGCGCTGCTGCACGAGGCCGGGCACACGGTCACCGGCGTCACAATGCACCTGTGGGACGACAACGACGACGAGCGGCTGATGGAGAGCCTGTGCTGCTCGCAGGAGATGACCGAAAGCGCGCGCCGCGTCTGCGCCCAGCTCGACGTGCCATATTATGTGTTCAACTATCGCCGCGAATTCCGGCGGTACGTGATCGACTACTTCTTGAGCGAGTACGCGCAAGGCTTCACGCCGAACCCGTGCCTGGCCTGCAACCGCGACCTCAAGTTCCGCGCCCTGCTCGAACGCGCGCAGGCGCTCGGCATGGACTATGTTGCGACCGGCCACTACGCGCGCATCCGCCGCATACCGGCAGATACATCGCCAGCGTCAGCAGGCGCTGCGCCAGCCGCCAGATACGAGCTGCTGCGCGGCGTTGACTCGGACAAAGATCAAGCCTATATGCTGCATATGCTCCAGCAGCACGATCTGGCGCGGCTGTTGTTCCCGCTAGGCGATTACACAAAAACGGCGGTGCGCCAGATGGCTGCCGAGCGTGGCCTCGCAGCGGCTGATCGCCCCGAAAGCCAGGACATCTGTTTTGTCCCAGGCGGCGACTACCGCAACCTGCTGCGTGCGGAGCGGCCCGATAGCATCCGCCCCGGCCCGATCATCGATCAGCAGGGCCGCGCGATCGGCCAGCATCAGGGCCTGCCGCTCTACACGATCGGCCAGCGCAAAGGATTGGGCGTCGCCGCAGACCAGCCGCTGTATGTAACCCAGCTCGACACCGCGCGCAATGCCGTGGTCGTCGGCCCGCGCGATGCGCTGGAGTGCCGTACGCTCGATGCGACGAATGTGACCTTCATCGATGGTGGCTGGCCCGCCGCGCCGTTCGACTGCCAGGCGCAGATCCGCTCGCACGCGCCACCGGTCGCGGCGCATATGCTGCCCGGCGCGCATGGCTGCCTGCACATCGGCTTCGCACAGCCACAGCGCGCGGTGACGCCGGGCCAAGCCGTCGTGCTTTACGATGGCGACACAGTCCTTGGCGGTGGCCGCATTAGTTGAGCGTTATGTCACCTGCGCCGCTCCTGATCGTCCTGCTCGCCAGCGCTAGCGCCGCATTGGCGCATGTGCTGTGGGGCCGGCGCTGGCTGCAATTGCCGATCTTCTGGCTGGCAGCCTTCGCCGGCTGTCTGATCGTGTATGCGCTAGAATTGCGCTTGCCGCTGCGCTTGCCCGCACCAGCAGGAGTTCACGTCCTCGAAGTCGTCATCGGGGCATGGATTATGCTATTTGTTGCTTCACGATTGCGAATATGATATAATCGCGCACCATCCTGTTCCTATCATCTCCAGCATCGAAATTACCTATCAAGAAGCCTGTTTGGGACGCCCTGTAGCGTCGCCATCAGCAGAGGAGCGTCACCTTGACTAAGTGGATCGGTATTGGTTTGGCCGTGGTCGGGGTCATCACGATCGCCTTTATCGTCGCCGCCTACTTTTTTCCCGACTTTCGCGTCGCCACGCGCGACATCGCCATTGTGATCTTGGCCGTTTTTCAGATGATCGGCGCGCTGCTGACAATCGCGCTGCTGCTGGCGATCTTATACGCCGTACGCGCGATCAATCGCCTCGCGCACGAGACGGTCGTGCCCAAGATCGACATGCTGACCGGCAAACTCGATAGCGTGATCGAAACCACGCGCTCGATCACCACTAATGTTAAAGACACGACCGCGACTGCGAGCACCACAACCGTCTATATCGCCGAACAGGTGGTCGCGCCGGTCATTCGCGTCGCTAGCCTGATGACGGGTGTGCGCAGCGCCGCTCGCTATCTGGCGCGGCGTGGCGTGGCGCAAGAGCTCGACGAATGAAATGATTAGGTACACATGCGCTATGGCCCCCCGCATAGGTGGGACCTGTTCGCTATTGTCGTAGAGCGATCCGCATGGTATGATAAACGCGGTGGGTGAATTGAATCCACCGTTTGGTCGGCTTACCATAGCACGACCAACATCATGAAGGTAGGGGCATGAGTTCGAAGCGGTTTCCCTATGGCGGTCAGGCGGTTCTTGAAGGCGTGATGATGCGCGGGCTGCACCAGGCGACGGTGGCAGTGCGCAACCCCGACGGCGAAGTCGTCTTCAAGCACGAGCCACTCAATGTCAAGCGCCGCCGCATGTGGGAAAATCTACCATTTCTGCGCGGCATCCTGATGCTCTGGGATGCGCTGAACCTGGGAACACGCGCGCTGAACTTCTCGGCGACCGTGGCGATGGGCGAAGAGGAAGAGGCACCGTCGAGCCTAGCGACGACCGGCGCGCTTGTGCTCTCGCTGGTGTTCGCGATCGGGCTATTCTTCGTGCTACCCGCGTTCCTCGCGAGCCTGGCCGAGCGCCTTGGTGCCACGCCATTGCAGCGCGAGATCATTCAGGGCCTTATTCGCCTGCTGCTCTTCCTTGGCTACATCGTCGCCATCAGCCGCCTGCCCGATATTAAGCGCGTGTTCGGCTATCATGGTGCCGAGCACAAGACGATCAATGCCTACGAAGCCGGCGCGCCGCTCGATGTCGAATCAGTCCGGCGCTTCACGCTCATCCATCCGCGCTGTGGCACAAGCTTTTTGCTGGTCGTCTTTGTGATCAGCTTCATTGTCTTCGCATTCGTCCGCGGTCTACCGTTTTGGGCCCGGCTGCTCAGCCATATTCCGCTCATCCCAATAATCGCGGCGATAACATACGAACTACTACGCCTTTCGGCAGCAAACTATCATCGCGCGTGGGTGCGAACGCTGGTCGCGCCATCGCTGGCACTCCAGCGGCTCACCACCCGCGA
>Ga0075423_10003430_pt1 | contig 14589 bp, 10 predicted proteins | sample SoiMethybrSBSTD2_FD_80114 | JGI IMG/M metagenome (GOLD analysis project Ga0075423, IMG submission 80114) | Bulk soil microbial communities from a Populus tree surrounding site in Tennessee, USA - Soil MetaG P. TD hybrid SBSTD2 | ecosystem: Environmental > Terrestrial > Soil > Tree plantation...
ACCATGGGCCCGATGCGAATTACGTACGACTTCTTCCAGCGTGTGACCAAGCTCCCAGAGGATCAGCTCAAAAGGGCAACGGCACTCAAGGTCCATCTGTTTGGCAGTCTCAGCGCCACAGGGAAAGGCCATGGCACTGACCGCGCGGCGCTCGCCGGGTTGCTCGGCAAAGCGCCAGCCACTTGCCCTCCTGAGTTCCTGGACGGACTGGCAGCCAATCCCGACGAATCGCACAAAGTCACGATTGGTCCCACGAGCCTAAACCTGACACTCAAGGACATCATTTTCGATTCCCCCAAGGGAGACTTTCCGCACCCGAACACCATGACTGCGAAGTTGCTGGCAGGCAACGAGACGCTGTACGAATTGGAATACTACTCGGTTGGAGGAGGGTTCATCGAATGGAAGGGTTACAAGCCACCGGACAAGGGTCAACCCAAATATCCCTTTGCCCTGGCCCGCGACCTGAAGAAGTACCTCTTTGACGACAAGATCCTGTTGCCGAAATTGCTGCTGGAAAATGAAATGGCCATCTCGGGCAAGAACGAAAAGCAGATCTATGAGTTCCTCGACCAGGTAGCTGAAGTGATGGTGCGCGGCGTGGACACCGGGCTTAAGGTGGAAAGCGTACTTCCCGGCCCCATTAAGCTGCATAGCAAAGCGGCCGCAATCTACCGCAATTTGAAGGACTCCTCCAAAGGCGAAGCAGGCCGCGCCGTCACTCGCGTGGCAGCCTACGGGTTTGCCATGGGTGAAGAAAATGCCCGGGGTCATATCATCGTGACTGCTCCCACCGCCGGTTCTGCGGGAATTCTGCCGGCGGTCCTCAAGTCCTTGCGTGATCTCAACACACCGACTCAGAAGATTCGAGACGGATTTCTAGCGGCTGCAGCCATTGGGTACCTGTGCAAGCACAACGCCACGCTCTCGGGTGCCGAAGGCGGCTGCCAGGCAGAGGTTGGAGTTGGCTCCTCGATGGCAGCCGCGATGATCGCCCAAGCATTAGGCGCTCCCCCCAAAGTTGTCTCCAATGCCGCTGAGTCGGCACTCGAGCACCACCTGGGCATGACTTGCGATCCGGTAGCCGGCTATGTTCAGGTTCCTTGTATCGAGCGTTGCGCCTATGGGGCAGTCAAAGCTTGGACGGGGTATTGCATCGCCAGCGAAGAGATTCCCGAACAACGGCGCGTGGATCTCGACACAACCATTGCGGCCATGGCCATGACCGCGAAAGACATGAACGCCAAATATAAGGAGACTTCCGAAGCCGGTTTGGCAGCGCTTGTCCTCTGTTAGGAATCCGAGTTGAGACGAACCCACACTGGGGACTGACGACGTGAGCAACAGCACGAAAACGGCTGTCGTCGCTTGGTTGTTGGCGGCCACCTACTACTTCTACCAGTACGCGCTGCGCTCGGCGCCGGCCGTCATGATGCCACAATTGTCCGAGGCTTTTGGGCTGAGTGCCCTGGGCGTGGCCTCGATGGTCGGCCTATTCTACTACGGGTATTCACCGTTCAGCCTCGTGGCCGGTGCGGCCATGGATCGTCTCGGACCGCGGAAGGTAGTCCCGATTGGCGCCGCCGCCGTTGGCATCGGTGCACTGCTCTTCGGCACGGGCAATGAGGTGGCCGCAAACACGGGCAGGTTTTTGCAAGGCGCTGGCGGCGTTTTTGCGTTGGTGGGAGCCGTTACGATCGCCAGCAAGAACTTTCCAGCCTCCCGTGCCGCCACTTTGATCGGCGCAACCCAAATGTTCGGTATGGCCGGCGGTTCGGCCGGGCAATCTATAGTCGGGCCAATAATCGCCGGAGGGCTCGCTTGGAACAATTTTTGGCTTGCGATGGGCATCGCAGGGCTGCTGATCAGTATTCTTCTTTTTGTCTTTCTTCCAGGGCAGGAGCAGACAGCCCCGAGCGGCTGGCTCAAAAGCGCAGCCGGAGCTTTGAGCTCCGTCTTCAAGAACCCGCAGTCGGTACTCTGCGGTCTGATCGCAGGCTTGCTCTTTGTTCCGACGACCATCTTTGATATGATCTGGGGCGTACGTTTCCTTCAGGAGGCGCACGGTTTTGACTATGCCTCAGCGGTGATGCGTTCGTCGATGGTACCCCTTGGTTGGATTATTGGTTGCCCCCTGCTAGGTCTGCTCTCAGATCGGATCGGGCGTAGGAAGCCAGTCATTGTCGGAGGGGCGGCGGTTCTTCTGGCGTCTCTCGCCTGGATCCTCTATGGCCCTGCGGAGATCTTTCCTCCTTACGTTATCGGCTTGACTGCGGGACTGGCATCAGGCGCGGCAATGCTTCCGTACACGGTGATCAAGGAAGCGAACCTTCCGCAGTTCAGCGGCACAGCCACAGGGGTCGTCAATTTTCTCAATTTTACTTTTAGCGCTTTGTTGGGCCCCGTGTTCGCATGGATCCTGCAGAGGGTTTCCAGGGGGGCCTCACAAATGACTTTGGAGCACTACCAGTATGGATTTGAGCCGCTTTTGTATGGTGTGGCCATCGCCATTGGGCTCACTTTTCTGTTAAAGGAGACGGGACCCGCTGTCAGAGGAGCGGCTCATGCCGTTCCGGGCGGCGCCACTCGGGAATGAAGCCCCAGCAATTCCGCCTTTGAAGGGGGCAGGGGATGTTCTCCTCGCGAGCAGTGGGACACGCACCGACAGGACATCTCCCGTAGGCTTACGCCTGCTGCCCCCTAGGGGGGAGTTCAAGGACATGAAGCGCAAGCTAGGCACGGGCAAATACGAAAAGCTGTTACGAAAGTGCAAAAGCTTCGAGCCTGTTCCCACCGCGGCGGCCCATCCCTTAGTAGCAGTTGCGAGAGGAGTTGAGAGGAGGTCCATGAATCCGAAACGACAGGTTGCAACCTTTCGATCTCTGGCTGCGATGCTCTGCGCCATTGCTTTGGTGCCGGGGGAGACCCTGGCATACGTGACATCATCTTCACCGCTGTGGCAGTCTTCGACACAAGGAACGGCTACGAAGATTCCGCCCGAGCAGTTGGATTCTCTGGTAGCGCCCATCGCGCTCTATCCAGACCCGTTGCTGGCCCAGACTTTGGCAGCATCCACCTATCCTCTCGAAATCATCCAGTTGCAGCAATGGCTCGCAAAAAACCCGGGCTTGAAGGATAAGGCGCTCGCCGACGCCGTAGCCAAGCAGCCCTGGGATCCGAGCGTTCAGGCCATGGCGGGCCTGCCTGAGGTGGTCAAGCGCCTAGCAGATGATGTTCAATGGACCGCCGATCTGGGCAACGCCTTTCTGGCCCAACAAAGCGACGTGATGGACGCGGTGCAGCGGATGCGCAAGAAGGCCATGGACAAAGGGACCCTGAAGACGACCGAACAGCAGAAGGTGGAAACGAAGGTGGTCGAAACCAAGCAAGTCATCGTGGTCGAGCAGGCCAACCCACAGGTCGTTTACGTACCCAGCTACGATCCCGTGGTGGTCTGGGGTCCGCCGGTCTACCCCTATCCTCCTATTTACTATCCCCCGTGGGGCTACTACGCCGCGGGCGTGGCGATTTCGTTCGGCGTGGGCATGATGATGGGCGCGTTCTGGTCGGGCGGTTGGGGCTGGGGTTGCGGCTGGGGTGGCAACGACATCGACATCAATCGCAACAATAATTTCAACCGCAATACAAATATCGGCAATAGCGGCAACCGCGTCAATGCCTTGGGTGACCGGGGCGGCGCAGGTAACCGGGGCGGTGCCGGAGGCAACAAGTGGCAGCACAATCCCCAGCATCGCGGTGGCGCGCCGTATCGGGACCGGGCGACCGCCGACAGGTTCGGAGGCTCGGCCCGTGGTGATTCTCTTGGAAACCGCCAAGCGAGCGCCCGGCAGCAGATTGGCCGGCAGGGCGGCAATCTGGCGAGCAGTCGCCCCGGGACCGGCGTGAGCAATCGGGCTGGCAGCGGGGGCCTAGGCAACCGGGCGAGCGGAGCCGGAAGCGGAAGTTTTGGTAACAGGACAGGAGGCGGAGCGGATCGCATCGGAAGCCGCGATCTCTCGCGCAGCGGTGGGGGAAGCCGGGACGCCTTTGGAGGGGGCTCCAGGGGCTACAGCGGATCGAGCGATCGGGCCGGGAGCAGCCGCGGTTCTTCGAGTTGGGGGTCCCGCAGCGGCGGTGGCGGTTCCAGTCGAGGTGGCGGAGGCCGTGGTGGCGGTGGACGGAGGTAAGCGGTCGGGATCGCTTAAGACATCGGAGGAGGACAGATGAAATCAAGAGCTGGGAATCGAAATTTCTCCAGACTTCTTTGGATTGGGAGTGCGGTGGCTTGGCTGTGTCTGTCCGCATTGTCCGTTTTCGCAGTGCAGCAACCCGCTGAGAAAAAGACGCCGGCTAGTGCTACTGCAACAGGAGGCGCCAGGAGCTTTGAGACTCCCCAGCAGGCAGCGGATGTGCTGGTGGAAGCGGCCGAAAAGTTCGACGTGGCGGTGCTCACCCAGATTTTTGGCCCTGAGGGAAACGACATTGTATTCAGCGGCGAATTCGCACAAGACCGAAAGCACGCTTCTGACTTTGCTGCCGAAGCTCGTGAAAAGAAGAGCGTGTCTGTGGATCCAAAGACAGGGAACCGGGCCTTCCTCCTCGTAGGCAAGGAGGACTGGCCTTTCCCCGTACCACTTGTGAAGAGGGGCGACAAATGGTTCTTTGACGGCAAAGCCGGACGGCAGGAGCTCCTCTACCGCCGCATTGGCGCCAACGAATTGGACGCAATCCAACTCTGCCACGGCTACGTTGAGGCGCAGCATGAATACGCCCTCCAACCACACGAGGGTTACAATGCGAACCAGTATGCCCAGCGCATCGTCAGCACTCCCGGCAAGCAGGATGGCTTGGCCTGGCAAAATCCCGATGGTACGTGGGGAGGGCCGGTGGGCGAAAAGATCGCACGTGCGATCGAACAGGGCTACCACAGCGGCTCAGAACCGTACCACGGCTATTTCTTTAAGATTTTGAAAGGGCAGGGACCCGCAGCGCCGCTCGGTCAAATGGATTTCGTAGTGAAGGACGTGATGATCGGGGGGTTCGCGCTGGTGGCTGGACCGGCCGAGTACGGCGTGACCGGACTGAAGACCTTTATCGTTAGCCATGACGGCGTTGTCTACGAGAAAGATCTTGGGCCGAAAAGTCTTGACGAGTTCACAAAGATGGAGTTGTTCAATCCAGACAAGTCCTGGAGTCCTGTCCCGGAAGAAGATCAATAGAAATCCGCAAGAAGTCCCTTAATCTCTCTGGTCAGATTAATTGCTGTGCGCTGAGAGCTGGCGTATTCAGCATGTACATCCTTTTGCCTCAAAGATATTCCGCGAATTTAGATCTTCCCTGAGGCTGTCGCAAACGCGCTCAGGCTGACACCACTGCAGCCACCGATAGCCGCGGTCGCAGAATCGGCGCTCACCGCTGACTGCCGCGCTGAGCTGCAGGGCCATGAATCGCACCCTCTGTCAGCGATCGTGCCGCGCGGCACGGCTGGCCGGGGCATCTTTCAATTGCGTGGCTCCTCCGATCTCAAATCCGTCTGCACTGCCAGCGCGAAGGAGATCTTCCGGCCGCAATTCGCCGAGCACGTCGACCAGGCGTGCGACCAGCCCGGTCCATCCCGTCTGGTGGCTTGCGCCGATCCCCGCCCCATTGTCGCCATGGAAGTATTCGTAGAACAGCAGACAATCGCGCCAGTGCGGATCGTCCTGAAACTTGTTGGCGCCGCCGAAAACGGGTCTGCGGCCTTGTTCATCTTTCCGGAAGATTGCGACCAGACGTGAAGACAGCTCGCGAGCCAGCTCGAACAGCGTCATAGAACGGCCGGACCCTGTCGGGCATTCCACCTTGAACCGATCTCCAAAGTACTGATATAGCTCCAAGAGAGCCCTGATGATGAGTACGTTGATCGGAAACCACACCGGCCCTCTCCAATTGGAGTTGCCGCCAAACATGCCAGAGGTGGACTCGGCCGGCTCGTACACAACCTTGTATTCTTGGCCGTGCACCTGGAACACATAGGGATGATCCTTATGCCATCTGGAGAGCGAGCGGATTCCGTAAGGACTCAGGAAGCGTTCTTCGTCGAGCATGCGCGACAGCACCCGCTGGAGCTTTCTTTCAGAGAGGATCGATAGCATCCTCCGACCCGATACTCCTTCTTGATTGAAGGGGTGCAGATTGGCAACGAGGTCGGGCCGGCGTTCCAGGAATCGCTCCACCCGCTCCATCACGGCGGGATGCTTCTCGATGAACTCGGCTGGGATGAGGCACACGGCACAGAGTGGCAGCAGCCCGACCAGCGACCGGACTTTGATGCGTGTTGCAGTTCCGTCCGGAAACCGCAACACGTCATAGTAGAAACCGTCTTCCTCGTCCCACAACTCGTCCTGATTGTTGCCCACTCGATCCATCGCGCCACCAATCCAGAAGAAATGCTCGATGAACCTGTAGGCCAGACTCGCGTGCGTGGGATCATGTATCGCCAGCTCCATCGCCATCGAAACCATGCTCTGGCAATATAGCGCCATCCAGGCCGTACCGTCCGCCTGCTCGAGGTGACCTCCGGTCGGCAGAGGCGCACTGCGATCGAAGACGCCTATGTTGTCTAGACCCAGAAATCCGCCCTCGAAGACGTTTCTCCCATCCCGGTCCTTGCGGTTCACCCACCACCCGAAATTGAGCAGTAGTTTCCTGAATGAATCGCGAAGGAACACCAGGTCACCCTTTCCGTGCAACTGCTTTTCCACCATGTACAAGTAGTGGGTGGCCCACGCGTGCACAGGCGGATTGACGTCACCGAAATTCCATTCGTAAGCCGGAATCTGCCCGTTTGGGTGGAGGTATACCTCCTGAAGCATCAGGCCGAGCTGCTGCTTGGCAAAATCCAAGTCGACGATCGCCAACGAGACGGTATGGAACGCCAGGTCCCAAGCCGCATACCAGGGGTACTCCCACTTGTCGGGCATCGAGATCACGTCGTCGTTGAGCATATGGAACCACTGCGAGTTCCGCATGACTTGCGCCAGTTTCCCAGGTTCGCGATGTTCGTGTAACCACTGGTCCAAATCGAAGCTGTAGTACTGCTTGGTCCACAGCATGCCCGCCAGCGCCTGTCGCATGATCAGCCGGTCGTCTTCCGGAGTGGCGGGCGGAATCACCGCCTCATAAAATTCGTCGGCCTCCCGCTTCCGGCTCTCGAGCACGCTTGCAAAGGGAGCACGGGCATCCGCAATGCCCGTTCCGCCAATCCTGCCCAACCGGAGATTAATGCTCACCGATGAGCCCCGCGCAACCATAAGCCGGTAGTAGGCCGAGGCCTTGGTACCGGTCTGAGAAGGGTTGACGGCCGCGCGGACGCCGTGAACGACGTAGTTGTCGATGCCGTCTTTGACATAGGGCGAGTCGCTCGGAGCACCGAAGATTCGTTCCGAGTTTGTTTCGTTCTCCGTGAAAAGCAGCTCGGGCGCGAAATCGCAGTCGAGGCGATACTCCCCGAGTTCCCCATGGGTGGCGGAAATGACGCTGGTATTTCCGGTCCGGCTGCCCTGAAGCGACGGCTTGGTCGCTGGCTTGTTCCAGGACCATGTATTCCGGAACCAGAGAGTCGGTAGTACGTGGATGATCGCAATCTCGGGTCCTCGGTTTGCAACCGTGACCCGGATGGCGGTATCCTCGACTCCGGCTTTTGCGAACTCAACGAAAACATCGAAGTAGCGGTCGTCATCGAAGGCTCCGGTGTCGACCAGCTCATATTCCGGTTCGAGCCGGCTTCGCGATCGGTTGGTTCGGACGAGCACTTCGTATGGGTATCTCCGCTGCGGGTACTTGTACAGGTATTTCATGTACGAGTGGGTGGGCGTGCTGTCGAGATAGTAGTAATACTCCTTCACGTCCTCGCCATGGTTGCCTTCCGAGTTTGTCAGGCCGAACAGCCGTTCTTTCAAGATCGGATCGACGCCGTTCCAAAGCGCCAGCGCGAAACAGAGGCGCTGCTTATCATCGGAATAGCCGGCCAGGCCATCTTCTCCCCAGCGGTAAGCGCGCGAGCGTGCCTGATCATGGCTGAAGTAGTCCCACGCGGAACCGGTCGAACTGTAGTCCTCGCGAACGGTTCCCCACTGGCGCTCGCTCAGATACGGGCCCCACATCTTCCAGCGAACTCCCGCGCGGGCCTCCTCCAGGCGGCCATGTTCAGCAGTCAAGGCCTTCATAATTATTCCCTCCGAGCCGTCAAAACGCCGTCGGCTCCGTCCAAAGCCCGGCTAACCCACCGGATAGCAGCTACCTGCAGACATTGTCAATAGATTAGCTCTCCAAGCAGGCCAGTGCAAGTGCCTTGCAGGGAAGAGGGATTCGACTGAGCGATGGAATAACCCCTCGACGCCCTGGATGGCATCGGTGTGCCTAAGATCGCGTCCGGCGGATGGACACCTGCAATTGAACCTCGCTTGAATTGTGGTCTTGATTGGCATGGCCCTGGGCAAACTGGCAAAAGTAGTCAATATAGCCATCGCGTTTGCCAGATGACATTGATCGAAGGAATGTATTATGATTCCAAATCAACAGGAGAGGATAACAACATGCTCGGGGACGAAGAAAGTTAGGGAACGCGCAGCGGCGAATAGCCTGGGAAAACAGCTGTTCTGAAGGGATCCCTGAGGTTTCGTGGAACTAATTGCCGGGCAGGGGAATTTGCCATCACTGCCAACAGACTGCTCGGCAATCGAAATACACTGGCCAACCTGACGAAGTCCATGTGGCAAGTATGGCCAAACCGGTAGCCTCGGTGACCGATGCATGATTCGGTCGAAGATGCAACCCCGACACTTGCTGATGTGGAGAGGGAATTCGGAGTCAGACATTAGCAAGCTCAGTGATGGCGCTCGGCGCGTGCGTAAGGAAATCGACCGTCGCCACCTGACGCCTCTTGACGGGCTGGGACGCTGAAGAGCCATTCCCTCTGCCGTAAGCCTCGCCACGTTGTCCTAGGCCTTCGGCCGTACCAGATCAGTTGACGAGGAAATGACTGCAAAATGCCCTAAGTTTACCCAGCGACCTATGGGATTTCTTACATGGATTGTGGTCGGACTGGCCTTACCGTTGGAGGATCGTGTTGTCGCGAGGCAAGGTCCAATCGCCAACCTGCTACAATGTACAGTTCCCTTCCCCCGGCTGCCTCCTTGAAAATCACCCTTGGAGGGGGCAGTACCGCGGGCGTTACGGGGTGTTGTCGCGGCCGAGACATCCCCTTCGCGGTCTGCGACAGCGTCCTTCTTCACGGGGGATTTCATGATCGGTGACGCTGCACCGAGGCATGAGTGGCTCCCTCAAGTGAAAGTATCTTGAGGAAAAGCGGGCGAACAAGTTCTACCGTGAACGCTGTCCGATTCGATTTCTCGGAGAATTTGACCTGTTTTTGAATTAAGTGAGCGGCACCTATGACCTGCTGAACGACCGAAGTATTAGATCTCCGTTTGACGAGTGCAACAAGCCCACGGCAAAAAGTTTTCCTAAACCAAAAAACCACAAAGGAGAGAAGGAAATGAAAAGAGCAATGGCCTTGGCGATGATGCTTAGCAGTTTCGTGGCAATTCCGGCCCACGCGGATATGTGGAACAAGAAAACGACAGTAACATTCAGCGGCCCAATTCAAATTCCGGCGACGCACAGTTCAGATAAGGTAATGACCCTCCCAGCTGGAACTTATGTGTTCAGACTGGCAGATTCGGCTTCGCAGCGTCACGTTGTGCAAGTGACCAACCCCCGGGGAGACAAAGTTTATTCGACAATTCTGGCGATTCCGGACTATCGCGTTAATGCGGCGAGCAAAACGACGATGTACTTCAGCGAGCGAAAGGCCGGTGCGCCAGCGCCCATCAAGAGCTGGTTCTATCCTGGCGACAACTTTGGTCAGCGCTTCGTCTACCCGAAGGCCCAAGCGATTCAGGTTGCCGCAACGACAAACCAGCCTGTGCCTTCGCACACTCTGGATGTTGTGAATACGACTCCACCCGCGGATGCGCCGGTTGCAATCCAGACACCAGCCAAGCAGGAGGTCGCCTATTCGCCCTCGACTTTTGAAAAGGCTGACGCCACCGACACCGCGGGAGAGGATGGTGAGGCAGTGAAAGCTGCACCGGCCCCAGAGGCAGCGCCGAAAAAATTGCCAAAAACCGCATCACCGATCTACCTGATTGGACTGATGGGGTTACTGTTGGTAGCTATGTCGCTGGCCGCCCGCGGTTTAGCCACTCGCATGCAGTAGCCTGAACAAGGCGGGGAGGCCTGTACGGCCCTTTGCAGGTCTCCTTGCTGAAAGCTTATGAAAGTCAGCTCTTCAACCCGTCGTACCGGTCGACGGGTTCGCATTCTTTTGGCCTTCCACTGGGTTGCACTTTTGTCTGGTGCTAGTCTGCTGGCTTGGCCGATGTTTGTAGCGCTGGAATCCCAGTACACCCAGTGGGCTGGAGAACGCCAACTCTTAGAGGCTTCTCAGACCGCGCAGGAAAAGATCGTCGAAACCGGTCCGCTTCCGGCGGGTGAGCGGCCGCACCGCGGCGGAGCGGTGCTGGGCCGATTTGAAGTACCCAGGCTGCACCTCTCCTACGTCGTACTCGAAGGGACAGACGCACGGACTCTCGATAAGAGTATCGGACACGTCGAGGGTACCGCTAACATCGGACAGCCAGGAAACATCGGCATTGCAGGCCATCGAAACACCCACTTCCGCAAGCTTGAGTGGATCCGTCGCGACGATGAGATCAGACTGAGTTCTTCGGACGCAGAGTTCTGTTATCGTGTGGAGTGGGTCCGGTTGTTTAAGCCGGGCGACTTGGAAGTCTTGGACCCTTCTCACGGACCGGCATTGACCCTGGTGACATGCTTCCCTTTCGAATACGTGGGCGCCGCGCCGCTCCGATTTGTCGTTCGGGCACTTCCCGATGAAAACACGCGGTCCCGCCTGCAAGCATCGTTGCTTTCCGGCGCGGCTGCACGTTGACGAACCATGGCTGCCCCCCGCCTTTTCTGCGTTTTGGGAGTCTTGGGAATATCGAGTCTATTGTTTTCTCAGGATTCCACTGACACAGGCACCATTTCCATCGACGTTACCCGCGTCGTGCTCCATGCGACGGTGCGAGAGGCGAAGTCTGGGTTCGTTAGCGACCTGGAAAAGGAACACTTCACGGTACTCGAGGATGGCGTTCCTCAAAAGCTGTTGTCTTTCAACCGTGAGGATGAACCTGTCGCCATTGGATTGCTCATCGACAACAGCCAAAGCATGATGAACAAGCGATCTCAAGTGGTGGCGGCTGCCAAAGCCTTCGTGCGTGCGAGTAAACCCAACGATGAGATTTTTGTCCTGCATTTCAACGAGCAATTGACGTATGGCCTTTCGTCTTCAATGCGCTTTACCGACGACCGCAACCTTCTCGACCAAGCTTTGGATAAAATGAGGGTCGACGGCAAAACTGCTCTCTACGATGCCATTTACGAGGGGCTCAAGAACTTGGCGCATTCAGATCTCTCCAAGAAAGCGCTCTTGGTCATCAGCGACGGCGGAGACAACATGAGTGTCCACCAGGCCAACGATGCGGTGCGCGAGGCCGATCTTTCCGGGGCCCTCTTCTTTGGGATTGGGATTTACGATCCCATGGACGGTGATGCGAACCCGAGTGTGCTCCGCAAGCTCGCGAAGAGCACCGGCGGCGAAGCGTACTTCCCAAAAGATCTGCTGGAGGTACAAGATCTCTGCGAGACGATCGCGAGAGACCTAAGAAACCAGTATGCACTCTCCTACGCTCCACCGCAGAATGCATCCGGCCCACATTACCATCGCCTTCAAGTGAAGGTTAAGGACCCGAAGGGACGCAAATTGATCATCCGAGCCAGAACGGGTTACTACTCCAAAGGGCACCCGGAGGGTTCCAGGACGCCATGATTATCTCCCGGCGCTCTCACATTCGGTATCTTGGTGTCTATTTGGCAGGGACTTGTCTGCCAAGTTTTGCAGCCCAGACTGATTTCAGCGCCTACAGTGATGACGACAGGGAGAGGTTCCTTAAGCGGGCGACAATTCTCTCGGTAAAGGAAATCGGTCACGGAGTGACAAAACCTCTTCGAGTTGAAATGCGGCTCGGAGAAGCCAATCATTCCGCGGCGATTCAGTCCATCAACAAAGAGCTGCCGGACTTTTTTGGTGAGGACGGCAAGCCTGTTCCGATGAAGGATTGCTGGCGCTTCAATGTCGCGGCCTACAAGATCGATCGTCTCCTGGATTTGCGGATGGGAACCGTCGCCGTCTCCAGGCCGTTCAAAGGGAAGCCTTCCGCCTTCTCCTGGTGGGTGGATGACGTGCTCTTCGAAGAGGTGGAGCGAATCAAGAGAGGGTTGACGGCACCGGATCCAGAGGGATTTGAACGGCAGCTAGCTCTGAGCCGCGTGTTCGACGAGCTGGTCATAAACATCGACCGCAACCTGTCCAACCTTCTGATTACGAAGTCCTGGAAAATCGCGCTGATCGATCACAGCCGCTGTTTCACGCCCTACCATGGGATCCGCAATAAGGAGAACCTGACGCGTTGCAGCCGGGAATTGCTTGCCAAAATGAAATCCTTGACGGCGGCGGCGGTGACGCAAGCTGCAGGGAGCCATCTGACCGGAGTTGAAGTCCAGGCCTTGATGTCGCGGCGTGATCGGATTGTTGATTTCTTTGAGAAGAGAGTGCGCGAGAAGGGTGAGGAGAATGTCCTCTTTTCCTGATCCTGCTCTCCATCTCGGCCTGAACAGGCGCATGGGGCTTCTTATTTTGGGAGGGTTAGTTTGTGCCTCTGTGTTTGCAGACGAGTTAAGGCAGATATCCCCTCCCGGCGTGGCTCCACGCGATGCCGCGTTGACGGCTCTCTTGAGCCGGATGCGCCGGATTGTAGCTGATCGGGATCACCGGAGCCTGGAGACGCTGATGAGCTATGACTTCCGGGTGGAGTTCGACGTCGGTCAAGGGCCGCGGGTTTTCCGCAATCACTGGCTCACCGAATCGCACCGAAGCCCCGTCTGGAAGATCCTCCAGCGCCTTTTGTCCCTCGATGGAACTTTCTACTCACCGACGCTGTACGTTCTGCCTTACGTTTATGCACGTTTTCCAATCGACTTGAACCCGTTGGAGTACGTCGTCGCGGTGAACAAGGAAGTTCCTTTGTTTGCCAAACCCGAGCCCGGAGCGGAGCCGATTGGATTGCTGCAGTACTCGATTGTTCCCCTGGCAAAGCCCCTGGAACCTCCCGTGATTATTCCCGCCGAAGGCTTCATTGAACTGAATCATCCGGCACTGGGAAGATGCTTTGCTGCCACAGCGGGCGTTTACAGTCCCGCTGGACATCGGGCCTTCTTCGAAAAAAGAAAGGGTGAATGGCGCTGGATCAGCCTTGCGGCAGCCACTCTGGCTCAACCGCCAAGGCTTGAACGCTTGAAGACGGGGACTCGGAACCAATGAGGATAAGCCGCCGTGGGTTTCTGGCTGCCACTTGTGTGCTCGTGGCGAGGGTTGCAGCTGCTGCCGAAATTCAGGATACATGGGACGGTGTGGGACGGGTCGTCGCCATAGGTGATGTTCACGGGGATAAGGACGCACTCGTCGCCGTCTTGAAGATGGCAGGGGTGATCGATGCCCAGGAGCGTTGGATCGGTGAACAGGCTCACTTAGTCCAGGTTGGGGATGTCCCGGCGCGGGGACCGCAAACTCGACAAGCCTTTGATCTCCTCATGAAACTCGAAGCGCAGGCCGCTGCCGCTGGCGGAAAGGTCCATGCCATCATCGGCAACCATGATGCCGGCGTGATCTATGGCGATCTCAGAAACATCACACCGGAAGAGTTCAGGGAATTCCGTGGTCCGGATTCGGAAAAGCGTCTCGCCAAAGCATTCGAAGATGAAGTTGCAGCGCTGCGACGCGCAGGCCGGCTACCTTCTGAACAATCCGAAATCGATGCCTGGAAGAACGCATGGTTCGAGAGACATCAGCCTGGATTTGTAGAGCACCGCGAAGCGTTCAGCCCGTCCGGCCCTTACGGCTCCTGGATTCGACGGAACAACGTGGTAGTCCGCATCAATGACTCGTTATTCCTCCATGGTGGCATCTCACCCAAGTACGCCAGATGGACGCGGCGCGAACTTAATGCCACAGTCCGGAGGGAGCTAGCTGAACCGGCGCGGCTGCCGCCTGGAGTGACAACTGATCCCCAGGGTCCATTGTGGTACCGGCGTTTCGCGGAAGGCGAAACAGCCGAGATCGAACCGCATCTCAGGCGAGTGTTGCAATTTCATGGGGTGCGTCGGATTGTGATCGGCCACACCGTTACACGAACGGCCATTTTGCCCCGTTTCGAAGGTCGGGTTGTCAACGTCGACTTGGGACTGTCTCGATTTTACGGAAGGCCTCCGGCTTGCCTTGTATTGGAAGCGGCATCGGTTCATGTGATTCACCAAGGCAAGAGGATTTCGCTGCCAGGGTCAGGGAAGGACGAGTTGGCAGAGTATCTCAAGGCTGTCGAAGCAGCAGAGAAGCATCCTTTCTCTGTCGGTGGTCTCATGAACCGC
>Ga0075423_10003431_pt1 | contig 14574 bp, 10 predicted proteins | sample SoiMethybrSBSTD2_FD_80114 | JGI IMG/M metagenome (GOLD analysis project Ga0075423, IMG submission 80114) | Bulk soil microbial communities from a Populus tree surrounding site in Tennessee, USA - Soil MetaG P. TD hybrid SBSTD2 | ecosystem: Environmental > Terrestrial > Soil > Tree plantation...
AGCTGGCGAGGCACCGGATCATCGGCGCCGCCCACGGGCGCTTCACGGTGCGCGCGGTCAAACTCCAGATCGACGGCGCGCTGGGCTCGCGCGGGGCGTGGCTGCTCGAGCCATACTCCGACCAGCCCGGCAGCAGCGGCCTCAACACCGCGCCGCTCGAGCTGGTGAACGAGGTCGCAGACCTCGCGGCGAAGCACGGCTTCCAGCTCTGTGTCCACGCGATCGGCGACCGCGCGAACCGCGAGGTGCTGAACATCTACGAGCGCGTGTACCAGGCGAACCCCGGCCGCGACCTGCGGTTCCGGATCGAGCACGCCCAGCACCTGAACCCGGACGACATCCCGCGTTTCGGCCGGCTCGGCGTGATCGCGGCGATGCAGGGCATCCACTGCACATCGGACGCGCCATGGGTGACGGCGCGCCTCGGGCGCAAGCGGGCGCAGGAAGGCGCATACGTGTGGCAGAGCCTGATGAAGAGCGGCGCGGTCGTGGGCAACGGCACCGACACCCCGGTCGAGGACGTGGACCCGATCCCGTGCTTCTACGCCAGCGTCTCGCGCCGGCTCGCGGACGGATCCGTGTTCTTCCCGGACCAGCGCATGAGCCGCGCCGAGGCGCTCAAGTCCTACACCTGGAACAACGCGTACGCCGCGTTCGAGGAGGACGTGAAGGGCTCGCTCGCTCCGGGCAAGCTCGGCGACGTCGTCGTGCTGTCGAAGGACATCATGACCATCCCCGAGGACGAGATCCCGACCGCGCGCGTCGCGATCACCATCGTGGGCGGCAAGGTCGTGTACCGGGCGCCGGAGGGCCAGGCGAACCGCTGACCCTCGACGCGCGCCGATCGCGCCGGGGCGCGCTTCCTACGACAGCGCGTGGCGCGTGCGCTCCTCGATGCGGCTCGGGTGGATCAGCTCGAGGAATAGCGCGATGCGCCCGGCGGGGCGCGCCACGCCCTCCGCCGCCAGCCGGTCCTCGAGCCGCTCGAACGCCCCGATCACCGCCTCGGGACTCCGGTCGCGCAGCGCAGCCAGCAGGAGCTCGCCGGCCCGCACCGGGTCATCGAGCGTCGCCAGCTCGCGCTCGAGCCAGTGGTCGAGCGGCGTCCAGCGGTGCTCGAGGGCGAACAGCACGCGGATCAACGCCCGCGCGCCGCGATCGACCAGCAGTGCCAGCGCGGCGGCGAATCCCCGCTCGCGCGTCTTGATCGCGCGGCGCGCCGCGAACCATCCGTCCAGCGTCGCGTAGGCGAGCCGCGCGCGGCGGAAATCCGGATCCATGCGCCCCAGCGCCTTCACCGCGCCTTCCACCCGAGCATCGCGCGCGAACACCACCTGCGCCCGCTCGTAGGGCCAGTGGTCGAGGTCGGCGTTGGACCCGCGCTTGCGCTCGAGATCGGCGAGCGTCGTGAGCTGGGCGTCGTAGACTACGCGCCGCGCCGCGCCCTCGCCTTCGATCAGGAGCGCGTGGCATTCGGCGGGCGCGAGGCGCGCAAATGCGGCGTCGCTCAGCAGCACCTCGAGGTCGTCGTCGGAGCGCGCGTCCTGGTGTCCGCGGCTCTTCGAGCCCACCAGCAGCACGCCCAGCACGTCGGGATCGGCGGCCCATGCTTCGACCCGGGCCGCGGTCTCGGGGAAGAGGCCGCCGGATGCGATGCGTGTGTTCGTGGAAGCCACGCCGCGAAGTTACTTCCGGCCGGAACTCCGGGTCCAGCCAGCAGCATCCTTTGGTACCGTGGTGAAGCGCTCCGACTCTGGGCTACGTTCTTCGTGACGCCTTAGCCTTCCATCACTTCGTCGCAAGGAGCCACCCGTGGCCGCTTCTCACCCCTGGCGTTGACGGCGGCCGGGCTGCTCGCCGTGTTCGGAACGATCACCGCCTGGCGGCACTTGAAGAAGCTCGACGCCCTCTGGACCACGCCCTATGGATACACACTGATCGCCAAGCTCTGCGTCGTGGGTGGAGTCCTGGCGCTCGGAGCGTGGAACTGGCGCCGGCGGAAGCCGCGCATGGGCAGCGAGGCGGGCGCGATCGCGCTGCGCTCTTCCGCCACCGCGGAGCTGGCACTCGCGGGCGTGGTGCTGGTGCTCACGTCCATCCTCGTGAGCTTGCCGTCCCCGCGCTAGCCTGGGCGATTCATGAGCCCGCCGGGCCCCGGCGGACCGGGCGGCCGGCGCCGCTGATCGCACACAACCGGGCGCCATAGGCGCCCGGTCCGTCGATGGGGTTACCCGTTCCGGAACGGGTGAACTTCCAGGGACTCCCGCGCCAGCTCGCGCGGGTCCTTGGTTTCGAGACGTGTCCGCTTGTGGGACGGCACCATCGCGCTCGCCGACCGCGCCGGCGCGCGCGGCTGCATCGCCACCTTGCGACTCCCGCTCGCGGGCCCCGTGGCGTAGAATCCTGCGCACGCTCCCGGCTTCATTCACGAGGGAGTCCCATGCAAGGCATCCGCAACCGGCTCGCGTTCGCGGCCGCGCTTGCCGCGTGTTTCTCGTGTCCAGGCACGGCGCACGCGGCCCAGTCGTTCTTTCGTTTCTCCGCGGGCATCTCCACGGTCGACCAGCCCGCCATCGGCAACCCCGGCGCCGCCGAGGGTGTGGACCTCGAGATTGGCGTAACTTCGCCGCTGGCGATCGTGCTGGGCCTCGACTTCGCGCAGTGGAAGGCCGACGGCACCTCGCCCTATGTGACCGGGTCGAAATACTTCCACGACTTCGCCGCCGGGCTCAGGCTCCGAAGGCCGGATGGCTCGTGGCGCCCCTACGCGGACCTTCTGCTGGTCTCGGGCTCTGGCGACTTCAGCGGGAACGGCGTCGGCGCCGCGGCCGGAGCCGGACTGTCGTGGGGGAGAGGCGGGGGCCCGCGGATCTTCATCGACGGCCGCGGCACCATCACCACCGACATGGACTTCAGCCTGAGCCTCTTCTTCGCGCGCGCCGGTGTCGCGATCCCGTTCTCGCGCTGAGGCCGCGTCGCGGGCGCACGCGCCGCCGCCGCTCCGAGGCAGCTCGCGCGCCCAGGGGCCCCTCAATCCGTCGGCCGGTCCTGCCGATAGCGCGTGCGTCCCGGCGCCCGGCGCCGGGGCCCTGGGGGCCGCGCGGACGCGGCCCGCATTTCGGAACGCAGGAGGCCGTCATGAAGCGCATGCTGATGCTGCTGGCCGCCGTTGCCTTTGCGACCTCGATCATGGGCTGCGCGGCCAAGGAGACGAAGTGGAGCGGCGAGGCCGCGCAGTACGCCGCCTACGCCACGCAGATCCCCCTCTATCCCGGAACGAAGGTCGTGGATTCGATGGGCTCGGAGAGCTGGGGCGATGGCCCGGAATCGTATTCCTACGGGATGGCCTGGTGGTGCGAGACGAAGGCCACGCGCGAGGAATTGGTGGCGTGGTACGAGGCGCGACTCCCGGGCGCCGAACGATCGGTTCCGTACGATGACAACATCCAGCTCAAGATCGCGCCCCGGGGTGGAAAACCCGGCGAGGACATCGGCGTGCTGATCGGCCAGGACGGCAAGTACCGCGTGTTCGAGAACCGGAAGAAGAAGGAGATCCGCTCCTAGAACGACGGCGGCCCCCGCGGCCGGAGCGCCGCCGGCCGCGGGGGCCGTGCTATCCTGCGGCGCCATGCTCGGCGTCTCGCTCTCCCAGCTCCTCGGCCAGGACGAGGTCTCGGCATTCCTGAAGGGCGTGGTGGCGGGCGGCCGCTTCGCCAACGCCTACCTCTTCCACGGGCCCGCGGGCGTCGGCAAGTGCACGGCCGCTTTCGCCTTCGCGCGCGCCATGCTGTGCGAGCGCGGCTCCGGCGCCGCCCCCGGGGCGCCCGATCTCTTCGCGACGGCGAGCCCTCCCGCCAAGTCCGGCAAACGCGCGCCCGCGCCTCCCGCGGCCGCGGGGGCAGAGCGCGACGACGCGTGCGGCGCGTGCGCGGCGTGCCAGAAGAGCGCAACGCTCCTGCACCCCGATCTGCGGTTCCTGTTCCCGGTCTCGGGCGAGGAGAAGGATCTCGAGAGCAACGTGATCGAAACCCTCGAAGCGCTCCGCGCCGATCCGCTGTTCGTGTTCAAGTACCCGAAGGCGGCATCGATCCGGCTCAGCATCACGCGGGAGCTGCTGCGCGAGTTGGGGTACAAACCGTTCGAAGCGGCGCGGCGCGTGGTGGTGGTGCGCGACGCGGACCGCATGCGCGAGGATCAGTACTCGGCCCTGCTCAAGAGCATCGAGGAGCCGGGCGCATCCACGGTGTGGATCCTCACCACCGCGCGCATCGCGCGCCTGCCGGCCACGATCCGCTCGCGCTGCCAGCGCGTGCGCTTCGCGCCGCTCGCAGAGCCCCTGGTGCGCGAGTTCCTGATGAAGCGCGCGGAGCTGCGCGAGCCCGAGGCGCGCATGCTGGCGGCGCTCAGCAGCGGCTCGCTGGCGCGCGCGCTGGTGCTGCGCGACGCCAAGCCGCCGGCGCTCGAGCTGCGCGACCAGGCGCTGGCGCTGCTCGAGCCCGCGCTGCGCGGCGATCCGGCCACCCTGTGGAAGACGTCGCAGGGCTTCGCGCGCTTCAGCAGCGGCGGGCGCGAGACCTTGAGGCTGGTGATCGAGTTCCACGAGCTGTGGCTGCGCGACCTGCTGCGCGCGCGCTACGGCGCGCCGCGCGAGGACCTGGTCCATCGCGACCGCGAGGCCGAGATCCGGAGGCTCTCCGCGAGCGTGGACGCCACCGAGATCCGCCGCCGGTTGCTGGTGCTGGAGGAGGTGCTGCGCGCGATCGAGGGGAACGTGGCGCCCGACGTTGCGCTGTTCTCCGGGCTGTCGCGGGTCGCGGGCGCGCGGCTGGGCGAAGGCGAATGGCCGCGCGCCGCGGCCGCGAGGTGGGACTACTAGCCTGCGGCTCGAGCGCTTCGTTCTTGCGGCGCTGTGCGCAGCGGCTCCCGGCCGCTTCGCCTTCTGCGCCATGGTCCCGGCCACGCCCGCCGCCGCGCCGCGCCACACACCGATCGCGAACCGCATCCACGCGGGATTCGTCGAGACCGTGATCGCCGACTCGATCGACAGTCCGGTGAGCATGGCGATCGCGCCGGACGGGCGGGTGTTCGTGTGCGAGCAGGGCGGCCGGCTGCGCGTGATCCGGGAGGGCGCGCTGCTCGCCCGGCCCTTCGTGACGTTGCCGGTCGCGGTCTCCGCCGAAGAGGGCCTGCTGGGCGTCGCGTTCGATCCGGGCTTCGCGCGCAACCACTGGGTCTACCTGTGCTACACCGCCCCGGCGCCGGCGCGGCACAACCGCATCGAGCGCTGGACCGCGTCGCGCGACACCGCGCGCCCGGGGAGTGCCCACGCGATCTTCGAGCTCGACGACAACGTCGATCACGTGCACGTCGGGGGCGCGCTGCGCTTCGGCCGCGACGGCAAGCTCTACGCCGGCACCGGCGAAAACGGCGCGGGCGAGTTCTCCCAGAGCCTGCGCTCCACCCACGGCAAGCTGCTGCGCATCGATCCGGACGGGCGCATTCCCTCGGATAATCCGTTCTACGGAGTCGCCGAGGGAGCGCATCGCGCGATCTGGGCGCGCGGCTTGCGCAACGCGTTCGCGATCGACGTCGAGCCGAAGACCGGCCGCATCTTCGTGAACGACGTGGGGGCCGACGCTTTCGAGGAAGTGAACGAGGGGGTGGCCGGCGCCAACTACGGCTGGCCGATGACCGAGGGCCCGAGCGTGAGCCCGCGGGTGCGCTCTCCGATCCACTGCTACGGCCACGACCAGGGTTGCGCGATCACCGGCGGCGCCTTCTACTCGCCGCCCGAGCGCGCGCGCGCCGCGTTCCCGCCGGAGTGGCGCGGCCGCTACTTCTTCGAGGAGTACTGTCGGAACGAGATCCGCTGGCTCGATCCGAAATCCCCGGCGCACGCCACGGTCTTCGGCACCACACTCGTCCCGGGGCCGGTGGACTTGCGGGTCGGACCCGACGGCTGCCTCTATTACCTGGCGCGCGGCAACTCCGATCCGGTGGGCGGAGAGCACACATCGCGCGGCGTCGTCGTGCGCATTTCACCGGCCTCCGCCCGGGGTTCGAGCGCAGGTGCAAAGCAAAGCGCCGCAACGTATTGATAGTCTTGGCCTACGGGCCTATAGAAAGTGCTTTGGGCCCCCGCCGGATGGGTCGTATCCTTCTCGTGCTGCGGCTCGTCCCCCCATGGCTTTCAAGGAGCGGCCCGAGGAATCTCCATGAAGCCCAACCGATCCTGGATCGGCGTCGTTTTCACACTGTCCATTGCTTCGCTGCTCGTGGTCGCGGCCGTCGCGCCGCGCGCGATCGGTCGCGCGCCCGCGCTGCCGGGTGTGCTGGCCCATCCGAGCTGTGACCTCATCCTGCAGCAGAGCGACGGCAACCAGCCGCTCCCCCTCAACTACCGCGAGGGCGTGGTTCAGCCGATCGCTCCGCCGGCGAACGTCGCGGCCTGCAGCCTTACGGTGGACCCGACCTACAACTACGGCTTCGCGCGCCTGAACCTGGTGCAGTGGGACCCGGTGTCGCTCATGCCCGATCCCGCGACCGTGGCGCTGCGCACCGTGAGCTTCTCCGCCTCACCGATGCCGTGGAACCCGAGCCGCGCCGAATTCTATCCGCCGGTCGTGACGAAGAGCCTTCCCAACGTCGCGGAGCGGCCGGGCCCGGTCGCGATCGACTGGCGCAGCGAGGGCGGTTATGTGACCATGCGCTTCAACAACAACGGTCCCGCCGAAGCTCCCACCGCGCTGCGCTACCCGTCCGGCGGGGGCGCGAGCACGCCGCTGTCCGGGGAGCACCCGGTGCTGTCGCACGCGGTGTGCGGCGGTGATCGCGCGCTCCAGGATCTGCAGGTGGTCCAGAGCGTGATGACCACCACGGTGCTCTCGGACACCGATTGCTTCGAGCTGATCCAGCGGTTCCGCGTGCCGGTGCTCACGCGGCTGCGCTGGATCGAGGTCGCGTTCGGCGTGAATCCCCACCCGATCTACTTCGATCCGGTGATGGCGATCGTCGATGCCGCAGGGCAATCGGAGCCGCCCGTGACGCTTCCGCCGTCGCTGATCGAGGCGCCCTACGCCTATTTCGTGAGCGCGCCGTTCTGGGGCTCGCATTTCGACTTCGACCACTACATCACGCTCGAGCCCGAGCACGACTACTGGCTGCTGGTGCGGGTCGAGCACCGCTACTTCCTCTACTCCCGCCTGCTCACCGGCGGCGAGAGCCAGGATTTCACAGCCAACATCGGCCCGTCCTTCAAGCGCACCGCGTTCGACTCGAACTGGATTCCGAACCGCGGCCGCGCGCTGTGCTTCCGCCTGATCGGCGAGCCACTCGCCCGCCAGATGCCGCACGGGCGCCTGAGACCCCGCCCGCTGGGAGAGGCAACGCCGGACGGACGGATGCCGCAGCCTTCGATCGCGACCCCCACGGACCCGTCTCGATCCGCGGCGCTGAGCCTGCGCGTGGCGCCCAACCCCGCGCGCGGGGCGTCGTTCGTGAGCTGGTCCGGCGCCGCGGGCGCGCTGCGCATCGAGGTGATGGACGCCCAGGGACGGCTGGTCGCGGCCAACTCCGGCCGTGCTTCCGCCGCGGGACAATGGCTGTGGAGCGGGGCGCGTGACGACGGGCGTCCGCTGCCGGCCGGGGTCTACTTCGTGCGTGGCACCGATGCCGCCGGACGCGTCGCCTCCGACCGAGTGGTATTGATCCGATAGTCCGGCTGGTCCGGTTCACCGTTCGAGCGGCCCTCGCGCTCGCGATCCTGGGCTTCATTCCGGGCCTGCTCGATCCCTTCAACCCTCCCAAGGCGGCCGTGCTGCGCATCCTGGGGCTCGCGCTCCTGGTCTACGCGCTGGGCGAAGCGCTGCTCGCCCGCCTGACCCGCCGCGATCCAACTCCCGCCGCGGGCGAGACGCCGCGACCTTGGAGTGCGCGGAACGAAACGCGAATGGATGTGGCGGTGGCGGCGTGGGCGGCCGCCGGCGTGCTCGCGCTGCTGGCCGGCGTGGCGCCGCGGCTCGGCCTCGAAGGCGAGATCGGGCAACGCGAGGGCGTGCTCACCACGCTCGCGCTCGCCGGGCTCTACGCCGGTGCGCGTCGCTCGCACCCGGGTCCCAAGGATGCGCGGCGCACGCTCGACGTGGTTCTGGCGTGCGCAGCACTCACCGCTGCCTACGCGGTGCTCCAGTCTGCCGGCCTCGACCCGCTGCGCTGGATCAGCGCCCTGAGCTACCCGGCCGGGGCCACAGCGGTGCGGCGCGCGTTCGGCACGCTCGGCAACCCGATCCTGCTCGGCGGCCTGCTGGCCGCGGCGCTGGCCGCCGGTGTGGCGCGGCTCGCGTGCGCGCGCGGACTGCCGTGGCGCCTCGCGGCGCCGGTCGTCCTGATCACGTGCGCCGCCGCCGCCACGCTCTCGCGCGGCGCATGGCTCGCCGCGCTCGCGGGGATCGCAGCCGCCGTGGCGGGAGCGCTCGCGCTGCGGCGCGCGCACGCCGTGCGCCGCGCGGGCCTGGCGCTCGCCGTGGTCGCCGTGCCGTCGGCGCTGTGGCTCGTGATCGCGCTGCGCGCGCCGATCGCGGCGCGGCTCGGCGAGACGGCGGGTGCGGTATCGGGCGCGGCGCGCGTCGAGATCGCGCGCGGCGCGCTGGCGCTGTGGCGGAGGCACCCGTGGCTCGGCACCGGACCGGATTCGTTCGGGCTCATGTTTCCCACCGTCCAGACCGCGGGGTTCTGGCGCACCGAATGGCTCGGGATCCCGGTGCACGCGCACTCGGCCGCGCTCCAGGCGCTCGCCACGCTCGGCGCGCTCGGCGCGCTCGCCGGGCTCGCATGGCTCGCGTGTCTGGCGTGGGCGCTGAGCGGCGGCGCGCGCGCGGCGAGCCTCGAGGCGGGCGAGCGCGTGGCGCTCGGCGCCGCCGCGATCGCCCTGGTCGTGGCCGGGGCGTTCAACCCGGTCGGGCTCGCGGGCGCTGCATGCCTCGCGGTGTTCTCGGCGCTGGCGGTGGGCGGCGAGGAGCCCGGATCCGCTTCGCGCCCGAGCCGCGCGCGCATGGAGGCCGCGGCGCGCCAGCATCGCACTGTGCGCTTCGTCGCGCGGGCGGCATGCTTCGCGACCGCGGCGGTGACCACGGTGTTCGCCGCGCGCGAGATGAGCGCGCTGGCCGCGGCCGGCATTGCGCGCTCCGCGCTCGAGCGCGCGGTCGGCGCCCCCGCGCTCGAGCGCGGCAACCTGTCGGCCGTGGCGGTGCGCCAGTCGCTGGTGGCCACTTCGAAAGCCCCGGGCGAGGACGAGCTGTGGCGGCTCGCGTGCGACGCGAGCCTCGCGCTGTCGCAGGCCGCGCTCGAGCAGCGGGAGGTCCGAACCGCGGGCGTGGCGGCGACCAGCGCAGCGGCGTCGGCGGGCCGGGCGATCGCGCTCGCGCCGCGCCGCGCGTCGAACTACCAGCGCCTCGGGAATGCCCTCACCGCACGCGCGCGCATCGCGGTGGAGGAGAGCATCGGCCTCGAGGACGAGATCCGGCGCGGCCCCGCCATCGCGGCGATCGCCGATTCGGCGGACCGGGCGTTCGCCGAGGCCGCGCGGCTCGCTCCGTGCGACGGCTTGATCCTCGTCGACCAGGTGCGCGACCAGCTCATGCTCGGCAGGATCCCGCAGGCGCTCGTGAGCGCGCGGCGCATCGTCGCGCTCTATCCCGGTGCCGCCACCGGGCACGCGCTCGAAGCGGCGGCGCTGATCGCGCTGCACCGCAAGGTCGAGGCGCGCTCCGCCCTGCTGCTGGCGCGGGACGGGCGCTGGGAGGACGGCTCCGAATCCCAGCGCAAGGCCGTCGAAGGACTGATCCGCGAGTACGCCAACCCCGACTCTGCGCCCTGACGCCATGCGGAGAAGGGCACCGAGCCCGGGAGTCCGGCGGGGCCGCCTGCGCGGCAATCGAAGCCCTCACGGAGCCACGGATGGCGGGAGCGAGGGCTTCGGTTAGTGAGCGGCGCGCATGGATGCGCGAGCGAACGGCCGCGCAGGCGGCCCCGCCGGACTCCCGGGCTCGGTGCGCCGCCCGCGATGGCTCACGGCTCGATCACTTCCGGCACCATCGCCCCGACCGGCGGCGCCTGCTTCTTCCGGGCCGGCGCCATCAGGGGCAGCAACGGGATGCACAGGAGCCCCGCCAGCGCATCCACGGTGAGCGTGCGCGGATAGCCCCAGTGCTCCACCGCCCGGCCCTGCCAGGTCGCGCTGTAGCTGATCACCACGTTGAGCAGCGCCATGTAGGCCGTGAACTGCGTGGCCGCGACGCGCGGCACCGTGACGTCCATGAACAAGGCCGTGCGGGTCCCGTACATCAGCCCCTGCGCCACCGAGTACAGCACCACCATCGACCAGAACGTCGAGACCAGAGCCGCGGGCGGAACCGGACGGTTCGCGGCCGCGAGGCTCACCGGCAGGATCCAGTGCGACTGCTGCATCATCCACGCCAGGTAGAGCGTCGGGAGCGCGGTGCCGACCAGGTAGACCGCCAGCATGCGGCGGCGGCCCAGCCGGTCGGAGAGCCACCCGCCGGCGACGCAGCCCAGCGCCGACGCGACCGTGGACCACAGGTTGAGCAGCCCGACCTGCGCGTCGTTCATGCCCAGCTCGACCGCGAGGTTGGACTGCAGCGCGAGTCCGAGCGCGTATGCGCCCGCCGGCATCAGCGCGATCACCACCCCCATGAACGCGCCGCGGCTGCCGGTGAAGGCGCGGAACGAATCGACCGCGAATTGCCGGATCTCGCGCGCCGCGCTCGCCACACCTGAGCCCTGCGCCGGCGGCCGCGGCGGACCCGGCGGCTCCTTCATCGGCAGCGCCACCAGGAGCGTCACCGCGAGGATCCAGGCCGCCACGAAGAAATAGGTGTTGGCGAATCCCACGTGGGGCGTGAGGAACAGCACGCCCGAGCCGCCGATGGTCTGGCCGAGGTAGGCGCCGCCGAACATCAGACCGTTGGCCAGTCCGCGCTCGTCCTCGCGCAGCGTGTTCACCGCCAGCGCGTCGATCGCCACGTCCTGGGTGGCGCCGAACGCGTTGTGGATCAGGATCAGCAGCGTGAAGAGCTTGAGGTCGGCGCTGAAGTTGACCGGCAGCGCCGCCATCAGGCTCGCCACCATCAGGCACTGCATGGCCACGATCCACACCCGGCGCCGCCCGAAGCGGGCGGACCCGAACACGTCCACGAACGGCCCCACCACCCACTTGAAGGCCCACGGCAGGTAGAGCGAGCCGACGAACGCGCCGATCGCGGCGGGCCCCAGACCCTGACGCCGCATCTGGGTGGCGACCGCGGTGGCGGTGAAACCGAGCGGGATGCCTTCGGTCAGGTAGAGGGCGAAGAACGCGGCGAGGCGGCCGTTCCGGGTGGCGAGCAGGTTCCGCAGCATCGCGCGAGGGTTAAGGACCTTGGGTTCGAGTGTCAAAACGCCACGCGACCGGCGCGCCTCGCCGGCCGACGAGCGCCGCCCCTGGAGGGCCGCGGGGGCGGCCCAAGCGCGGGCGCTTGTGATAGGTTTCACCCGCTCCAGATGCCCCCGTTCCCCATCATCTCCGGAGGTGCTCCGTGAACACGCCGCATCGTTTCCCTGCGCTTCTCATCCTGGCCGCCTCTGCCTGCGCCGTGTTTGCCCCGGCCAAGGCGCGGTCCGAGCTGCCCCCGCTCGTGGCCCGCGAGGTGTTCCTCGGCAACCCGATCAAGTCCCAGGCCCGCATCTCGCCCGACGGCAAGATGCTCACCTACCTCGCGCCTTCCCAGACCAACGTGCTCAACGTCTGGCTGCGGACCATCGGGAAGAGCGACGACCGGATGATCACGAACGACGTGAAGCGCGGCATCCGCCAGCACTTCTGGGCCGAGGACGGCAAGCACGTGCTCTACCTCCAGGACGTGGGCGGGAACGAGAACTTCCACGTCTACTCGGCGGACATCGCGAGCAACGACGTCAAGGACCTGACGCCGTACGAGGGCGTGCGCGCGCAGAACCTGCTGGTGGACCGCAAGCACCCCGACGAGATCCTGGTGGGCCTGAACCAGCGCGACAAGAGCGTGTTCGACATGCACCGCATCAACCTGGTCAGCGGCGAGTCGAAGCTCGACACCCAGAACCCCGGCGACGTCCAGGGCTGGGGCACCGATGCCGACTTCGTGATCCGCGCCGCCATCGCCCAGAGCGAGGACGGCGGCACCATCATCCGGGTGCGCGACAGCGCCACCGCTCCGTGGCGTGACCTGGTCGCGTTCTCCGCCGAGGAGAACGGCGACTTCGTGGACTTCACCGCCGACGGCAAGTCCTGCTACGTGGAGAGCTCGCTGGGCTCCGACGTGACCCGGCTGGTGCGGCTCGACGCCACGACCGGCAAGGAGCTGGAGCTGATCGCGACCGATGCGCGCTGCGATGTGGGCGGCATCATGGTGAACGACGTCTCGCACAAGGTCGAGGCGGTCGGCTTCAACTACCTGCGCAACGAGTGGAAAGTGATCGATCCCGCGCTGGCTGCCGACTTCGATGCGATCAAAAAAGTGAAAGACGCCGACTTCACGGTGGTGAGCCGCGACCGTGCCGACCGCACCTGGATCGTGGCCTACTCCGACGACGACGGGCCGGTCGCCTCCTACGCATACGACCGCAAGAGCAAGAAGGCCACGTTCCTGTTCGTGAACCAGCCGGCGCTCGAGAAGGCCCAGCTCGCCACGCGCAAGCCGGTGGTGATCACCGCACGCGACGGCGTCAAGCTCGTGAGCTACCTCACCTGCCCGGTGGGCGTGCCGGCCAAGAACCTGCCGTTGGTGCTCTACGTGCACGGCGGTCCGTGGGCGCGCGACCAGTGGGGTTACGATCCCACCGCCCAGTGGCTCGCGAACCGCGGCTACGCCGTGCTCCAGGTCAACTTCCGCGCCTCCACCGGTTTCGGCAAGAAGTTCCTGCACCTGGGCGACCGGCAGTGGGGCGGGACCATGCAGGACGACCTGACGGACGCCGTGAAGTGGGCGACCGCCCAGGGCATCGCCGACCCCAAGAAGGTCGCGATCATGGGCGGCTCGTATGGCGGCTACGCCACGCTCGCCGGGCTCACCTTCACGCCCGACGTCTACAACTGCGGCGTGGACATCGTCGGCCCCTCCAACCTCAAGACCCTGCTCCAGTCGATCCCGCCCTACTGGGCCACGATCAAGAAGACCTTCGACGTCCGCATGGGGGAGGTGGACAAGGACTCGGTCTTCAACCAGAAGGTGTCGCCGCTGTTCCACGTGGACAACATCAAGGCCCCGCTCCTGATCGGGCAGGGCCAGAACGACCCGCGCGTCAACGTGCGCGAGTCCGACCAGATCGCGGCGGCGATGCGCGCCAAGAACCTGCCGGTCGAGTACATCGTCTACAGCGACGAGGGCCACGGCTTCGCCCGTCCCGAGAACCGGATGGACTTCTACGGCCGGGCCGAAGTCTTCCTTTCGAAGCAGCTGGGCGGCCGGGCCGAGCCGTTCGTGGACGTGAAGGGTTCGGCGGCGCAGGTGAAGTAGGCCGTGGGCGGCGGGGGCGTCAGGCCCCCGCCGCCGATGCGCCCGGGCGTGCAACCTGCCGATAGCTGCGATAGACTATCGGCAACTCGATGACCCTCCGGATGCTGTCCGGCAGGGCTGCTCATAGCCGGAGCCTCGGGGACCGCTCGGAGAGGGGGCGACCCGGTTCCGGATCACGAACATCCATACGAGCCGGCTCCCAAGCCGGTTGATCGGGCGGGTTCCCCCGCCCCATAGAGGCACCATGAGCGAGATCGTGCAGGTTTCCCTGCGCGGCACGCGTAAGGAATTCTTCCTCAACTCGCGCAACCTCTGGCTCCGTCTCCGCGACAAGGTGATCGTCCAGGCCGAGCACGGCGAGGCGATGGGGTCGGTCTTCCTCAAGGACCCGCAGCTCATCGAGCTCAAACGCCCCGGCAACGTCACGCGCGAGGTCATCCGCAAGGCCGAGGAGGAAGACCTAGACCAGGAAGACCACAACCGCCAGCGGGAACAGGAAGCCTTCGACTACTGCCGCGAACGCATCGAGTTCCGCGAGCTGGCGATGGACCTCTCCGACGTCGAGGTCTCGTTCAACGGCCACCGCATCACCTTCTACTTCTCGGCCGAGCATCGGGTCGACTTCCGCGAGCTGGTGAAGGATCTCGCCTCCCGTCTCCACGCCCGCATCGAGCTGCGCCAGATCGGCGTCCGCGACCAGGCCCGGCGGCTCGACGGCTGCGGGCCGTGCGGGCGGGCCTTCTGCTGCTCGACCTGGCTCAAGGACTTCCACCCGGTCACCCTCAAGATGGCGCGCGAGCAGCAGCTCGCCTTGAACCCCGGGAAGATCTCGGGCGCATGCGGGCGGCTCATGTGCTGCCTGGCCTACGAGCTGACCCAGTACCGGGACAGCGCAGAGGGGCTGCCGCCGGTCGGGGCCGTGCTCCGCACCGGGCAGGGCCAGATGACGGTGCTGCGCACCGAGGTCTACCAGCAGGCGGTGTGGATCCGCGACGACGAGGGGGGAGAGCACCGCATCGGCATGACC
>Ga0075423_10003432_pt1 | contig 14571 bp, 12 predicted proteins | sample SoiMethybrSBSTD2_FD_80114 | JGI IMG/M metagenome (GOLD analysis project Ga0075423, IMG submission 80114) | Bulk soil microbial communities from a Populus tree surrounding site in Tennessee, USA - Soil MetaG P. TD hybrid SBSTD2 | ecosystem: Environmental > Terrestrial > Soil > Tree plantation...
CATCGCTATTCAAGAAAGCCTCGGCCCAATCTACGACCGATCGAAGGAGCACCTCGGAGCAACGGACTCGGGTATTGTCGCCTTGCGCCGCTGCCTGATCGAAGCCGCCGAAATGGCGCAACAAGGGAAAACGCCTCCCGGAGTGCCTCCTGCAAGCCAGCGATTCCGATCCGCATCGATCATCCTCACCAAGGAGCAACCGTTCTTAGAGGGGGCGAGAGACGTGCTGCGCGCCGGGCCGGACGCTCCTTTTGCGGGGCTTTGAGACGAAGCGAAAATCTTTGGCCAATTTTTATTTCGTTGAAAACATCACAGCATAAAAAGAGGTAACCATGGAACTGCAGAAATGGCACGGCGATAAGCCGCTTTCGTACTGGGTGAAACAAACCGATGTCGAACAGAGGATCGTCAAGGGTCGCGACGTCGTCCTGACGCAGGAAGCGCATAACCCTCGGGTGCGCAGCTATCGCGATCCATTCGGGCAGAGACTCATATCCCTGGATGTCACCGAGCTCGAGACCGGCGGGGCGAGCACTCTGCACCGGCAACTCCATGAATCGACGATGCTGATTCTCAGCGGACAGGGACATACGATTGCCAACGGCAAGCAATATTCCTGGGGTCCCGGCGATGCGCTTCAAGTGCCGCTATTCATGTGGCATCAGCACGTGAACACCGGAAACGAACCCGTACGCTATCTTCGCTTTGGCACCGTCCCCTTCTACCATTATTTGGGTTTGTACCGAGCCGAGCAGCTACAACCGCCGGCCGAAGGACTGCACGACCCGCGCGTGCATGACGCGCCCTTGGGAGAACTGGTCCTGATCCAACGGAAGCAGTGGCAGCCGAGCACGGACGTGCACCGTTTTATCGAGGGTTACCATGGCGCCGGCGCGGGCGACAAAGGTATGAAGACCAAAATTGGCGGCGGCTTTGGTCCAAGCCTCGTAGACCCAGGCTATGCCAGCGCGATGCATCGTCACTGGGACGAAGCGATTATTTACATCCTCGAAGGAAAGGGCTTCACGACCATCAACGAGGAGCGCTACGAGTGGGAAGCGGGCGATTTCTTGTGCGTGCCGCTACTCTTTTGGCACCGCCATCACGTCACGGGAAATCAGGCCACTATTTATCTGCGGCACACCAGCAGTCGCTTCTCCAAATACCTGGGCATCTGGATCATCACCTTGCGTCCGGAAATTCCTCTCGAAGAAGTCCATAAGCTCGCCGGTGATTACACTCCTTTTTAGCTTGACGTCTCGATTCGAAGTGCACGAAAGGCAAAACTCACTGTGACAGGCGGTCCTTTTGCGGCAGTTCCTTATCTTGCGGTTGTTCTCGCATTGGCGTACGCCATACTGCCCGCGCCGGCCTATGCTGCCGCGCCAAGCGGGTCAGCCGCCATGGAAGAGTTGTCCAAAAATGCGAAAAAGGAAGGCGAGGTGATCTGGCAACTCGCCAGCAGTCGTATCGAACCGGTCGTCAAAGCCTTCCAGGCAAAATACCCGGAAATCAAATTGCGCTCGTTTTTCAAAACCAGTCGTGACGTGGTCACTCAAGTTATCGCCGAAGACAGGGCGCGCAATCAGGTAAGCGTCGATGTCCTCTCGCTCGATCTCCAGCGCGGCACGCCGCTTCTCGATCGCCGCATTGTCGCAAGCGAAGATTGGTCAAAGCTCGGCGTGGAGCCGAGCCAATTATGGGCGGATGGTCTGATCGTCGGCGGTTACGATACCGTCGACGGCATGTACTACAACCCGCAATTGGTCCAGGCCGCTGAAGTGCCCCGGAGGTGGGAAGATCTGCTTCATCCCAGGTGGGCGAATTACCAAATTGCCACGACCAGTTCCGGGTCGGCGCTCACCGCGATCTATTACACCCGCAATGGCCCTGACGCGGACGCTTATTTGCGCAAGCTCGCCGGGCAAAAGATTGCATTCGAACAGAACACGGCCGTGATGACGAAGAAGTTCGCGTACGGCGAATACAAGATCGCGGTCGGGTCCGTTGGCCGCATGGAGGAGCTGCAGGCGAAAAAAATCGCCGTCGCGATGGTTCCCGTTGGCCCCGTCATCGCCGTTAGAAGAGGATTTGCAACGCTAAAAAAATCGCCTCATCCCAATGCCGCTCGATTACTGATGATCTGGCTTGCCTCCAAGGAAGGCAGGAAGGCGCTGCGAGAGATCGGTAATCATGCCGCCGCCTTTCCATGCGACGAGTCCGATTTGGCGGAGCTTCTCTGCAAGAACAAATTGGAGATCGTCTTCCTGAGCACCAAGGAGAAAGCAAAGGAGTACGAGACGTTCGGCAAGAGAGCGCTGGAGATCCTTAGACCATAGACGTGCTCCTCACGCCGTTCTGTTGTAGGTTTTGATTTCTAAAACAATAAAATATTCGCCACGCAGCAGGGAAGGATGAGGGTCGCCCTCCTCATTTATGCGGGCACTAGACGCGAACGTCCTCATTCCAGTCCGGTTTCGGACTTTCTCATACGCGCAACTTGCGGCGACCGGCACCGTGGCGCTTGTCCTTGTCATGGTTGCGCTGCCGATTGTTGTCCTTGTTTTTACCAGTTTCCGTTTGACCGAAGATAAACTTCCTTTCGAAGACACGATTTTCACGCTGCAAAACTACAGAGGACTCCTTGCGGCCGGCAAGACTTACACGGTCCTCTTGAATACGCTCTGGTACGCATTGGGAGCTGTGGGCGCGGGTTTCACCTTGGCCATGGTCTTTTCCTGGCTTTTTGAGCGCACCAATATACCCTTTCGCTCGATCATGATCGTGCTGCTGCTCGCCCCGATGGCTATCCCGAGCATCGTCAAAACCATGGGATGGATTCTCCTGCTCAATCCGGTGAACGGCACTTTCAATGTCTTGTTGCGCGACTGGACCGGCGCCGCGGGTCCTGGGCCTGTTAACATCTATAGTCTGACCGGCATGATGCTCGTGAGCGGCATTGGCATGGTGCCGTCGATCTATGTTCTCGTGTCTCACGTTTTTGCGCGCTTCGATGTCCGGCTTGAAGAATCCGCGCGCGCCTCGGGAGCGACGGCGGCGACAACTTTCCGGCGCATCACGGTGCCGCTCCTTCGCCCCGCCCTGCTCACCGGCGCCATTTTTTATTTCGTCAACACTTTGGATAATTTCGAAGGCCCCGCGCTGCTCGGCATGCCGAGGGATATTTTCGTCTTTAGCACTTACATTTACCGCTCCTTGAGAACCGTATCCGCGCTGCCCAACTACGGGTTGACGAGCGCGTTCGCCATGGTGCTGCTCGCGCTCGCCGCGGTTTTGGTTGTCTTTTACGCGCGCAGTGTGCGTCACGCCGAACGCTTCGCTGTTGTCACCGGCAAAGGGTACAGGCCTTCCCTGATCAATCTTGGGCGCTGGCGCTGGCTCGCGCTCGCGCTCGTTGTCTTGTACTTTTCCATCAGCGCGCTGCTCCCTTTGGCCATCGTGCTTTGGGCCAGTCTGAGCCCCGGATTCTCCGTCCCTTCACTCTCGGGTTTGGCCGAAGCGACGACAGCACGTTACGTCAAGCTCGCCCATTCGGAGATCTTCCACAAGGCTCTAATGAACACCTTGCTCGTGACCACGGCCACGGCCACGGCGACGACCTTGCTTAGTGCCGTGGTGGCCTGGATCGCGGTGCGTCAGCGCTCCATCTGGGGAAAACTTGCCGACTGGCTGCCGTTCATAAACTTGGCGAACCCGTCGATCATTTTGGCGTCGGCGCTGCTTTTTTTCTTTGTCGGGATTCCCCTTCCCATTTACGGCTCCAACTGGATCATCATCATCGGTTTGATCATGGCTTATTTGCCTTACGGAACCCGCATCATGGGACCGGCGTATCTGCAAATACATAAGGAGCTGGAAGAAGCGGCCAGGATCTCTGGCGCTTCAACGATTCAGACCATGATCAGAATCGTTCTTCCTCTGGTAAAAACGGCAGTCTGGCGCGGCTGGCTGTGGATGTTTATCCACGGCACGACGGCGACAACGATCCCCGTCGTGTTGGGGGGCATCGACAATCAAACGGTAACAACCTTGCTGTTCATCACCTTGCTCGAAGAAGGCGACCTGGAAATGGCTTCGACCATGGCTGTTCCTCTTGTCGTAATTTGCGGCCTCCTCACGCTTTTTGTCGCGCGCCAAACGCTCTTGTTGCGCACTGATACTAACTAATGTACTTATCGCCCACAAAATATCTCGGGAGTAATTCGTGATGGCAAACCCAACGACCGAGCCGCCGGAGAAACCGCCGGTAACCAAGATCGCGCCGCGGACGTTCACCTACACGCAGTGGATGGAATCGATCGGCATACCCATTCACAGGGGTTATTACATCGAGGATCTGAGAACGTTGGAGCTGGGATGGTGGCAACAAAGACAATGTCAGGCGGCGTTCATCGAGCTCATGGGCCAGGAGGGCATCACCTCCTGCTGGATGGCCGAGATTCCCGCCGGCAAGTCCCTGCCGCCGATGCATTTTGCTTTGGATGAAGTGGTTTATGTCGTCGAGGGCCGCGGCGTGGCTACGGTTTGGCCGGTTGGGGGCCAGCCAAAGAAAACCTTCGAATGGCAACAGTACAGTTTATTCGTAATCCCGCACAATCATTACCGGCAGCTCGGCAACATGCAGGGCGATAAGCCCGTGCGGTTGCTCCATTACAGCTATTTGCCGGTGGCGATGTCCGCGGTTCCGGAGCCGCTGTTTTTTTTCGATCATCCTTACAATGGACCGCTCTTTTTCGCCGACGGCGATCGCGACGTTTACTCCGAGGCTAAACTGATGCAGGAGCCTGAAGGTACCGGAAGGTGGAAAGGAAGAATCTTCTGGTACAGCAGTTTCTTTCCGGATATGAGAGCCTGGGATAAGCTCGAAACCAACTCGCGGCGGGGCGCGGGCGGCAAGAGCGTTTTCATTCAATTTCCGAATTCGGAAATGTCTGCCCACATGTCGGTCTTCCCGCCGCAGACTTACAAGAAGGCCCATCGTCATGGTCCGGGACGCGTGCTCGTGGTTCTGCAAGGTCAGGGTTATTCAGTGATGTGGGAAGAGGGAAAAGAAAAGGTCGTCATTCCGTGGCACGAATGCAGCGCTTTCGTTCCTCCCAATCGCTGGTTTCATCAGCACTTCAACGTTGGCACCACTCCCGCTCGTTATCTTGCTTTGCAGCCGCCAAGACAATTCGGCGGCAGATCCGAGAAAATCCAAGACAGAGAAAAAGATATCATCGAATATCCGCACGAGGATCCCTGGATCCGGCGGAAATTCGAAGCGGAGCTAGCCAAAAACGGATTGACAAGTCTCGTCCCGGAGCAAGCCTATCAAAGCAAGGATTATCAGTGGCAAACTTGACATAGTTTTCCTTTTGTTCTCATATCTAGCGAATATCTACAGCGGATGAGGTTTTTTTGCGTTTATTCGTTCACGAGTGGGATCTGATTTGGCTCACAAATTTGGCAACGCTCGTTCTCGAGACGCTTGGTTGAAATCCGCTCATTGCATCCAGCAATATGATTGTTTGCATTTAAGGAATTGAACCTTCCGCGCATGTCTTTTAAAAAAAAATTCGCATATCGAAGGGAGCACGTGCAACGATGGACAAAAGTGATTCCTCCAAGCGCGCCCGGCCAACGGGCGCGTTCCTCCCGACCATCGCGCTCGCTGCCGGCTTGGCAGCGTTCGGCACAGGCCCTATCGAGACGGCACACGGCCAACCCGACGCCAATCCGATGAAACCCATCCCCATCCCCGCGCAGGTCCCGGCCAAGGACGGTATGGCGCAGCTTCCCGACACCCGTCTCTGGTACTGGGACACGGGCGGGCAGGGCGTGCCGATCGTGCTTCTGCATCCGGCGACCGGCAGCGCGCTGATCTGGGGTTACCAGCAGCCGGTGTTAGCAAAGGCCGGCTACCGCGTCATCGCCTATTCGCGGCGCGGCTACTACAACTCCGCGCCCTTCGACCGCAACAATCCTGGCGTCGGCTCCGAGGACCTTAAGCACCTCGCGGATGTTCTGGGCCTTGGACGATTTCATGTGGTGGCGTCGGCGGCCGGCGGCAGCATCGCGTCGGACTTTGCCTTCTCTTACCAGGACCGGCTCCTGAGCCTGACCATTTCCAGCAATTCCTTCGGCGTGCGCGACGGTGAGATCGCGAAGGCGGCGGCCTTCATTCGCCCCAAGGGCTGGGAGCAGATGCCGGCCGAATTTCGCGAGATCGGTCCGTCATACCGAGCGGCGAATCCTGAAGGCGTAAAGGCGTGGATCGAACTCGAACACAAGGCACTGATCGGGCCCGAATTTCGGCAAACGCTCAAGAACGAGATCACACAGGCGAGGCTCAAACAGCTCAAGCTGCCGACCCTGCTGATCGCTGGCGCTGCGGACATGTCGACGCCGCCGTCGATCTCGCGAATGATCGCGGCCGAGATACCGAACAGCCGGCTGGTGCTGATACCCGAGGCCGGGCACTCGACGTACTGGGAGCAGCCGGAGCTCTTCAATCGCGCCGTGCTCGACTTCATCGGCGGCCAGTCGAAATAGCGCGAAGGCTTTACAACCTTGGTGTGGGAGAAGGTGCAGTAAGCGCCGGGAAAAATTTCGGGGACACAATACTAATTTTCACGACGCGTGTTTAAGTGGACGTCCCGATTTTCGTATCATCAAATCTCGACCAGTTAACTTTTCAATCAACTCTACAAACTGCGCTTCCCGCGGGCCGACCCGTACGCATTCCCCGAGCTCCATCGTCACCGGGTCGCACCGTGCTACATCTCGGCAGTTTCAACATTTTCTCGATCATCTGTTTCACCTCAGCGCGTTATTTTCGCCGGCAAAGTCACTCCCATAAGGTTCGCTCTGTTCCCGCAGTGGTACGCTACATCTACTTGCCAACTGAACAAACTCCCCTCCAAGCCGAGGGGTTTTCAATTTGTCGACTGGAAGTCGACTCTTGTTTCCGTCATTTCGGCGGAAACTGGAATCCAGGCAATTTTTGATCATGAACTGAAAACGAACCTGGATGCCGCCGGGAGTTTATCCTGAGCCGCGTCGAAGGGCCGGCATGACGAACTTTCACTTCGCCTGAAGGCGAGGGATTTCAACCATCCCCGATAGAGACATTAAATTCATTTGAACGTTTCGACATTTCGAGAATTCCCGAAACGTGGAAGTATCCTCTCTCCTAGTCTCTGCGATTCAAACGTGGAACGGAGCGAAGCGGTGGAACGATTGGAACGCTTTAAACTCCTCGGAATAGGTTTTGAAATCAACTCCTACTTTGACTCCAGTATCTGTTTAACTCGATTCACGATGGCGGGCTCGATTTCATACAAGCCCTTCACCATCTTTTCTATGCCGGCTCCATCGACCGGGTCGATCTCGAGCTTCGCCTTTTCTGCCTCAGCCAGAAACTGAGAATCTTTCAGAGTATCGATGAAGGCTTTCTGCAGTGTTCGCACGCGTTGTTCGGGCACTTGCGGCGGAAGAGAATAAAGTCTTTGTTTGCCGTAAAGCTCACTCGCTATCCGGAGGAGTTTTTTTCCTTCCTCCGTCTTTGCGTAATCGGCAGCGAGAGGGACACCCTTCAGCTCGGGATGAGGCTCGAGCATCGTCTGGAGCACAACATGAACCTGTCGCGCCCGCAGCGCGTTGGTCCAAGTCACCTTCGCGGATTGCCAACCAAACGCGCAGGTACCGTCGACTTCCCCTGTTTCCGCTGCAACCCTGATGTCGGCCGTACCCTTGTAGCCCTCGATGAGCTGCAAGGGAAAATCCGTGGCGGCGGCGAGGAGCTTGGTATCATCGGTTCCGCTGGTGCCGGGGCCAATCGCTCCCAGCTTCACACGTGTTTTAGCCTTGCGCCACTCCTCTGCCGTTTTTATCCCGCTGCGATCGGTCAGTATGCACACGAGGGAATCCGACGTCGGCATCCCGAGCCAGCTAAACTTACGCCCGTCAAATTGCACCGCAGGGTTCCCCATCATGTGCTGTAGAATAAGCGGGCCGGACCAATGCCCGATGACTGTTCCATCGCGAGGAGCGCTGTTAAAGGTGTAATTAGCCGCGATCAGCATAGCCGCTCCCGGCATATTCTGGACGATAGTGGACGGTCTGCCGGGAACGTATTGAGGGAAGTGGCGCGCGATCAGCCGCGTGTATGTATCGTAGCCTCCTCCGGCGGTACCACCGACGACGAACTGGATTGTTTTGCCCTTGTAGAAATCCTCGACCGAGGCAGCAAGCGCCGACGTGACCAGCGATGCCGAGTTGATAAAGATAAAGAGCAAAAATACGACGGGTGCCTTGGCCATGAGCCCGCCTCCTTGTAATTTGACCGTCCTGTCTGGAAGCTATAGGTGTCCGCGAAGTCATGTCAAGCAGTTCCGAGGAGATGGGATATCAGGCAAAAGCCACATGTCATGCTAGGCCCAACAGCTCCGGCCCCCGGAACTACCTTTTGGTCTTAAAGGTCTTGAACGGGGCAAAGCGATTGAACAACTTGAACACGCAGTCCTACGTCCTCGGGGTGCTGCATTGACAATATAACCAGAATATGACTATAGTATAGTTATAATATTTGTAAATGTAGCCACATTAAAGGAGAGGTTGAGCCACTACCTGGGCTTGGTGAAAGAAGGACAGGAAGTCGTGGTGACATCTCATCGTCACCGCGTGGCTCGAATCCTTCCTCTATCTACCCCGTCTGCCGAAGTCACGACCCCCTCTCGGCCGGTGAAAGATCTGAAAAAAATAAAGGGCATCAAGCGGCGGCGCTCTACGTCTGCTGTGCAAACACTGCTCGAAGATCGCCGGCGCAGATGACGGTCTACGTCGATACCTCCGTGATCCTTCGGATTTTGTTCCGGGAACCAAATCCGGTCGAGGTCTGGGGCAAATGGGAGAGAGCTTTCAGCAGTAATCTGTGGCGTGTCGAGGCGCTGCGGACCGTTGACCGGCTCCGCCTTTCCGGTGATCTATCCGATGAGGACGTGGCCGACCTCGTGAGAGACATTCGGCTTGTCCACGAAACATTGGCTATCTACCCGCTTCTCGACAGAATTTTACAGCGAGCCGGAGAGACCTTCCCAACCGTCGTGGGAACTCTCGACGCGATTCATTTGGCCACTGCGCTCGCCATACGAGAGGTCGAGGCTATTGACTTGTTGTTAACCCATGACGGGCAGCTCGCTACCGCCGCTCGTTGTGTCGGGTTTACAGTTGTTGGAGCGAGCTAGATTGGGTCAACGCGCGGTCGCCCATTTCGAGTTTTCCCGAAAACATGGAAGTTCCCCTTCCGGCCTCCGACCTTCAACCGTGAACCCTTCGACTAGTCAGGGTAGGCTCTTGATTTGAACGGCTCCGCCGCTTTGAACATTTTGAACGTAGCGAAGCGGTTGAACGCCTGGAACATCTGGAACGGGCCCGCAGTAGTTAGTCCGCGCAGCGACAGTCTTCATCAAGCCTACGCTTGACGGATTCTTTGGCGCTTTGATAGCGTACAGAAAAGGTTTTTGGAGTGATCGTGAAACTTCGCGTGGGCAATGGTTGTTGGCACGCCGGCCATATTGAGGTCGCAGCTTATTGTCAAGAAGCGGGTCTATTTACCCAGGAGGGAATCGACGTCGACGTCGTGACCGCAAAAATTTATACGGAAGGGTTAGCATCGAGTCGTCCCGACGGTGAGCGCTATGATGAGGTGGGCACAGTACTGCGCGACATGATCGCGTTCAATATCGATATCATTCCAGACGTGCATGTGCGCACGCCGTTTGCCGAGCGCGCGTTAGGCAACGACGAACTCAGGATCATCGGCGGTTGGCGCAATCAGTTTCCGGCGGCGCTGGTGACTGCGCCGGGCATCAAATCAATCAAGGATTTGAAGGGCAAGCGCATTGGCGATTGGTATCGTGGCGGCATCGCGAATTTGTGGCTCGAGCGCCAAATGCGCCTTGCCGGGCTGGATCCGGAGCGCGACGTGGAATGGAAGATCGGCTACAAATTCGGCTCCTATCGCGAAGCATGGAAGCCGCTCCAGGCGGGACAAACCGACGCCGCGATCGTGCGCAACCAATGGGTGCCGCAATTGGTCGAGCAAGGTTTCAACAAGCTCTATGATTTCGTCGAGGACTCCAGGCCGCACGGGCGGCCCGATCGTGTCACGGTGGCGCGCAAATCTTTTATTGAGCGCAACCCCGAATTGATCAAGCGTTTCTGGAAGGCAACCATTCGCGCTTACCACAGCATGCGCATGATTCCCGAGAGTTATCCGTTTAGACGCTACGTCGAAGCCAAGATCAGGGTCAACAATCCGGACGAGTCCGAGCGCATGCGCGATCTCTTGCCAATTGTCATGCTGGAGAGTTCGTTTTTCCCGCTCGACGGCCAGCTCAGCCCGGAAGGTGTCTGGCGCGTTCTGGAAGAACACATCGAAGCCGGCGTCCTCTCCAAGACGGTGACGCGCAATGATCTGGACGCGATGATACGCCAGGAGTTGGTGCAAGAAGTTTGGCAGGAGATATCGCAGACCGACGAGATCAAACGCAATCTCGAACGGCTACAGCCGGTGGTGGAGAAATACGGGTATTAGCGGTGGTCTGAAGTTCCTTTGGAAAATCCAAACCATGGCGAGGGTCGGAGGAAGTTTCGCTCCGGGAAGCCAGGGAAGTCCTGGAACACTAGAGTGTGACGATGAAATTCTCGATGCCCAAGCCGCTTTTGCACGGCATGAATGATGATTGTCGGTCGACAGGCTCGCACCTTGCGATGTCCCGAGAAATGCTGCGATGATCTCAGGGCTACGCGTCAGGAGTTACAGTAAGGGAGATGGATCATGAGCCGAGCGGGAACCGCACCTACGGTTTTACTGTTTCTCTGTCTGCTCGTTTCATCCAGCGCCCATAGCGCAACTCCTTCATTGCTCAATGCCAAACAAAGTGCGCAGGCCAGAGGTTTCATCTTCGAAACCAGCCATGAGGAAATAGTTGCCAAGGCCAAGAAGGAAGGCAAGCTCAGGGTAATCAGCTCCCTCGAGGCCGAAACCTACAAACACTTGGCAGCGACGTTTAGGCAGAAGTACCCGTTCCTCGATTTTAGCGTGAACGCCGTGGACGGCACCGAAGCAGCCCAGCGTCTTTTGCTGGAGCTCAAAGCGGGAATGGGAAAAAACTGGGACGCTATCCATTTGTCCCGGGACTTTTACACTGAATTTGCCGAACATACAAAAAAAATCGACATCCTCGGGATGGCTGAACACAAAGTGCTGGCCATTCCAACCGCAATGATCGATCCCAACAAGCGGAACATTGTCGCCGAGGCAAGCGCCATCCAAGCGGTTGTCTACAACAAAGATCTTATCGCGCCGGAAAAAGTCCCCAATACCTGGGAAGATTTTCTCAAGCCCGAGCTTAAGGGAAGAAAATTCTTGATCGACATTCGGCCCCACGGCATGGTTTCGTTGGTTGCGGGATTGGGCGAAGGCTGGGTGAAAAACTACGCCAGCAGGCTGAAAGACCAGGATCCAATCTGGGTCCGCGGCTATACCAGAGCGCTTGCCGCCATGTCTGCGGGCGAGTACGCCCTGCACCAGCAAGCGAACTACCAATCCTGTGTCGAGGTCGCCGAAAAGCATCCCAGGAAATCTATTGTGTGCAAGGTTCTCGAGCCTGTACCCGTGCGTTTGATCGAGTTGCTGGGAGTGACCGTCTCAGCCGCTAATCCGTATGCCGCTTTGCTATGGCTCGAGTTGCAAGCCACCCCGACGGGACAGCGCATCATTGACAAGTATGAGCCGCTCAAGTCGTCGGTTTATGGTCCCGGCTCGGAATTGGCGAAAGTCACAGAGGGGAAAAAACTATCCATCGACAAATGGGATAGCTTCGCGCAGATCCCGGGGTGGTATGAAATGATCGAAAAAGCCTTCGGCTTGCCCCAGGCGGAAAAACTAAAATAACCAGCTCGTCTTTAAACGATTTGAACAGAGCGCATCGACCGATCCGAAATGAGGGATTATGTCTTACCTTGAGCCTTGGGAAGAAAAAACGGTCTCCGAACGATCCGATCAGCTAAAACGTTTTGTCTATCAGGCAGACGAAGACCGGCGGGTTGATTCGCTTCCTCATGTTCTCAAACCGCTCCCGTCCAAACAGACGGTCATGGGTCGAGGTAGCCCGCACCAGACGGGCGATCTGACGAGTTACGACATCCTGATTCGCGGCCCGCTTTATTGCTTTGCCTCGCATATCATCGACATTGCTCCCCACGTTCCGGTGCGTGGCATCCATCGACACATCGCCGCTCCCACCATCTTCTGCCTCAGAGGCAAAGGCTGGGAAATGAACGATGGAGTCACCTATCAGTTCGAGACCCATGACATGGTTTGTTTTGCTCCTTACTCCACACATCAACACGGCGGCGATTTCGAGGTCGGCTGCGCCATGATCTCCCTGGCAACCCGACTTTTCCACAGCTTCGGACTCATGTGGAGAGAGCAGCATAAGATGTCCGAGAAGCCGGTGTTCCCCGACGGCACCGAACCTTTGTATGACGATGAGGGGAAGCTGCGCGGATACAAAATAAAAAAAGGCATCCTGGGAATTAAGGACGACATTGAAGTGGTGGTTGGAGCCGAGCCCAAGCTGGAAGACGTGTTCCAAGCGCGCAAGCGTTCCCAGCTCTGGAGTGCGCCGATTGCCGACACCTATGACCGTTATTTGAAACTGTATCACGATGAAGTGGGTTATCTCGGCCGCGTCGATCACGTGGTCCATGAAAACCGCGAACCGTGGGAGTGGAGTCCGCATGGTAAACTCAAGTGGCTCGTTCACCCGCTGATTGAAACCGGGGGAAGACAAGTTTGGGCGTATCTTCACGAGATTCCACCGGGCAGCCGCTCGGGCAAACACCTGCACGTCGCGGAAGAACAGATCCTAGTCCTGGAAGGCAACGGATACGACATTCATGACGGCGCGAGATGGCAGTGGGAAGCGGGAGATTTTATCTGCGTTCCGCGCATGACGACCCATCAGCATTTTAATTCCGGCGACAATCGCGTTCTGCTCCTGTGCGCCATGCCAAGCCCTTATGTGGATGTCGGTCTCGGCGCCATCGAGCACCTCGAAGATGCGCCGGAATACGCTGCCGGGGAGATGGAACTTTGAACAGGCTCAGCTTTCATCCCTTGCCTTTATCGTTTCCCTACCCCTGGCCGTGGTGGTGTGTTCGTGTTACGTGTTCGTGATCTTTTTTTGGGGCTTTTGGTTTTTTTGAAGGTTACTTTTGCCTTCAGCGCCTCGCCCGCTCCGCCGCTGCTCAAAGCTAAACAGGACGCCGACGCTAAGGGCTTTATCTTCTTTGCGACTCACGACGAGATCGTGGCCGGAGCAAAGAAAGAAGGAAAAGTTAGGGTCAGCAGCGGGCTGGAGACTTCGAATTTCAAGCCGTGGATCAATGCATTTAAGCAAAGGTATCCCTTTATCACTGATGTCCATGTGGAGGAGATTGTCGGCACGGAAGCTCACCAGAGATTCGTTTTAGAGATAAAGTCAGGCCAGGCTAGAGGCTGGGACGTCATTCATGTCGACATTGATTTCTACCCTGAATACGTCCCTTATCTAATGAAGCATGACATTCTTCGTATGGCCAAGCAGGGCGCGCTCAAGATCGACCCACGAATGATACATCCACTTGACAGGAACATAATCGCCCCTACCAGCGTTCTATCAACCGTGTCGTACAACCGAGCGCTTATCGCAGACGATAAAGTTCCCTCCAGGTGGGAAGATTTTCTGAAACCTGAGTTCAAAGGAAAGAAATTCGCGCTGCTGCTTCGCCCGTCGTGGCTGGCATCGCTGGTACCCGCGTGGGGCCTGGAGAGAATGTTGGATTTCGCCCGCAAGATACCCGCCCAGCAGCCTATCTGGCTTTCTGGCGGCGGCGGTAGAGCCAATACTGGCGTGGCTGCAGGAGAGTATCCCATCTATCTCGGTTCTAACTACAGTGGCGTTAAGAGGGCGATGATGCGCAGGGACCCGACCATGAACCTCCGGTACAAAGTCCCTGAGCCGACCCCACTGAGGGCTCTTCAAGATGGCATAGGGATATTCCATACGGCCGATCATCCGTATGCTGCTCTTCTCTGGCTTGAATTTATCGCGTCTCCAGAGGGTCAAGAGATCATCGATAAATACGAGCCTCTCAAGGCTTCGGTGTTCACTGCCAATTCAGCGCTTTCACAGGAAGTGCAGGGGAAGGAATTGTCCGTAGTCGACTGGCATCATTTCGCAAAGTTTCAGGAATATACCGAGAAGATCATCGAGGCTTTCGGTTTTCCAAAAGCAACTAAATGAAACCGCTTCACTCGCGACGATGAAAAGATTGTGGTCGTTATAGGCGCTAATCACATGGAGAGTAAAAATGACGGTTGCCGAACAACTCGCGCATGAGGCCAAGGAGTTACAATTCCGTGAACTACCCCCAGAGGTAGTTCGTCAAGTTAAGCGTTCGTTGCTGGATACGTTGGGCGTTGCTTTGTGTGGGTATCCGAGCGAGCCAAGTCAGATC
>Ga0075423_10003433_pt1 | contig 14568 bp, 11 predicted proteins | sample SoiMethybrSBSTD2_FD_80114 | JGI IMG/M metagenome (GOLD analysis project Ga0075423, IMG submission 80114) | Bulk soil microbial communities from a Populus tree surrounding site in Tennessee, USA - Soil MetaG P. TD hybrid SBSTD2 | ecosystem: Environmental > Terrestrial > Soil > Tree plantation...
GCGATCGTTCCGCCCGCGCCGAATTCGTTATCGTCAGGATGGGCACCGATCACGAGCGCGCGCATTGGTTCGTCGGTCATTGGTTGCTCCTCTCGGATAGCATGGTATGTTACTTTTTTGTCTGTCGGGGTTTCGCCCTGCGGGGCGAAACCCCGACAGACAAGCAGGAAACAAAACGATGTGCTCGCTCAGGCGATCCCGATCTGTAGGCGCGTCAGGCGTTCCTGGGCGCGCGGGCACTCGTCGGTGCTGGCGGCGATCGCGCGGCGGTAGCAGGTGGCCGCCTCGCCGATTTGGCCGAGCCCTTCGTAGAGCGTGCCGAGCGCCAGCAGTGCATCGATCCGCTGATCACGCAGCTCGGCGCGGCGCTCCTCGACATACGTCGAGTCGCCAAAGAACGGGCAGTCGTCCATATAATCGCCGCGATAGAGTGCGAGCGCCTGCGCCAGGCTTGCGCGCGCCGCCTCGGTCTCGCCCTGGCGCATGAGCGTGTGCCCGCGTTCGGTCGCCGCTACGAAGTCGTCGGCATCGCACCAGGCCACCGTCGCCGCGTCGAGCCAATAGCGCTCGTGGCGATAGCTGATCGTGCGGCTCTCGTTGCCGCGCTTGAGGCCCGGCTCCAGCGTGCGGCGCAGCGCCGAGACGGTTCGGTGAAAGGCCATATCGGCCTTATCCAGCTCCAGGTCGGGCCAGATCAGCTCCTCGGCCTCGTCCTTAGTCACGCCGCGCCCGCGCCGGTCGAACAGGAACGCGAACAGCGCCTCGGCCTGATGGGTGCCGGCTTTGTCGCCGCCCCAGCGATCAATCGGCACGCCCGCGCGCTCAACACGGAGCGGGCCGAGTGCGAAGACGCGCAGGCCATCGGCGTTCGCGTCGGGCGTGCGCGAGAGCGCGGTCGCACGGGAAGCTTCGACCGCCTGCGTTACCAGCAGATCCTGCTCGGCCTGAAGCTGGCGGCTCTGCTCGGCCAGCGCGGCCATCGCCAGCTCCTCGGCCTGCTGCGAGCGCGCGTGCTTGATCGCCAGCGTCAGGTAGCTGCCCAGCGAGAGCAGCAGCGCGCGCTCGGTTTCGCGGTAGGGCTCGCCGGAACGCTTTGGCCCCAGCACCAGCAGCCCAAGCGGCTGATGAGCTCGACGCAGCGGCACCAGCAGCCGCGCCACCGGCCAGGGCTGCCAATCGTCGTAATGGGTGCGCGTCCCCTCGGGCAACTCAGCGGTGCGAAAGGCATCTTCGGCAGGCCGATCGACGCCGTAGACGGCCAGCACGCGCAGCCCGCTGCCCTGCTGCACCGCCACAGCGCCGGCGCGCACCGCGAGCGTCCGGCAGATCGAGGTGAGCGCCGCCTGGAGCTGGCCGGCCAGATCGCCGCGCTCGAACAGGTCGTCGCTGAGCGCCCGCAGCAGCTGGCTATAATCGAACTCGCGGTGGAAAAAGCGCCGATCGAGCCATGCGCCGGCCCAATCGCGCAGCGGCCCAAAGATCGCGATCAGCGTGACCAGCGCGAACGTCGTGACGAGCGGGGCCTCGACACGCAAAACCGTGCGCACCAGGCCATCCATCAGCAACAGCAGCCCGACATAGCACGCGGTGAGGATACTGCCGAGCAGCGAGCGGTAGAAGGCGCGCTGGGCGACCCGCTCGGGCAGCAGCAGCCGATACGCCAGCACGGTATACGCCATCAGCGCCAGCCCTACATCCCAGAGCACATGGCTGGGGCCAAGCGGCACGCGCGACTCGCGGGCCAGCGTTGCCCAGAGCGCGCCACTGACGCCCACCACGACTGCGAGCGCGAAGATCGCGCGCTGGCGTCGTTCGAGATCATCTTCGCCGGTCTGCCGATAGCTGATGCCCACCAGCACGAGCGATAGCATCAGCGGCACAATGCGGTGCAGCGCCCAGAGCGAGGCCAGCGCGCCTGGGAAACGGATCAGCGGCCCATCGACCAGCATGTTCTGCGAGAACAGTACGTAGCCGGCCATCGCCAGCCCGATCGCGTAGAAGAACAGCATCGCAGCGCGCTGGAGCCAGATCACGCGATCGAAGCGGGCGATCACGATGATAAAGTGCAGCCACACCGGCGGCAACAGAACTGTCTCGATCACCTGCAACCGATTCGCCGCCAGCGCAACCGGATCGAGCTGCGTGAGTTCGGCCAGCACGATCGATAGCCCGTAGAGCGTCAGGTGCAGGCACAGCCACGCGAACGCCCGCGCCGCCGGGTCTTGCGGCGTTCGGACCAACAGGCTCAGGCCGAGCCAGCAAGCCAGCACAGCCATAAGAAAAGCAGGAAAGATATCCAACGACATAGATTTATTGGGTGTTGGCAGCGATCAGGCGGCGCTCATTCGCGGCAAGTATAGCACAGCCACACAGCGGTGCAAGCGATTCTTGCGCAGTAGCGACAGCCGAACAACCCGATTTATGGTACACTATGGCACACTTCGCTTCAGCGCCCCATCCCGCACCTACACCCGATCAGCTCGTGACCTGCTTGCCCGCACACGACGCTGATATGGCGCGGGAAGGCTGCGCTCGTGGCATACTCGCGTAAGGAGGGAACAAATGCACAAACAGATTCTTCGCCTGATCGTGCTCCTGGCACTGGCCTCACTGGTCGCCTGTGGCACGACCAACACCGGCGGCACAGCGTCGACCGCTGTGCCCGGCGGCGCGGCACCGAGCGCTGCGCCCGGCGGCGCATCAGCGACGGCGGGCACGAGCGCCGGCGCTACGGACAGCAGCCTGGCCGCGATCAAACAGCGCGGCAAGCTAATCGTCGGCGTCAAGTACGACATTCCGTACTTCGGGTTCCTCAACCCCGAGACCAATAAGGTCGAGGGCTTCGACGTGGAGATGGCGCGCGCCGTCGCACAGCGCATCTTCGGCAACCCCGACGCGATCGAATTCAAAGAGGCGGTCTCCAAGAACCGCATCCCCTACCTCGATCAAGGGGTAGTCGACGTCGTCTTCTCGACGATGACCGCAAATGAGGAGCGCTCTCAGCAGATCGACTTCTCGGATTGCTACTACGTGGCCGGCCAATCGCTGCTGGTGCCGATCAACAGCGCCGTCACCGGGGTGAACGACCTGGGCGATAAGAGCATCGGCACGGTCAAGGGCTCGACCTCGGAGCAGAATATCCGCAAGGCTGCGCCGCAGGCCAAGGTGGAACTGTTCGACACCTACGCCGAGGCGGTCCAGGCCATGCAGTCGGGCCGCGTCGAGGCGGTGACGACCGACGACATCATCTTGATCGGCTTCCAAAAGAAGAACTCCGACAAGTTCAAGCTCGTCGGTGGCCAGTTCACCCAGGAGCCCTACGCTGCCGGCGTGAAGAAGGGCAACACCGAGCTGCTCAACGAGGTTAATGCCGCGCTGCGCGACCTCAAGCAGAGCGGGCAGTGGGCCGAGCTGTACAAGAAGTGGCTCGCCGATACCGTGCCGCAACTGCCACCTCAAGATTGGCGCGATGTCGCCAAGAAGCCCTAAGAGCGATACCCTTCAAAGGTACGTTACGTTTTTGTCTGTCGGTTTTCGCCCCGCAGGGCGAAAACCGACAGACAAAAATGTAGAATCTCTACCTCCGCTTGCAGGAGCTTCGGATGAACTCTGAATACTGGCAGCTGATCGGCCAGGGGACGCTCATGACCCTCTGGCTCACCGCCACTTCAGCCGTGTTGAGCCTGCTGATCGGCACGCTGATCGGGGTGCTGCGGATGACTCCGGTCGTGCTGCTGCGCACGCTAGCGATCAACTACACCGAGTTCTTTCGCAATATCCCGCTGCTGACCGTGCTGTTCTTCATCTATTTCGGCCTGCCAAACACCGGCCTGCGCCTCGACGCGGTCACCGGCGCGATCTGGGGGCTGGGGCTCTATACGGCTGCCTATGTGGCCGAGGTGATTCGCGCCGGGCTGGGCACGGTGAGCAAAGGCAACACCGAGGCGGCGCGCTCGCTCGGCTTGAGCTTCTTTCAGACCTTGCGCTACGTGCAGCTGCCCCAGGCGCTGCGCGCGGCCATTCCGCCGCTTGGAACGCTGCTGATCGCCCTGCTGAAAAACACCTCGCTCGCCAGCACGATCACCGTGCCGGAGCTGCTGTACCAGGCCGGGTTCGTCGGCGACCGCACCTTCAACCCAAACATCCTGCTGATCGCCGGCGCGATCTACATCGGGCTGACGCTGCCGACCGGCGCGCTCGTGAATATGGTCGAGCGCCGCTGGGCGATCAAACGATAGGAGCCGACGCTATGATGGAGGCAGTTCCACGCGCGCGCCCGGCAGCGAGCGAGCGCGACACGTTGAGCATCCCACTCCAGGTCGCAGGCGCGCTCCTGTTCGTGCTGCTCATTCCAATCGCTTTCGGTATGCGCTGGGAGAACTTCCAGCCGTTGCTCCAGCCATCGGCGCTGCGCTTTCTTTCGATCGGCGTCCTGGTCACACTGATCGTCGCGCTCGTCGCGATCGGCCTGAGCCTGCCGCTGGCGACGGCGCTGGCGCTGGGGCGGCTCGCGAAGTATGCGCTGATTCGCTGGCCGTGCATCGGCTTCATCGAGGTGGTCCGCTCGCTGCCACTGCTCCTGTTGATCTTCTATGTCAATCTACGCATCCCAGGGCTGGGTCTGTTCGAGGGTCTCAACACCGGCGCGGGCTATCTGAGCCTCGTCCTGACGCCGATCCTGGCACGGGCTGGCCTGGCGGTGACCCTGGCGCTGACGATCTACACTGCCGCAGTCAACGCCGAGCTGCTGCGCGCGGGCATCCTCTCGCTCGAGCGCGGCCAGTACGAGGCGGCGCGCTCGCTCGGCCTCTCGTACTGGCAGGCCATGCGCCTGGTGATCCTGCCGCAAGCCTTCCGGCTGATTGTAGCGCCGCTGATCGCCCAGTTCACCATCCTGCTGAAGGATACCTCGCTTGGCGCGATCATCGGCTTCATCGAGTTGCAGCGTCGCGCTCAGATTCTGTATCAGCGCGACTTCAACCCAATGGAGGCGCTCTTTCTGGTTGCGCTGATCTATTTCGTCCTCAACTACCTGCTGGGCCTGTCCAGCCGGGTCGTCGAGCGCCGCCGCTAGATAAGCTTCAGGCGAGGAGGCTCGGAGGGGCCTGCGGCCCCTCCAAAAACCTGCTTTTCCGGAGTCTGCGGCTGCGGCGCAGCCGCAGACTGCGGAAGGATGAATGTGGAGGGCTTCGCCCTCCACACCTCCTATATCTAAAACTTTTGGTCCTAATACCGTTGAGAGGATACATCGTGGAGACTGTGACGCCGCTTCCGCATACGATCGGCGAGCCGATCATTGTCGCGAAACATGTGACCAAGCAGTTCGGCAAACTGGTCGCGCTGGCCGACGTCAGCCTGGAGGTGCGGCGCGGCGAGGTGCTGATGATCATCGGCCCCAGCGGGTCGGGCAAATCGACGCTGCTGCGCTGCATCAACCACCTGGAGGTGCCCGAACAGGGGCGGATCGTCGTCGACGAGATCGAGCTGAACAACCGCCGCACGAACATCAACGCGGTGCGCGAGGAGATCGGTATGGTCTTCCAGCGCTACGAACTCTTTCCTCATCTGACGGTGCTGGAGAATATCATGCTGGCGCAGCGCGTGGTTCGCAAGCGCAGCAAGGCCGAGGCCGAGCAGATCGCCCGCGAGCTGCTTGAGAAGGTCGGCATCCCCGAAAAGGCCGACAACGTGCCGGCGCAGCTCTCGGGCGGCCAGCAGCAGCGGGTCGCGATCGCGCGGGCGCTCGCGATGCAGCCGAAGATCATGCTCTTCGATGAGCCAACCTCAGCGCTCGACCCGGAGATGATCAAGGAGGTGCTGGATGTGATGCTCGACCTGGCGCGCGAGGGGATGACGATGGTGGTTGTGTCACACGAGATGGGGTTCGCGCGCGCCGCCGCGAATCGGATCATCTTTATGGATCAGGGGCGGATCGTCGAGATGGGCGAGCCCGAGCAGCTCTTCAGCAACCCGCAGCACGAGCGCACCAAGCTCTTCCTGAGCAAAATTTTGCACTAGAAGGGCAGCCAAGTATTCCCGCAAAGACCGCAAAGGCGTCGAAAACTGTCCTATATCAACACTCTTCGCGCTCTTTACGGTTGGAATACTTGACCGATACTCTAGCCGCTCGCCACACTGGTATCGGCGGTGGCGTTTCGAGGGAGCGCCGCCGCTCCTCACTTCACTTGTTATAATTGCTTTGGAAGATGTCCATAATATTTTTGCCGATTTCGGCTAATACCTTCTTTCGTTTGGACACGTTGAGAGAATCGAGAGGTTCATCTGGATTATGTGCTGCTTGATAGTCGGCAATTTCTGTTGACTGGTACAAACAATGGCTGATAGGCACCCAGAATATTGTGAGATTATCTTGTTTGGCTGCGTTTAGGAGTCGTGGAAGTTCGTGATCAGCAATGAATCTCGAATTAAGAAAATTATCGCTCACAAGTAATACGGCTACCTTGGCGGTTGCAATGGCATTCTCTATTTCCTCTTTCCATTTTACACCAGTTTTGATTCTGGTATCGTCCCAGATCGCCAATTTCTCTCCGCCGACAACCGGATTGATAATCGTCTTCAGCCTTTCTAGCCAGACTTTGTCTTGGTGACTATAGGAGATAAACACCTTATTACGCACCGGCAAAGTCGTCGTGTCTACTGGCACGGACTGATGGTCAGAGGTGAGCCGGGTTTTACTGTCGGTTTCTAGCGAATCAGGCTCGTAAACCAGAAAGGCAAATCGGTGTTGCTCTTCCTGTACCGTCTGGTTGGTTACTGGTGGTAGGTAAGGAAATTGACAGGGATCAGAAATAAACCTTGTTATACCATCGGCAAAGCTCGACAACGTCCCTCTGATCGCGGCTGCTTCGAAAAGGCTCAGGAATAGATGTTTTCTTGGAGACCATATCAGGATATCCGTCTTGAATCGCCGTGCCAGTCGAAGGAGCCGGATGATGTAACCCAGATCTTCCTGGCAGCTGCGATAGGACGCTCCGCTGATCTGACTCTGGTAATACTTATGGGCAAGCAGAATCGATGGATAAGAACAGACATGACTCATTGTAGCTTGAATAAGCCCTGCATCACTGATATCCCTTTCCGACTCGACTCCCTCGGGAATTCCGACTAGTTTCTGTGAGATCCCCCGAAGCTCGCGCAACCTAGTCTCGAAAACGCTCGTTCCTGGACGCTCATACAATATTGTCCGGTACAGGTTGATCATGTGCTCTAAATCTTCACGGCGATATGGATGGCCTTGTTTGCTATTTGCACCTAAGGCGAGCATCGTCACGACTGCCCGATCCAGAAGCAAGTTTTCGTACACTACTGGCACCGATCTACTCGCCGCGTGTATCGGCTGAACATTCATAGACCTCATTCCAATCTCCGGCGTTGATTTTACTTAGACATCAGGCTTTGGCCTACCCTGATCTCTCTTTAAGCATCGCCAGAATGCTGTGGCCGCAATTTTCCTTCGGCCATACTTCTAGGAAATTCTCAAGGTCACGTCTAGCCTCCTTAATCTTAGGAGTTGAGGGTTCGACACGCAGCCCGTCGGCGTAGTAGTTCCGAGCAACTGGCTCGTCGCCGATTGCCAGATGAAACAATCCTAGATTGAATGACAGCATGGGATTTTTATTGCCAGCCACAAGCGCCGATCGCGTTTCGTCGATAGCCCTTTTTAACTCTTCCATACCCTCGGATATCTTTCCATTGATAAGCTGAACGATGCCCTTCTTGTAATAGATCCAGGGATCGTCGGCACCAGCCGCGAGGGCCAGGTTATAGTACTCCAATGCCTTGTCGAACTGTTTCATTTTGAAATAGGTCTCGCCGATCTCGTAATCAATCCAGCCGCCTTCAACCGGATCATACATGCCCTCATCCATACAATCTCCCATTTGAAGCCATTTGCATATCTGCAATCTCTGCTTCAGTAGAGTCAAAAGGGCTCGATAAAAGCCAGAGCGGTTTGCAATCAGCCTGTACTATCAATCGACCCAGTCGGACAGCTCCCATCGTGGCACGCTCTCATGCTGCATCCTCCAGTCGACAGAAGGCATATTATCTGACCAGGGCATTTTCAACCAGTATTCCTTGGCCATGAACAGATCAGACAATGCACCCTCGAGATCCCCTTTAAGACGACGTACCACCCCTCGGCGAAGAAAATGCTTCCAACTGTAAGATCCTTTTTTTATCAGCATGTCTATATCTTCGAATGCCTCATCAAACCAACCTAGCTCCTGGTAGACGAGGCTTCGGCCCACGCGGTACATCGAACGATAAGGGACGAGCTCAATTGCCCGGCTGAAGGCTGATACCGCCTGCTCGTGCATATCCGCCTGCATCAAAGCGTTTCCGCGTAGATAATGGCAGTGCCCGAGCAGGCGCTTTATTCTCTCGGCGTCGTCAACATTGTCATCAGCATCGTCGGTTACTCCGGAGCTGTAAGATTTGCCACCGTCTTCAGCCAATGCGCTAAGCGCTTTCGAAAGCATATCGTCAACCCGGTTAAAATCGGCAAGCGCCTCTTGCAGCCGCTCCATAACGGTTAGCCATTGGCCGCGCATCAGGAGCAGTTGCGGGTTTTGGCTGTCGAGCCTGATAGCTGCTGAAATATCCGCAAGTGCCAACGCCGTTACGTCCGCTGCCACATAGGCCTCAGCCCTGGCAATAAGCCATTTCGTATCTGTAGGGTGCTGATCGATCAATCGACTTAAGTCGGCGATAAGCTTCTCGTGTTGCCCAGTAGCCTTGTATAGACCCGCTCTAACTAAGAGCGGCGTTTCGTCCTCCAACGCGCACTCAACGGCCTTGTTCAGATCGATTTCCGCCAGGTCGTCTATTTCTAGATTATGGTAGACTGCTGCGCGCTCCAATAACGCTTCGATGTTGTTCGGCTCCAGATCGACGGCGCGGTCTAGATCTCCCAGTGCCATTGTCAATGAGGAAAAACGGCGGTAGGTCCTCGCACGCTCAAGCAGGGCCGATACATCGGTTGGATTCAGATGAACGTTCCGCGTTGCGTGCGCGATTTCAATAGCCCTGGCAGTATCTGGATGAATGGATATTCCATGGTTTCGAAATTGCTCCAGAAGATGGAACAACTCGTTGGCTCGATCAATGCAGAGTCCGCCTCGATCGACTTCATCATAGCTTAAGACGAGACATACCAGTGTCTCAATAAGCACTGAAAGGATGTCCTCTGTGGGATGGTCGATAAGGGTGCGTACAGTCTCGAACGCTTCGATAGCCTCATTGATATCTCCGTTGCGATGGTAGGCTTTTGCTCTATTGAATTGGATGGTGACCCTGTCGAGATCATCACCGGCAAAGAGCAACGCTCGCTCATAAACCTGTACAGCGGCCCCTGGCTCCCCGATTTGGGAAAGACAGAAGCCAAGGTTTGCAAGTATCTTCCTCAAATTATCTTTCGGCATGGTGGGACCGAGACTGTTGATGGCCTCAACAAGTGGATCGATAGCTTCAAAATATCGCTCGGATGCTAAAAACTCTTCGTAGTCTGGTATCGAATGCCCCTCGGCCAGTGCAACGACGCTGACGCCTACATCGCCACGCTTGCGAATATACCCCTCTTTGAACCAGTTCCACTGTTCCCCCTCGAAAGATGACAAGAGCGCCACAAGGTTAGCGGCACACTCATGCGGTCCCACAGGGCGGAGTAGAACTGTGAACGGTGGATTCAAGTCTACGAGTTTGACAACTTTGTCTTTGCTGCTTTGAATGAAATTTGCCAGATGGGCATCGCTCAGAATCCTGGCATTGTGTAGTATCGCTAGACATTGGCCAAGATTGGCCCAAAACAGATAATCATTCTGACCCTGATCCGCTGCCTGCTCTTTGCCAGGCTGCTTCGCTGTACTGGTCTCTGGCAGGACATATTGGAGCACTTCCAGGTTGGCGAGGAGATCCACCGATCTGCCATGCGGCGTCTCGTCTAACGACAGGCCCGCGGCTGCTACGACGTAGGCGCTCAAACTTGGCGGACCGATAAGGAATCCGGTGATGTTCTGCCAGCCGACCACATATTGAAGAGTCGGGAGAAAAAGCGGCAGGACAATGCATTCTCCAATGGAGTCCGCGAGCGCTTGCAGGCAATTGCCGAGCTTTATGATATCAGGCGGTTCATTGATTCTTTCAACGTGTAGATTCGCGATGTATTGAGATACCGGGGTATCCCTAAAGAAATGCTTGAACAGAAAGAAGTCGGGACCATGTGCAAATCCGAAGGGGGTTAGATCGGTAAGTATCTCGGCTTCAGAGGCAGCAAGAATCAATAGCGCATTGCGCCTGATGAGCCACGAACAATAGGAGAGCAAGGCACCGAAGTTCAGATATGTTGCCGGATTCGGTGTCAGTTCGTGAATCTGCACCTCTTGTGCGTCTATTGTTTCTGTACGAGCTCTTTCCGAACATGATTGGAAATGATAGTTGATCTGCGGATACCATATTTCGGTCATGCTAAGCCCTCAGCCGGAATATGTAAGGAACAGGCCCACGTTAAATCTATTGCACTTCATCTTTGCCAGCATTATTTTAGCCCTAACTTTGTTGTATAGCAAAGTTAGGGCTACAGCCGCACTTTCGTGCCCAATCGAACCACGCCGCACGAGCTACCGCACCGTCATCGGCATGACGATGTGGACGTAGCCCTCGGTGCCGATCGGCTTAAACACGCCGGGATTCTGCGCCGTCTGGGTCTCGATCGCGATCTGCGGTGTCTTGATCGCGTTGAGGGCGTCGGAGAGGAACCTGACGTTGAGCGCGATCTGACCGCCTTCGCCGTGGACCATCCCGTCGAGCGCGCCCTTGTTGTCGCCAACCTCAGACGCATTGGCGCTGATCGTCAGCTTGCCAGGGCCGAGGTCGCCGCCGGACTCCATCGTCAGCTTCACGATGTTGGCCGAAGCCGAGGCGAAATACGAGGCCAGCTTGACCGCCTTAAAGAGTTCCTGGGTCTCCAGCACCGTGCGCGTCGCGTAGTTGGCCGGGATGATCCGCTCGAAGTCGGGGTACTTGCCGTCGATCAGCCGTGAGACCAGGTCCATATTCTCGGTATGAAACAGCACCTGCCCGCCGCTCGGCGTGACTGTGACCTCGACATTGCCATCGGCATCGCCGATGATCCGCGCCAACTCCAGCAGCGCGCGCGCCGGCACAATCACCTCCTGCGGCTCGGCCACCGGCTCGGGCAGCTCGATCACGCGCACCGCCAGCCGGAAGCCATCGGCGGCGGCGAAGGTCGCGCTTTTGCCCTTGAGCCGGATCAGCACGCCCGCCAGCACCGGGCGGGTGTCATCCGTCGCGGCGGCAAACGCCACCTGATCGACCGTCTCCTGGAGCAGCGCAGGCGGCAGAACGACCGTCGGCTCGCGATCAATGATCGTCGGGATGACTGGGAACTCGTCGGCCTCGATGCCCTTGATGTTGGCCTCGAAGCGCGCGCAGGTCAGGTTGAGCGTCTGGGTGCGCGCGTCGAGCGCCAGGCTGATCTTGTCGTTCGGCAGGCCACCGACGACATCGGAGAGCAGCTTGGCTGGGACGGTGATCGCACCCTCTTCTTCGATCTTCGCGCCGATCCAGCAGGTGATGCCGACCTCCAGATTGGTCGCGGCCAGCTTCAGACGCCCATCATCGGTGGCGAGCAGGATATTCGACAGCACCGGCAGCGTGCTTTTGCTAGCGACCGCATGGCCCACAATCGCTAGACCACGCTTCAGATTTTCTTGGAGGCAGGACAGCTTCATCGGCGCGAAACTCCCTTCTATCCATAGCGCCTTTTGTGCGCTAGATATCGGCTGTTCCATTTATTGGGGTGCCAGGATTATAGCATAGGTGCGGGTCGCTATCAATTGATACCTGAGGCGCATCTGTTCAAGGCATGCATCGGCGAATGGGTGTGCTCCATTTGCGTGGGCGGGCTCTGCCCCCACACCCCCGCCGGGGCGCGTCGCCCCCCGGACCCCCTGAAATGGGGGTGGGGTAGCAGTTCAATGTCGGTGGAGCATGCCTCCGTTGCTAGAGAGATGCATCGCTCACTTGCACGCAGGATGCTACGCTACAACCTCGACGGCATCTACCTATTCGCGGCGAGGCATGCGCAGCGAACAATCTAAATGTGAGGGCGTCACATGCCGTAAGGGTCATAGGGAACCGGGCACGGGTTCCCTAATCGGGGGCGCGGGGGCGAAGCGCCCCGCATATGCGTAGCATCACGCACACTGGGGCTGCGAGGGCGCGGGGGCGAAGCACCCCGCATATGCGTAGCATCACGCACACTGGGGCTGCGAAGGGCGCGGGGGGCGAAGCGCCCCGCAAAGGCGTTAACCGGGGCGCGGGGGCGAAGCACCCCGCAAAAGCGTTAACCAGGAATGCGCGGGCCAAGCGCCCGCAAAACCATATATCACACCCCCACCGCATGTAGTCTGCGGCAAAAACAGTATACTATGCCGACGATCCACGACCGGATACCCAGAAAGTAGACGCTCAATGCGGCACTTGCTCAACGACCAGACCTGTACACGCTGCCCCGCGCTGGCAGCGAATCGACGCCAGATCGTCCATGGCTACGGCGATCCACAGGCCCGCGTCGTCTTCGTCGGCGAGGCACCAGGGCGGCACGGTGCCGACCGCACCGGCGTGCCTTTCAGCGGCGACAAGTCCGGGCGCGCGCTACAACGCCTGCTGATCACGCTGGGACTCTCGGAGGAGCGCGAGCCAGTCGCCCACCCACGGCTGCGCTGCTTCGTCACCAACGTCGTTCGCTGCTGCCCGCCCGCCAATCGAACGCCGACGTCGACCGAGATGACGCACTGTGCGCCCTTTTTGGCGTTCGAGCTGGATGCGATCAATCCCGTGATCGTCGTGCCCGTGGGTCGCATGGCGCTACGAGCAATCGGGCTACGCTACCTGGGCCATGATCCCGGCCCGATCCGCCAGCTGCATGCGACGCCGCTGCTCGTCGGCGCGCGGGTGATCGTCCCACTCGTGCATCCTGCGCGGATCTCGCGTGCGCAGACCGCAGCGTTCACCGCCACGCTGCGCGCGCTGCTCGAAACATATAGCATTCCTAACTGAGTTGTCCAGGACCAAACCTGTCAGGTGCGGCCCGCAACGCCTTCCTATCAACGGTAGCTGTCCTGGCCGCACCTGACAGGTTTACAAACCACATAGGATTGCTATAGCAGCGCAGCCTGCTGGCACCCAGGCAAACAATACATCGCACGTACGTGTTGCTAGGCCCCCGACGCCATGCTATAATGCAACGACCCAAGAGCGCAACACTGCCGGGTTGTGTAATGGCAGCACGGCGGACTTTGAATCCGTCTGTCCAGGTTCGAATCCTGGCCCGGCAGCCACTATTCGCGATGAGGAGCTACCGCACGACAGCGTACCGCTTCAGAAGATCGCTCCTGCCGGCATTGGCAATGGAGCTAGCTGGCACAGTGAAGTGTTTCTTCACTGTGTTTTTTTCGTATGAGTGAGGGCAATCGCCAGCTTGGGGTGATCGTTGTAGCGGCTGGCGCGGGCACACGCATGCGCTCGGCGCTGCCGAAGGTGCTGCACCCGATCTGCGGGCGCTCGCTGCTTGGCCATGTCCTGGCCGTCGCCGACGCGCTGGCACCCGCGCATACCGTCGTCGTGCTGGCGCCCGATACGCTCGCGCAGGTGCGGGCCAGCTTTGGCGAGCGCTATACCTACGTCGTTCAGGCGGAGCGGCTCGGCACCGGGCACGCGGTCTTGCAGGCGGCACCCGCGCTGCGAAACACCGTGGACGAGGTGCTGGTCCTGTATGGCGATACGCCGCTCGTTCGCACCACGACGGCACGAGAAGTGCTCGATCTACGGCGCGAGCGCGCTGCGCTGGTCGGCCTGATGAGCTTTCACGCGCACCCGCCCAGCGGCTATGGCCGGGTGCTGCGCGATGCGGCGGGCCAGGTCAGCGGCCTGATCGAAGAGCGCGACGCCACGCCCGAGCAGCGCGCGATCAGCGAGGGCAACAGTGGGATCATGAGCTTCGCGGCCAGCTGGCTCTGGCAGACACTGCCGCGCGTCCCGCGCAATCCCACCAAGGGCGAGTATTATCTGACCGATCTCGTCGCGCTGGCTGTGGGCGAGCGTGGCCCCGGCGCAGCCGTCGCGCTCGCTGCCGGCGACGAGCGCGAAGCCTGGGGCATCAATGATCGCATCCAGCTTGCCGAGGCCGAGGCGGTGCTGCGTCAGCGGCTCTTGGCGGCGCTGATGCGCGATGGCGTGACCGTGACCGACCCGGCGACGACGTATGTCGATGTGGGCGTGACGGTGGGTGCCGACACGCTTCTGCTGCCCGGCACGCTGTTACGCGGTACGACGCAGGTGGGTGCCGGCTGCGAAATCGGGCCATACACGACGATCGTCGATGCCACAATCGGCGATGGCGCGCGCGTGCGCCACGCGCTGATCGAGCGGGCGGTGATACCTTCCGAAGCAGTGATTGGACCGTTTGCACATATCGTTGGTTAGTTGATTGCATTTGTCGTGGGCGACCCGGCAAATGCAACCCAA
>Ga0075423_10003434_pt1 | contig 14567 bp, 16 predicted proteins | sample SoiMethybrSBSTD2_FD_80114 | JGI IMG/M metagenome (GOLD analysis project Ga0075423, IMG submission 80114) | Bulk soil microbial communities from a Populus tree surrounding site in Tennessee, USA - Soil MetaG P. TD hybrid SBSTD2 | ecosystem: Environmental > Terrestrial > Soil > Tree plantation...
CGTCGGTCCCTCCTCTACCGCGAAACGAAGACCGAGGCATCCGATGCTTGGCTGCCTATGCCCGAGATTGTCGTTGCAGCACTTGTCCCGGACCATCAGCTGCAGCGAGTGAAGCCACTAGTCGAGAATCTGAATGTGACTCTGACCGGGCATTTTGCTGTCGGGGTGACAGGATTTGAACCTGCGACCTCTTCGTCCCGAACGAAGCGCGCTACCAAGCTGCGCCACACCCCGCGCTCACTGAGCCTCGGAGAGTCTAGCCGATCGCGGTGCTGCAGATCGCGCCCCTGACAGGTGGGCGGATGTGCCGCGATTACGGGGCAGAAGTTGCCCCATTCTTGCTTGTCAAGGTCAGCAGGGTGGCTTCGGGCGGACAGGCAAAGCGGATCGGCGCGTACGGCGAGGTCCCGATGCCGGCGGAGACGTGCAGCCAGGCGGTCGTGTCACCCGCACTGTGCTGAGACAGACCCTTTGCGCGCCGCGTGTCCAAGTCGCAGTTGGTGACCAGCGCACCGTAGAAGGGGACGCATACCTGGCCACCGTGAGTATGTCCCGCAATGATCAAGTCGTGACCGTCGGCCGTCATCGCGTCGAGCACCCTGCGGTACGGGGCATGTGTGACGCCGATCGCAAGATCAATCTCGTCACGATTGATCGGTCCAGCAACCTCGACATAACGATCTTGGTCAATGTGGGCGTCGTCGGTCCCGCGGAAACCGACCCGTAGGCCCTTGATCTCCAACATCGCACGGGTGTGAGTCAGGTCGATCCACCCTGCCTCCTTGAACCCTCGTCCAAGATCATGCCAAGGCAGCGTGCGCTCCGGCGGCCGCTCGCTCCGGCTCGGACCCTTCAAGTAGCGCAGCGGATTCTTGAATGTCGGGGCGTAGTAGTCATTCGCGCCCCAGACGTAGACCCCCGGATGATCAAGCAGCCGGCGAAGGCTGCCGAGGACGAACGGCACAGTGTCCTCATGGGCCAGGTTGTCGCCGGTGTTGATCACCAAATCCGGCTCCAACGCACCAAGAGTGGACACCCATCGCTGCCGGGCCTTCGCGTACGGCGTCATGTGTAGATCAGATACATGTAGTACCCGAATGTCCCGGGACCCCGTCGGTAGCACGGGCACGGTCACACGACGCAGCCGGAAAGCATTGACCTCGTACAGCCCGGCGTACGCCAGACAGCCAGCGCCAACGGCGCCGACGCCCAGCAGGCCCTTGACTATCGAGGTCATCGTGCCACGGTTTCCAGACATAAACAGAAAGGCTACAAGTGTCACCGACTGCAACACTTGATCCCATGTCTGATGGACCAAGCACACTCAAGGAGCGCCTCCGCTCTGATCTGACCGAAGCGATCAAGGACCGCGACAAAGTCAGGTCCGGCACGATCCGGATGGTGCTCACCGCGATCACTGAAGCCGAAGTGGCCGGTTCGAAGGCGGTCGAGCTCTCCGATCAGCAGGTGCTTGATGTTGTCATCCGAGAAGCCAAGAAGCGCCGTGAGGCTGAAGAGGCCTACGCCAACGCCGGCCGCACCGAGCTTGCCGAAAAGGAGCATGCGGAATCGAAGGTGCTGGCTGGCTACCTGCCGCAACAGCTCACGCAATCCGAGATTGCCTCAATTGTCACGGACGCTATCGCCTCTACCGGCGCGGCCGAGCTCGGCATGAAGGGCATGGGCAAGGTCATGGCTCAGGTCACACCGCAGACCAAAGGCAGAGCCGATGGCAGCGTGGTCGCAGCTGAGGTTAGGCGCCAGCTGTCCGGCTGAGCCTCGCGCGCTTCGGAAATCGCACCTACCGCGGGCAAGTAGGTGAGAACGGCGGGCACTTCGGCGGCTGCGGACCGGGTGGTGGCTGTTTCTTCTTCTGCGCCTGCTTCTTAGCAGCCTTCTCCTTGGCAACCACCGCAGGATCACGCCCGTTGGAGTACATCGCATAGATGGTGCCGAACTCCGAGATCGTTGAGCCCGGACCCGGTGACCACCGAAGGAACGCGTACTTGGGCGCCTTGTCGTCGTAGGTGTATCGCTTCTCAACCGTGAAGCCCAGCCGCTCAAGCTTCCTGATCGCAGCCGCAATGCTCAACCCGTTGAGACTGGGCACTCGCACCTGCTTGCCGACCTGGATCTTCCGTGGCGGCTGGTTGAATCCCGTCTTGGGGATCTGCTGGAAGTACTTCTGCATCACAGGCTTCCAGATCTTCATACCAGCGTCGCCGCTACCTGAGCCCTCGAGGTAGACCCCTGTGGACGGCACCCGGTAGCCCTTCACACCGGACCGACGGTAGTAACCTGCCCCCCTCTTGACGAAGGGCTTCTTGGTGTTGTCGACAGAGATCATGGCCACGCCGGCGATCTCGGGCGTGTAGCCGGCGAACCACACGGCCTCGTTGCTGTTGATCGTTCCGGTCTTGCCGGCGATATCGCGGCCGTCGTAGATCTTGGCGCGCTTGCCGGTGCCCTTGTCGACCACGGACTTCAAAACCTTGTTGACACCGTCTGCGACGTCCTTGTCGACTACTCGCTTACAGTTGGCGTCAGGCACCTCGAGGTTCTTTCCGGCACGTGTCGTGATCTTGGAAACGATGATCGGGTCGCAGTGAATGCCGCGAGCCGCGAACGTCGCGTACGCCTCGGCCATCGAGAGTGGACTCACCTCGACGGTGCCCAGGGTGAACGATGGCTTGTTCTGATACCACTTGACGATGTCCAGAGGCGGCTGACCAATGCGTGCCCCAACCTTGACGCCGGTCTTCGCGGCCATCTTGGTGACGCGACACATCCCGGTCGCGAGCTCGAGCTGAATGAAGTAGGTGTTGACCGACCACTGGGCGGCCTCCATCATGCCGATGGTCTTGCTGTGCCCGACCGAGTTCTTGACGACCCAGTGCTCCCAGATGCGCTCGCGTCCATGACAGGACTGGTACCGCCGACCCGTGAAGTTGAAGGGCGACCTGGCGTGGAATTTCTTGCTGATCGGGATGCCCTTCTCCAAGGCCGCCGCCAGGGTGAACACCTTGAACGTCGAGCCCGCCTGGTAGCCCTGGATGCCACCCATGGCCGGATCGGCCGCCAGGTTCCAGTAGGTCTGCCCCTTCTTCGCGTTGCTTCCCATCACCGGTCTGCTCTGCGCCATAGCGATGATCAAACCCGTTCCCGGCTGGATCATGTTCATCGTCGAAATGACCGGGTCCTTCGGGCCGACAACCGAGCTGACCTTCCGCTGTGCTAGGTCCTGGGTCTTGGGATCGATTGCGGTTTGGATGATCAATCCACCACGGTTGACCAGGTTCTCGCGTTCTTCGAGGTTCTTGCCCAGGCTGGGTGTGTTCAACAAGGTGCGCCGCACGTAGTCGCAGAGGAATGGGTACCGGGTGCCGACGCAGCCATTGCGCGTCTGCTTGACTTTGTGCTCGTCGAAGCCGACCTTCTTCGCCTCTCTCGCCTGATCGACCGAGATCAACTTGAGCTCGGCCAACCGGTTCAGTACGACGTCGCGGCGGTCAAGCGCGGCGCTGGGATTGCGTACCGGATTGTTCGCATCCGGGTTCTGCACTAGCCCCGCCAACATTGCCGCCTGGGCCAACGTCAGCTTGGAAGCCCTCGTGGAGAAGTAGTGCCGAGCCGCCGCCTCGACGCCGTACGCGCCTTCGCCGTAGTAGGCGATGTTGAGGTAGCGCTCGAGGATCTGGTCCTTGTTGAACTTCTTCTCCATCGCGATCGCGTAGCGCAGCTCGCGAATCTTGCGTTCCAGCGTCGGCGCTTGCGCTTCGCGTACGCACTCACTGTCGCCCTTGGCCTGGCACGCCTCGATCTGCACCATCTTGACGTACTGCTGCGTGATCGAGGATCCACCCTGGGTGATGCCGCCGTCGGTCGAGTTGCGCACCAGGGCCCGCATCGTGCCCTTGAAGTCCAAGGCCCCATGCTCGTAGTAGCGGTGATCCTCGATGGCGATCTGCGCCTGTCGCATGATCGGCGCGATGGCCTTCAGCTTCACCGGGATCCGGTTCTCGTCGTAGAAGTACGCGAGAGTCTTGCCATTACCCATCAAGACCTTGCTTCGCGTCGCCGGCGCAGGCGTAGCCAGCTCGGCAGGCAGGCTCTCCAGCTCGGAGGCTGCCGCGTTGCTGGTGACCCCCGCCATACCCGCGAACGGGATGAACAGGCCGGCCACCAGAACACCGGCAAGGACGCTGACCACGAGGAACATGACCAGCGAGTACGCGAGGCTCCCCATGCGCTTCGGCGTAAACGGCACGGCTACCAGCCTACGGGAGTGACACCCCCCAACTGAGTCACGTAGTGATACCGAATCTTGACCTGAGGACACTTTGAGGTTGAATGTCAAGCACCGAAATGTCACAAAACGGCAAACATCGCGAAACGAACCTAGCGAGTTCGAAGATGCCGTGCGTAGCGTGTCATACCGCCGTGCCACACGGGCCGGGGAAAAGCCCGGTACGGCGTAGTTTCACGAAGGGGAGATGCAGCGTGCCTGCAATGCAACGTGAAGACTGGACCATGCGCGCCAAATGTCGGGGGATGCAAGATGCCCTGTTTCCGGAGGCGTCCGATCAAAAGCGAGCTCGACTGGTGTGTTCGGGGTGCCCAGTGCGCTTCGAGTGCCTGGCCGAGGCGCTGGACAACCGGATCGAATGGGGTGTCTGGGGCGGCATGACAGAAAGGGAGCGGCGACTGCTGCTTCGCCAGCGGAGTGATGTCACCTCGTGGAGGTCCATCCTCGTCGGCAACGGCAATCAGCAGTCGCCCGCCCAGCCGAATGCCTCCGGCACTCAGTCCTTGTCGGCCAAGAGGACGCCGACTCGTCGGAGTGCTGAGAGATCGGTTACATCGGTCGGCAAGGCCTGAACCTGCGTCTGGGCCACCGTCGGACGGGCTGAGGCGAATCGCTCCATCTGATGAGCCTCAGTCTCGATCAGCCGCATCAGATTGGCATGGCGTCGTAAGGCCTCCACCTCGAGTGCGGCCGAGCTGCCCGCCAGATCTTCGGCAAGGGACAGCGCCCGTTCCGGCGAGATCGCCAGCGCGCTGGTGTGTACCCGGTTGACCACCATGCCCGAGATGGGCATGCCTTCCTCGGTGAGCCGGTCCACGAAGTACGCGGCCTCGCGCAGCGCATCGTGCTGCGGGGTCGCGACGACCAGGAACGTGCTGTGCCGTGACGACAGCAGCTGGAATGTCGCCGTCGCTCTTTGCCGGAACCCGCCGAAGAGTGCCTCGAACGCGCGGACGAACGTCTTCACATCGTTGATGATCTGCGCGCCGAGAATCTTGGTGATCACGGCGGACACGATGCTGAAGCCGGCGCCCATCAAGCGCAGCGGGCCGCGTGCGGGGGGTAGCAGCAGTCGCAGGAATCGGCCGTCGAGAAGGGAGCTCAGGTGTTCTGGGGCATCGAGGAAATCCAGGGCCGAGCGTGCCGGGGGAGTGTCGACGACAATGAGATCCCAGGTCCCGTGGGCCTCGGCCTCGCTGTGGAGCTGTCCTAGCTTCTCCATGGCCATGTACTCCTGAGTCCCGGAAAACTCCGAAGACAGAGCCATATAGAACTGGTTCTGCAAGATCGCCTCGGCCTTCTCCGGCGTGGAGTGTGCGATCACCACGTCGTCGAAGGTGCCTTTCATGTCGAGCATCATTGCGTCCAGGCTGCCGCCAGCCGCTGTATCGATCATGGGCACCGGACGAGGCGTGTTGTCCAGCTCGCCGACGCCGAGCGACTGCGCTAGCCGGCGTGCCGGATCGATCGTCAGCACCACCACCTTTCGGCCCGCCTCGGAGGCGCGCAGCGCGACTGCGGCCGATGTCGTTGTCTTGCCCACACCGCCCGAGCCGCAGCAGATAATGATTTTGGTTTCGCGATCACCAATGATCTTGTCGATGTCGAGGAAGGGCACCGCCAAGCCAGCATGGGGATGCTCCACCATGGACTTCGCCCGGTAGCCGTTGGTCACGCGGCCTCCAGGCTCATCTGATCGGTCAGCTGATCGGCGATGGCGAAGATCGCGCCCTCGTCGATGGCTCCATGATCGAACGCGACCTGGACCAACGGCAGGCCGAGCGCCGTCAGCCGATCGTGGCGCTGCTGTTCTTGCAGTGTGCGTGCAGCTTCGATGGCGAACTCCGAGGCCAGCGCATGGTTCTGCTTGATCGTCAACCCCGGAACTTTCAAGATCACCGAGCCCGCCGCGGCAGTCTCCAGCTGATGATGATCGAGGGGAGTTGGCGTCACCATGTTCTCGATCACAGTGCCGATCCGGATCTGCGTTGGTCGCAGTGCCGCGACGGCCTCCTCGGTCTCGGTGACCGGCATGTCTTCGAGAAGGGTGACGATATGCACGGCTGTGGTGGCCGATCGCAGCAGCCGCATGATCGAGTCGGCCTGGTTGCGGATCGGTCCGACCTTGGCCAGACCGGCGACGGCTGCATGCACGTTGAGGAACTGGGCGATTCGGCCTGTCGGTGGGGCGTCCAGAACGACGGCGTCGTAGGCGTTGGGGCGGTTCTTGATCTTTCGCCGCACCGCCTCGTACACCTTGCCGGTGAGCAGCACGTCCCGCAGCCCGGGCGCGATCGACGTGGCGAAGTCAACGGCCCCGAAGCGGTCGAGTGCCCGTCCGGCAATGCTGAGGTGGTAGAAGGTGTCGAGATACTCCATCAGGGCATCCTCGGCGTCAACTGACAAGCCGTACACCATGCCACCTGACGGCGTACGGCTGATCCGTCGCTCCTCGGCACCGCTCAGGGGCGCTACATCGAAGAGCTCAGAGATGCCGTTGCGCCCTTCCACCTCGCAGAGCAGGATCCGTCGACCGCTTGTCGCGAGCGCGCAGGCCAGCGCGCCCGCCATGGTGGTTTTGCCAGTGCCGCCTTTGCCGCTGACGATGTGCCAGGTGTGCCGGGGAGTCACGAGACGCCCGTGATCGCGATGCCAGCGTGGGCCTTGTAGCGTCGGTTGATGGCGATCAGGTTGGCGGCGAGTGCTTCAACCTGACCTACATTGCGAAGCCGACCGGCATAGATGCCGCGCGCGCCTGGTATCGCGGTGGCGAGATCGCAGACGGTGGCGACAGCCTCGCGATCATCGCCGAGCACGAGCACGCTATCGGCGAAGTTATCGACTCCCGGATCGTCGAGGAGTACCGCGCTGACGTGGTGGAAGGCGGCGACGACAGTGGACTGGGGGAGGATCTGTTGTGCCTCCTCGGCCGCGGAGCCAGCCGCCACACTCAGCGGAAATGGGCCGCGCTGGTCGAAGCCGAGTGGGTTGACGCAATCGACAACGATCTTTCCGGCGAGCTCGGTGGTGAGGGAAGAGAGCAGGGCGGCATGACCGTCGTAGGGCACTGCCACAATCACAAGCTCTGAAGCTGCGGCGTCGGAGTTGCTGCCCCCGGCCATTCCGCTGGCGCAGGACTGTGCATACTCGGCCGCGATCTGCTCCGCCCGCTCGGCGCTGCGGCTGCCAATCATGACGGAGTGTCCCGCAGCAGCAAGTCGCCTGGCCAGACCGCGACCCTGAGGGCCGGTGCCGCCCAGGATCCCGATCTTCACCCGGACCCGCCGCGATATCTGGCGGCGTCAGACGGCGTGACGAGCCGCTGCGCTGCCTGCATGGTCACGCGCTCGATAGTACTGAGCCTCCCCGAAGCAAACTGTCAGCGACGACCGCGAAGATGTCGTTCATGACCTCAGCATCTGATACGAACACCGAGCCGGACTCGGCAACCTCTGATCCATCGGGTCCCAAGATCAGTGTGCGGAGCGTGGTGCTCGACACCGACGACCCGCCGCGGCTGGCCGAGTTCTACACCGCCTTGCTCGGCTGGCAGATCACCGAAACCGAGGATGATTGGATCACGATCACCGGGGATTCAGGTGCGCGAATCGCTTTCCAATTGGCGCTTAATCACAAGGCCCCGACCTGGCCTGACAATGCGATACCGCAACAGTTTCACCTCGATCTTGGAGTGGACGATCTTGACCTCGCGGCCGCGTACGCCGAATCCATCGGTGCCCGCCGCGCACCCAATGGCAACCACGCACCCAACTGGATAGTGTTTCTTGATCCAAGCGGTCATCCGTTCTGTCTGTGCAGCTGACGGGCGGGTCGTGACACTCTGACGGTCGCCGGCCACCGGTCACAGCACAATCAACGGGCGTGTTGACCTCTACAGTGAGGTCTATGACGAAGTGGGAGTACGTGACGGTACCGCTACTGGTGCACGCGACGAAACAGATCCTGGATAACTGGGGGCAGGACGGGTGGGAGCTCGTCCAGGTGGTTCCCGGTCTCAATCCCGAGAACCTCGTCGCGTACCTCAAGCGCCCGATTCCCACGTCTGGAGCCGGTGCGTGACTCTGCCGTCGCAGCGGCTTGGTGATCTTGGGCTGAGCTTGCCGGCGGTCGCCCGACCGCTGGCGGCTTACGTGCCGGCCGTGCGGTTTGCTGACCTGGTCTATACCGCGGGCCAGCTGCCGCTCGTGGATGGCAAGTTGCAGGCGGTCGGAAAGGTCGGCGCTGATGTCTCGGTTGACGAGGCAGTTCAGTGCGCCCGGATCGCCGCGCTGAATGGGCTGGCTGCCGTGGTGGACCTGGCGGGCGATCTCGATGTGATCACACGGATCGTCAAGGTGACGGTGTTCGTGGCAAGCGCTCCGGGATTCACCGAGCAGCCGCTCATCGCGAACGGCGCGAGCGGACTGATTGGTGAGATCTTTGGCGATTCGGGGCGCCATGCCCGCAGCGCCGTCGGTGTCGCGGTGCTGCCGCTCGACGCTCCCGTGGAAGTTGAGCTGGTCGTCGGCGTCGGCTCGACACCGACGATTCAGCCGCTGTGATCGAGACATCGATGCCGTCGCACTCCTATGACGTCCTGGTACGGCTCAGGCCGCACGTGCCTCCAGACATGGCAGAGCGGGCAGCGCGGTGGACCGATCATTCGGTGCCGAGTTTGGCTGCTCCAGCGGCGAGCGTGATCTTGCTACGCAACGGCCACGGCGGATTCGAGACCTATCTATTGCGTCGTCACGCACAGATGCCCGGGGAGACCGATCGTGCGGAATGGTCGACACCTGACAAGGCTCTGGTCGCAGAGCGCTCCGGGATGATCAAGATGCTCCCACCAACGGCATCGATCTTGATAGAGCTTGCCGATCTTGGGACCTGGGGTGCGGTGATCAGTCGCGCAAGAGGTCGGGAAGTCGAGCCGGTGGTGCCGGAACTGGTGGAAACACCAGATGGCGCGCAGTTCAGCTATCCGGAGGCTGGCTCCCGCGAGACGCTCCGATGACAGCCGTGGTCGGTCCGGATGCGCCTTATATCCAGCTCATACGGGCCCCCAACCCAGGCGCAATGACCCTCGATGGTACGAACACGTGGGTGATCACCGACGCCTCTGAGGGTGCGCTCGTCGTCGATCCCGGGCCCGCCATTGAATCCCATCTGGAGGCGGTCCTCGCAGCCACCGAGCCACGGCTGGTCTCGATTGTGCTGACGCACCGGCATCTTGATCATTCCGAAGGCGCTGCAATGCTAGCCGAGCGGGCCGGTTGTGGCGTCCGCGCCGCTGATCAACAATTTCAAATCGGCCCAGATGGGCTCAATGGTGGACAGCTGCTCACGCTTGGCGCGATCACGCTTGAAGTGATCGAGACGCCGGGCCACACCAGTGACTCACGTTCATTGTTGGTATCCGGACCTGATCACGTCTACCGGCTGATCACCGGTGACATGGTGCTGGGCCGCGGCACGACGGTGATCACATATCCGGACGGTGACCTTGCCGCTTACTTTCTCTCCCTCGATGTGCTCGAGTGGCTTGTCACGACACGTCATGTGATCGAGCTGCTCCCCGGCCACGGACCGATTGTCACTGATCCGGCGGCGTGGTTGTCCTTCTATCGGACCCACCGGAAGGACCGTCTCGACCAGGTCCGATCCGCGCTCGCGGCTGGGGCCGGAACACCAGCCGAGGTCGTCGCTCAGGTGTACGCCGATGTCGATCGCAGCCTATGGCCGGCCGCCGAGCAGTCGGTGCAAGCGCAGCTGGAGTATCTCGAACGGGAACAGAGCCGCTGACCGTGGTTTAGGACGCGGCGGAATCTACTCAGTGAGCTCATCCGTGCCGCACAGGATCCTCACAGGGTTCTGAGCCACTGTCGTAGCCATGAGTCAAAACGAGCAGCCAGTCAACCAGGCACCAGACTTCAACCAGACCCCGAACTTCAGCCAGGCCCCAGACTTCAGAACTCCTCAGTTTTCTGCCCCGAATGAGGAGCCGACGGTCGTGCTGCCAAGTGGCCAGTACGGCAGTTACACCGCGGCTGACTTCCCGGCTCCTCCAGGCGTCCCTCCGCTCGGCCCGACTCCAGCGCAGACCGCAGGTTTTCAGCGCCCGAAGCGTAGGACCGGCGCGTTGATCGTCGGCGCCGCCCTCGCCGCCGTGCTCGGCGCGGGAGCCGGCGTTGGCTCGTACGCCTACCTGGCTGACGGGCAGACCGCTTCACCAGTGAACATCACGAGCGCGGCGCCGCCGAGCCCGACATTGAACGGCACCGTATCGGCAGCTGCCGCGAAGATCGAGCCGTCGCTGGTAACGATCACCGTGCAGGCGCAGGGTGGTGGCGACATCGGTAGTGGAATGGTGCTCGACAAAGACGGACACATCCTGACCAACAACCACGTGATCGCGGCCGCTGGCGACCAGGGAAACATCACCGTGACGTTCCACGACGGCACGACGGCCACCGCCAAGGTTCTCGGGACCTCTGAGTCGACCGATCTCGCGGTGATCAAGGTCGACGGCGTCAAGGATCTGAATCCGGTGACATTTGCCAAGTCCAGCGAGCTCCAGGTGGGCCAGACCGTGGTCGCGGCAGGTGCCCCGCTCGGCCTCTCGGAGTCGGTGACAAGCGGCATCGTGTCCAACACCGCCCGCCCGGTCCGTTCAGGCACGAACAACGACGCGGTCTATCTGGCCGTCCAGACCGACGCGGCGATCAACCCCGGTAACTCCGGCGGCCCGCTCGTCGATCTCAACGGGGCCGTCGTGGGCATCAACTCCTCGATCGCCAGCACCAGTTCGGGTCCCGATGGCGGTCAAGCGGGCAACATCGGCATCGGCTTCGCGATCCCCTCTGACGTCGCGCTTCGTGTGGCGAACGACTTGATCACCACCGGCAAGTCCAGCAACGCGCAACTCGGAGTGAGCCTCAGCGGTTCTGACTCCGGCCTGCCGACCTCCGTCGGTGTCCCGCTAGCTCAGGTCGTGAGCGGTGGACCGGCTGACAAGGCTGGCCTCCGGGCTAGCGACGTGGTGACCGAGATCAATGATTTCCACACCACCACGTCCGACGGCTTGATCGCTGCCACCCGGTTCTATGCGCCCGGGACGACGGTCACGGTGACGTTCGTCCGTGACGGCGGTGCACCCCAGACCGCCGATGTGACTCTCGGTACCGCCTGATTCTTCCTGGCTCGCCCGTACCCGTAAAGGTTGAACGCGCGAGCCGGGGCACAACCCCTTACATCTCGCCCGTGCGACCCGCCGCGCGGGCGAGATGCTTTCACTATCGAGGCGCGAGTGTGTCTCGTGGTTGGGCGCTATCGCGCGCGGCGCTCCACTCGTTCGACATCGAGGATGGTTACCGAGCGGGGCTCCAGCCGGATCCACCCCCGTGCCGCAAAGTCGGCCAGCGCCTTATTCACGGTCTCGCGGGAAGCACCAACCAGCTGTGCAAGCTCTTCCTGGGTCAGATCGTGGTGCACATGCATGCCGTCGTCGCGCTTGTCGCCAAACCGCTGCGCCAGCTCTAAGAGCTGCTTCGCGACTCGACCCGGCACGTCGGAGAAGACAAGATCGGCAACGACATCGTTGGCGCGCCGGAGGCGTGCGGCAAGCTGACCAAGGAGGCCCTGAGCGACCTCGGGGCGCCCGGTGAGCCAGGGAATCAACTCGTCGTGCTCGAGGGTCCGCAGCTCGCATGCGGTAACCGCGGTGGCGGTCGTGGATCGTGGGCCCGGATCGAAGACGGATAGTTCGCCGAACATTTGGCCAGGCCCGAGGACGGCAAGCAGGTTCTCCCGCCCTGCCGATCCGCTTCGCCCCAACTTGATCTTGCCACTGACCACGATGTAGAGGCGGTCCTCAGAGTCGCCTTCGTGAAAGAGCACATCCCCCTTGTTGAGGTGGAGACTGCCCATGGCAGAGGAGAGTGCGGTCGCGGCTTCGTCTTCCAGTCCGGCAAACAGCGGTGCCTTCTTCAAGACTTCCGGATCCACGCGGTACCTCCCTGATCACGGTACGGCCGTCGAGGCAAGGCTACCGTTGAATGCTGAGGAACGTCAGGGCCGTAACCCGCACTGCCAGCGTCAATCGCGCGAGCAGTGCCCCGGTGAAATGTGGCTCTCAACTACTGTGAGGACATGAGCTCGAGAAGGCCAGCCGGCACCGCGGAGCTGGCCTCCGATATCGGTGACCAGGCGCCGAACATGCCGTTCGACAAGTCGCACACTGCGCTCGTACGCCGGGCCCGCACGATCAACCGAATCCTGGCAGCCACCTACCCGGACGCGCACATCGAACTTGATTTCACCAACCCACTCGAACTCCTGGTGGCCACCATCTTGTCCGCGCAGAGCACCGACAAGCGCGTCAACTTGGTAACTCCGGTCGTCTTCGCGCGCTACCCCAACGCCGCTGCCTACGCCGCCGCAGACCGTGCGGAACTGGAGGAGCTCCTCAAGCCGACAGGCTTCTTCCGGGTCAAGACCGACACGTTGATCAAGCTAGGCGCCGCCCTCACCGAGCAATTTGGTGGTGAGGTGCCCAAGCGTATGAAGGACCTTGTGACCCTCCCCGGGGTCGGCAGGAAGACCGCGAACGTAGTACTCGGCAACGCCTTTGGCCTGCCCGGCATCACGGTGGACACCCACTTCGGGCGCCTCGTACGACGTTTTGGATGGACGACCGAAACCGATCCGGACAAGGTCGAAGTTGCGGTCGGCGCTCTGTTCCCGCCGAAGGACTGGACCCAGCTGAGCCACAACATCATCTGGCACGGTCGCCGCCGCTGCCACGCGCGGAATCCGGCGTGTGGCGCCTGCCCAGTCGCTCGCCTGTGCCCCGCGTACGGGGAAGGAGAGACCGATCCGGCGAAGGCCGCCAAGCTGGTGCGGGAGCCCCGGGGATGATGAGGGCTCCCCGACGCTCGATCACTCACCTCCTATGGTCGAAAAGTCCGCGCTGGTCGGAAATTCGACCTGAAAACGGGGTGGGAGGGTTCGAAAAGTCCGCACTGGTCGGAAATTCGACAGCGAAAGCGGACGCCAACAGTCGTAAAGTCCGCGCTGGTCGGAAATTCGGTTCGGGACGTCAGGCAGCCGTAGTCGCCATCCTCGTGATGGGGCTTGCTGGTTGTGGTGGGCCGCCCGTACTGGCCCGATCGACGACGCCAGTCGAGTCACCGAGCGGGGTCGCGCCGAGCCAGGAGCCAACGGCTGATCTTGCGGCCATGAAGAAGGCGGCGGGTATCGCGGACTGTCCGAAGTCCGATCCGAAGGTGGCGGCGGTACCGTCCGGACTGCCCGACGTAGTGTTGCCCTGTCTCGGCGGCGGTCGCGAGGTCCGACTTGCCGGGCTACGGGGCAAGCCGATGATGATCAACGTCTGGGCCCAGTGGTGCGGGCCGTGCCGTGAAGAAGCGCCCTATCTCTCCGAGGTCGCCAAACAGAACAACTCCGGCCTCATGATTGTCGGGATTGATCACGATGATCCGCAGCCCGAGCTGGCGATCGAGTTCGCGCAGCTGTCCACATGGAAATACCCGCAGCTGTCAGACCCGGATGTCGTGCTGCGTGCAGCGCTGCAGATCAGCGGGCCACCGCAAACCTTCTTCGTACGACCAGACGGCACGATTGCGTATCGGCATGCCGGGCCATTCGATTCGGCCGAGGAGATCCGCGATCTGGCCCACAAGCATCTCGGGGTCAGCCCGTGACCGATGCCGAGCCCGAGCGACCTGAGTGGCTCGAACCGCTCATCGACTCCCTGTCGGAGCAGTCCAGGCTGGACCGGATCGTTGCCCTCCGACCAGGGATCGGGGCTCGACCAGCGGCGGTATTGATCTTGATCGGTGACGGCCCGGAGGGACCAGAAATCATGTTCGTCGAGCGGGCCGCCGGCTTGCGTACTCACGCTGGGCAGATTGCCTTTCCGGGCGGCGCCGCGGATGTTGGTGATCACGACTTGGCCGACACAGCCCTGCGCGAGGCCGCGGAGGAGACCGGTGTCGACCGCGGCGGAATCGAGGTGCTCGGCGCGCTGCCGCCAGCCCATGTGGAAGTAAGCGGTTTCGACGTCACGGCCGTCATCGCCTGGTGGCGCGAACCCAGTCCGGTGGCGGTGATGGATGCGCGAGAAGCCGCATCGATCGACATCGTGCCCGTCGCTGTTCTCACCGATCCCGCGCATCGCGCGCGTGTCCGGCATCCGTCCGGGTACACCGGACCGGCGTTCGAGGTGAACGGACATCTCATC
>Ga0075423_10003435_pt1 | contig 14567 bp, 19 predicted proteins | sample SoiMethybrSBSTD2_FD_80114 | JGI IMG/M metagenome (GOLD analysis project Ga0075423, IMG submission 80114) | Bulk soil microbial communities from a Populus tree surrounding site in Tennessee, USA - Soil MetaG P. TD hybrid SBSTD2 | ecosystem: Environmental > Terrestrial > Soil > Tree plantation...
AGTCCCTCTGTCTTTTTCGACAGACTGGCCGAATTGCGCACGCAACATTTTCTGCGTTCGTTGCAGCGTCATGCGGCGGTAAATGCGGGCGCCGATCGGTACAATCACGATCAGTCCGATTGTCAGGTACATGAAGAATTCTTCAGGAGAAACACCGTACATGGCGTTACGTTACTGCATATGCGGTGGGATCCTCAACCCCTGCGTTCATAAAGCCTTCTCGTCTGATCTGACAACTATCGCACCGCCCGCAAGCCAGTATCCCGATCGGATCGTAGCAGCTATGGGTCAGATGCAACGGCGCCTGCAACTGCATCCCTGTTCGGATAATGTCGGCCTTGGTCATCGCGAGTAACGGGGCACGAACATGGAGTGGGTTTCCTTCCGCACCGACTTTGGTTGCTTTGTTCACAGCCTGTTCAAATGCCTCAATGAATTCTGGCCGACAATCGGGATAGCCCGAATAGTCCAACACATTGGCTCCAAAATAAATGAGTGACGACCCTATAACCTCCGCATGGGAGGCGGCAAGCGACAAAAAAATAAGGTTTCGTCCCGGCACATAGGTGATGGGTATGCCCTGACTCCGCTCGATGCCTCGCCGGTCTTTGGGAACCTTGACTTGACTCGTCAGCGCCGAGCCACCGATCGTCCGCAAATCCAGTGAGATAATGGTATGTTTGGCGGCACTCATTGCGGCAGCCACCTGGCAAGCCCGTTCGACTTCGACTACATGGCGCTGGCCATAATCGATGGTCAGAAAAAACAACTCGCACCCGTCCTGTTTCGCCAGCGCAGCCACCACAGTGGAATCCAGGCCTCCACTGGCGAGAATCACGGCGCGGCTGGACATCGACATGCTCGTCATGGGTCGTAGTGAGACAACCGTACCAGGAGCAGTTGGAGAACACCAGCGCCATGATCTGGGGAAGGATCAGCAGACCGGCAAGGCTATGTACACGTCAGGGTAGGTGGATGCAGCTCTAGTCACGCTCTTCTTCTTTTTCGATTTTCTCGAGGAGTTCTTCTCTGGACTGACATTCGACACAGAGTTTCGCAAAGGGAACCGCCTCCAAGCGGCGCTCACTGATTTCAATGCCGCATTCTGCGCAGATACCGTAGGTGCCCTCATTGAGTCTGGTCAGCGCTTCATCGATCGCCTGGCGTCGGCGGTTGCGCATTTCCATGAGTGAAATACCCAACTCGCGGTCCAAATCCATAAGTGCCTGATCTCCGACATCGCGGGCAGATTCGAGCCGGCGCTGCTGGTCTTCCGTTAAGGACTGGCCGAGACTGCCTTCGATTTCTTTGAGAATTTCCTGTCGCTTACCAAGCAACATTTGCTGCAGGGCTTCACGGCGTCGTTCTCGCGCCTCCCGCTCCTTGACGGATTCTTTCGGCTTCGCGGCCAGCGGTGATACGGCCATGCTGACCGGCTTCTCGACGATCGCGGCGGCGACTGGTCGAGCTTTGGCCACGGGTTTTGCCGGCGGTTTAGAATTGGTCACAGGCTTTTTCTTTGCGGGTGTTTTGGTCGCCATCGCGTTGGCCTCTCCTTGGGTGAACACCGGACGGCAAAAAAGTTCGGCATCTATAACACGCTGACCAGAGTTTGACAAGGGGTTGTAGGAGGGGCCCCTAGAGCCCCTAGGGATAGAGGATTGTGGTGTGCACCGGATAGCCGGTAAGTTTCTGACGGCCGTTCAACCCTTTCAGTTCAACCAGAAAATCAAGCCCGACGATCTCGCCACCCAACTGTCGCACGAGCGAAACCGTGGCAGCTGCGGTGCCCCCGGTGGCCAGAAGATCATCGACGATGAGGACCCGTTCGCCCATGTTGATGGCGTCGCGATGGATCGCAAGCGAGTTTGAGCCATATTCGAGACTGTATTTCACTTCAAAACTGTCTGCGGGCAGCTTGCCGGGCTTCCGGACCGGCACGAACCCGGCATTCAACCGTTGCGCCAGGACCCCGCCATAGATGAAACCTCGAGACTCGATTCCCACTACTTTTGTTATTCGTTGAGCTTGGTAGTACTTGGTCAATTCATCCGCGATGGCTGAAAAAGCCTTGGGATCCTTCAGCAGCGTGGTGATGTCGTAGAAGAGAATGCCGGGTTTGGGAAAATCGGGAACCTCGCGAATGAAGGAGCGATACTCGGTAGCGGTCATTGGCTCAGAGCAAATCCGATTGGGTCAGGGTTTTTCGTTCGATGGTGTTGCGAAGACGCCCTAGAGCCGTCATTTCGATCTGTCGGACGCGTTCACGGGTCAGCCCCATCTCACGACCGATTTCTTCTAACGTCCTCGCTTCGCTTCCATCAAGCCCGAACCGTGACACAATAACAGTTTGCTCTTTCTCAGGCAACTCTTTTACCCAGGCCATCATTTCAGCCCGCCGCATGACTCCTTCCGCCGTATCGGCGGGTGAGGCGCACATCGGGTCTTCGATCACATCACGCAGGAACGTATCGGCCCGGTCGTTGATCGGGCTGTCCAGCGAGCAGGTGGTGCGGACGATCTGCTTGAGATCGATCACTTCCTCTTCCGTCGTTTTCATCTTCTTGGCGACCTCTTCGGAGGTCGGCTCCCGTCCCAGCTCCTGCACCAGCCCCTCGACCCTGTTGAGATACCGGTTGAGGCGCTCGACGACGTGCACCGGCAAGCGCACCAGCTTACCTTGGTTGATGATGGCCCGCTCGATATACTGCCTAATCCACCAAGATGCGTAGGTGCTGAACCGGAATCCCCGCTTGTAATTGAATTTTTCGACGGCTTTGATCAGCCCGAGATTGCCCTCTTCGACGATGTCCGAAAAAGGAAACCCGCGGTGGATGTAACGTTTGCCGATGCTGATCACGAGGCGCAGCTTCGATTCGATCATTTGTTGGCGCGCCTGTTCGTCGCCGGCCATCACACGTTTGCCCAGTTGTTGTTCTTGCTTGAAGGTCAGAAGGGTCGACTTGCGGATTTCTCGCAGGTAGCTCTTGAGCGTATCTAGGCCTTCAGACCGACCTCGCCCCCTTTCCTCAGCCGCAGGCGCGTCATCTCGCTCGGCGACATCAGCGGCATCGTCCTCGTCGTGACTCGCGAGGTGTCTACGCGCTTCGCTCGTACCCGAGAATTCGTCTTGTCCTCGCGCCATCCCAGCCTCAGACGATTATCGATTCGCTAATACCACACACGAAAGTCTGTCTGCCGACCTGTTGCGTTCACCCATTCGACATGGACTACAGTCACACGTGAGGCCGGGGGACCGACCTTAAGTTCTTCAATCAGAGATAAGATTCGTTCCTTCGGACCTTCCGCCTCCAATTCCACACGGCCGTCCTCAGAATTTTTGACGCCGCCGACGAGCCCACGCTGCGTCGCCACGCGCACGGTGAAGGCTCGATATCCGACGCCTTGTACTCTCCCTGAAACGGAGATTCTGGCTCGAACGGCGGTAGGTTCACTCGCGTCGGTCATCGTTCAGCCGTGCGGCATCCGACGTAACGTAGGGATACTCTCATACATGAAGAAACGCGTCACGTGATTTGCAATTCTATGCGATGGTAGATTCTACGTGGAGACGATGCTGCGATCAACGCATCAGCAGCGGACTTCTCGCCTCTCAATGTCAGCAGCGGCACGATCAAGAATTGTTTTGGGAAGGTCTCTGAGAAGTGTTTACTGGAGGGTCTTATCTGTCCGCGAATATTCTATTAGGTCGAGAATTAACGGGCGGTACGCCACGAACTGCGGATAAGAAAAGACACTAGAGGTTTGTATCCGGCGTCGACAATGGAGATGGCTGTCGCCGATGAGGCGCCGGGACGAGCAAGCTTGGTTTGGTCGGGGCGAAAGGATTTGAACCTTCGACCCCTGCGTCCCGAACGCAGTGCGCTACCGGGCTGCGCTACGCCCCGACCTGGTCTCAAAAAATCGATGGATTGTCTTACATCAGAGGGTCGAAACGCAAGCCGTGGGCATCTGCGACTCCTCGACAGGTCACTTTCCCCTGGAAAAGATTCACGCCTTTGGCCAATCCAACATCGGTGCGTACAGCGGCATCCACGCCGGACGAGGCCAACGTCAGCAGATATGGCAGCGTCGCATTCGTCAGTGCGAGGGTTGACGTGCGCGGAACAATCCCAGGCATGTTGGCCACACAATAATGCAGTACGCCATCCACTGTGTACACAGGGTCTGAATGGGTCGTCGGCTTGGTCGTTTCGATGCAGCCACCCTGATCGACCGCCACATCGACAATGACGGAACCTGCTTTCATCTTGGCGACCAGCGCACGTGATACCAATTTTGGCGCCCTGGCACCGGGCACCAAGACCGCACCAATTAATAGGTCAGCCGCAATCACTGCCTCTTCGATCGCCGCTTGAGTGGACGCGCGGGTTACAATTCGACCTTGATATAAATCATCGAGGTACCGCAACCGTTCGATGTCAAGATTGATGACCGTCACCTGTGCTCCCATGCCGACAGCAATACGTGTCGCTGAACTGCCAACCACCCCGGCTCCCAGTACCACCACTCTCGCCGGCTCGACACCAGGTACGCCGGCCAACAGCAATCCACGCCCCCCTTGCGTCTTCTCCAAATAGCGCGCGCCAACTTGCACCGACATACGTCCCGCGATTTCGCTCATCGGCTTGAGCATCGGCAGTGTGCCGTTCTTGACCTCGATCGTTTCATACGCAATGGCAGTAATCTTGGCTTCCAACAGTGCCTTGGTCAGCTCGAGTGACGAGGCCAAATGCAGATAGGTAAACACAACCTGGCCCGGCTGAAAGAGCGGACATTCTGAGAGCTGCGGTTCCTTCACTTTCACGATGAGCGAAGCCTGCCGGAACATTTGTTCTTTGGAATCTGCAATTTTGGCCCCCGCTTGCCGATACTCCTCATCCGAATAGCCGCTTCCGACACCAGCTGAGGGCTCAATGATCACCTGCTGACCAGCGTGAATGAGGGCTCGCACTCCTTCCGGAGTGACGCTGACCCGATACTCATGGTCTTTGATCTCTTTGGGAATTCCGATCATCATGAAACTGCCCCTTTCGCATCGATGCACTGCTTACGTTCCATTGTATCGAGAGCAGGGCAGAAAGAGAACCACCTCTGCTTAATAAGCCGAAATCGCTCGGTGGACAGTGTTCCGAACGCTGGTGTAAGATTTGCCGCGCAGGGGGAGGCGACCAAGTCAGAGGAGGCGATCATGGATGCAGCAGCAGGATCCTGTAATGCGTGCGGTGCCACCGGAACCACCCTCATGAAACTGTCGCTCGGAAAAGATTTCTTCGGCCGGGCCTACGATCGGCTCTCTCCCTCCACGGATCAAAGCCCCAAGTGGTATTGCGAGCAGTGCTCGATGCAGAAAAATCTGCAAAGAGATTTCCGCGACATCCGCACCGAGTTCGACAAACTCGCTTCCGGACAGAGCTCAGAGCTTTTAAGACCTGAAATGTTCCAGCGGGCCGCAATCCGGCTACGTGAAATCGCCGCGATCCTCGGCACCACAGCGGAACCATCTCCGTTTCTCGCTGCTCCCGACGTAACACAGCTGATCGAGCGCTTTCAGACCACGACCATGCAAGCCTGACGATACCGGAACATCTTTGTCCACATTCAAACGTCATATTTTCGTCTGTACGAACCAGCGCAGCCCGGACGACCCGCGGGGAAGCTGCTCGCAAAAAGGATCCGAAGCCCTACACGCTCACTTCAAGCAGGAAGCCAAGCGACTGAATCTGAAAAACATCGTGCGAGCCAACAAGGCCGGCTGCCTTGACCACTGCGCGGAAGGACCCAGTGTGGTGATCTACCCCGAAGGCGTCTGGTACAGCGTGAAATCCGAAGCCGACGTCACCGAAATTATGGAACGCCACATTATCAGGGGCGAAGTCGTGACCCGCTTGATCATGCCGGACCACCCGGCTCCGACCAAACTTCCTCCGCTGAATTCATAACGGATCTGATGGCCACGGAAGACAAATGGAAGGCCAATCTCGAAAAGGTGGCCTTCATGAAGCAGTTTCCAGGATTGCTGGGAACATGGGAAGCCTTAAAGGGCAAAACCATCGAAGCCGTGATTCCGCTCAAGGGCAAACAAGGTGCCGTGGCCATCATCTGTAGCGACGGCACCTTCACCGTAGCCCCCCCGATGATGACGGAGCCTTACGAGCTGAGCGAAACGTTGGCGGTCAGCCGTTCGATCCTTGAACCCAAACATCAGAAGGACTATGTGGAGTATGATCGACTGGCGAAGAAAGACAAGGATGCGCTGAAGACGGCTCGCCTTGAAAAGATCATCGGAGCCATCGAAAATAATCTGGAACAGATCCCCGAGCTGAAAGAGCGGTTGAAAGCCCTCGTGAAGGAGTGGAAGTGAGCAGCATCCCGAAAAAGAATATGTTCGAGATCTTCTCGCAAGGTCTCTTTGAAGGAGTCAAACCCATGATGATCGTTCGTGACCACCTGATCCGCCATCCCGACCGCTGTACTCATCAAGCCATCTGCGTCCCGATCTGCCCGACAGGAGCCTGGCTCTCGACACCGCCATACAAATTCGACGCGGCCCGGTGCCTCGAAAGTTGCCGCCTCTGCCTGGATGCCTGTCCCTCGCAGGCAATTTTTGGGGTCTTTAAGAAGGGGGACAAGTTGCTGGAGCCGCAACAAAAGAAATAACCGCAGGCTGCACGAACCGGGTTCGTCTCCCCGCTACGATTTATCCGTACCAATCACACCACTTTGAGCTGCGCAACTAGTTCAGTTCTACGCTCCTTCTGACAGCAAGCCTTCGCCTGCTGTCAGAAGCTGGTGGCTTATAGCGTCAAGGTGAACTCAAAGTGAAGTCCTGCGTTTGATTGGCAACAATAGTAATATCCTTTGCTGAAGCCGGTGGGGTCTGGGTTGCGTAAACCGTTGTGCCAGTCGTTGTGACGACTTGGGCGGAACCCTGAACGGTATAGATTTTTGCCACCGTAGATTGCGCGGCAGCGGTCGGTGTGATGGGTGGTGGGATGGCGCTGTACGGAGCGAGCGCGGGCGCTCCAGTGGGCAGCGTCATATTGTATCTATAGTCACCAATTGGGAGAGCAGCGTCCAAAACAGTGGCGACTACCGATTTCACGGTAACGGTTGGACCTGGGCTCAACGCTTGCTTCGCGGCGACAACGACGGTGCCATCATCGTCAGCCGGGTTCAACGTCACCGTGCCAGTAATCGCCTGGGTCGAGGAATTCGCTAACGAAAATGGGGTGCCGCTAGTGCTTATTGTGGTGATGCTGGTGCTAGTCGGAACCGGCACTCCGGAAATGACTGCTGTCGCATGGGCATCTGCAGTGATCACAACGTCGTAGTTTGCCGGATCAAGACGGGCGAGGAAGAATTTTCCTGTAGTCGAGTTTGGTATCGTCGCACGCACGATGTCACCGTTCTGTTGGGCCGATACGACGACATGGCTACCGAGCAGATTCGTATTCACAAAGCCTTCGATGCCGTTTAGCACGAAGGGAATGACCTTAATCACGGGCTTGAGCTTGTAGGTGCCATTGCCGGTCAGCACAATTGATTTGCAGGCATCGAAATCCAGCAATAGATCGACACGTTGCCCTGACCCGACGTCGAACTGATGGATCAACTTGATTCCGGTTTGGATTCCGCTGGGCGTGTCGAGCTTGATTTCATTAGTTGTGCCGGTCAGGACAACAGAGTTGGCGAAGGGCGGATTGGGATTGCCACTGTTCGGTTCCAACACAAGGCGGAGTTGGGTATAGTGGCCTGCGGGCAGCGGGGTCTCGCCCAAGCTTTCGAGCGCAAAATTCGGTTGCGTCGGATCGTTGAGGTTCAGGAGGTTGATTTTTCGTGGAGGATTGAGCGTGATATCGGCCCAGCCGGCGGCATTGTCGGACGCAGAATCGCTTTGATGTATCCGCACTTTGCTGACTGTCACGTTTACTTGGTCATACCCGCATGCCGGTGCATCGGTCACCGAAACACTGGCACTACCCGGTGCACTCGCACCGCTGCCGTCCCCACTACTGCCACATGCGGTCACCAACGCCATCATTAGTAATGCAAGACAAGATAGAATCTGGTTCAAACGAACCTCCATCTATTAAGGTTGTGAGACCACCGAGCAAGTTTCATGCTATGTCACTCTCTTCTCAGCGAATTGCTGTGGGAAATTGGTCCTGACTCACTTGAGAAGATTACAAACACCTGAGGGAACAAGCGATTATGGCCGCCAACCGTCAGCTCTCATAGGTGGTACTCATCTCGTATTCTGCCCCTCGTTTACAATTCCACTTTCGTAGGTGCAATCTTGCAGGCACCTGCCTACAGGTCAGGCATCCGAGACATGTCGTCATCGACAGGGACAGATTGTCCGAACAATTATGTACGAGCGCAAGCATCGTGGAATATGACTTTAAGTAAGAGTGCCTACGCTAATTTATTGACAAAGGATGCGTCGAGCAGCTCGCGATCAAAACCGGGGGTGATGGTGCGGTGCTTGGCATAGCGGTAGAGGACAACATCGAAGATGGTGGACATCGTAGAGAGAAGCAAGCCGAGGAGCGGAAAATACAGAAGCGCAAGGAGCAGGAGGATGATCGCAACAACCTATCCGATCAGTGGAGGAACAGCGCTCAAACGAGCTGTTTGCGCAGTCGGCCCCAATAGGCCGTGCCGGTATAGCCGCAGGCACCCGTCAGAGTCGTTAACGCTATGATTTGGTAGACCTTGCGGCGAGGAATCTTGACTTTCACTGTGGAATCAAGAAGATCAGGTGACGACAGCACCAGCTTGAGGGATTCGCCTGCGGAAAGAATCGGCCACATACAGGAGAGCCGCAACCTCGTTTCGTGGCGCGGAATCGCCATTGTATAGAGCCAGCCCTGATCGAGGTGTTCGACGGCGGTGTGTATGATCCGAACCAACACAGGCCGGAAGCGCTGAAGATTCCGTGGTTCGAGCAAATCGCGAGGCTTCAATCCGGCATCCGCTAGCATCGGTTCAGGAACGTAACAACGCCCTCGCTTGAGATCATGCGCCATGTCTTTCACGACATTCGTCAATTGCAGCCCTTTACCGAAACGCACGCCGACCTCGGCCATGTGACGGACATCCCACGATGCCAGCGCACGCCGATGAGCGCACATCAAATCTGTCCAAAACTCCCCGACGCAGCCCGCGACGTAATACGTATAGCGATCCAAATCGTCGACTGTTTTCAGGGCAGCGAGATCGTCGGCCGACTTTCCAGGAAAGACAGTTAAGTCCATTTCCATCCCCTGCATGAGCGTCGTCATGAGGCGCTGTACGCGAAGCCGATCGTCCATGGAAAACCCTTGCAGGAGTTTGAAGCAATCCTCCAAGCGTTCAAGCAACTCTCGTTCGGCCGACTGTTGCTGGAATGGTGCAATGGCCTGCTGAATATCCCTGACTTGCGTCCAGGAAATCTGATCGCTCACGAACTGCATCTTCAGTTGGTTGAGGTAATCGAGTCGCCGCGGACGATCGATCAATTCCGTATCGGCGATAGTATCGGCGGCACGCGCAAAGAGATAGGCGAGACTGACTTGATCTCGCACATCCGCAGGCACCACCACCAACGTGGTATAGAAAAGACGGGAAACTCTCTTGAGGAGGTCGCGAAGCAATGCTGGTTTCGAAAGATCCGTACTCGTAGCGGCACCTTTGGGATTTGAACTACCGACAGGCCTACCGAACTTCCAGCTTGCCTTCCATCCCCTTATCCCGATGGCTGGGCAAGGGCCAGAGACGTTTATCGCAGTAGATGGCAAAGGTGCCGGATTGAGTCGGGGTGAACTTGACCACCACCGTCTTGCCGGCGCTGACATCCTGTTCAACCCTCAGACTGCCGGCCGGATCCTTGATGATGAAATTATGCGGTGCAAACGTGGTCACGCTCGTCAGCGTCAATTCGACCGGCTTTCCCGTTTCGACGATCAGATGGCCAGGTTGATAAGAATAGCTATCGAGAATGACGGTGGCTCGCTGGACGCCATCGGCGGCAACAGGCACGACGAATGGAGGACCAGTTTGTGGTGGCTCTGCGGCTAAAGCAACGACGGCAAGTGTGAGCGACAGCCCGAGACTTCCCAGCACATGAAGTGGCCGCATGGAACCCTCAATAGATGAGAAACTTCTAACAGGAATAGCGGGAATCGGTCAATGCAGGCCGCAAGATTTCCAGCACTTGCGATAGCTTGACCTTGCCCCAAAGGAAGTTATTGTAGAAACCTACATATGACGGTTTGTTATAATGACTCCCAGCCACTATGTACCCAGCGGTCGTATAGAGACACCGCTCTGAAGGAGGATCTCGATGAAGTGGATTAAAGGTATCGGTCTGTTCCTGATTGCGAACTTTCTGATCTACATTACGCTCTCCGTTACTGCCAATCTATTGATTAACTTCGTGTTGCCGGCGTTCGGCATCGACGTGCGCGGCGTGTTTAGCCAGCAGCTGCTCGTGTGGTCGCTCGTTATCGGCTTTGGCGGCGCGTTTATCAGTCTGTTGTTTTCTAAACAAATGGCGCGCGCCATGCTCAACTGCCAACAGATTACTGACCCACGTTCTCACGCAGAGCAGGTCATTTATGGTTCGGTGCGGGAAATCGCACAGCGTTTACACATCACCATGCCGGAAGTGTGGGTCTACGATTCTCCAGACCCCAATGCCTTTGCTACCGGCCCCAGCAAGAACAATTCGATGGTGGCAGTCTCTACCGGCCTGCTCCAGAACCTCAAGGAAGACGAGGTGAAGGCCGTACTCGCTCATGAAATGGGGCATGTGTATAACGGGGATATGTTCACCACGACCGTGCTGGCTGGGCTGATGAACACGTTCGTCTATTACATCAGCAACTTTTTGTCTTCACTGGTCGGTCAGTCCCAAGCAGATCGCGAAGAGGGAGGGGCAGGAAACCCCTTTCTCGCGTTCATCGTCTATATTGTGCTGCAAGTGGTGCTTTCGTTCCTGGCCATGTTGGTCGTGAGCTGGCATTCACGCCGCCGCGAGTACGAAGCCGACGCCTTCTCCGCTAAGGTCTATGGCAAGCAGTCGATGATTGCTGCATTGCAGGGGATCGATCGGTGGGTGAATCGTGCGCAGTTCGAGTATTCCAACCAGGATGCGTTGGCGACGATGAAGATTTCTGGCACTTCGGCAAGGAATCTCTTTGCCACCCATCCACCGATTGAGGACCGAATCGCAGCGCTGCAACAACTCTAACGTCCCCAGGAGGCCGTCATGCTCAGACACCTTCTCGCCGTATCAGCCTTTGGAGTCACCCTCGGTCTGGCGGTCGGCCTCTCCTCCGCACAAGCCGAACAGGAAGGACCACTCATGGCCGCCAAGACGACGAGCCTCTATGACTTCACGATGGACGACATTGACGGGAAGCCGGTGAACCTGGGCGACTATAAAGGCAAGGTCCTTCTAGTCGTCAATACCGCGAGCCTCTGCGGGAACACTCCACAGTACACGGACCTGGAAAACATCTACGAACAGTATCGGGACAAAGGCTTTGAGGTGCTGGCGTTCCCCGCAAACAATTTCGGTCAACAGGAACCAGGGACAAATGCAGAGATCAAGGGCTTTTGCCTGACGAAATACAGCGTGAGCTTCCCGCTCTTTAGCAAAATCAGCGTGAAGGGATCGGATAAGCACCCGCTCTATCGGTATCTGACCGAGGAGAGCCCGTTCCCAGGCGAAGTCGAGTGGAATTTCCAGAAATATTTGGTGGATCGTTCAGGAAACGTAGTAGGGCGCTTTCACCATCGAACCAAGCCGCTGTCAGCTGAAGTCGTAAAAGAGATCGAGCGCATACTGGCGGCCAAGTAAACGGCTAGGCCTTCCGATAAAACGCGATGTGCTGTCGGTATTCCTGAATCGCCGCGCCGAGCGCTGCCGAACCTCTTGCAATATTCGCATCGAGCGTATCCTCGATCGCCTGGTCGTCAATCTCCACGTCATACCGATCCTGCACGTTCGTCCGCACAGGACCAGCCGTCACGTCGCGCGGCATGAAGATCTCCTTCCAGACCTCCTTTTCGACGAGACAGACGTCGCGAAACCGTTCGTAAAGCAGGGTTAGCTTGTCCGGATCAGTGACTCTGATTCGTTCGCCCATCGGATATCCTCTGATTAGAGACTATTTCTGTGTGGATGGCTGCACAGCAGGAAGGGATTCCACGATGGAGAACCGCATGGTGCCCACTTGATTCGCAGCATGAAACGGTTGTTGGCCCAGCGGCGTGATGAAAATCTTGACTTGGTATTTTCCGACCGGCCATTTCTCATCTTTCCTCTTGAGTTCCAAAAATCCATACCGTTCATGGCCAGGAACTTCCAGGCTGTCTTTTCCCATGGGTGCATCGGACAACTTGCCTCCGGTGCTTTCCAGAAACCACTGCGCACTGAACTGAGCCGGATCTTCGAGCGGCGCCACCTCAAACACGATGTAAATGGCCGCGGTCTCTGGCGTAAAGACCGACGTAGGATCGATGGGCTTGAGTCTCGGATCTTGAGTGTACCATCCCTTCCGCCCAAAACTATCCCACTCCACATCATAGCCCTTCGCCATCTTGATCCAGGTAAACAGCGACTGCGGGATCCCTTTTTTCTGCTCATCGAAGGAAGGACTCTGGGTAGGATCGATTTCCGTCGTCGATTGTTCTTTCGGCGCTACCAGATCTCTGGCGTCCACGGACGACCAGCTGCCGGCCATCAGGTTCGTGAGCATCATCAGGCCGACGAGCAGCCACCCGTACCAGCGTCGCGTGGGGGTCACAAGTTTATTCATTTACGTATCCCCACCCTCCTTCATTCAACACCTATTTGTTATCGGACGCAAGCCGTCTGTGGTACGCTGAGCCGCAAACCAACCTACGAGTCATCACAGTGAGCCTTTCAGAGCCTGTTACACAAGACCTCAGCGAACCAAGCCGCCGGTACGGCCTCCGTGATGGAGCCTGCCAGGCCATTACCCAGGGGAGCGGAGAGCAATACCTCTCTGCGTTTGCCCTGCTGTTCCATGCCAACGCGTTTCAGCTCAGCGTCCTTTCCGCCCTCCCCCAGCTGATCGGCACGGGCGCTCAACTGGCATCGGTAAAGCTGCTCCGGTGGTTCCCCGATCGAAAGGCACTGATCCGTGTCGGCACCATCGGCCAGGCCTTGGCTTGGGTTCCGATTGTGCTCTTGCCTCTTCTATTTCCCGAGTTCGGTTCTTGGCTTGTCATCGCCGCCACGGCTCTTTACTTCGCCTGTAGCCAGTTCACCATGCCGACCTGGAATAGCTTCATCGCCGATCACCTCGACCAACATGAGCGTGGGGCCTACTTCGCCCGGCGGGCAACGATCATGGCCAGCTTCAGCTTCGTCGCCCTCTGCACGTCCGGATTGCTGCTCAGTTTCTGGCAACATGATCCAGTTGCCTGGATTGGCTTTGCCCTCATCTTCATCGTTGCCGGAAGCGCACGCTTCCTCTCGGCCATGGCTCTTGTCAAGGTGGAAGACGTCCACCATACGTCGCATCGCGACAGCCAGCCAAGCTTCCGCAACTTCTTAGCTGGAACCAGCTTGAGCTTCCGACGCTTCCTTCTGTTTTCCGGGCTGATGCACGCTGCCGTACTCATCGCTGGACCGTTTTTCGTACTGTACATGCTGCGAGATCTGCATTTGTCCTACCTGGGCTACGGAACGTGGCTGGCCGCCGGCATTCTTGGCCAACTGGTCACCCTCGGAGCCTGGGGCCGGTTCAGCGATCGATTCGGAAACAAGGCGCTCCTTTCCGTGACAGGACTCATGGTCCCGTTCCTTCCGATGCTCTACCTGGCAGGTACCAAACTGGTCTTCTTGGTGTTTATCAACTTTCTCGGCGGTGTGACCTGGGGGGGCCTGGCCCTAGGACTTCAGAATTACGTCTTTGATGCCGTGCGGCCTGAGGATCGAGCGAAAGCCGTTGCCACGTATAGCACGATCAATGCATCGGGCTGGTGTCTTGGCGCATTCATGGGAAGCTGGCTGGTGAACGCACTCCCCTCACAGATCGATGTCGGACCTCTCTCTCTGCGCCTTGCGTCGAACTTGCCCCTGGTATTTTTCGTTTCGGGGGTCTTGAGATTGGTCGTCTCTACCAGTCTCCTGAGAAGCTTTCATGAATCGAGAGCTGTGGAACGGGTACCCTTCACGCACCTCATATGGGAATTGCCATTGCTGAAGCCCATCGCACAATTCTTGGGCAGTCCGTTTTCACGGGCGATCAAGTGAGCCGGTGGGCCCGTTATCATGGAACCTGCGGCTGTGCCGCCCGTTCTTTTTCTTCCTGTTTGAGCTTGTCGAAACCCCGGTCTGCATGGTTTCGTACTTGATCAGGTGACGGCTGCGCCATCGGTTTGGGTTGATCACTGGAGCAAGCAGTTATCGTCATAAACAGGACCCCTGCCGCCACGATACTGACAATACTTCGCATCCCCTTCGTCACAGGCTCGCAACACGCCATATTTCTCCTCCTTCATGAATGCTTACCGTGAGGCTGCCC
>Ga0075423_10003436_pt1 | contig 14560 bp, 18 predicted proteins | sample SoiMethybrSBSTD2_FD_80114 | JGI IMG/M metagenome (GOLD analysis project Ga0075423, IMG submission 80114) | Bulk soil microbial communities from a Populus tree surrounding site in Tennessee, USA - Soil MetaG P. TD hybrid SBSTD2 | ecosystem: Environmental > Terrestrial > Soil > Tree plantation...
CGAGTTCTTTATCTGAGGGCCGCCGCTACACCGCGGCCGGCTCGTTCACGAGGTTGAGCATGCTCCACCCGTCGGCGCCGTCCTGGGGCGCATGGGGCGTGAGGACGATGGCGGCCGTGAGGCCCTTCGAGATCCCCTTCACGCCCCGGAGCAGCTGCGCGAGTGTGGCCGCATCGGTTTCCCCGGCCTCCACCAGCAGGAAGCGGAGTTCCGCCTTTCGGCAGAGGATGATGGCGGAGGTAAGCGCGGCCGTGAAGAGCGCCCATTCGCCGCCGCTCATCGCCTGAACCTGGACCTTCTTGTCGTCCGGGGTGAGCCAGCCGATGATGCAGGATCCCGCCCCGGCGTCGATGAAGGGCTGCTCCTTGCGGCCGGCTGACTCGAAGAACCGAGCCATGAACTTCTTGAGCGGCCCACCAGCCTCGCTGATCTCCACCTCGCGCTGGCGTTGGAGCGCCCACTCGATCGCGGCGAACACGTCGCGGGCCGCCTTCGCCTCTTCGATGGCCGCGATGGCGTGCTGGATCTCCGCGTGGACAGCGCTGGCCCCGATCAGCTTGGCGAGCTCGGCCTTCGTCTTGGCCAGCTTGTCGGAGAGGGCACTCACGGAAGGGGGAACGTCCGAAACCTCTCCCAATCCCTTCAGCTGATTGCGGAGCGAATCCTCCCGTCGCTGCGCCTCGGTGGCATCCTTCCGCAGCTTCTCCAGCAGGCCGTCGAAGGCGGCGATCTTGTGCTCGAGGTTCTGCCGTTCATTCAGGATGGACCGCTTCGCCTCGTCGTACTTCGCGAGTTCCTGGATGTACTTTTCCGAACTGGCCGAGCGCGCCTTCTTGAAGGCGATCGCCTTTTCGTCGATCTCTTTCTTGATCTCGAGCCGTTCCCGGGCGCGGGTATCGCGTTCCAGGCGCACCTTCTCCGCCTTGGCATGGGCCGCCTTCAGCGCCGCGCGGGCGCCGTCCAGTTCGTGCTCGATGGCGTCGGGGTCCGCATCGAGGCCTTCGCGCGCCAGCTTTTCGAGCCGTGCCGCGCGCGCCTTGTGGTCCTTCGACTTCTTGAGCTCGAGGGAGATCGAGAGGACTTCCGCCCACGGAGAGGACTTCGCCCGGTCAATCTCCTGCTCGAGGCGCTTCACCTCGCGGGCCTGGTCCGACTCGTCTGGCACCTCGGGAAGCTCGATGGAGTCGTGCCGCTTATGGAGCGCGTCGATCTCCGCCTGCGCCTTGTTCGCGGTCGTCTCGTCGGGCTTCTGGGGATGCTTGAGCGAGGCCATCCGCTCAACGACCGTCTCGCTCTTCTTTCGAAGTTCGGCGATCTCCTTGCCCTGCTTGTCGAGGTCTCCAAGGGCGCGCTTCGCCTTCGTGTTCGCCTCGATCGCCTTCTCGAGAGCCTCCTCCCATTGCTTGCGATTGGCGGCCTTCGCGTTGTACTGGCGCTCCTTCTCCTGGGCGGCGCCGAATGCCTGCTGGAGCTCGTCGCGCTCGGATTCCAGGGTGGCAATATCGCGCTGGTCGGGTTCGGCAACTTCGACGGAACGGCGACGGAGTTCTTCGGCCGCCGCCTCCTTCCGCTTGAGCCCGTCGGCGGAGAACCGCTTCTGCTCGTTCGCCCAGGTCATCGCGCCGCCGATCCCAGCCTCCCCGATCTTGGATTCCAGCATCTCGGCGTTCTCCACGAGGACCGCCCTCTGGCCCTTCGTGATGAGCGGCAGGAGGTCCATGTAGTTCTCGGGGACGTTCTTCTCATCGAGATTGGGGACCAGGCGCATGAGGGTGAGGCGGGCCACCGCGGCGGCCGTCTCGCTCGCGGGCCGTTTGCCCGAGTCCAGCAGCTGCTCGATCCGAGCCGTGCGCTGGTTCGGCGTGGCGTTGATCAACTGGCGGACGTCGAGCGCCTCCGCGACGTCGATCTCCTCCGCTCCGAACAGCCCCACGATCTCCTTCCCGGTCTCGGAAGGCTTGGTATTCTTCAGCCATGATGCTTCGGCACTCTGCTGGTAGCCGGTCGAGGTTCGGACCTGCGACCGGCGAATGGTGCGGCCGTCATCCATGGTGAGCTCGACTTCCATCGAGCCGTTCGACATGAGCGCCGCCGTATCGACGGGCCGCTTGCCTAGGGCGGGCACATAGCCCAAGGCGAGGAAGCGCAGCGCGTTATTGATGGTCGACTTCCCGGCTCCATTGGGCCCGACAAACAGATTGAGCTTCTCGAGGTCGATGGCGCGATCATGCGCCGTGACTCCCTTCGTCGTGATCTTCATGGCTTCTCCTTCCGTCTCGCAAACCGTTCACCGGGATGCTCCAGGCCCCACTCGAGGGTTTCTCGCCAAGCCACTCAAGGCTCCCTGCGATGTCCGCTCTGGAGCACCCCACGTTCACGGTCGGCTATCCGCCGAACAGGCCTCCGCCGGCGGGCTTGCCCCCGCCGTTCGTCTTCTTGTCCGCGGGCTTCTGCTGCTGCGGCGCCTGGGGATGCACCTTCTGGAGATGGATGTCCCACTCCTCCTTCGAGTCGGTCCCGAACTCGGTGGCGGGACACTTCGTGCACTTGAAGGTCTTGGAGTCCCAGATCTCCCGGCGCTTGATCTCGTCCTGCTCGTCGGCATCCGGGGTCTGCTCGACCTCCGTCGAGACGAGGGGCTCCTCGGAGCCGGCGGACTTCTCCGCGTCGAGCTCCTTCTGCCGTTCTGCGATCGGATCCGCGCCGCTCTCGACGACCTTGCCCGCCTCGCCGAGCATCTTGGAGAGGCGATTGGGCTGATCCTTTTTGCCCGTGGGCTTCGGCTGCGTATCGGTGACGATAGCCTCGGTGTCGTGGAGCTCGTCGTCCCGGCGCAGGAAGTCGTCCAGGTCCGTGCTCATCGGCATGCGCTTCGCCAGCCGCCGGATCACGGTCTTCTCCGCCATCTGGTCCCACCAGTTGGTCCAGAAGTTGGAGTTCTTGGCCTTCGAGCACTGGCGAATGACCTCGATCTCGGCATGCGTCATGACCTTGATGTAGATCGCGTCATCCTTCGTCTTGGCGAGCGCGTAGGCGCCGATGATCCGGCCACGATCGGCTGCGAAGAGATCGGGCTCGTGGGTGAGATGCTCGCCGTCGTCGTCGACCCAATACCGGAAGGGGTCGTGCTCGTGGATGCAGGTCGCCATGATGGACTTGAGCTCGCCGGAATTGCGCATCTTCTTCAGGATGCCCTTGACCATCGACTGGTACTGAGCGGTGGGCGCGCCGTCCTTCGAGTTGTACTTCACGATGGCGGCTTCCTGACTATCCGGCAGGAGCCCATCCTGGGCGCACTGCATGAAGGCGTTGTAGAGCGACTGCCTGCTGCAGTCGACGAGGTCGGGGTTCTTGTTGATCGCCGTGATGGCGACCCGCTGGAACCGCTCGACGGGCATCTGCGGCGGAAGCACCATGCTCAGCTGCTTCTTCACCTCGTCCGACATGATGGTGTTCCGCACCTCGTCGGCCGGGCTGACCTTCTTGAGCGAGGTCGTGGTCTTCGTCTCGGTCGTCATCGAATCCTCCTATTTCGTCTTCTTCGAATTCACTCGGAACATGCGATAGGCGGCGCGGTCGTACTCGACATGACCCGCCTTGACGGTGCCGGCGCTGATGGAGAAGTCCTTGCCGATAGCCTTCTCGGCGTCTCCGATCTTGATGAGCAGCTTCGCCTTGACCTCGTCGCAGGCCGCGTCATCGGCGGCAATGGCTCCCTTGAGGCGCTTGTAGCTGGCGACCAGGTCGGCGACCTCCTGATCCTCGGCGACGTTGATCACGCTGCCGGGCCTCACGTTCTGGTAGAGCTTCGCGATGAAGGCGGAGTCCTTGGAGAAGTCGGGCTTGGGCGCCACGCCCTTGGCGATGCTCTTCCAGAAGTCGTCCGCGCGCGTGACGATGCTCTGGATCACAGTGGGCGCGGGTTCACGCTTGATCAGCACGGCCCTGTTCCCGCCGACCAGGGCGCCGATGTAGGCGTAGGAGAGGCCGCTCACGAGCAGCTGGTGCTGCACCTGCATCTCGATGTGCGGCGGCGCTTCGATCTCGTCGTCCTCGATGATCCACTCGTCGCGCAGGACCAAGGAATCCACGTTCTTCACCTCGAGAAGGCCATCGCCTTCCTTCCCGCCCATGATGGTGAAGTCGAAGCTGGCGCCGAGGCGGAGCTCCGGAAGCCGCTCGTACTGGCTTCGCCGCTTCACGGTCCACTTCTGGTCTTCCGCGATGCCAGCGGCGATGGAGTCCTGAAGGCGGGCCCCCCACTTGACGCGCTCGTTGGGTTCGGCTTCGACGACCTGCGCCGTCTTCTTCCGATGCCAAAGCTCGAAGGGAGTCACGTATGGCGACAGGCCGAAGAGCGCCGCGCTCTCCGTCGACGTGATGTCATGGGCACGTAGGAGATGCCAGTCCTTGATCGTCTCATAGTCGAGGGCCTGCCGCTTCAGGGCCGTGGCGGTGCTCATGAATGCGCTCCTTTCATCGCGGCTCTCGCGCGCTCACGTTGAGCGCAGCACATGGCGCAGACGGGCTGCACGTCGAGCCAATGCTCCTTGGAGTAGCCCTTGAAGTGGTCGTAGCGGGACGCATGGCTACCGCAGTCGTGGCAGTACAACTCGCGGGCCGGGGTGAGGCCATGGCGCTCGATCGCGTGAGTCACCGCATTGCGAGCCTGGACCTTTTCGGGATGGCGGGCGCGATACCGACGGTTGGCTTCGGTCCGGTCGATGCTCGCATGGCGACATGGAGAGCACCACCGCCAGCTGCCCCCGCTGAACTTCGTCGGCTGGACGCCGCAACCAGGGCAGATCCTCGCGGTCTGGACGACGGAAGTTTCGAGAGCGGGAAGAAACTTGCTCATCGGCGGAGCTCCTTCCCATGCAGCTGGAGCGCCTGGTCGATGAGGCGCGCCGCCAGCGTCCCGGACTGGATCGCGCCCTCGTAGAAGGCGTCGATGAACGCGGCGCGATCCTTGGGAGAGACCTTCTTCGACTCTCGCCGGATCATCCGGTCCGTCTTCGCGATCCGCCGCAACGTGGCGGAGATCTCCTTCAGGCGTACGATCAGCGGTTGTTCAGGCGCCTTACTTCTCGGCATCGCGGCTCCTTTCGGAGCCGGTTCAGATGACAACGGGCGGTGGAGAGTTGGTCATTTGCCGGATGTGGCGGTAGTACTTCCCGACCAGATTCGGGTCGGAGTGCCCCATCTCGGCGGTGAGGACGTGTTCGGGAACCTGCTCGGCTCGGCGCGTGGCCCAGGTATGACGAAGGCATTTCCAATTGGCCTTCTCGATCTTCACCTCGGCTGCGGCGACCTTGAGCCTGCGGAACATGTTCCGCTCGCTGAGCACGGTTCGTTTCCGCGATCTGAAGATGAGGCCATCGGGCCCGCCGGCGCTGAGAATGTTCCGATTCAGCACGGTTCGGGAAGCCTCGTTCATCTTCACCTTGCGCGAATCCTTGTCCTTCGGTCCCCAGTCGCCCCAGCTGCGGATATAGATCCATCCGCCGTCCAGGTCTATGTCCCTTGCGCGAAGGTGGAGAGCTTCGTTGATGCGGAAACCCTGATTGGCGATGAGCTTGACCAGGTCGGCCACGAGCAGATCCCCCCTGCGGATCAACTCGTCGTAGACGGCCTTGACCTCTTCAATTGTGAGGATGAGCAGGTCCGATTCTTCCTCACGACGCACCACCCGGAGCAGCTTCACCCGCTTGCAAGGATCCGCCTTGATCCAATCCTTGCCCTCGCACCAGCGAAGGAACGCCCGCAGGTGTCGCACGTCCACATTTACCGTCGACCGCGACTTCCCGGCCGCGAGCCGGAGCCGCTGGTAGCCCTCGACGATCTCTCGCGTCACCGAATCCAGGAAGAGCTCCGAGCCATTCAAGCTGGCCATGGCGAACGCTTCGAAGTCGTCGAGGATCGTCCGCGTCATGCGGATCGTCTTCTTCGCATGGTGAAGTGGACTATGCTCCTTGAAGTAGGCACCGACCCCCTCGCTCCATCCTTTACGGATGGAGTGCATCCCTAGCCTCCCAATCCCATCACCCACATCCCCGGTCGGTAGGTTAAAAGACGTTCTAACCTTTGTAGACCCTGCAGATGGGGCAATGAAAATATGGAGTGCCCTAGCGATCCTTCGGGGTGGCGTGTCGAGATGCAGAGCTCCGGTGAATCATGGCCCCCGGGAAGGGGCCACCCGCGAAGGGAGGATGGTGCGCCGCGAGGGACTCGAACCCACGACCCGCTGATTAAGAATCAGCTGCTTTTGATCGCGGGAAAAAACCCTGTCGGTCTCCATCCGTCCCGGTTGTCAAAGAACCGGCAACGGTCGATTGCCTGCGGCGCAGGACAGATCCTCGCCGCGTGAATATTTTCGGTCAGAACTACCTGAGAGGTCCCGGAGCCCGAAGACGTGTCCAAACGAGTTTGCGAGAAACGAGAGGAACGGATCGGGGCACCGGGACTTTTCAGGAAGCTCTGGTCGTTCATCACGTTTCTCGCGTATGCTTTCTACACCGCTCTGGCGTTCAATGTCAACTGGAATTCAATCATGGACGAAATATTTCTCATTTCGGCGCCGTGTTGAAGCCCAGGTCCGGGAGCCGGTCCTGCTTCGCGAGGCACTCCATCACCTTGCGGACGGTGGGATACCGCGGCGTGCGCTTGCCCTTCTCCCAGTCGATGATGGACTGGCGGGCGACCTTCGCCTTCTTGGAGAGCTCGAGGACGGAGAGGCCGCGGTCCTCGCGCGCCTTCCGGATCTCGGCCCCGGTGGGAATCGCCATCGTCGACTGCGCCCTCTCCCTTCGCCTCGTCGTCCTACGCATCTTAGTCGGCATCGTTCTCCCCTTCAATAGATTGCACAAGTTGGACAGTTACGAGTTGATCTCCGGATAGGGCAGGTCCGGGACGCACTTCTCCCAGCAGGTCCTGCAGCAGGTATGCGTCGTGTCGGCGCCGGGGCTCCCCGGATCCTGGACGATCGAGCACCAGGCGCAGACGACGCGGAGGCGCGTCCCGGTCGCAATTGGCGCCGGCCGCATCTCGGTGCAGTCGTCGCGATGGAAGCCGAAGCGGCCGCACGCGGGGCAGGCTTCCGAATGAGATACCCCGCACACGATGCAGCAGAGCGTCCGGATATCAATGGGCGCACCGCACTTCGTATCCTCGCAGCGCCCCGGGATCTCGATCCGCTTCTGGTCCACAAAACCTCCCATTGACTTCGTGCCCATGGCGTCGTGTCCTCCCATCTGCCACCTCGGTCACTCCTCCACTCGGAACCGCCGCCCGGCCCGGCAGGACCGGGGGCGGATCTGAGAAGAGAGGGCTAGTTGGCGGTGGCCACCCCCGAGGCCGTGTCGAGCAGCGCATGGAGCGCCTGCGTGGAACGGGGCCGCTCGAAGATCGTCGTGTCCTTCCCGATCTCCGTGAAGGCCTGCATGAGCCTCCAGACGTTCCGACCCTGCGCGAACTCCGGGTGGCGAGGCGTGCGCCATTCGTTCAGGATGGCGGGGATCTTCGTGACGGGCGCGATGCGGGCGTCGAGCGCCTGAATCATGAGGTCGTGCGCCTGCGCGTCGGTGATCTCCGTCGCCTTGTAGGCCGCGATGCGCCGGTCCTGAAGTCCGCGCATGTCATGGAGCCGACCGACCGCCGACTGGATCAGGCTCGGAAGGTCGCGGTTGATGTTGACGGTGTGCTTGCGGGCGATCCGGATCTCGCCGCTGAAGGCGAGGTTGTCGCAGACGAACACGCCGGACCCGACCACGAGCCCGGCCGGGAAGGTCTTGTCGTGGCTGTTGCGGAGGCCCAGCACGAAGCTGTAGTCGGCCGGGTTGTTCCCGTTCGCCAGCTGGAGGAGGCCGAAGTACCGGTCCCCTTCGTGCGCGAGCGCGTGCGCTTCGGCCACGACCTTCAGGCCAGACCGCTCCAGGGTCGACTGGACGCCGTCCAGGAAGGTGTGATGCGGGATCGGCTGCCACGTCTCCGTCGCACGCGGCGTGACCACGTCCGCGATCTGAACCCGGTCGACCTTCTGTCCGCCCGCGTGAACCATCAAGTTGAGCGCCTGCATGGGATCCTCTCTTTCTCGCAAACTCGCTTTCACGGCGACATGCCGCTTGGGCCAGCCCCGCACGGGGGCCAGCCCAAGGGGCTTGGGCCCCCCTACTCGCTCGATCTCTGGCAGGCCCAGTTCTCCGTCCACTTGCCGTCCGCTCCCTGCTCCGCGATGAAGCCCCAGAAGCCGTAGCCGTGATCGTCGTAACCCGCGCGGCACTGGGCATCGATGGCATCCGCTTCCGTGATCTCGTCGGCGCGCTCGAAGGTGAACCGGATGGAGGTGACCCGATCTTCGGCCTTGAGGCCGGGCACGGAGAGCTTGAGGGACATCTCGGTCGACTCGATGTGCCCCCACCGCTTCCGGGCGACCACTTCAACCTTCGTTCCCGTCGCTCCGTTCGTCATCATCATCTTTCGCTCCTATCGTTTCTCGCTGATCATTTATAACACAAGTTAGACAATAGTCAATAGTGTTTATGACAATAATATTGCATTAGTTGACATTTCTTAGGCTTGCGTAAGTCTTTGGTTGATAAAAAGTTTAATAATCGTGTTGCTTTTGAGAGGATGAGCGATACGATTTTTTCGCGCCCGGGGGATTGATGGGAGGCGCTATGCTGAAGGTCGCTTTGGTTTTGGTCCTATTCTCATTGCCGCAGGACCAGAAGGTCACGGAACTTGCATTCATTCCAGAGCAACCCGCGGAGCAGAAGATCCTCGAGAAGTGCGCCGCGCAGATGCGGCGCCGGATCGTCGACTACGGCTACAAGGGCGTCGTGGTCCTCCCAACCGAGACCGGCATCAAGGTCGCGTTCGACCCCGGCATCCCGCCGGCGATGGCCCTCGCGATCGAGCGGCTCGCGACCGTGAAGGGCGAGGCTTTCATGTGGGCGTGGCTTCCAATGACCGACAAGGAGCTGGAGCAATGGATTCCAGGGAAGACCTCGCCCCCCGGCACCACATGGCTCATCGACGAGGAAGTGAAGACGATCATGGACAACTCCTGGAAGCTGCCGATGGACGTCCGCTTCGAGCGCTATCAGGCGGACGGCAATGTTGAGATGAAACGGCTAAGTTTCTCGAAGGTCGACTCGAAGAGGTTCCTCGAGCGCTACGCGAAGGAGAAGACGTCTAGGAACTTTGCGCTCATCGTGGACGGGAAGCGGTTTCCGGTCGCCGGCATGTTCACGGAGCGCACCGTATTCGACAAAGCCAAGGGCGAGCGCGTAACGCTAGGGATCCTCGACTGGATTCCATCCGCCCAGCCGAGCGATGAGGTGACCATCAAGATGATCGGGATTGGGAACCCCCTACCGGCAGCTCTCGTGAAAGCGAAGTAGGAGTTCCCCAGGGCCCGCGGCCTGGGAGGGCGCAGCAGGGCCCCGGGGGCTCCCAAAGATTGCCCGGTCCAGTCACCGCGCTTCATCCCCCTCATACAACCAGGGCCCATCTAGTCCTGCGGTTCCGGTGCCGGACCGGCTTGCGTCATGGAGACTTCGCTTCCTGAAGCACCTTCCGAAGCAGCAGGGTCGACCTCAGGTAGGTCGCCTTGTCCGCTTCGCTGATCGTCTTCGGGTCGATCTTCCCGGAGATCATCGCATCGTGTCGGTCGCAGACATCGGTCGTGAGGCCGTCGATGGCGTCGGCCCGGATCATGCCCTTCGTGCAGCCGATCATGAAGAGCGGCAGCATCACGAGCACGATCACCTGCGCCGCATTCTTGATGGACGCGCGCGTCGCACCGTAGCCGAGCGCCGAGACAGCGGACATCACCATGCCCGCGATGCGGACGGCCTGGGAGTTGGACGGCAGAACCGCCATCACCACGCCGCAGACCTGCACGATCAGATGAATCCAGAACTCTGTGGTTTGCCAGCCGGGCTTCGCCGGCGCCGCCGAGGTCGAGGTTTCGTCCGCCATAGAGTCTCCTTTCGTTGTTTCCTGATTCAGTCAGACCGCCGCGAGGACCGCCTTCATGGCGACCCGGCCGACGATCTGGACGATGTTCGCCACCTGGGCCCACGTCGCGTTGACCGCCCGTATGCGGTTCGCCTCGGCGATGACCTCGAGTTGGTGCCCCAGTTCCTTGAGAAGGTCCTGGTTCCCATCCCGCACCGCGCGGATCATGTCCTGCGCGATCGCCTTCCCGAACTCCTCGAGGTCTGCCTTCGCTCCGCTGACCAGGTCCTTCACGCCATCGAGCAGTTCGACTTTGAGGCCGTCCGCCAGCTGGGTCCAATTGAAGTCCGCCATGGATCCTCCTTTCCTTTAGGGTTTCATCGCAGCATCAGGCGGCAGAATGACCGTGCTCGGAGGTTTCTTCTGGCCCGTCAACCGGACCGACTGCTCGGTGAGCGTTTCTTTGACCGCTTCGAGTTTTTGCTGTGCGACGGGGTCGCCCCTCTTTGCATCCTCGCAGGCCTGCTGAACTTTCTCTCGGAATCCATCTCGAAGCTGACGCTTCTCCGTCTCGCGCTTCTTTCGGCTCTTGAAGATCTCACGAATCCAGTGAAGCATTACGACCTCCCTTTTTCGGCTGCTCTGAAGCTGTCCTTCAAGTCTTGCATGTGCTCCGCCCGTTCCTTCCCGAGCGCGACCCAGAGGGCGAGGATGACTCCGGCCATGGCGCCGCACGCGGCACCGAGGAGCCACCGTCAGGTGATACCCGTGTCGCCCGCCTGCGCGGCCGCGTCCGCCAACGCCACAATCACACCCATCTAGTACCTCCTACCCACCGGCATCTAGTCCTCGTCCGGCAGGTTGTACTTCTCCGCGAGCTCCGCCACGTCTTCGTGGTCTGCCGGACCCCACTGCATGTCCTTGAGCGACGCCTCGATGAAGACCTCGAGCTTCGCGGGGATGAAGAACGTCCTCGACGGCCCGCGAAGATCTTCCCTGCTGCTCTTCGGCTTGGAGAACGGCGGCTTCTTCGGGAGGTCCTCGGGGTGGTCGAGCTTGAGGTTGGGGAAGGTCTCGAGCAACTCCTCCCTGCTCATGCCGCCGATCTTGAACGACTGGTAGTGGCTGTAGAGGTTCCTCTGCCTGGCCCATTCCCCGTGCGCCTCTTCCTCGGCCTCCCGCAGGCGATCGAAATACTCCTCGACCTGGTCGGCGCCGAGAATCTGGCGAACGTCCCGGAGCTTCCTCTGCTTTCGGTAGTCGCCGCCTTTCGCTGCGTTGGCGGCCGCGAAGATGATCAACTGCCTCTCGGCCATCGTGAAGTGTCTCTCCACGTGTCCGAGCGGGCACTTCTTCACCTCTTCGCCCTGCACTGCTTTCGCCATGAGTTCGGTCATAAAATCCTCCCAGTCAGAAAAGTGAATCCTTCGTCTTCTTCCAGGTCAGATCCAGAGTGCGGTGCTCGCCGACCGCCAGATGGACGATCACGGGGGTGATCGGGCCGAATCGCTCGCGGAACCATTCTTCGATCCAGCAGTAGGACGCCGGCAGGTGAAGTACGCGCGCCCGCGGGTGGACCTGGTCAAGCGCATTCTGAAGAGCCACATGGTCGTCGAGCCGTCCCGGATTTTTCTTCATCTCCTCGACCCAGAGCTCGGCGATGCGGAGGCCCGAGCCGGCGCGGAACCAGATCACGGAACTCATGGGTTGCCGCGGGGCATTGAAGTAACACGCCACGTCGGCATCGTGCTGGAGATCGTCCAGGATCGCCGGCGCGGAGGCGAAGATGCAGTCGGCGTCGACGAAGAGGATCGAGTCGTTCGGGAAGTCCTTCATGGCCTGAAGGACGACGCCGGGCTTCTTGTTCATCCCGTCCATCCAGACGCCGCTTTCATTCGGGACAGCGTATCCGCCAGCCTCGAGGCCTACCGCGCGGGCAGAGGAGATCATCCGCTCGGCGAGCGCCCTGTAGCGGTCGTCGGTCCAGTACGTGATGACTCTCATCATGACCAAACGGGTGCCCACGCGGTGGCACCGTTGTTCCTTACGATCCTCTCCCATCCGTTCTGGGCCGTCGCCGTCGGTCCGCTGCCGCCGACCTTCCCAAGCGTCGCGGTGCCGCCGGCACCGTTTGCGTCAGACGCGATCGAGACCAGAACCACGCCGCTCGTGTCGGGGAAGGTGTAGGTGCGGTCGGCGGAGTTCAGATGGGTAAGCTCCCCGTATCGGTTTCCAGCCGCCTTCCACTTGATCGTTTGGGCGGTCTTGGTGAATCTCAGAGCCTCGATGGGAGCTTGGGAATCGGAGTGTGATCGGAAGACGAGGTCCCCTGTGCTCGCCTCCATGCCCCAGGAGTATCCGTCTTTGAGCGCTCCCGAGACCAGCTGCGGCGTCCCGGCCGCCCAGTATGCGCCCGGAGAGACCATGATGTAGGTCGTCGAAAGCGTGACTCCCGAAGGCTGCATCGCCTTGGACCCGGCGTCTCGGAGATCGGTCTCCGGCGGGTGGTAGCAGATTCCTCCGTTCGCCGTACCTCCTCGGTACTTGGAGTTCTTCGCGCCGGCGACCTTCGACCCTGCGGGCTGCTGGTTATAGCTCCACGGGTCTCCCTGAGCGCCCGTCTGACTCGGTCCGTAACTTCCGCTGGCCGCTGTCTGGCCGCCCTGAGCTCCGAAGGCGGACGCCATTCCGGTGAGGGGGGCATTCGTCGCCTTAGCCGCCCCCTGAGGCGTGGTGGGGGCGAGCATCCCCGTGTCCATCTGGCTGTCGCCATAGTTCTGTGGCCGAAACCCGAGCGCAGGAGTCATGACCGGGCTCATGGCCGCCAAGAAGAAGAGGCCATTACCCTGGGAGTCGCCGCTCCGGAGGTTGTTTTGAGAAACCGGATCGCTGGGGTAGCCGATCTTCGTGCCATCCGGGTTTTGAATCACCGGGTCGTACGTCGGCACACCGCCCGGCACTGCTCGTACTCCGGAGGTCTCAGCCGGCTTCGTTCCCGGACTTCTGGTTCCGTCCGTCGAAGGAACCGGCTGTGGCTGCGGCTTGATCGTGCCGGGCGAGACCTCGTGCGGATTGAGCGGGTAGGTCCCCACCATCGGGGACGTGGTCCACCAATACCATTTCTTGGCACCATCGTCCCAGGAGAGATGGCAATTGATTCGGAAGTTGAGGTCGAGGTTCGGCGGAGCCAATGGACCCTCGAACTTGAGCGGTCCGTCCTCGTCGTCGTTCTTACGAAACAGCGCTTTGGTGCTGATGTGGAGCGACGAGATCGGATTCCCGTCGTCGTCCACTCCGATCTTGTGCTTGCACTTTCCCGTTCCGCAGTCGAACGGTCCTCGTTCGAAGTACGATCCCTTCGCGACGGCGATCTTACCCTCAACAGCCCCAGGATCCCCGTTCGGATTGTCTGTCGTCTGATTCGTCGGAGCGCCACCGCCGAGGCGGTCGCAGAAGTAAGCGTCGGTATCTTTTTTCCCGGAGGGTCCGAGTTGAAGCGCGATCGCCGACCAGTCCTTCCCTAAGGGGTACTTGATCACGCGGAACGCCGACTGGAGCCTGGCAGCCCTGTCAGGGTCGATATTGCTATCTTTGTCGAGATCGATGACGACGGTGCCACACTCAAAATCGCCAGCGTAGTTCACGGCGACGAGTAGGCTTTCGGTCGGAAGAAACAATTCCTCCTGCTGGCTCTCGAGCGTGTCGGTATAACTCACGCCCCGCCAGCCTGCGGGATACTTGAGCTTGACCTTCTTCTTTCCCATCGATCGACCTAACGAGACCCTGGCCTTGGTGCCGCCGTGGGGTCGACGAATGTCGCCCCCGCCTGGGGACTACCGCTTGAGAAATTGTTGCGTATTCCGCCGAAGGTCGCCCCAGGCGAGCCGCCGGTGAAGTCCGTCCGGACTCCGCCGAAAGTCGCTCCGGGCCTCCCGCCGAAACCAACGCCGGAACCACCGAAGCCCTGCTGGACCGCTCCTGCCCCGATCCCGAGGTACAGGGTTTGGCTTCCACTGTCGATCTGATTGGGGTTGCCTCCGCCTCCAGGCGGCGCAGGAGGCTTCGGTAAGTTGTCCGGGTTCTGTACACCTTTCGCATCGAGTTCACGGAAAGGGGCAGGGATCGGCTTCATTCTCATGTCCGGCTTGTACTTCTGGTCATGAATGGGGCGCATGTTCATCTTGTCCGCGCTGCCCCCACCGCCCCCACCTCCGCCGCCTCCGCCTCCTGGCGCACCGGTAGGAATGAGTGTGGCCACTCCCGAAAAGCTCGCACCCGCGCCAGGGGTCGCGACATCTCTGCCCGACTTGCTACCCTTTTCGAGAACCACCGGGAAGCTGAAACTCGCCATCGGCATCTCGCGCTGACCTCCGTCCTGCGGCCAGATGTAGCCCAGGACGAGGTCGGAGACGGAGTCGGGATCAAGCTTCCAGGCGCCGGTGCTGTCCTCGCGATCTAGGACGCGGACGCAGCGCTTGTGGGCGCGATAGTCGAGGTCCCAGCCATTGGCGTCGTAAGCCTTGTGCTGGAGCGGCAGGAGAGAGGATTCCGGCTTTCCGATGACGTCTACGAAGCTCATCTCTTCATCTCTCCTATTGCG
>Ga0075423_10003438_pt1 | contig 14557 bp, 10 predicted proteins | sample SoiMethybrSBSTD2_FD_80114 | JGI IMG/M metagenome (GOLD analysis project Ga0075423, IMG submission 80114) | Bulk soil microbial communities from a Populus tree surrounding site in Tennessee, USA - Soil MetaG P. TD hybrid SBSTD2 | ecosystem: Environmental > Terrestrial > Soil > Tree plantation...
ACGCCCGGTACAAACGACGCAAGCCCGGTCGCAAACGCCTTCGGTTTGATTTCAAACGGGCTCATGCTGAGGCAAGCCGACGATAGGATCGCACCACATGTCATGAGTATACGCGAGGCGATTTCGCTGTGAGGCTTCCCGGATGGCCACCCTGACGGTGAAGCAGCCCGAGTGCGCTGACTGAAGCGCCGATCAGATCTCAGATCCTTTCAGCGAGTGAACGGCATTCGAATAGATCGCCTCGAGGCGCTCCAGAATCGGCGCCCAGCCAAACTGATCGCGCGCCAGCGCGTATGCTCGCGCTTTTGCTTCGTTGAGCATCGCGGGGCGACTCAGGAATCCGGAAAGCGCGTCTGCGAACTCTCGAGCACTGCGACCAACGACGGCGCCCGCGCCGGTCTCGGCCACAATCGGCAGGTTGCATTCGCGGGAGATGATGACAGGCGTGCCGCTCGCCAATGCCTCGAGAATTGCCATCGACAACCCTTCCCCGACCGAAGGGAGCATGAACAGGTCGGCCCTCGCAAGCAGATCGAGTTTTCGCTCGGCAGTCACCATTCCCGGAGTGATGAACCGGTCGCTCAGGTTTCTCTCAGCAATCCGTGCGCGCAAATCTGGCAGGAGATCTTGCTCGTCGTGGCCCGCGAGAACGAGGACGGCATCGGGATGACGCTCGGCGACCTTGATAAAGGCATCGACTGCCAGGTCGGGCCCCTTGAGTTCGTGCAGGCGACCCATGAAAAGAATGACCCTGTGCGATTCCGAGATTCCCAGGTCGGCCAGCGCGCCGGGCTCCGCGGAGCGCCGAAATCGCGCAACGTCGATGCCATTGGGAATCAGGTGAATCGGCGTTTTCACATGCAGCGATTGGAAGCTTCTGACTTCGTCCGGCGTCAACGCCACGAGTCCCGTCGCACGCCGCATGATCGGGCGTTCGACGAGGCGGATGTAAATCGACTTCTTCAAGCCGCGAAACCGAAGCCGCGACGGATCGAACACGCCGCGCTGGCTGTAAAAGAGCGGCGTGCGGTGAGCGATCGCCAACCTTGCGGCCGCCTGGGTCGGATAAACGAACGGCATTTGAGTGTGGACGACGTCGATGCTCCGCAGCATGGGGCGCAGGACTGGAAGCAAGTCTGGCGTGTACAGGTACCCGATCGATTGACTCAGGTACTTGACAGCCGGCAAGTAACGCTTGAGCGGTTCTTCACGACGGAAGTACCGGACAGCGACGCCGTCGACGAACACGACGCGATCGGTCGGCACGTCCAGATCTTCGTCGCCATTGCCGTTGGGAGTGAACACTGTCACGTCGTGCCCGCGCCTGGCCATCCCTTCCGCCAACGCCGAGACCGACCAGATCGGACCGCCGAGACGATACGCCGGCTTGTAGCCAGGGGTGACGTAGAGAATTCGCATCGAGCAGGTGTCAGATCGCCGGGGGTCTGCGCCCGCGAGCGATGATCCCGTTAGGGCCGTACTCGACGATCACATCGACAAATCCAGATTCCGTGAACCAGCGACGAACGGTATTCAAGCGTTGCGGATGATCATGAGTCGGTGCATACATGTCGTACGTGTCGAGGATAGCCCACTCACGGTTCAGCGCCGCCGGCAATCCAAGGTGTTCGTATTGGAGGATGGGCAGCAGACGCGTGCCGGCCCGCCCCGCCACCCGGTACAGCCACGCAGAAAGCGGAACAAGCGGTGGCGTGGCCGCCGCAACGATCTGGTGCAGACGTTCCTTGTTAGCACGCCTGGTCAGCGGCCTCAGTAGGTACTTCCATGAAATAACGGAACGCAGGCGTGCGGCGTAGACGTCGACGACAAGCTCGCCCCCGGGCCGCAGAGCCTCTGTCAAGTGGCGGAACGCTGCGGCGGGATCTGGCGTGTGCTGCAGAACGCCAAGGCAGATCACCTTGTCCACCGATAACGGTCGCACCGGAATGTCGGTCATGTCGGCTTGAAAGATGATGAGGTTGCGATTTCCGCCATTGTTGGCGCGATTGGCGTCGACTGCGGTCGAGAGGTCGAACGACAACACTTGCGCGCCCGTACTGACCAGCACTTCGGTAAAGCGCCCTGCGCCAGAGCCGGCTTCGAGGATTGTCTGGCCGCGCAAGTCCTCCGGCCAGCGCGTGACCTGAAAGAGCCGATTGCGAGAAAGCGGAAGACCCGTGTAGCTGTCCAGCTGCGTCTGACGATGGACGTTCCACTGGAAGCCGAACGAACCGGCATACTGCTCCCGGTCGACAAAGCGTACGACGCCGTTCACGACTGGGTACGACGCGCCGCAGCTCACGCACGTCAGTCGACTCGCCCCGTCCTCGATGCGTAATCCGCCATCGCCGCAGGTCAAGCATCGGAAAAATCGGACTTGCTCGTCGGTCATGATGGCTCGGCGCGGTTGGATCGGAACAACGGGCGAGGTCGCACTACGCGGGTCGCGCAAAGACGAACTCGTTGCATCCGAACCGCCCGCCACAGGTCGTGAGCTTCTCGAGCCAAAATCCACGGCTCCGGTAAAAGTCGAACACTTCCTCCGGTTTCGCGACTTCGAACGGGTATCCGCCAAGCCAATCGTTCCAGTCGTGTAGCAGCGACATGCCGCGGCTGGTCCGGTACTCGCGATAGCGGGCGGCTGGATGGCGTCCTTGTATGAGGTCGATTGTCAGGCCGCGCATCGCGAAATATGGAACGAACACCGAGATCACGCTCGCCTTTCCGATCGTTCCTGTGTTGTAGAGCCGCTTGATAAATCGCCATGCGCTCGACGTTCGTCCTTGATCGTTGTAGATGCTCACAAAGAGGAGACCAGGCTGCTTCACGTTAGGAATCACCCGCGCGAGCGCCTCCCACATTCGGCCGGTGTGATGAAGCACGCCCCAGGAATAGACGATGTCCCACTGTCCGAGCCGATTCATGTAGTCGGGATCGAGCACGCTCCCCTGTTCGACGGTCCAGTTCTCGGCATCAGGAAAGTACCGTCGTCGCAACTCCCGCGCGCACCCGACGCTATCCGGATCGAAATCGAACGAATGCACTCGCCGAGCGCCGAGTCTCATCGCGGCGAGGGAAAAAAGACCGCTCCCGGAGCCCGCGTCAAGAAACGCTGCGCCTGCCACCCGGTCCGCGCCGAGCATCTCTTTGAGCGATCGCTCGGCTTCCTGAATCCGCGCTTCGGTGAGGACGTCAAGGAAACTCGCCCAGTTGCGCCCGAACGGGAACCGGGTGCGTTCATTGGCGCCCGGGTTCTCCGGTTCCGCGATCGTTATCGCCATGCAAGTCCCATCTGAAATCACTCCGAGGGGCTGCGCCCCTCGGACTCCCCTCACGCTCGCTCGCGGGGGCCCCGCGATCCCCGCTCCGCTCGCGTGGGCTCATTCGCGCGCTCGTTCGCCTGCTGTCCGATTTAGTTCACAGGTTCGAGTTCGCCGACGCGCTCGGCCGAAGCGCTCACGTCGCTGATTCGGTACTCGCGGCGCCACAGCTCGATCATCGTCAACGCAAACAGCCGTTGCATGTTCGAGAAACCGCCTCGTTGGCCCGCCAGCAATCGGCGAACGGTGCCACGATCGAACAGATCTGCCTCTGGGCCGGTGAGTACGTCTTCGATGAAGCGGCCCCAATCTCCTTTCAACCATTGGCGCAGCGGTAGCGCGAAGCCCTGCTTCCGCTTGAGATCGAGCGTCGGCGGTAGCAGCCGCTCGGCGAGCCGGCGCGACAGAATCTTCCGCTCGTGAGCAGTCGCACGCAGGTGGTCTGGCACCTTGCGGAATGCGAATTCGATCAAGCGGGGGTCGAGAAATGGCGCCCGAACCTCGAGTGAACACAACATGCTCGCACGATCCACTTTCACGAGAATGTCGTCGACCAGATAGGTGCGGAAATCGAGCGCCGTAGCCTGCTGGAGCGGACTCTCGCGATCCGCAAAGAGTCCGGCCTTGTACGCTTCGGGTGCGCCACGAGGCGGTCGAGCCGCACCAAGAGGGGCGAGCAGGCGATGACGCGCGTCCTCGTCGAAGTACACGTTGAACTGGACGATGTTCATCGGCCAGTCGGCCGTGAGCCCGAACAAGTAGTTTCGACCCATCGTTCCGACCGGCAGCAGGCGGCTGACGGCGGAACGTGCGAGACGTTTCGCGGGTCGTGGAATCCAGCCGCCCAGACGCGCCTGCTGTTGCACCCAGGTGTGTTGCCAGTAGCCGCCGAACAACTCGTCACCACCGTCCCCACCCAGCGCCACGGTGGCTTCGCGCCGGATGAGGCGCGAGACGAGATAGGTGGGAACCATTGACGAATCGGCGATCGGTTCGTCGTACTGTCGCGCTAGTTCCGGCAGAAGATCCAGGGTCGCCATCTCGGCCGCAAGCTCGACGTGTTCGGTATCGAAATGGCGGGCGACCTCGCGGGCGTAAGGCGCCTCGTCGAACCCACCGTAGCCTGGGAATGAGATGTTGAACGTCTTGACGCGGCGCGAAGAGACGCGCGCCGCCATCGCCACAACCAGACTGGAGTCGACGCCTCCACTTAACATGATCCCTACAGGCACATCCGCGATCAGCCGGAGGCGCACGGAGTCGAGCAACGTTTCTTCGAGCTCGGCCAACAGCTCGTCCTCGTGCGGGACTGCGCCATGAACCGGCCGCGGCAGCTCCCAGTAACGTGACGTTCGAGCTTCACCGGATGAGAGATCGAAAACCAGCGCATGCCCCTGAGGCAACTTGCGAACGCCACTCAGCAAACACCGATCGCCAGGGACATATCCAAATGCGAGATAAAAATCGAGCGCCTCGACGTCCAGTACGCGCGGGCAGGACGCGTCGGCCAGCAACGCCTTGAGCTCGGAGGCAAAAACCAGTGTCCCGTTCTCATGGCGGTAAAAAAGTGGTTTCTCGCCCGCCCGATCGCGAGCTAACAGAAGCCGCCGCCGGCTTGCGTCGTAGAGCGCGAACGCAAACATCCCGTTCAACCGCTGCAAACAATCGTCACCCCACTCGAGGTAGGCCTCGAGAATGACCTCGGTGTCCGTGGCAGTGCGGAAGACGTGGTTGCGTGTCTGGAGCTCTCGCCGAACTTCCTGGTAGTTGTAAATCTCGCCGTTGAAAACAATCTGAAGCCGGCCGGACGAATCGGCCATCGGCTGTCGTCCGGCGGCCGACAAATCAATGATCGCGAGCCGGCGATGGCCCAGGCCCACCGCTCCTTCTTCCGACCACCATGCGCCCTCATCGTCAGGGCCGCGATGGCGAAGCGTGTCCCTCATCTCGAGCAACAAGGGCTGAGCGAACCGTCTAGTGCTGCTCGCGTAACCGACAATGCCACACATTTTGAATCACTAATCGCTAATCACTGATCACTAATCTAGAAGGTTTCAAACCTCGTTCCTCGGTTTGAAACCACCTCTTTACAAGACCACTCGCGTCAGCCGGCGTTCGCGAGAAGCGGCAAGCTCCTGATAGAGGTCAGCGTACTCGCGCGCGATTGCAGACATTGAATAACGTTCAACACGATCGCGGGCAACGCGCGCTCGGTTGGCCGCTGCTTCAGGATCGCCGAGGACCTCGCCGATCGCATCGGCGATCCCCTGTGGGTCTCGAGGATCAACCAGGATCGCTGCCTGTTCGTCCAACAGTTCCCGATGAGCCGCGATGTCGGAGACGACGAGCGGACACCCGCACGCCATCGCTTCGAGGACGACGTTTGGAGTGCCTTCAAACCAGGAGACCGAGACGGTCACGTCTGCCCGCTTCATAAAACTCCAGAGATTCGGGGCGTATCCCACCATGCGAATTCGATCACTGAGGCCCATCTCAGCGACGAGCTCCGCGACGCGCTGGCGAAGCGGACCGTCACCGCAACAGATCGCCCGGGCAGGATAACGAGCGATGATCAACCGGATCGCTCGAACGAATGCCTCGAGATTCTTTTCCGGCCCCAGGCGGCCTGCGTTTAGCACGAGCCGCTCACCCGGTCCGATGCCCGCTTCCTCAATCGTCGCGCGTGGCGCCCCGTCGATTTCTTCCAGCGGCAATCCGTTTCGAATGACGCGGCATCGCACGTCCCCGCGCGCCTGCTCGCGCCAGTATCGTTCCCCCCCTTCAGAATTGGGAACGATGACAGTCGCCATCAATCCCATCCTGAGACGCAGCCGCGCCTTGAAGCTCGCGGGGTATGCCTGTTCGGAGGAACGTTCAGTGAACACCCATGGCGTGCGGGTCAACATTGACGCGAGGCCGCCCAGGACCTCCATCTGTAGTAACCAGCATTGTACGACGTCCGGGTTGACCTCTCTGATAGTGGTCAGGAGCCGGGCGAGAATCAGAGGATCATAGTTCCCGAGCGCCTTCACCGCATGAAGCGTCGCACCTGTCTCTTCCAGCCGCTTCAGGTTCGGACCGCCATGGAGGTAGGCGACGTGCACCTCGCAACCGGTCTGGACAAGTTCTTTTGCCAGATACGTCAATTGTCGCTCGGCGCCACCTCCCGCCAGCGAAGGCACACAATGGAGGACTCTCACTTACGCATTCGCCCTGGCGAAGCGTCCAGGCAATGGGATCCTGACGTGACGCGCTGCGCGATTGAGAATCGTCACGAGAACCTTCACCGCAATCATCGCCGGAAGGAACCGATACACGAACAACAGAAGCAGAATGAACGTACGGTTTCTAAACGACTGATAGCTGAGCGTTGCAAGCCATACGTACGCGGCCAGTATCCAATAACTGCTGGCGTGCTTTACGTAGAATCGATGGATTTTCGCGAAGCAAAACCCCAGTGCTGCGCCGCGAGCGGCGGCACTCACCCAGCCGCCGGTCAAGACCGCTTCGGCAATTGTGCCGAACGCCAGCCCGCCACCTTGAGCCGCAAAGATCGGATAGAAGGTCGTCACGTACCAATCGGCGGGGTCTACTTTTTTGAACGGCGCGAGCTGCTGTGGCACGAGGCCGGTGAGATCGGCCAAGTGAAACCCATCGGGGAGCACACCGAGGCTTCCGAGCGATTGCATCCGCGCAAGATCGAGGGCGTTCCCCATCAGTATTTCGAACTCACTCGCATACTCGAATGGGTTGAAGGAGAAACGGCCGCTGGGAAGAAAGCCGCCTCTAAGGACTCCGAATACGGTGAAGCCGATCAGGCCCAAACCGGCCATCGCGAATACGAAACGCAGCGACACAGGGCGGACGACCAACTGGTACATCATCGCTGCTGTCAAGATCAGTAAGACCAACTCAGTACGACTGGCGAGCCTCGTCACGGAGACGAGCGCCGTCACCACAATCCACCAGATGATGATCGATCGCGTTCGCGGGTAGCGGCTGAACAGCGCAGCGAGCAGGACGACTGCAAGCGCGTGCTTCATGCCGTTCAGGTGGCTGAAGGCTTGTGCCACGAGCAGCGGCAAACGCCGCTGGACGAGATAGGACTCGAGGTAACTATTTGCCGACGTGTTATAGAAAAGGCCGACGAATATCGTGAACCCCTGGATGATCAGGTACAGCGATCCAACCGCGACAAAGACAGCCATCGTCGGCGACCGAAGCGGTCGCTGAACGAGCGGCAGTCTGCCGCGCACGATCACGTACGCGGCAACGAAAGATGCCAGATGACAGACATACAACCACGCGATCTGGCCGACCTCCTGGGCGGTCGGCTGCATCACCCAGAGACGGTTGTCGTTTGTCACGACATAGTGGCCGTCAAGGACTAAGTACCCGACGAGTGGATACGCCGTGTACAGCGTCACGACCGTGACATAAACGGCGCCAATCTCAAACCACGGCATGACGCCCCGCCGCCGCTTCCACAACACGCGGTAGAAGAGCGTGCTCAGCACCAATGCGATGGACAGCGGCGCCGTGACAGGCAGTGTTTGCGGGTTGGTGGCGGCAATACAGGCGGCCAGAATAAGTAGCACCGCCAACGGCCACACATACTTTGATACAACGGGCACGACGCTAAGCTTACCCCGCGTGAAGCGGGCCTCCTCGAATGCCCAGCCTCGAGACGACGAGACTGCTGGTGACAAGCGCGACAGCCCACGCGACGACGTAGGCCCACGCGAGTCCCACAGCTCCAGCGATCGGCGTCAGCAGCCACGCGGCCAGCACCAGGGTTCCAAACGCGGGAATGGTCACCCACCGAAGCGCCAGCCAGCTACGCTCCCGGCTGTGTACGAGCTGGACCATGGCATTGGCGAGGCTCTCCGGTACGGTCGCCGCCATGAGCACCAGCAGGACCGCATAACCGCCACCGAACTCGCGACCGAAAGCCTTCAGAAGGACGGGGCCGACAAACGAGATCACCAACGCGGCGCAGCCGGCGATGACACCGGCGGCGCCAACATTGAACCAGAAGATTCGCCGGAATCGTCGCTCGTCACCCAACCCTCGTTGATTGTTGAGCAACGACAGGCTGACGCTGTTGACGATGCTGGGCAGGAAGATCACGATGATTCGAAAACTGTTTGCGGCGGCGAAGACTGCCATGGCGTCGTATCCGCCAGGCTGACGTGCGAGGAACGTGTTTCCAAGCCAGATCGCAGGGAGCGTGACCAAACCGCTCAGTGCAACAGGCAGCGAAGACCTGATGAGCAGATTCGATTCGGTGCGTACTCCCGCAAACTCCATCGCGATCCCGTGACGGGCAGTCTCATTGGCGACGAGAGTCGCGAGAGTCGCCGATTGGATGATTCCGCCTGCCACCAATCCGACGACGGCGCCGGCAAGGCCGCCAACTCTTGCGCCGATGACGCACGCGATCACGGTGCATGTGCCGGCAATCAAGCCGGCACGGGCGTATGCCGGATAGCTTTCGAGCCCGGCCAGCAAACCGATCAGAAAGACATTGGCGACGCCGAAGAATACGGCGCCTGCCGCAATCATCAAGGGTCTCGAGAGCTCCGGGTTCGCCAGCACGTAGACGGCGAGGCTCCTGGCGCCCGTCAGCAAGAGGAAAGCGAGGACCGCGCCCAGCGTTCCGGACAAGACGGCCAGCATGCCGAGCAACCGTCCGGCACGCGCGGGATCGTTGCTCCTGAACTCCGCCAGGTATTTCGTTGTGGTGTAGCCGGTCGCCCACTGGACCACCGACACAAAAAGGGCAACCGTACTCTGAACGATTGCGTACTCGCCGAACACACGCCGGCCGAGCAGATTCGCGATCGCAATATTGATGATGAACGTGCTGCCCTGAAGCGTGGCGGTGCCGACAAGGTTCCAGACGAGGCCGCGTGCCATCCGCACGCGAAGGCTCTCTCCGGCAATACCGGAAGCGACCGCTTCCGAGGCTGGTTGCACCGATGGTTACGTGCGACGTTCGTCGCGCCGCTGGCGGCTGTCGAGCACGAGCGCCATGAGAGCCGCAGCCATGAATCCGGCGACCAAACCGAGCGCGGTGAATTTCGTGGTCTGCCGCGACAACGGCCGGTCTGGCGGAATCGCATCGTCCACAATCTGCAACACTGCGCTGCTACTGACGCCCTCGCTCCGGGTTTCCTCGTAGCGCACCCGGAGGTCGCTGTAGACACGTTTGGCCAAGTCGTAATTGGTCTGCAACCGTGCCTGTTCGATCTGTCGGCTGTACAGTTCGCTCAATTCCTTCAGCTCGCGGCCACCCAGCTTCTTCACCTCGACGAGTTCACGCCGCTGTTGCTCGAGCGCGGCAAGGCGTGCACGGCTGCTTGCGATTTGAAACTCGAGCGTCTGATAAACCGGGTTGATGAACGGGTTGCTCAGGTCGAGCTTTTGCGCATCGTCGATCGCAGCGTTCGCTGGACTGCTTCGATCGGATTGGGCAGTCCGCCTCAACGCCTCCTCAGCGGCCACCGAGCGGCCGGCAGAAAGAAATCGTTGCTGTTTGCTAATTTCCGACTCTGCAGCCTTCAACCGGGCCTTTTCGCCTTCGATGTCGACCGTCAGCCGCAGCAGCTCTCCGCGCTCGTAAATCATCGCGTCGGTGTCTCTCTCGAGCAAGGGGATCTGCGCCTGACGCTGAAATGCAAGGAGCTGCGCTTCTGCTGTCTTCAATTGATCGGACGACTCAGTCAAATGCGCTTTCAACAGGTCGCGGATGGATGACCCTTCGCGCTGGCTGATTTCGCTGTTCAAGGCGACCGCCTTCTGCGCCAGCCGCCTCGACGCTTCCATCGCTCGGGTTGGATCTGACAGTCTAACTCTCACCTTCACGAGATTCGTGCCGGGTATCTCCTCAACCTGCAGCGCCTCATCGTGAAACCGCTGCGGCGTCAAGGAAAATGGTGGTTTGTCCAGGCCCAGATCGGTGATGACTTGCAAGGAGTGCGTGAGGTTGTCGAGCAGCGCCCGGAAGTTCGCGGTGCTTGCGGTCCTGACGTCGAGTTTGGAAGGCGGCAACACCAGGACGGTCGTCACCCCTTCGTAGAGCACAGGCTTCGTACGGGTGAACGCAAACCCCGATACAGCCCCAATGAGGGCGCAGACGGCCAACAGCATCCAGTGCCGCGCGAAGACTCGGAAGTATCGAGTGAAATCGATCTCGTCTTCGAAGTTGTCCTCGCGGCGGGGAGGCAATGGCGCCGGGGACAAATCGCGTCCAGAGGCCACCATGGCGGGAGATCTCTGAGCTTCTGACACGTTCAAGGAGTCAAGTCTAACTGATCAGGCTCGGGACCGGCGCTTACTTTTTGGGTGACTCGATCGTATCGAGCGGACGAGGTATCTGAATACCTCATCGGCTTGTCCTGTGAGTAGCCGCGTTCTCAAATTTCCACCTCGAGTTCTCTTTTCCATCAAATTGTTCAGGCATCGGCATTGCTCAACCGTTTCGACCGGGAGGCGGGTGAAACCTATGAGACGTACTTTTGGTGTCCTGATAGCCGCTGGGACATGTTTGCTGGGCAGTGCGTCTGCGAACGCGCAGTCCATCGATCTCGCCGCTGGCGGCGCTGATCCAATCTGGCGTGGAACTCAGGCGAGTGCCAAAGCTGGAGCATCACTGGATCAAGGCGCAGTGAATTCGGGTGACAGCCGTCGCGACCTGATCATCGGCTCTCCGGGCGGTGCCGGGGTCGCCGGATCGGTGTACGTGGTCAACGGAGGTCCCATCCGAACAGGGGATCTCAGTTTGACGGCAGCCGACACAGCCATCCGCGGCGCAACGGCTGGCGACCTGTTCGGCACGGCGACGGCTTCGGCCAACGTGACAACGCTCGAAAACACGTCGCCGCGCCAGTTGGTCGTCGGCGCACCCGGGGCCTCGGGTGGCCGCGGCATCGTCTATGTGTTTGCCGGGGGTTTTCGCAACGGCGACTCCTTGACGACGGCGAACGCCGTCGTTCAGATTGTCGGAATGCCCGGAGATCAATTGGGATCTGCGCTTGCCACTGGAGACTTCAATAACGACGGGTATCGCGAAATCGTCATCGGAGCCCCCGGCACGCATCGCGTTTACGTCATCATCGGCGGCACCTATCTGTCGGGCACGTTCGATCTCTCGCAAACACCGCCGATTATGGCAATGATGTTCGACATGCCGGGAATCGGCATGTCGGTTGCCGCCGGCGACATCAACGGCGATGGCCTCTACGACCTGTTGCTGGGACAGCCAAGTACGAACACCGTCTACGTAACGAAGGGACGTAATGGGACGATGCCAGTCGCGGCGCCCGATCTGATGTTTACGGGAATCGATGCGGGCGACAATGCTGGCAGCGCAGTCCGGCTTGCGGATTTGAATGGCGATGGCGTGACCGACGTGTTTATCTCGGCCCCTAATGGCGACGGACCAGACAATACTCGCGTCGATGCTGGCGAGGTCTATGTCTTGTGGGGGAGTTCGGGGATCGCGTCACGAAGTCTTGCCAACGCGGACGTGACGTTCTACGGCAAAGAGGCCGGCGGCCGCTTCAGTAGTCTGTTGGCGAGCGGAGACATCAACCGGGACACGCCGAACGATCTTGTCGTCGGTTCGCCGGCCGCGCGCGGCGGCGCCGGCACAGTCGACATCTACTACGGACGGAGCAAGAACAACATTGGTGTCGCACGGGCCGATGGCACGCGGGTCGTTGACTTCGCGAGTGAGGCACCCAGCCGCGCGATCCTCGGCGACACGCGCGGCGGCACCATTACGGCGGTTCAAGTCTTCGAGGTCACCGGCGAAGGCGCGCGCGATGTGATCGTCGGGATGAGTGGAAACAGCGGCGGCGTTGGCGCGGTGTATTTCACCATCTCGCCTCGACTGACGCTGGGCGCATCAACTGTGACGCTGGCCAGCGATCAGGGAATCGCGACGAGCTCGCCCGTGCCGGTGCGCAATATCAGTACGATCCCGATCACCTGGCGCACGTCCTCAGATCGCCCCTGGCTCAGCGCGACGGCCAGCGGGTCCACCAGCGCGTCCGCATTCGGCGACCTCGTGATTTCTGCAAATGGGAACGGTCTCATTCCAGGCACATATACGGGCACGATCAGCGTTATCTCGACGAGCATTCACCTCACCATGTCGCAGCCAATCGCGGTGACGTTCACGGTGAGAGAGAAACCAGGGTTCCCGAATCCGTTGTCGCCACCAGTAGCCGGTCAGCCCGCAGGAGCGCAGTACAACATCCTGTTCCGGCATCGTACCGATGGGTATCTCGCGTTGTGGCAGATGAACGGGGTGACGCTGAGCGGCGTCCAGCAACTGAGTATCAATCAGATGACTTCTACCGCCTGGACTATCGCTGGTTATGGCGATCTCAACGGCGACGGCGAGCGTGACATCGTTTGGGAAGATGACAGCGGCTCTCTCGCAACGTGGCTGATGAACGGCCCGCAAGTGGTGAACACGCTGTGGCTCAGCATCCCGAAAGTCGATCCGAAGTGGAGGGTCCGCGGCGTGGCGGATGTCAATGGCGACGGCAAGGCGGACCTCATCTTCCGTCACACGGATGGCTGGCTCGCAGCCTGGTACATGAACGGAGCAACTGTCATCGCGACATCGATGCTCAGCATCGATAGAGTGAGCGATCCCAACTGGGTCGTCGTTGGAGCTGGAGATACGAACGGCGATGGTCGGGCCGACATCGTCTGGCAGCATAAGACTGAAGGATGGCTCGCCGTCTGGTCACTCGATGGCACCCGCGTGATCAACACTCAATTCTTGAGTATCGACAAGCAGACCGATCCGAGGTGGACGATCGCGGGCGTCGGGGACGTGAATGGCGATCGCCGGGCGGATATTCTGTGGCAATACAGCGACGGAACGATGGCCACGTGGTGGCTGAATGGCGCGCAGGTATTCGGGACTTATTATCTGAATCCTGCACGCGTCAACGACCCGGCCTGGGCGGTCGCTGGACCGAAGTGAAGCGTCTGGGTGAGGCGGGGTTTCAAGACCCCGCCTTCCCGCGCCCCTGTGGCATCATTAAGACATAGAGATTGTCGACGTTCTCGTCATCGGCAGCGGAGTCACGGGCCTGGCGGCAGCCGCAGAACTGGCGGCCGCCGGGCTTTCTGTTTGTGCCGTCGATCAGCATCCCCGGCCGGGGATGGAGACCAGCACCCACAACAGCGGCGTCATTCACGCCGGCATCTACTATCCAGCAGGATCGCTCAAGGGACGCTTATGCGTTGAGGGGGCCGAACGCCTCTACCGATTCTGTGACGCGTATGCCGTGCCCCACCATCGCTGCGGCAAATTCATCGTCGCCGCCCATGCCGACGAGATCAGCGATCTCGAAGCGCTTGCCCGGCGGGGCAGCGCAAACGGCGTCCAGGGGCTCGAGATGGTCGATCTCGGGTTTCTGCGACAACGTGAACCGCACGTCGCCGCGGCTGCGGCACTCTGGTCGCCAAACACCGGACGCGTCGAAGCCGAGGCCTTGGTTCGAACACTCGCCCGCCGCGCCGAACAGGAGGGAGCAATTCTTCTCCGCGGCGCTCGTGCGCTCGACGCAACCGCGCAATCGCACGGCTTCGATGTACGGTTCGAGCGCGAGACGATTTCCGCGCGCACGGTGATCAACGCGGCTGGACTCTATGCCGACGATGTGTCGCGCATGCTCGGCGGGGAATCATTCACGATTTATCCGTGCCGCGGTGAATATGCTGAATTGCGGACCCCGCGCCGCAACTGGGTGAACGGTCTCGTATATCCGCTGCCGCACAAGGGAGGACACAGCCTCGGCGTGCACCTCACCAGGACCGTCGGTGGTGCGGTGCTGCTCGGCCCGACGGCGACGTATCAGGCCGAGAAAGACAACTATGAGCACGATCGGATTCCGCTCGACGATTTCGTCGAACCGACGCGTCAGTTGTTGCCGGAGGTGACACTGGAGGACCTGACATACGGCGGAAGCGGGATTCGCCCCAAGCTCGCTCCACCGGATCAGCCGTTTGCGGATTTCATGATTCGGGCGGACCAGCAGCAGCCGGCGCTGATTCACGCCGCCGGCATCGAATCGCCGGGGCTGACTGCATGTCTCGCCATCGCGGTCATGCTCATCGAACTTGTGAAAGAGCGCCTGAACTAAGGTATCTGGCGAGCGCATCCTTCCAGCTCGGCATCACAATCCCGGCAGCGGCGAGGCGGGCCGGCG
>Ga0075423_10003442_pt1 | contig 14550 bp, 10 predicted proteins | sample SoiMethybrSBSTD2_FD_80114 | JGI IMG/M metagenome (GOLD analysis project Ga0075423, IMG submission 80114) | Bulk soil microbial communities from a Populus tree surrounding site in Tennessee, USA - Soil MetaG P. TD hybrid SBSTD2 | ecosystem: Environmental > Terrestrial > Soil > Tree plantation...
CCCGTCTCCGGTGGAGTTCACCACTTCGCCTCCGTGGTGGACGAAGACCGCGCGCAGGGTGTCATCGTGCCACCGAAGGAGGTGCTCCCAAGCCTCATCGCCAATGGCTGCGGCAATGTACGTCGAAGCGACGATGTCAGTGAACATGAATGTCTTGTGGGCGATGCTGGGTGTGGCCTTCCGCTCGGTGGCTGCCCGAATGGCGTCGGTCGCAGCAGCCTCATCCCGGATGGCTCCCAGGCGATGAAATTCGGCTCTAGCTGCTCCGAACTCCAGATCCGCCTCGTCATGTCGTCCGAGCTGCTGCAGCACCGAGCCAAGGAGCGTCCGGTCCCGGGCAAGCTCGTACGGCGCGCCGACTTCCCGCCAGAGCGCAATACCGCTTTGTAGCTCCCGTATCGACGCCTCAGCGTCGCCTTCGGCAAGCAGCACCCGCCCCCAGCTTTCACGCGTGCTCCCACGTAGCGCCGGCGAGTCGTAGACGGCGCTGATCTCATCGAGCTCTTCGGCCGAGGCTCGGGCGGTCGCGAGATCACCGGCGGCGATCGCGATCTCCACCGTCGGAGGCAGCATGCGAGCACGCGCCCATTGCTCGCGGGTCTCGTCAAGCGCCGCACGGATCGCTCCGTACGCCGCAGTGATCTTGCCTTCGGAGAAGCGCATCAGAGCGAGGGCGGGCTGCGGGATCCGCCCGAGTGCGTGGGCCTGGCGCAAGGCGTCCTCCGCGCCCTTGGAGTCGCCGAGCCGGAAGCGAATCTCCCCAAGCGCGTAGAACCCGTCGCCCAACGGGGACGTTGCGTCCCACGCGGCGAGTTCCTTGGTGGCCTGCCGCAGCTCTTGCTCCGCTCGGTCCAGCGCGCCATGCAAGGCGACAATCTCCGCGCGATGGATCCGGCAGATGCCCGGGAAGCCGTTGATGGACTGCCGCTCGCACCACTGGGTAGTGGCCTCGGTCCATTCACTGGCCCTGCGGTAGTCGGCTGTGTCGCGACAGCACGCGATCATGCAGCAGTACGCCACGCCGGTCATGTACGGGTTCAGCTCGCCGTTTACGGCGGCGACCGTGGCCTCCTCCAAGAGGTGGAATCCGTCGTTGTTGCGTCCTCCGGCAATCAAGAGACGCCCCTGCTGCAACAATCCCCAGGCACTGATGTCGGCGTCGGAGAATCGTGTGCCTAGTTCGACTGCCCGTCCCGCGAGCTCGATGGCCGACCCGACGTCACCGGCGTGCTCCGCGGTAAGGCTCTCTGACAGCGCCTGGTACGCGTGCGCGAAACCTTCCGGTTGGCCCTCCAGGAAACGCTCGCCACGAGCCGCCCATGCCGAAGCAATCGAGAACCTCTTCTTGTTGTGATATTCGCGGCTGAGCTCGAAGGCGATTGCGGCGGCTCGGGCTCTGTCCCCGTCCGCGATATACGCCTTGAATGCACGCTCTCGTGCCTGGACAGACACATCGGGGTGGGCGGTGAACCAGGCAGCCAGGGCAAGCGCTTGAAGGTCTGGCGCGCTGAGATTTTCCTCGCCGTCCGCTCGGTTCAGTAAGTCGTAGGCTTCCTTCCACCGGTGCCCTTGGAGCGCCTCACGAGCCGCTGCGAGGTGGGCGGAACTGTCAAGCTGGTCGATCTCCATCGAGCCGAATTGTCGCACTGGGCGCGCGAAGGGTCGGAATCGGTGTCAGCCCACTTCGGTAATGGACGCTCATACGTCGACGTTCCTCACATTCGGAGAATCAGGCCAGGTCGAACCGATCGAGGTTCATCACCTTGTGCCACGCGGCCACGAAGTCACGTACGAACTTCTCCTCGGCGTCGTCGCACGCGTAAACCTCCGAGATCGCTCGGAGCTCGGAGTGGGAACCGAAGACCAGGTCGGCGGCGGTGGCGGTCCATTTGAGGTCACCCGTGGCGCGATCCCGACCCTCGTACATGTCCTCAGTCGAGGTGGCCTTCCACTCCGTGCTCATGTCGAGCAGGTTCACGAAGAAGTCGTTGGTCAACGTCTCGGGTCGGTCGGTGAAGACTCCATGTTGGGCTCGCCCGAAGTTGGCGTTCAGGGCCCGCATGCCGCCCACCAGTACCGTCATCTCGGGAGCGGTCAGCGTCAACCTGAATGCCCGGTCCACCAATAGGGTCTCCGGCGACAACTGGTGTCCGGCTCGGAGGTAGTTGCGGAACCCATCCGCGGTCGGTTCGAGCACCGCGAACGACTGCACATCGGTTTGCTCCTGTGAGGCGTCCGTACGCCCTGGCGTGAATGGGACTTTGACATCCTGTCCAGCGTTCTTCGCGGCCTGCTCGACGGCGGCGCATCCGCCCAGAACGATCAGATCTGCGAGCGAGACCTTCGTACGGCCGGACTGTGTGCTGTTGAAGTCCTTCTGGATCTGCTCCAGGGTCTGTAGCACCTTGGCCAGTTCGGCCGGGTCGTTGACCTCCCAGTCCTTTTGCGGCGCCAGCCGAATCCGTGCCCCGTTGGCTCCGCCACGCTTGTCGGTGCCGCGGAAGCTTGCCGCCGAGGCCCATGCGGTAGAGACCAACTCGGAGATGGACAGTCCTGACTCGAGGATCTTGTCCTTGACGGCGGCGATGTCCTCCTCCGTGACCACCTCATAATCGGCCAGCGGGACGGGGTCCTGCCACAGTTGCGGCTCCGGAATCCACGGGCCCAGGTAGCGGGAGATGGGTCCCATGTCGCGGTGCAACAGCTTGTACCACGCCTTGGCGAACGCTTCGTCCAGCAGCTCCGGATTTTCGTAGAAACGCTTCGAAATCGGCCCATAGATCGGATCGAGCTTCAGGGAGAGGTCCGTCGTCAGCATCACCGGAGTGTGGCGCTTTGACGGATCATGAGCGTCGGGCACAGTCTCCTGGGCTTCGGGATTCTTGGGCACCCACTGCCATGCACCGGCAGGGCTCTTGGTCAGATCCCAGTCGTATTTGAATAGATTGTCGAGGAACCCGTTGTCCCACTTCGTCGGTTCGTTAGTCCAGGCGCCTTCGAGCCCGCTGGTTATCGCGTCACCGCCCGCGCCGCTTCCGTAGCTGTTCTTCCAGCCAAGACCTTGTTCCTCGATCGCCGCCGCCTCGGGTTCCGGACCGATGTGATCCGCGTGGGCCGCTCCATGCGTCTTGCCGACAGTGTGGCCGCCAATAATGAGTGCAGCCGTCTCCTCATCATTCATTGCCATGCGGCGGAACGTTTCTCGGATGTCCCGAGCTGCGACGAGCGGGTCTGGGGTCCCGTTCGGCCCCTCCGGATTCACATAGATGAGACCCATTTGAACTGCACCAAAAGGCCCGTGGAGTTCCCGATCGCCGCTGTAGCGCTCATCTCCGAGCCACGTGTCCTCAGGGCCCCAGAAGATCTCCTCGGCCTCCCAGATGTCCTCTCGCCCGAAGCCGAAGCCGAAGGTCTTTAAGCCCATCGACTCGTAGGCGCAATTGCCGGCGAAGATGATCAAATCGGCCCAGGAGATCTTGCGGCCGTACTTCTGCTTGATCGGCCAGAGCAACCGGCGCGCCTTGTCCAGGCTGGCGTTGTCGGGCCAACTGTTGAGCGGGGCGAAGCGCTGAGCGCCACTGCCGCCGCCGCCCCTACCATCGGCGATGCGGTACGTCCCAGCCGCGTGCCAACTCATCCGGATGAAGAGACCGCCGTAGTGGCCGTAGTCGGCGGGCCACCAGTCTTGCGAGGTTGTCATCAGCTCGAAAATGTCCCGCTTCAGCGCCTCTACGTCGAGGGTTTTGAACGCTTCTGCATAGTTGAAGTCCTCGTCCATCGGATCGGACAGGTGCGAGTGTTGGTGAAGAACCTGCAAGTCCGGCTGATTCGGCCACCAGTCCCGATTCGACATTGGCCGAGTCGCCTTGGCGGTCGGGGCGGGGATTACTGGGTTTTCGCTTTCGCTGAAGCGTTCAGACACGTCCGTCCCTCTCTCACTGTTCCTTATGGCTGGTCCTCGCCGTTGTCTTTGTCAGCGCCGACCGTCACGTACGCAATGCGCTGGACGGGCATCAGATTCAACAGCCGTTGCTGGCAGCGTCGTCGTCGTATCGGCTGCGCTCGAGCCAACGATGCCGGTCCTGGTGGCGGCGGCGAGCCAGCCTAGAGCCGTTGTCTCGATGAGGTGGGCCTGTGCCAGCACAATCACGGCCACCATAACAATGAGTGTCGCACCATCCGGGTCCATTGACCTAGGGGTGACCCCGACGCCCCTACAGCCCAGTTTGCCGCAGGTCGGCTCCCTCGACCTGCGTCGCGCACCAAACTTGGAGATCCATGATCACATCAGCCGTTAGCACGCAGTCTTGTTCGGCCACCCAGGTTGCAGATCGTGGGTGTGCGGACTTGATCAGCTATCTCTGTGATCAGTTGGGCTCTGGCCGCTAGGTAGGATCCCATGGCCAAGCTCGATGCCAACGAGCATTCTTCCGGATGCGACCGCCTGGTGTCTTAAGCCTGCGCAGGGCTGCAGAGCTGCGCCCGAACTTCGAGTAATCCGGTATTGCTGGCAGAGTGGCTCAGTGCGGCTGCAGAGCCGGATTCCCGCTGTTTGGCTGGTGATCTCCGGAATCATTTCGGTTCAGTTCGGCGCGGCCATTGCCAAGGACCTCTTCCACTTGGTGCCACCGACAGTAATGGTCTGGTTACGGCTGATCAGTTCCGCCGTAATCTTGCTGATCATGGCTCGGCCACGGCTGAAGGGTTATTCAGGCCGGGATTGGCTGATCGTTCTTGGCTTCGGGGTGAGCTTGATGATCATGAACTGGGCGATCTACCAGTCCTTTGCACGAATTCCCTTGGGTATTGCGGTAACCATTGAATTTCTCGGTCCGCTCACAGTGGCCGTAATCGGCTCCCGACGTCTTACTGATCTGATTTGGGTGATTTTGGCTGGCGCGGGAGTGGCACTTCTCGGCGTGTCCCCGGCAGCCCTGACAATCGCCGGGGTTGGCTTCGCCCTGCTGGCAGCGCTTGGATGGGCTTGCTATATCCTGCTCAGCGCGCAGACCGGTCGTCGCTGGCCCGGAGTCACGGGGCTTGCGATCGCGAGCACGGTGGGAGCCATCGTTCTTGGCCCGCCAGCAATCCTTGAAGCCGGCAGCCGGCTACTTGATCCAACAGTGCTAGCGCTCGGGGTCGCGATCGGCATGCTCAGTTCGGTCATTCCGTACAGCTTTGAACTCATGGCATTACGCCGCATTCCACCGCGCGTTTTCAGCATTTTGATGAGTCTGGAACCCGCCGCCGCAGCAATCGCAGCGATGATCGTGCTCGGGGAGTTCCTGACCTTGATCCAATGGCTGGCAATGGCCTGCGTGGTGATTGCCAGTATTGGCGCCACCCGAACCTCGACGACCCTGGATCTGCCAGCGCCCGATTAGAAGGCCAAGTCGTCGGACGACCCGCTGCTTTGCTGGTCCATAGCGGCATGTGTGCAAGCGAACCGGTTGAAGAGTCACAGCTGGTCCAACCCCTGCGGCGTGGGAAATGAGCGACGCGCGCTGGTGCCCGCGCCTTCGGGCCAGCGCCTCCTCGGTGAAGACTCGTAATCAACAACCGCGGGTGTACAACGTCCTGATGCTCTGAGAGCCTGGATGCCCTACGTGAAATGCATTCGAGGTAAGCCAGGGCAGGCCAACCGATCGACGCACAAGCGAGCCGCTCTGCGCGGAGGCCTTGCATGAGTTTGAACCGGGTGCCGGTGATCGATTCCCCGGCCAAGTCGGTGGAAGAGATGTCCACCATCATCCTCCAGACCATCAATCGGCCGCGCTAGCGGGCAGAAGGAGGCTTTTATGAGCATCACCACGAACGCGAACGTCCGCTGGTTTGCGGACCTCGGCCTCGCCGACCTCGACCAGGTCGGAGGGAAAAACTCCTCTCTGGGGGAGATGATCTCTAATCTCGCCGGGCTGGGCGTCCGGGTGCCGAATGGCTTCGCGACCACCGCCGATGCGTACCGACGGTTCATTGGCGATACCGGACTGGCCGACCTCATCAGTGCCGAGCTCACAGGGCTGGACACCGACGACGTTCAAGAGCTCGCTCGCGCGGGCACAAGGATCCGAGAGGCAGTGGCGGCACAGCCATTCCCAGCCGAGCTGGAGGCCGATATCCGCGCTGCCTACGACGATCTCACCGTCGATAGTGCTGACAGGTCCTTCGCGGTGCGGTCATCGGCTACCGCTGAGGACCTGCCGGATGCCTCGTTCGCTGGTCAGCAGGAGACGTTTCTCAACGTCCGCGGTATCGATGCGATCTTGACTGCGATCCGACAGGTCTTCGCCTCCTTGTACAACGACCGAGCCATCGCCTATCGGGTTCACCATCGGTTCGAGCACGAGGCCGTTGCACTGTCGGCCGGTGTACAGCGGATGGTCCGATCCGACATCGGCTCATCTGGGGTGATGTTCACCATGGACACCGAGTCAGGGTTCAGTGACGCGGTTTTCATCACCTCCTCCTATGGACTGGGGGAGGCGGTCGTGCAGGGTGCGGTTAACCCGGACGAGTTCTATGTCTACAAGCCCGCGCTGCGCGCTGGCCGGCCGGCAATTCTGAGACGCGGTATTGGCGGCAAAGCGACCAAAATGATCTACACGACCGACACGACCGTGGGGCGAACCACCCAGTTCGTGGACGTTCCCGAACCGGACCGGCGCCGGCTCAGTCTCAGCGACACAGAGGTGGAGGAGCTGGCGCGGCATGCACTGACGATCGAATCTCACTACGGCCGTCCAATGGACATCGAGTGGGGCAAGGACGGTAAGGATGGAGAGTTGTACATCCTGCAGGCCAGACCGGAGACGGTCAAGTCTCGCCAGTCGGCTGGCTCCATCGAGCGGTATCGGATGGGAGAGCGTGGCTCGGTACTTATCGAGGGCCGGGCTATTGGGCAGAAGATCGGCGCCGGTGGAGTGCGGGTGTTGTCCTCAGTCGAAGACATGCACCGGTTTGCGCGGGGCGAGGTTTTGGTCGCTGACATGACCGACCCTGATTGGGAACCGATCATGACGCGTGCCAGCGCCATCGTCACTAATCGCGGTGGTCGTACCTGCCACGCGGCGATCATCGCGCGGGAGCTCGGCATCCCGGCCGTCGTCGGCACCGGCGCTGCGACCCGGGAGCTGATCGACGGTCAGTTGGTCACAGTGTCCTGTGCCGAAGGCGATACCGGCTTCATCTACGACGGAATTTTGGATTTCACTGTGGAAAGCACCGACCTTGGAGCAATGCCGGATATTCCTGTGAAGATCATGATGAATGTCGGCACCCCCGATCAGGCGTTTGCGTTATCGCGGTTGCCGAACGCCGGTGTCGGGCTGGCGCGGCTGGAGTTCATCATCAATCGCCAGATCGGGATCCACCCGAAGGCGTTGCTGGACCTGGACCGTCTCGAAGAGCCTTTGCGAAGCCAGATCGCCGAGGCCGTCGCCGCCTATCCCACACCGCGGGAGTACTTCGTCACCCGCATCGCTGAAGGCGTCGCCACCCTGGCCGCCGCCTTCGCACCTGAACCGGTGATCGTACGGATGTCGGATTTCAAGTCCAATGAGTACGCGAACCTCATCGGCGGGGAGCTCTATGAGCCGCACGAGGAAAACCCCATGATCGGCTACCGCGGCGCCTCCCGCTATCTGTCACCGGACTTCGCGGATTGCTTCGCTATGGAGTGTGACGCACTCCGGTATGTCCGCGACGAAATGGGCCTGGCCAATGTCAAGATCATGATCCCGTTCGTTCGGACCCTTGCTGAAGCTGAGGGGGTGGTTGCCTTGTTGGCTGAGCATGGTCTGCGGCGAGGCGAGAATGATCTTCAGGTGATCATGATGTGTGAGCTGCCGTCCAACGCGGTGATCGCGGATGCGTTCTTGGACCATTTCGATGGCTTCTCCATTGGCTCCAATGACATGACCCAGCTCACCCTAGGCCTGGACCGCGACTCAGCGTTGGTCGCGGCTGGCTTCGACGAGCGCGACGCCGCGGTCAAATTCATGATCAGCGCCGCGATCAAGGCCTGCAAGGCCCGCGGCAAATACGTCGGCATCTGCGGCCAAGGTCCCAGCGATCACCCAGATCTCGCCGAATGGCTGCTAGAGCAACGTATCGACACCATCTCACTCAACCCCGACACCGTCGTCGAGACCTGGCTTCGCCTCGGCCAAGTCGCCGGCACCACCTAACAGGCAACCGGCGGATCGCCCCGCCCGACCCCACCCTGGCCAGCCCGGTCTCGGCAACGCCAGCGGTGATCATCCATCTATGTCGCCTGACGCGGTGGGCTCGGGTGCCACGCCTGGTCGGCCGGGCCCTCAGCTGCTCTGTCCGTCGCACCCTGCAATCTCCTCGAGGGATTTACTGTTTGCCCAGGTGTTACGTGTCTCGCCGAGGGATGTGCCCAGCCCGCCGAACCGTAACGTCCGCCTTCCGCGCGGTACGGTGAGATTGGTTCCAGCGATGGAGTATCTCAGTAGCGGTATCTCAAACAGCGGGTCAGCGCCCGAACATTGTGCTGACCGGCCGGGGCAGACATGATCAGCTCCTTCGATCTCTACAAAGTTGGCATCGGGCCGTCAAGCTCCCACACCGTGGGCCCAATGCGTGCCGCTAATATCTTCGTCACCCGGCTTGCGGGTGAGGGACTCCTCGACCGTACCGCCGGTGTACGGGCCGAAATGTTCGGTTCACTCGGCGTGACTGGGCATGGCCACGGAACGGTGAAGGCCGTCATACTCGGTCTCGAGGGTGAACAGCCGGACATTGTGGATCCGGCGTATGCCGAGCCGCGCGTCGAGGCCGTCCGTACCGACAGGCTGCTGCGGCTTGGCGGTGAGCACATCATTGCGTTCTCAATCGACGACAACCTCGTCTTGCACCGCCGCAAACGACTGCCGTTCCATAGCAATGGAATGCGGTTCACCGCGAGCGATGCGGACGGCCATGTGCTGATGACTCGGGAGTACTTCTCGGTTGGCGGCGGGTTCGTCCTGGACGAGGACGAGATCGAGCACTCCGATATCACCGCAGACGACAGGCAAAGGCCCGTGCCCTATCCCTTCAGTAGTGGCGGCGAGTTGCTTCAGCGCACACGTGAGACAGGGTTGCGCATCAGCGGTTTGATGCTCGCCAATGAGCTGACGCGGCGCGGCGAGGACGAGATTCGCTCTGGCTTGCTGCATATCTGGTCGGTGATGCAGGAATGTGTGAACCGAGGCATCCATGCGACGGGAATCTTGCCGGGCGGTCTCAACGTACGGCGGCGCGCAGGCCTCCTGCGCCAGACCCTCGAAGTTGCACATGACACTACGGACCCACTTCGAGCCATGGAGTGGATAACTCTCTACGCGCTCGCTGTCAACGAGGAGAACGCGGCGGGTGGTCGTGTTGTGACGGCGCCGACGAATGGCGCCGCTGGCATCATTCCGGCTGTCCTGCATTACTACCGCGACTTCGTCGACTCTTACTCTGAGGACGGTGTCGTTCGATTCCTGCTTACCGCTGCCGCAGTCGGCATCCTATTCAAGGAGAACGCCTCCATCTCGGGAGCAGAGGTGGGCTGCCAAGGTGAAGTCGGCTCGGCATGTTCGATGGCGGCGGCCGGACTGGCTGAGGTTCTCGGCGGTACGCCGGATCAGGTCGAGAATGCGGCCGAGATCGGAATCGAGCACAATCTCGGTCTGACTTGTGATCCCATCGGCGGACTGGTGCAGATCCCATGCATCGAACGCAACGCGGTGGGGTCGATCAAGGCTATTACGGCAGCCCGAATGGCCGTCCGAGGTGATGGCGAGCAGTTCGTCTCCTTGGACAAGGCGATCAAGACCATGCGCGATACCGGCGCCGACATGAAGGACAAGTACAAGGAGACGGCACGCGGCGGGCTCGCTGTGAACGTGATCGAGTGTTGAGGAGATGCCATGCCGCGAACCTTCATCCTGACGTTGAGCTGCCCGCAACGTGCCGGCATCGTTCACGCCGTAACCGCGTTTCTCTTCGCGCACGGCTGTGACATCGTGGAACACCAGCAGTTCGACGATCCGATACGCGATGCGCTGTTCCTTCGAACGGAAGTCGTCGCAGCTGGAGACGCTGATGCGAATCAGCTGTCCGCAACGTTCGCGGCGGAGGTAGCCGAGGAGTTCGGGATGGATTTCACATTCTCGGATGACCGTCCGCAGCGAGCCTTGATAATGGTCTCTCGCGCGGGTCACTGCCTCAACGACCTAATTTTCCGCTGGCGAGCCGGCAGTCTCAACGCCGATCTTGTCGCCGTGGTGTCCAATCACGAAGACTTACGCCCGATGGCCGAGGCGGCGAGCCTGCCGTTTCTCCACGTGCCCGTGACGCCGGTATCAAAGGCCGGCGCCGAGCAAAGGTTGCTCGAAATCATCGACGAGTACGGTGCCGACGTTGTAGTGCTCGCGCGCTACATGCAGGTGCTTTCAGACAACCTGTGCCTCAAACTGCTCGGACGGATCATCAACATCCACCACTCGTTCCTGCCCGGATTCAGGGGAGCCAAGCCCTACCACCAGGCGTACGACCGAGGTGTCAAACTCATCGGGGCTACCGCCCACTATGTGACACCGGATCTCGATGAAGGTCCGATCATCGAACAGGAGGTTATTCGGGTCGATCACACGTACGACCCTCGTGCACTTACGACCGTGGGCCAGGACGCCGAGGCCCTCGCATTGGCGCGTGCCGTTCGATGGCACTCCGAAAGGCGTGTGCTGCTCAATGAGCGCAGCACGGTGGTCTTCCGCTGATCTCAAGGGGCACGTGTTGGAGCAGATGACGAAATGCTGGGGCACTGCTGAGACTGCAGGCAGATGAACGTAATGACTACAGGTTCTTAACCGCACGGACGGCGGCGACGGCGCGCGGGAATCCGACGTAGGGAAAGCAGTGCACCAGCGCAGCGACCACGGCAGTCTTGGAGTTGCCCACCGCGATACACGCGCGGCCGTGGGGGCCGAGCTGGGCCGATGTGTCGCCGATTGCAGCTAGAGCACACAGCACTAGGAGCTCGCGCTGAGACAGCGTGAGTCCGCCACGGGTGTAGAAGTCGCCAAAGCAGAACTCCGTCAGGAATTGCGGCAATAGCTCGTGGAACGGCTTGGGCAGGTCGGCCAGGTTGTCCTTGATCTCGTTCCCGTAGAGGGGAACTTGCTCCGCGAGGCCCCTACGGTATCGGTCGATGTCCGACACCGTGCCCTGGTAGGGGAGCGGCAGCTGGATGTCCTGGGCCTGGAAGACATCGTTGATCGTGGCAATCGCGTTGAGCGTGCGCGGAAAGCCGATGAAGGGCGCCAGCTGATAGACGGCCTCACGGATCTCGATCGGTTGGACGCCGACGTTGAGTGCGGCGGCCGTATGCGACTTCAGCTGTGGCAGAGTCTGCAGGCAAGCCAGCACGGTGACGGTGATCAGTTCGCGTGTCTGGTCGTCCAGCACCCCCGTGTCGAACACGTCGCCAAAGATGAACCGACGCAGGATCTCCATCAGCTCGGGATCGTTGTCCGGCGCACTCCTGTCGCGCGGCCCGAACAGCCGTTCATAGGTGGCCTCGGCGTGGGCCTCGCGCTCCGACACTTCGGAGTTGTGTTCGTCGGGAGTCATAGTGAGCCACTCTTGGCCTCCCAGCACCACCCGTCAAGAGTCGACTCGTGCTGAGTTGCCGGTCCGCTTGATCGGCAGATTGCGGGTTCGACCGAGACGGTCATTCTTCGGGCGCGCTGCGCTGACACGGTCCGCCTGCCATGATGTCCAGGACTTAACGCCAAGCCAGACCCGGCATCGCCGATTTCCGAGCCCTGCCGTACCCGGTCGGAATAAGACACTAGTTGAGGAGTCATGACAATTTTCGCCCAAACAGAAGAACCCCGGGGCGCGCCGGCTTTGAGTGCATTTGACCGGCTGCCATATTTCAAAAAAGGCGCAGAAGTGAAGCAGGCATCCTCATACCGCCGAGATGACGGCAATCCCGACAACACCGCATTTAGCTACTATAGGAACCCTGCTACAGGCGGATACGTCGTTCTGGAAGAATATGCACCGGGAACCATCTACAGAATCTGGGCTACCGAGCTGCAAGGCGGAAATATTAGGATATATTTTGACGGTGAGTCATCGCCGCGCATCAATAAATCAGTTACCAGTTTCTTCTCCGGTACATCTTCGCCTTTCCTTGCGCCTTTAGTCGGTAATGACCAGGTTTCCTCTGGCGGGTTTTATTCGTACTATCCGATATCATTCCGGCAAAGCGCCAGAGTCGAGTTCACTTCCGTCCCTTCCTATTACAATATCACGTACCATACCTATAACAGCTCAAATGGTGTGACGACTTATACAGGCTCAGAGGATCTGACAGCGGCATACGGCGCCTGGAATAATCCTCTAATAGATCCCAAGCCTACTACAGGAAACCAGACAGCTAACACAGGGAATTTCAACCTTCCTGCCGGGCAATCAAAAGATCTCCTAAATGTCTCGAATGCTACAGGTTCAGTCAGGTCGGTAAAGCTCACACTCCCGCAATTTGTGACTACCCAAACCCAAAGCGGTCAGACCGTTACCGATGGTGGCCGTGCTTTTACCGGCAGTTCGACGTTCCGGGCTGCTATACAGGCTTCAAACTCGGGTGTCGTTTTGACACGCAGGCTTGATTACGGGATTGCCGATCAAATGGCGGATGTGTACGTCGACGGTGTGCTGGCTGGACGCTGGTCAACGCCAGGTACTGATCTGAGCACTAATTGGCGGGATAGCGACTTTACGGTTCCGGCGAATCTGACCCAGGGAAAGACACAAATTGCCGTTAAGGTACAATTTGTTAGCGCCCAGATTGACTGGAATGAATTCTACTATTGGGTGAAAACAAAGCAACCAAATGGCAATCTGGTCCAGACAGATACCTTAGACATTGGCAATACCACGTCCGAGTCAGCACATAACTATACAATTGTGACGCAGACTTGGACAGGGACCAGAACTTTTACCTATCCGGCGCCGTTTACCCTGGATACGGCGACACTTGATATCTTGAAGAACGCGCGCGTACGGGCATATTGGGACGGCGAAACTACACCGAGTGTCGACGTGCCGCTCGGCTTTTTCTTCGGCATCGGATCAAGCGGAGAAGGAAAGATGAAAGGCCTTCTGGTCGGAGTTGATCCAACGACGCATACGTACTACAACTATTTCCCGATGCCGTATGGGACATCAGCCCGGGTTGCTTTAGTCAACACCTCAGGACAAACCATAACCAATGCAACTGGTATAACCCAATACAATCCCACTGCATATAACAACTTAAACACCGATTCGGGCTACTTCGTCGCGCAATATAGCCGCGAAGCACCGACGACAACGGGCAGGGATTTTGTCTGGGGCAATTTCCCTTCGGGGACAGGCCATGTCGTCGGCAGTTTCCTTACGATCAGCAATACGACTGTCGATGGGGTTCTGGAAGGTGACGAACGGATTTTCATCAATTCATCATCCTTTAATCCACAAATCCATGGAACCGGAACTGAAGATGTCTTTAATGGCGGATTTTATTTCAGCAAAGGCATTTTCAACTTACCTGTGCACGGCGCACCGCTGAGATATGTGAATGCCGGCAACAGACAAACTTCTATGTATCGCCTTGAGCTTTCAGATGCGATGCCTTTTGAAAAAAGTCTGCTTTTCAAAATTGAGCATGGTCCATCGGACGACCTCAATGCGACATATGAAGGGGCCGTCTTTGCTTATGTTGCGAAGAATAGAGAATCACTTGTGCAAACCGATTCGCTTCAAATTCGCAATGCCGCCAGTGAAGCGGCGCATAACTACAGTATTACGTCACAAAACTGGACCGGTAGTTTCACGAATGATTACTTCGGGAGGGATGTCGCCGCTGTCTTTAATGGACTGGGAAGGGCGCATAAAGGAACCAGCCAGTTTACGATGAGCATTAATCCGGGCAACCAGGGCGTCAGACTGTCGCGCATAATGGATCACGGCGTTGCCAACCAGAAGGCAAGGGTATATGTGAACAATATCCAGGTGGGTACGTGGTACACCGGCGGAGTGAATCTTTTCCATAAAGCCCGCTATGATTCGTTTGAAATACCCGCAAGCTTTACATCCGGTAAAAGCTCCATCACCATTAAGATTGAGTTTGTTTCAAGTGGGAACGACTGGAACGAATTTGTTTACGACGCGTATTCGCACCTAAATCTAAGCCCGGGTCCGTAGCTTATTCTCTTCCCTGTCATGCTTTCCAAGAAGTGAAGCGTGAAACAAGATATCTTTTACGAAATCGCCGTCGCCTCGATGGAATACTGTCAGCGGGCGGGCCCCTCGCTCACCCACGTTGCTACCGTCGCCCACATGCTCTGCCAACGAATACTAAAGATCTTGCCTGATCGGAGAGCGCGCGATCCGGAGTCACAGCATGCGGTGTTGCAAACTCAGTTGGCGGTCGTGATCTAGTGTGGCGCGCCTGAAATAAGCGTTGTTAATTTCTATACTGTTCGTATGCTGTGTCCGGTGGCTAAG
>Ga0075423_10003444_pt1 | contig 14548 bp, 15 predicted proteins | sample SoiMethybrSBSTD2_FD_80114 | JGI IMG/M metagenome (GOLD analysis project Ga0075423, IMG submission 80114) | Bulk soil microbial communities from a Populus tree surrounding site in Tennessee, USA - Soil MetaG P. TD hybrid SBSTD2 | ecosystem: Environmental > Terrestrial > Soil > Tree plantation...
ACGACGCCGCCCTTGATCTTCTTGACAAGGGTGCCGCGCACAGGCTCGTCGTTCTCGTAAGCGACGCGGATGCGCTCCCATACGCGCATGAAGTCGGCTTTCTTCTTTGATAGAACGACCGATCCTTCCTGGTCCTCGAGGTGCTCGAGGAGAACTTCGACTTCGTCGCCCGCTTTGAGATCGGGGAGATCCTTGAACTCCTCGAGCGGGATCGTCCCTTCGGACTTAAAGCCGATGTCGAGGACGACCATGTTGTCACGGATATCGAGCACACGGGATTTGACGATCTCGCCCTCTTCGATCGAGGCCATCGTCCCGTTGTACATCTCCATCATGCTTTCGAGCTCGTCCTGGGAGTAATCCTCCTCGTCGTAGAGCTCGGGTCTTAGGTTGGCAAGCGGCCGCAGCTGCGCTTTCTGCAAATCACGCTTCTCGCGCGCAGTCAGGGTCGTGCCGGTTTGAGTTGTGGTTTTGTCGGACGAGTCTATCATGTTGCTGGTTAAAGGGTTGATTACGTTCGAATCAAGCCTTTAAATGTAGACACGTCCTGCAGCGTGGTCAACTAAATCACACGCTTGCAGCTACTTAAGTCCTTTGGCCAAGAGTAGGATCAGCTCTTCATCGCTGAGACCCGCCAGTGCACCAACCGGAAGGTCCATCGCGACCTGATTGCCATCGTCACAATGGAACGCGACAGTGATAGACGCCGGCTTCACCCGGCGATCGGGTATCCCCACGGGCGGAAGTGTCTCGAAAGCACTCCATTCGAGTCCGGCGCGATCGGTGAAACGACGCATCGATTGACGACCTCCCACTCCCCAATTCGGGAGCGGATTTCAGGGGGGTTAACTCCCATCCCTTTCTGATAGAGTCACAATCCGTTCCACTTGCTCCGGCTGAGTTAGGCTCGTCGTATCGATGACAACGGCGTCTGGGGCCGGGACGGTCTGGCGGGCGTCCCGTGCATCCCGCTCGTTGATGCGGACGGTTTCGTCAACGATCATCTGCTCCGAGGTCGGCGTCCCGCGCTGGCGCAGCCGACGCGCCGCTCGCTCTCTCGAGTCCGCCGTGAGGAAGATCTTGAGGTCCGCGTCCGGAAAAACCACCGTCCCCATGTCTCGGCCATCTACGACTACGTTCTTCTCGGCGGCGGCCGCGCGAACAGTAGCGTTCACCCATTCTCTGACTCGCTGCATCTGGGCCACGCGAGAAACGTGGCGAGTGACCTCAGCGCCTCGAATCTCATCCTCGATACTGTGGCCATCGAGCGCGGGATAAAAAGAGGTGCGCGCCGCGCGCAACTCCACCGCTCGCGCAGCTTTTAATACATCGTCTTCGCTCCAGCTTGTCGCATCCTGCTCTCTGCGCAACACTGCCGCTGTTGCTGCCCGATACAACGAGCCGGAATCGATGTGGAGATAGCCGAGCTTTTCCGCAACCATCTGGGCAGTGGAGGACTTTCCCGACGCTGCCGGCCCGTCGATAGCGATCACCGACGTTCGTCGGGTCACGCGCTCACCATCCGCAGATCTTCCCAGAACCGTGGGTACGACACTGCTACGCAGCCCGGATTCGTGACCGTGATTTGATTTCCGGTTGCGGCTGATAACACACCAAACGCCATCGCAATCCGGTGATCTGACCTCGGGTCGATACTGCCCGCGAGCGGACGACGCCCCGCGTGTACGCGAAGTCCATCCGGGAGCTCGTCTACCTCAGCACCGACCGCCCGAAGATTGTGTACGACCGTCGCGATGCGATCGCTCTCCTTAACCCGGAGCTCCTCGGCGCCATTGATTTCCAGATCGACACCGGCGCCGGCAGCGACGCACGCAAGCAATGGCAGCTCGTCGATGATCGAGCCAATGTCCGCGCCGCCGACAACTGCGCCTCTCAACTCGCTCGGCCTGATTCTCAGCGAAGCGACAGTTTCTCCGCCGCGTTCGGTTTTCTCGACTACATCGATCCGTGCACCCATTCGCTGCATGACGTCGAGGAAACCGGTGCGGGTAGGATTGAGGCAGACGTGAGTCAACACGAGCTCGCCTGCGGTGGCCAACGCGGCCAGCGCGACGAAGAATGCCGCCGAAGACGGATCGGCAGGTACATCGATCTCGAGAGGTGCGAGTCGAGTCGTCGGCCTTAAACAAACCTGATTGCCATCGTTCTCGATGTCGACGCCGGCCGACCGAAGCATTCGCTCGGTATGATCGCGCGATGGACTGCGCTCGGTTACACGGACCTCGACGCCGGCGACCAAACCAGCCAGCAGAATTGCGCTCTTGACCTGCGCGCTTGATGCCTTGGTATCCCAGTCGATGCTGCGCAGGTCTGTCCCGTGAATTGTCATCGGCAGACCGTCGCCGTGCGCGAAATCGAACCGCGCTCCCATGTAGCCAAGCGGCTCCGCAACTCGCTTCATCGGTCGTCGGCTGAGGCTTTCGTCCCCGATGAACTGCGCCGCGATGGGATGCGCGGCGACAACACCGGCCATCAATCGCGTGGTGGTTCCACTGTTGCCGCACTGAAGCCCGCCGCGCGGTTGTCGTAAAGCGCGGATGCCACTGCCTTTGACGGTAAAAGACCGCGAGAGAGGTGGTACGGAAGCGCCGAGCGCGCGAAGGACGCCGGCGGTCGACTCGACATCCTCCGATTTGAGAATCCCACGAATCGCCGACTCACCATCCGCCAGACAGGCGAGAATCAGGGCTCGGTGCGAGATCGATTTATCGCCGGGCACGCGAACGGTGCCCCACACCTTCAGCGGAGCCAAGACTCGAGCGCCGTCGCCGCGTCGGTTTTCTCGTCGCGGTATTTGACGATCACCGGCGTCTGCAACGAGAGTCCCTCGCGTTGTCCCCACTCATCCTTGACCGCGCGGGCACCCGGTACGACGACCGCGTTTTCCGGGATGATGAGTGGAGTGTTTGCCTGCGCGCGGTGAATGGTCTGGCGCTCGAGATCGTACACTGGTGTGCCGCGGGTGATAACGACGCCGGCGCCGATCACCGCGCGCCGCCGTACAACGGTCCCTTCGTAGATCCCAGAGTTCCCGCCAATCACCACATCATCCTCGACGACCACTGGCGCCGCATTCACCGGTTCCAGTACTCCGCCCAATTGAGCAGCAGCGCTTAGGTGGACCCGTTCGCCAACCTGCGCGCACGAACCCACCAATGCGTGCGAGTCGATCATCGAGCCGCTGCCGACATAGGCCCCGACGTTGATGTACATCGGCGGCATGCAGACGACTCCTGAAGCGACATACGCTCCTCGCCGGATACTCGAACCGCCCGGCACAATCCGGATGCCATCCTCGCGAGAAAGTTTGCGCGGCGGATAGGTGTCCTTGTCGAAGAACGCGAGAACCACGTCATCGCGCGATCCGGCGAGTGACATGTCGACGATCGCGCCAACGCGGAAGCCGAGCAGAATCCCACGCTTTACCCACGGAACCGCGCGCCAGGCGCCAGTCGACTCATCCCGCTGCGCTGCACGTACATCACCCTTCTCGAGCGCATCCAGCAACAACACCACGGCGTCGCGTGCCTCGCGAGGCAGCGTTTGGTTGGACGGAGTCGCCGATAAAGCGTCGATCCGCTTCTCCAGGTCCGCCGCGCTGGCGGCCATCAATCGGCTAGCGCTCCTACCGAAACGAGCGCTGAACGCACGGTCGTCTCGAATTTGGAAGCAAGCGGGACCAGCGGCAGGCGTAGGACGTTGGACATTCGTCCCATCATTGCCAGCGCAGCTTTCACCGGAATTGGATTGGCCTCGACAAACGCTGCCGCCGTCCATTCGGCCAACTGATGATGCACCTCGCGCGCAGCAGCAAAATCACCAGCCGCGCAAAGCTCTGTTAGCTGCGCGACGAGCCGCGGCGCTGCGTTCGACGTTACCGAGACCACTCCGTCTCCGCCGTCGGCCATCACCTGCAGTGTCACTGGATCGTCGCCAGAGAGAACGGAGAACGTCGCCGGTCGATGTCGAATGATTTCGCTGATCTGCGCCAGATTGCCCGACGCCTCCTTCACCGCCACAATGTTCTCGTGCTCCGCGAGCTCCAACGTCGTAGCTGCCTCGATGTTGCTTGCGGTGCGTCCGGGGACGTTGTAAACGACGATAGGAGTGTCGACCGAGTCGGCGATGGCGCGGAAGTGCGCCACGATGCCCCGCTGCGGCGGCTTGTTGTACATCGGCGAAGCATGAAGCAAGTGCGTTGCTCCAGCCGCCTGCATCTCGCGGGATAATGCTATTGCCTTCCGCGTGTCGTTCGACGCGGCGCCAGCGACTACCGGTACTCGACCCGCAGTCTGCTCGACGGTTATCTCGACGACGCGCCGATGTTCCGCAATCGTCATCGTCGCCGCCTCGCCGGTCGATCCGCAGGGCACCACAAAGTGAACGCCGCTGGCGATCTGCCATTCGACGAAGGAACGCAACGACCGCTCGTCCACCTCGCCGGTCTCTGTAAATGGTGTGACCAGCGCCGTTCCGCAGCCGGCGAGTCGTTGCAGCGTCATTTGTTAAATGTATGCGGCCCGCGCCGCCGGGGCAGCGTTACGAGTGCTGCTTTACGAACACGACGTTGGGGGCCCCGATTCCTTTGAGGAATAGCGTGCCGGTCCAGCCCACCTCTCCAATCAGGGAGTCGCCCTGCACCTTCAGCTTGTGCATGTCTTTCTCGGGACCCGAATGCTCGTGAACCACACGCAACAGAACCTGATCTCCATTGAGCGCATATGCACCGGTCGTCGTCTCCGTCGCATCACGATTGCCATCGATCGTTTTATCGAGTGTCATCGTAAAATGCCGATCGGGGCTCAGATCGAGGCGAACGGAGAATTCCCACGGTTTGCGAAACACCGAGCCCTTCCCCGCATAGACGTAGGTGCCGGGCATCGTCGCAGGAATAGGGTCAGAGTCGCCCGGGCCCTTGCATCCGGCTAGCGCGGTCATTCCGATCAGAACGAAAACGGCTGAACGTCTCATGGTTTTCAATACGGGCTTCAGTGCCGCCGGTTTCACTTCTGCCCCGCCAGCTGCAGCACGTCTCTCATCGTGAACACTCCCCGCTTTCCCACTAGCCAATCTGCCGCGCGCAGCGCACCCTCGGCGAACACACGCCGATCTCGTGCTTCATGAACGATCGACAACTGCTCGAAGGCTCCATCGAACACGAGCTCGTGAGTCCCGGGCACCGAACCGGTGCGGATGCTGGTCGTGGGAATGGGTCGATCCAAAGCGTCGCTCGCGGCTTTTGCAATCGCGATCGCAGTTCCGGACGGCGCGTCCTTCTTACGAGTGTGATGAGTTTCAATGATGTGAGCGTCAAACTCCTCGAGACTGCTCATCAGCGATGCCGCGTAGCGCGCGACCTCGATCATCACGTTCACGCCCAGTGAAAAATTCGGCGACCATAGTAATCCAGTACTCGCCTCGGTCGCGACGCGCGTCACCTCGGGCAGCGAGTCGTACCAGCCTGTCGTTCCTACGACAACCGGCACCGACGCGCGCAGGCAGGCAAGGACATTCGCCACTGCAGCGGACGGCTGTGTGAATTCGACCGCCACGTCCGGATCACCGAGCGATTGGCGGCTGACGCCGACGCCCTCGGCGCTCTCGCGTTCGCCAAGCATCGCGCTCACCTGCCAACCCTTGTCGAGTGCAAGCTGACGGATCGCCTGGCCCATCTTGCCGTCACCGATGATGGCAACCTTACGCGTCATTTATGGTCACCAAAGAACGCGTTGTGGAGGCGCTCCATCGCCGGATTCAGCTGATCACCATCAACGATGATGGTGAGATTGATGCCCGTCGCGCTGAGCGACATCATGTGAACCACGATTCCATCGAGCGCACCAATCGCGCGACCCATTGCGGCGCTGTCTTCGCTGATCGCCGCACCTACAACGGCGACGATAGCGCGGTCACGTTCGACGGCTACGTCACCGAGCGTCGCCAGGTCGACAACGAGAGAATCGAGATTCGACGGGTCATCAACCGTCACCGAAACTGAGACTTCGGATGTGGCCACGACATCGACGGAGACTCCGTTCCGCTCGAAGATCTCGAATACTTTGCGCAGGAAGCCTTTAGCGAACAGCATCTTCGCCGCGCCGACTTTGACGAGCGTGATGCCGCCTTTACCCGCAATCGCACTCACTGCGCGACGCGGTGCGTCGAAGGTGATGCGCGTTCCGGTGCCGCGAGGATTACGCGAGTTGTAGATGAAAACGGGAATGCCGAGGCGCACCGCCGGCGCAATGGTGTTCGGGTGCAGGACTTTCGCACCGAAAGACGCCAGCTCGGACGCTTCGTCAAACCGAATCTGATCGATCAGCTTTGACCCTTTCACAACGCGCGGGTCGGCAGTCAGCATCCCATCGACATCCGTCCAGATCTCGATGGCGTCAGCATGGAGCGCCGCGCCGAGAAGCGACGCAGTGTAATCGGACCCCCCGCGACCGAGTGTAGTAGTAACACCCTGAGCGGTGCGGCCGATGAAGCCACCCATCACCGGAACCCTTCCCGTTTGAATCAGCGGCAACACCAGCTCACGGGAAGCTTCGGCAATTGCGTCGGTCTGCGGCTCGGCGCCCATGAAATTATCGTCAGTGATGAAAACATCGCGCGCGTCGATGTGCTCCGCCGGAATTCCTTTGAGCTTGAAGAAAGATGCGACGAGATGCGAGGAGAGCTGCTCTCCAAACGCTGCGATCGCGTCAAAGCTGCGCGGGGTGGCGTGGCCGAGCACTGACAACGCTTCGGCGAGGCTCGCCAGCTCGTCGAACGTCGCGCTCATCTCTTCCGCGACTTCCGCTGCTTCCGCCGAGGTTCCGAGCAGCTTCTCACACTGCTGGAAGTGCCGGTCGCGCAGGGTCTCAACTCCGCGCAATGCCCCAATAAGATGGCCTTTCGCGGACTGTTCACCAATCGCCAGCAGCGAGTTCGTCGCGCCGCCCAGGGCAGACACCACGACTGCCGGCTGGCGGTCGAGACGACCTTTGACGATCGCAGCAGTGCGCTCGATCGCCTCGGCGTCGCCCACCGACGTACCGCCAAATTTGACGACGATCACACCGAGTCGAAGGCGCCGTTGGTGGCAAGCAGCTCGGCGTTCAGAACCGAGCCGCCCGCCGCGCCACGCACGGTGTTATGACCGAGCGCGATCATTCGCAAATCGAGGATCGCATCGCGACGCACCCGGCCGACCGTGACGGTCATTCCGCCACCGGCGTTGACATCGCGCTTCGGCTGCGGCCGGTCGACTGCGTCCGTAACCACGAGAGGATTCGTCGGCCGCGTCGGCAAGCCTTTGGTTGAATCCAGGCCTTGCCAGGAGCGCATCGTCTCGATGGCCTGTTCCGGCGTTGGCTTATCCTCGAACCCGATGGTCATGCAGATCGTGTGGCCGTGCTCGACCGCCACGCGATTCGTATGCGCGCTGATTTTGAAATTCGCGCTGCTTACTTCTCCGTCTGCGTAAGTGCCGAGCAGCTTGAGCATCTCGCGCTCGAGTTTCGGTTCTTCGTCCGCGATATACGGAATTACGTTGCCGAGGATGTCCAGCGAAGGCACCCCGGGATAGCCCGCGCCTGACACCGCCTGCATCGTAGAGAGAAAGAGCTGTCGAATCCCGAATCTCTGATGGAGCGGCGCGAGGGCTACGGCAGCGACGGTCGCGGAGCAGTTCGCGTTGGTGACGATCGCTCCATCCCAGCCCCGGCGCTGACGCTGGCATTCTATCAACCCGAGGTGATCGCCATTCACCTCCGGAATGACGAGGGGTACGTCCGGTTCCATCCGGTAGTTCTTGGCGTTGCTTAGCACGAACTTGCCGGCTTTGGCGAACGCCATCTCGACTTCCCCCGCTGCCACCGCATCGAGCGCCGAAAAAACGATCGGCGCGCTCACGACTCCGGGATCACACGCGATGACCCGACGATTCTGAACTGCCGCTGGCGGCATTGGTCCCTCGAGCCAACGAGTCGCTTCCGCATATTTTTTCCCGGCGGAACGCTCAGACGCGGCAAGTTCGGCGATCTCGAACCACGGATGCTCGGCCAACATGCGCACGAACATCTGGCCGACCGCACCGGTCGCGCCAAGTACCGCCACTGGCCATTTGCTTTTGCGTTTGCCGGGAATCGGCGCGGAAGACGTAGTCATCGGGCGAGTAGGGTGCGGGCAAGTTTTTCGTAAGCGTCGACGCTGCTTCGCAGCTCGTCGACGTCAATGTATTCGTCAGGTGTGTGAGCAACGTGAATCGAGCCAGGCCCGAACAGGAGCGGCTGGCCCCAGTTGGAAAGAAGTGGAATGTCAGACGTGTAAGCGACCGGCACCGCATCGAAACCCGGCACAGTCGCAAATCGCTGCGCGGGTATTTGCGAGCCGAACTCGACGTCGGCGCGGCCCCTTGCCCAGTCGAGAACCATGGTCTTGATCGGCTCGACGTCGCTCACGAGTCGAAACATGATCTCCGCCTCGGCGTGTGCGGGAATCACGTTCGCCTCGGTGCCGCCACGAATTGTCCCGATGTTCAGGGTGGTCTGCCCGAGCAGCGGATCCGATGGGAGTGGCAACTTGCGCAACGTTGGCAGGAGCTCGAGCATCGGCTCGATCGCTGACTGACCGAGCTGAGGATATGCGGAGTGCGCCTCGCGGCCGCGCGTGCGGATGGTGGCGCGAAGAGATCCCTTGGCACCGCTGGCGAGCTTGCTCTCCGTTGGCTCGCCGTTGATCAGGTAACGACTACGGGCGCGCAACGTGTTGGCTGCCCGTGCGCCATCGGAGCCCTTCTCTTCTCCGACCACAAATAGCAGCTCGACTCTTTTTTCATCGCTGCTAACCAATCGATCCGCTGCGATAAGCATCGCTGCTGCGATTCCCTTGGCGTCGGATGCGCCGCGCCCGAGGAGTCGCTTGCCCTCGAGGCGCGGCGGCACGAACGGCGGCACAGTGTCGAGATGGGTCGAGAAGGTGACACCGTTGGCGCTTCCCGATCGTGACGCCCAGACGTTGGCGCGCCCGCGCGTAACCTCTTGCAGCGTCACGTTCCACCCACGCGCGACCAGCCAGCGCGACACATAATCGACCACCGCCGTCTCATTGCCGGTGGTTGATTGGATCGCGACTAGCTCCGCGGCCAGCGATACGACGTCGTTCATATCGGGAAGATAGCGTTGACCAGGAGCGCGCGGCGGAATATGCGGTGTTGCTTGGGGTGCGAGCGGATCAACGCCCCGATGTGAAGTTCTCCCTTAAACCATGCTAGGCGTTTGCGTCGATGCGAGATTCGACTCTCACGCCCGCAGTGCCATCGACTGCGTGAACGTGTTCCACGAACATCTGCTGCACCAGCCGATTCGCTTCTTTCACGTACGCGTCGTGGTGACGTTCACCAATCTCGCCGATCTCCTGCAGCGTGCGATTGCCCAGGACTTTCCCCGCTTCGCGGAACGTTTTGAACGCGTCTTCTGACTGGCGAGCCATCACGATGTCGCCGATCAAGCGAGTATAGTCATCGGCAACCGCCGCGTCGGCCAGATCCTTAACCACGCCGATTGCCGAGCTCACGATCCTCCCGCCGATGCTCTGTCCATCGCCTAGCTGCGATTGATACTCCTCGAGCATTCGCTGGTGGAGGCGCATGTGCGGAATGTGACGCGAGCACAAATCCCGGAACCGTGAATCGTCCGCCTGACTCTCATGGTCCTCGAGCGATTTCAGAAACGTCCCATGTTGCAGCAGGACGTTCCGCACCTGCGCCCTCAGGAATTCGCCGCCCTGTTCCATATCCACTCCGTGTTCAGTTCTTCGCTCGTTCGTTGATCAAGGATGTCTGGCTTGCGCCGGACTCGCCTGAAATCCCGAGTGAATCGGCGCCGGATCGATTCGGATCGGCGGATCACCCATGAATTTTTGCGATGGCTCGACCGGATTGCTACACGCCGCCGCCGCTCCAACCACCAATATCAACTGCAACACCCATCTCATTTTGCCTCCGATATCCCAGCCCCACAGCTGTGGTGAGAGAGCGAAACTTGTGCCCCAAACAACTTGCGTTTGGGGTATCCAAAGTCTATCTTTACTGACCCCGAATATGTGCCGAAGGATCGGCACGTAAGTAGCGGCACGAGAGGAGCTTACATTGCCACCAGTAAGGAGGAACCTCAACGGTAGGCGGAAGGAAAAAACGCAGGGACCACGGAAGGTGAAAGTGCGGCAGATGGACCCCGTACAATTGTGCGGTAAAGGGACTTCAGTCACCCACCTCTTTCGAGTCGAGGAGACGCTCGAAAAAACCCGAATTCATCACCTCGTTTTTTTCGACCGGCACGGCTGGTATTGCGAGCACGGCACCCAGTGCAGTGCGGTGAAGGACGTGCAAAAGTTCACGAGAAACGGAAAACATGGCGACTAACAACGGATGGATGAGAGCATGATCGCAAGACAGGATACTTACACGGAAAAGAATGACGTTTGGGCTAAACTCTCCGCCCCGGTTCCAACTGGTGCTATCTCCTGGAGACAGGATGGAAAAGTGACAGCTCGCGATGGAAAATATTTCGCGCGGTTCGTCGCTTATATCGAAGCAAATACGGTAAGAGAGCGGCTCGATGGCGCAGTGCCCGGCGAATGGGATCTGACCCTCGAGTTGCTGCCACCAATTCCCGCCGAGGATGGCGACGGTTCACAGTGTTCCTTCAAGGCGCGCTTGCAGATCCTCGGGGTGATTCGCGAGGACGTCGGGACTGGACGCGACTACAAGCAGGCGTCGACGGACGCATTCAAACGGGCGGCGGTTCGATTTGGAGTCGGCAACGAGCTGTATGCGTACGAGCAGAACTGGGTGGAGATGGACGGCGACGGCAGGTACGCCAAGCCGGTTGAAGATCCGCAGGCAGCTTACGACCGGCGCTATGCGAAAACCCCGGCCACCCGCGGTGTCGATGCGAACCCAAACGGGTCTTCAGCAACGCCTGCATCGATACTGACAGATATGGAGATCGTCAGTTGCCCGAAGTGCGGGGGACGCATGTGGGATAACCGACTCACCAAACGCAATCCGCGCGCACCGGACTACAAGTGCCAAAACCGGTCGTGTGACGGCGTGATCTGGCCACCAAAGGCGGTGGCCGGCGCGACCGACGTGAAGGAGCAGCGACAACCCGCGACGGACTCAGTTCTGGTCGGCGGCGAGGAAGAGCTCCCGTTTTAAAAGGTGCGCTCAAAAGAAAAAAGGGCGAGCTCTCGGGCTCGCCCTTTTTTTTCCCGCCGCTGGATGGCGTCAGCGCTCGACCGTCCCCTCGGTGGTATCCAGACCCGCCTTCGCGGCGTGATTGAGGTGCCATGACGGTCTCGCCGCAAAGGACGCTGGTGCCACACGGGCGTACGCCGAGAGGAACTGCATTGCGGCGTCGATGTGCGGATGGGGAACTGGTGGCAGCGTCTTGCCATCCTCCAGCGGGGTGAATGGAACTATCACTGTCACGGGTTCCGGCATGTCGTGGACTTCTTTCGCGATGTCCAGTGCCTTGGCGGCATCGCCCTTCGCCAGCGGTCGCATTGTAAATGGAATCGCGTATTCCTTGAACAGCGTTTCCATCTCGGTATTCCACGCTGCCTGTTGGGGATCGACCGGGTCGAGCAGCGATACAACGCTGCCGGCCTGTCCTCCGAGCACGAACCCGAACATCTCGTGCTTGTTGGGATACGGAATCAACCACTTGCCGTGGTCGATGTGCGCCAGCGATCCGCGCTCAAATGGCACCGGACGATCGGCGAACCCCGTCGCTGTCTTGATGTCGCTGCCAAGCGCGATCTTCTTGCCTTCGGCTTCGATTACGCGCTTCGCCACGTTGACGCGATCGCGCCCAAGGCCACAGTGCACGTAGAACACGCCCTTCCCTGTGCGAGCGATCAGTCGGAGTTTCTCCAGTGACGCTTCATTGTCGCTCACCCAGGGCAGCATCGGCGCCTGAATGAATTCGAGGTGAAGCTGCTTGGTCGCGTCTCGCTCGGCGCTGATGCCCTCACGCTCGATGACCACGCCGGGATGCTGCAAGGAGATGACTGCTGTCACTCCCTGTTTCTTCAGCTGCTCGAGGCGCGGTTCGTCCGGGTATGCGCCGAAAATGAATTGGGCGCCTCCGGCGACGTTGAAGGTGCCGCCGTTGCCGCCACCGGCGATTCCGGCGAGCAGTTTGGCGGGATTGGACCACTCCCAGGCAGTGCCCGCGGCCAACAGCGTACAGACCGCGGCAATTCCCCACCGCGTGTTCCGGTTCCGCGCCCTGAACATGATGCCGACGATCCAGCGTGTCAGCAGCAGCGACAAGACCAGGTAGAGCAGAATCACAACGATCAGCACGTGGTCCTGCGAGCTCTGCTCCCAACCCGCGCGACCCATTCCTTCCGTGATCAGGCGCACCGGTCCGATGAGAACCGCGGTTCCCAGGACGAGTCCAACCAGCAGCCACATGTAAAAGAAGGTCCCGAGGACTGCCCCTGCCCCCGGCCGCGTTCTGGCGGTCGTGCCCACGTATGCTCCTGTCACTTTTGCATCCCGCCGCGCCCTGCGCGTGGCGTCCGATTGCAGCTTCCTATTTGCGTTTAGGAATAAGCAAGGTGCCGGCCAGAGGATCGACTGAAACGGCAAGAGGAGTATCGTGGAGCAGCTCCCCGTCTGCCTGGGAGGGCATACTAGGGGAAGTCTCTATGTTGAATTCGCGCCCCGACTTGTAAAAGAGGCAGGGATCGTCGCGGAAATCCTTACGAATCATCCTCCAGAGGATCCGCAGCGCGTCCCAAAGATTGGCTGGCGAGAACACGCAGGCCGTCAGCAGCCCGTCATCATGTAGGATCCCGTCCCCAAAGGCGATCAGGTTGTTGAGCACGGCACCGAAGTTGGCGATCAGGACCGCGGAAGCGGGACGCTCGTAGACCTGACCGTCGACGGTCAACCGGAGCGTGAATTTCTGATTGCGGAGTACGGCCTTGTAGCCGCCGATCACATAAGCCATGAAACCAAAGCGCTTTTTTAGCCTCGCCGGCGCCTCGGCGATCATGGTCGCATCGAGCCCGACGCCAACGCCGATGGCGAAGCGGCGTCCATCGCCAAGTCTGCCGAGGTCGAGTCTCGCCTCGTCTCCCGAAAGCAATCGTGGAACTGCGCGCAGCGGGTTAAGCGGAATCCCCAATGTGCGTGCGACAACGTTAGCGGTGCCGCCGGCGAGCACGCCGATCGGGATTCCCTGGTGCGCGAGCGCGCTCAGAACCTCCATGACCGTTCCGTCACCGCCAAGCGTGAAGACCGCGCTGTACTTGTGGGCGTGAGTTCTTGCCAGCGTGGTTGCGTGGCCTGGCGACTCAGTCGACATGACGTCGCATTCGACCCGCGCCTGCTCGAAGGCCTTGACCGCCTTGCGCTGAATCCGGGCTGCGCGGCGCGATGCCGGGTTCATTATCAGCAGGACCCGGTCGATCCGACGCGGCGAAAACTTCATCGCGGTAGCAGCGCTCAAAACCGAAAATCCTCGTTGGGTCGAAGGATCACCTTGGAAGGATCATGCTCGGGGCGGGGATCGAACCCGCATGGGAGTTTATCCCAAGGGATTTTAAGTCCCTCGCGTCTACCGGTTTCGCCACCCGAGCGGGGGCTGTCAGCGCGTCGCAGTCACAAATGATACCCGCTCTTTCGAAAAGCGAAGCGCGACCGCGGGAAGTCAAAGCTACCGGCGAAAAATCGCCTCAACAACCCTCTGTAAACATCGTTGACAAACCCTGAATCCCAATGATAACGTCTCCCCGCCGGCGGACGTCGCTCTCGCTCAGACGATCGCCTCTCTCGTGAGTTTTCACCCCTGTGGAGATCCTATGCGGCGTCTTTTTGTCTGCGTGTCCACCCTAGCACTGGTTTTTCTCGCCGTTAACCCGACGCCGACGAGCGCGCAGCGCGTGCTCGGAGTCGGTGATGATGCGCTGGTGCTGCCACGCGGAGTGTTTCGCTTCAGAACACTTGGTCAGTGGACCTGGTTCAACGAGCGTTACGGAAAGGATACGCCGGGTAGACCGGACGGCGCGCTCGAGCCACTCGGTGTGGATTTTACGCTCGATACGATCGGCGTCAAACAGTTTCCTAACCTCGCCGCGCTCCAAACAGGCATTCAAGGCTTAACCGGGAACCCGACCTGGTTCGCTTCGCTCGGCAACACCGTCGTGAATCTCCGCGATCACGTCGATGCATTCCCATTTGTCTTCGAGGCCGGCCTCACCAAACGCTTCTCTGTCGGCATCCAGATCCCGTACGTCAAAACACAGACGTCGGCGTTTTTCAACGTCAATACCTCGGGAACGAACGGCAATCTCGGTTTCAATCCAGACCTCGCTGTCGCGGCAGCGACCACCCAGAACACCACGCTCTACACGCAGTTCATTACTGCTTCAAACACGCTCGAAGGTTCATTGGCGGCCTGTCAGGCGAATCCCGCGGTTTCGCCTTCCTGCCCCACTTTGCTCGCGAATCGAGCAGCCGCTCAGTCGC
>Ga0075423_10003452_pt1 | contig 14539 bp, 14 predicted proteins | sample SoiMethybrSBSTD2_FD_80114 | JGI IMG/M metagenome (GOLD analysis project Ga0075423, IMG submission 80114) | Bulk soil microbial communities from a Populus tree surrounding site in Tennessee, USA - Soil MetaG P. TD hybrid SBSTD2 | ecosystem: Environmental > Terrestrial > Soil > Tree plantation...
CCGGTTGCTATTCGGTCGTAGGCATCCTTGCAGCGCTGGCGCAACGGGAGAAGACCGGCAAGGGCTGCTACGTCGACACCGCACTGGTGGACTCGACTGTCGGCGTGCTCGCCAACCAGGCGCTCAACTTTCTGGTCTCGGGCATTGTTCCCAAGCGCCAGGGCAATACGCACCCCAACATCGTACCGTATCAGGTGTTCCCGGTCGCCGACGGCCATATCATCATCGCGACCGGCAACGACAGCCAGTATCAGAAGCTGTGTGGCGTGCTGGGCGAGCCCGGGCTCGCGCAGAAGGCCGAGTACCTCAACAATACCGGCCGTCTGGCGCACCGTGACGAGCTGGTCGGCCAGCTCTCGACACTCACCAAGCGCATGAAGAGCGCCGAGCTCCTCAACAAGCTCGAAGCGGTCGGCGTTCCAGCCGGTCCGATCAACGACCTCGATCAGGTCTTTGCCGATCCGCAGGTGATCCATCGCGGCATGCGGCTCGAGCTCGCGAGCACCGCCGCCAAGGACGGCAAGATTCCCGGCGTGCGTACCCCGATCATGATCGGCGGCAAGCCGGTCGCATCGCCGCGCCCCTCCCCGCGGCTCGGCGAGCATACCGCCGAGATCCTGCGCGAGATCGGCGAGGCATAAGTCGCGACGGCGCGCCGATAACATTTGGTTTCGTTTTGCCAGAAAGCACCGCGTTGGGTCCGTTTTGCCAATAGTTGGGTCCGTTTTGCCAATAAGCGCGACGCATACTTCCGTTCGTTCCCGCGAAAGCGGGGACCCAGGAGTTACATGCAATGAGTTCTTACGTTTACATCCTGGCCAGCCGACGAAACGGCACCCTGTACACCGGTATGACTGACGACCTGGTGCGGCGGGTCTGGCAGCATCGAACCGGAGCTGTGCCCGGATTTACCAGCGATTATGGAGTCAAGATGCTGGTGTGGTACGAGCAGCATGAAACGCGCGAGTCTGCTTTGGCACGCGAACGACAGATCAAGAAATGGAATCGGGCGTGGAAACTGAAGCTCATCGAGGAGATGAATCCCGCGTGGCGTGATCTCTGGGACGATATATCGGCGTGATGAAACTCCGTTGGCGGGTGGACGAGGAAGCTCCCCGTTCGTCCCCGCGCAAGCGGGGACCCAGGGGCTAAGCACTCGAACATCTCCAAGTCTGGGTCCCCGCTTCCGCGGGGACGAACGGAGAATGGTGATCCGTCCGTGGTCAACCTATTCGGTTGTCAAAGAGCCGCCTTCTCGATCCGAGGATCGACATTAGGTGAATTTCACTCAAAAGTCAGTTCTATTAGAGAGCTCTCACCAACAAGTGATCTAAGCCCCGAGCCGATACCGATGTCGTGTTTCAGTCAGGACCGTTGTTCGACCTGAGCTGCCTCCCAACAGGGGAAGGCAGAGCTTCTTTCGTTGCACTGCAAAAAAAATCGCGGGCGGCAACTCAATCCGCAATACGTCAAAAGGTCTGATGGCCGTCTGTCGTCCGATCGGGTATAGGCTCCCTGGGGCGAGGTATAACCAACAACAAGCCCGCACATTGAACGTCAGGACCACAACCTTGATCGATCGCCCGAGGCAAGCCGGGCCAGAGATGCCTTTGCTTGACGTGCAGGACCTGCATGTGCAGTTCGACACGTCGCGCGGCGTCGTCCATGCCGTTGATGGTATCTCCTACTCGGTCCGCCGCGGCGAGGTGGTCGCGATCGTGGGCGAGTCCGGCTGCGGCAAGTCGGTGTCCTCACTCGCCATCATGGGGCTGTTGGCCAAGCCCGCCGGACGGGTTACGGCCGGACGCATCTTGTTCGAAGGCCGCGACCTCCTGACGCTCTCCGCCGAGGAGATGCGCGAGATCCGCGGCCGTGATATCTCGATGATCTTCCAGGAGCCGATGACCTCGCTCAATCCGGTCCTGTCGATCGGCGAGCAGATCATGGAGCCCCTGTTCGTCCACCTGAAGATGGACGAGGCGCAGGCACGCGCCCGCGCGCTCGAGCTCTTGCAGCTCGTCGGCATCACCGACGGCGAGCGCAGACTCGAGCAATTCCCGCATCAGCTCTCCGGCGGCATGCGCCAGCGTGTGATGATCGCAATCGGGCTTGCCTGCAATCCCAAGCTCATCATCGCGGACGAGCCGACCACCGCGCTCGACGTCACCATCCAGGCCCAGATCCTGGAGCTGATGAAGGACCTGTCGCGCCGGCTCAACATCGCGCTCATCGTCATCACCCACAATCTTGGCGTCGTGGCGCGCTATGCCGACCGCGTCAATGTAATGTACGCGGCTCACATCATCGAGCGGGGTACCGCCGACGACATCTTCCTGAGCCCGCGGCATCCGTACACGATCGGGCTGATGCGCTCGGTGCCGCGGCTTGATCTGCCGCGCGGCATGCGGCTTGAGACCATCGAGGGATTGCCGCCCGACCTGCGATCGCCGCCGACGGGCTGCCGGTTCGCGCCGCGCTGTCCCTATCGCATCGAGGCTTGCTCGAAGGACGACATCCCGCTGCACGAGATCGCACCCGGGCACGCCTCGGCCTGCATCCGCGCTGGGGAGATCGCCGCCGGCACGCTGGCCACGGAGGCGCCGCGTATCAAGGCCGCAGGCGCCGCCGCCAACGGGCATGACGGCAAGCCCCTACTCGTGGTCGAGCACCTGCACAAGCATTTCGCGGTGCCGGCACATGGTGCTGGCATCCTGTCGTCGCGCATGGTGACCGTGAGGGCGGTCGATGATGTGTCATTCTCGATCGCGCCGGGCGAGACACTCGGGCTCGTCGGCGAGTCAGGTTGCGGCAAGACCACGGTTGGCCGCACCGTTCTCAAGCTCGAGACGCCCACCGAGGGCACCATTGCGTTCGACAACATCGACATCACGCATCGCGAGGCGCGCGAGATGCGCGACATGCGCCGCGCCATCCAGGTGATCTTCCAAGACCCTTATTCGTCGCTCAATCCGCGCATGACCATCGGCCAGATCATCGGCGAGCCGCTGCGCGTCTACGGGATGGTCAAGAACCGCAAGCAGGAGCAGGATCGCGTCGCCGAACTTCTCAGCCAGGTTGGCCTCTTCCCCTACATGGCCGAGCGCTATCCGCACCAGCTCTCAGGCGGACAGCGCCAGCGCGTCGGGATTGCGCGCGCATTGGCGCTGGAGCCGCGATTCATCGTCTGCGACGAGCCGGTCTCCGCGCTCGATGTCTCGATCCAGGGGCAGATCATCAATCTGCTCGAGGACCTGCAGGAACGGCTCAAGCTCAGCTACCTGTTCATCGCGCATGATCTCGCGGTCGTGCGCCACATCTCCGATCGGGTCGCAGTGATGTATCTCGGCCGCATCGCCGAAGTCGCCGACCGTGACGAGCTCTACGCCCGGCCGCTCCATCCCTATACCCAAGCGCTCTTGGATGCAGCACCAATTCCGGACCCGCGTGTGGAGCGAGCGCGCGCACCGCGCGCCCTCAAGGGAGAAATTCCATCACCCTTGACCCCGCCCTCCGGCTGCGTGTTCCATACCCGTTGTCCACTCGCCGATGAGGAATGCCGCCGCGAGGTCCCCAAGGTGCGGCAGATTGGACCTCGACACACCGTCGCCTGTCATAAAGTATCGGCTACCAGCACAGGTTGAGGCCAAAACGCTCAGGGGTAAACGCCATGAAGACGACCATCCTCGGATTTCTCGGCGCATTCGCACTCACCATTGCCGGCGCAACGGCATCACAGGCACAACAGCCCAAGCGAGGCGGAACGCTCCAGTTCGCGATCAGTGCGGAAACACCGCACTACGACTGCCACGGCAGCGACACCTACGCGACGCTGCATTTCTCATCGCCGTTCTACAACACGCTTCTGCGTTTTAATCTGGCGAAGTTTCCCGAGATCGAAGGCGACCTCGCCGACTCCTGGACCGTCGCGCCCGACCTGATGACCTATAGTTTCAAGCTGCATCCGGGTGTGAAATTCCACGACGGCACGCCGCTTACCTCCGCTGACGTGAAGGCAACCTATGACCGGCTGCGCAATCCGCCAGCCGGCGTCGTGTCCACCCGTCAAGCGACCTTCGCGGACATCGGGACGATCGAAACGCCGGACGCCAACACGGTCACCTTCAAGATGAAGGCGGTCAACGCGTCGATGCTCGAGCATTTCGCCTCGCCCTGGAACTGCATCTATTCCGCCAAGGACCTCGCCGCCGACCCGAACGCGCCCAAGACCAAGGTCAACGGCACCGGGCCGTATGTCTTTGTGGAGCACGTCAAAGGCGGCCACGTCGCCGGCAAACGCAATGAGAGTTATTTCAAGCCCGGCCTGCCGTATCTCGACGGTTTCAGGGGCGTGTTCACGCTGCAGGCCGCCGCCATGCTCAACGCCATCCAGGGCGGTCAGCTGTTGGCCGAGTACCGCGGCATTTCGCCGGCCGAGCGCGACCGCTTGGTCTCGGCGATGGGCGACAAGATCCGGATCGAGGAATCGAGCTGGACGCTTAATCTCCTCGTCTCCTTTAATGTCGAGAAGAAGCCGTTCGATGATGTGCGGGTGCGCAAGGCGCTCTTGATGGCGATCGACCGCTGGGGCGGCAGCCAGGGCCTTTCGCGTATCTCGACCTTGCGTTCGGTCGGCGGTGTGCTACGGCCGGGCTCGCCGTTGGCGACGCCTGATGCCGAGCTTGAAAAGCTGCCGGGCTTCTCTCGCAATATGGCCGCCGCGCGCGCTGAGGCCAAGAAGCTCCTGGCCGAGGCCGGTGTGCCAAACCTCAAGTTTACGCTCTGGAATCGCAACCTCGCCATGCCCTACACGCCGGCGGGCATCTTCCTGGTCGACCAGTGGCGGCAGATCGGCGTGCAGGTCGAGCACAAGCAGTCAGACACCTCGCCCTACATCGCCGCCATGAGCAGCGGCAATTTCGATGTCGCCATCGACTTCTCCAATCTGTTCATGGATGACTCCACGCTCGCCCTGGCAAAGTTCCTGTCGGGGTCAGCACAGAACATGTCGAGATCCAAGGATCCCGAGCTCGACAAGCTCTATGAGCAGCACGTGCGCGAGCGCGATCCGGAGAAGCGCAAGGCGCTCATCCGCGCGTTCGAAAAACGCCTGTTCGAGCAGGGCTATCAGCAGCCGCTGTTGTGGTGGCATCGCATTGTTCCATCCCATAAGGTCGTGATGGGCTGGAAGATGTCGCCGAGCCACAATCTCGGCGCCCAGCTCGAGGACGTGTGGCTGAACCAATGAGCTGACCGATGCGGATTCTTGGACAGGGCTTGCTGACGCTGTTTTCGACCAAGCGCTCACAAGGCACGACCGAGCCGCAATTGCGGTCCGGTCCCTCGCTGCAGCCGAAGCCGGATGCTTCCAGCTTGAGCCACTCATTGGGCCACTCAAGAGGTGCCGACTTTGGACAGACCCGGGCTCGGATGGGATTTGGCGAGGGAATCCCGCCGAGCCGCGACCGCGACTAGGAGCATGATCCCGAAAAGTGGGAACCGGTTTTCGGAAAAGATCATGCTCTAACTAATAAAGATACTGCATAACGCCAACGCCCGACCGACATGCTCCGCTACACGATCAGCCGCACCCTGATGATGATCCCGACGCTGATCGGGGTGGCGGTGCTGGTGTTTTTCATGTTGCGGGTGGTGCCGGGCGACGTGGTCGAGGTGAAACTGCGCGGCGACGGTGGCGCTGTCACGCAGGAAACGATCGAGATGGAGCGTAAGCGGCTCGGCCTCGACAAGCCGCTCGCAAACCAGTTCGCCGACTGGATGGTCGGCTTGGCGACGCTCGACCTCGGCAAGTCGATGTGGACCGACCGGCCGGTGATCGAGGAGATCGGGACGCGGCTCGAGCTGTCGCTCGAGGTGGCCATCCTGGCGACCATCTTCGCAGTATTGCTCGCGATCCCGCTTGGCACCACCGCGGCCCTCATGCGCGGCACCTGGATCGACTATGTGGTGCGGGTCGCCACGATCGGCGGACTGTCGATCCCGTCGTTCTGGTTCGGCATGCTGATCTCGATGTTCCTGCTCGGCCTGTTCAACTGGCTGCCGCCAATCACCTTCACGCCGATCTACCTCGATCCGGTCGCCAATCTGACCCAGCTGATCTGGCCGGCGCTCGCGGTCGGCTACCGTTACTGCGCGGTCGTAGCGCGCATGATCCGCTCCTCGCTGCTCGAGGTGCTCAACGAGGACTATATCCGCACCGCCCGCGCCAAGGGCGTGTTCGAAAAGGTGGTGATATCGCGGCACGCGTTGCGCAATGCGCTATTGCCTGCGATCACCGTGATCGGCGTCGAGTTCGCCTTCCTGATCGGTGGGCTCGTGGTCACCGAGCAGGTGTTCAATCTCAACGGCATCGGCAAGCTGTTCGTGCAGAGCGTCTCGCGCAGCGACTTCACCATGATCCAGGGCATGGTGATGCTGCTCGCCGCGATCTACGTGGTGGTCAATCTGGTGGTCGACCTGCTCTATGCGGTGTTCGATCCGCGCATCCGGTACACGTAGATGGCCGCCCGATCGAACCGCGCCACGAACTCTGCTCATTCCCGCGTGTACGGGACAATGAGTTGCGAAGGTGCGCGCCTCACGGTTCCCTCCCCCCTTGTGGGGGAGGGACAGGGAGAGGGGTACAAAAGGCACAAAGCCTGTTTGCAAGCCGAGGGCTGGCAAGAGCAATCCTTGTCGCTCATGCGTGTTGAGCTTGCGCATCGGAATAACTTCGCTCGCTGTGCATTACTGCCACCCCTCTCCCTGTCCCTCCCCCACAAGGGGGGAGGGAACGATGTGGCACTGTTCCGGCTAACGCCACCGCTGCATTCGCGTGACGACATGCATGCGAGCGTCAGGAATAGACTATGACCACGCTCGCCCCATCCGCTCCCGCGACGGTGCTGATCCCACGCCCGCGCAGCGCCGTCATGGAGTTCTGCCGGCAGCAGCCGCTCGGAGCGGTGAGCTTCGTAATCATCGTGGCGATGATGTTCGGCGGCATCTTCTCCGATCTGGTGGCGCCCTATGATCCGCTCGACATTGATTTCGGCGCCATCCTGACCGCACCTTCCGCGGACCACTGGTTCGGCACCGACGCCTATGGCCGCGACATCCTCTCGCGCATCATCTTCGGGTCGCGCACCGCGCTCGTGATCGGCTTCACCTCCTCCTTCCTGGGGTCGGTGATCGGCGCCGTCCTGGGCATCGCGTCGGCCTATTTTGGCGGCAGGGTCGACGACTGGATCCAGCGCGTGATGGATATCCTGCTGGCCTTCCCGATCATCGTGCTGGCGCTGGTGGTGGTGGCATCGCTGCGGGCTGCGATCGTGTTTGGCATCGACATAAATTTGATTGTCGCGATCGCGATCCCGATCATCCCGCGCGTCTGCCGCGTGGTGCGCGCGGCCGCGCTCACGATCAGGGTCATGCCCTATATCGATGCCGCACGGGCAGCCGGCTATTCCGACCGCCGCATCATCTTCCGCCACATGGCGCCCAACGTGGTGGCGCCGTTCCTGATCATGTTCACCGCCTTCATTGCGCAGGCGATCCTGCTCGAGGCCTCGCTCTCCTTCCTCGGCCTCGGCGTCACCGAGCCGACGCCGGCCTGGGGCCTGATGCTCTCGGGCAACGCCGCCGACTTCTATCGCGAGGCGCCCTGGATGATCCTGTTTCCGGGCGCCGCCATCAGCCTCGCGGTGTTCGCCTTCAACCTGTTCGGAGATGCATTGCGCGACTATCTCGATCCGCGTTTCAAGACCTGACATGCTCACCAAGACGCAAAACGCCCGCACGGATCTCGAGCATGCGCCGCTGATCATTCGCCGTGTCGACGCGATCCCGGTCGCGCTGCCGCTCAAGGCGCCCATGACCATGTCGGGCGTCACGATCGCGACCGCGGAAAACGTGCTGGTCCGCATCGAGGCCAAAGGCGGCGCGTTCGGTTTCGGCGAAGCGGCCTCCGCGCCGACCATGACCGGTGACACGCTTGGAGGTCTCGTCGCGGCCGTGCGCGACCACCTGGCGCCACTCCTCGTCGGCCAGAATGCGCTCGCACGTGCAGACCTCATGCGCATCATGGCGCGCGCACTGGTTGGCAACACCGGCGCCCATTCCGCGGTCGAGATGGCGCTTCTTGATCTCGCAGGCCGCGTCCTCAACCGGCGCGTCATCGATCTCATCGGCTCCGAGCGGCGCAGCGCGGTGCGACCGATGTGGCTCCTCGGTAATGCGACGCCGGATCAGGACATCGAGGAAGCGCGCGCCCGACAGGCGGAAGGCTTCCACTTGTTCAAGCTCAAGATCGGCGTGAAACCGATCGAGAAGGAGATCACGGCCGCGCTCGCGATCCGGCAGGCGCTGGGCGCCAAGATGCCGCTCTGCGCCGACGCCAATGGCGGCCTCACGCTGGCGAACGCCAAGCGCTATGTGGAACGCACGCGCGAGGCCAAGCTCCTCTTTCTCGAGCAGCCGCTATCGCCGCACGATCTCGCCGGCCTGAAGGCGCTCGCGCGCAGCCGCCTGCCGATCGGGATCGACGAGGGCATCCACGCGCTGGCCGATATCAAGGCGCATGCGCTGGCGGGCGCGCGCGGCATTTCCCTCAAGCTGATCAAGCTCGGCGGACTGTCTACGGCGCTCGACGCCGCCAGGCTCTGCCAGCGGCTGCGCCTCAAGGTCAATGTCGCGGCCAAGATCGCGGAATCGAGCCTCGCCAGCGCGGCCGCCATTCATCTTGCCTGCGCGGTCCCCGCGATCGACTGGGGCGTGAGCCTGACGCACTTCTATCTTGCGCATGATCTGGTGCGGCGGCCGCTGGCGCTGCGCGATGGCCATGTCGCGCTGCCCGAAGCCCCCGGGCTTGGGGTCGAGATCGACGAGGCGGCGGTTGAAAGGTTTCGGGTGACCCATAGCCCGGATTGAGCCATAAGCGCGTTTACGCGCTTAAGGCCCAATGCGGGCTACGTTCTCTCCCTTCAGCAAAGGCAATTCAACCGCATGGCCCGCGTCTCCCTGATCGAACCGGAACAACACCCAGAGCTTGAGTCTATCATCGCCAAGATTCGCAGTGGGCGGCGTGGCACTGTGATCAACGTCTACAAGCTCCTGCTGCATACGCCGGCGATCGCCGAAGTCTGGCTCGATCTGATCAACGCGGTGCGCTGGAAGGTCGACCTCGACGGCAGGCTGCGTGAGATCGTGATCATCCGGGTCGGTTATCTCAATCGCTGCAGCTATGTGGTCAGGCAGCACGTGCCGCTCTTGGCGCTGCCCGAGGGGCTGACGCAAGCCGAGTGCGACGCGCTTGCCGACTGGCGCGCGAGCTCCTTTTTCGATGCACGCGAGCGCGCGGTGCTCGCTTTTGTCGATGCCTCGACCCGCGACGTGGACGTCCCGGATGACGTGTTCGAGGCGCTACGCAGCCACTTCAACGAGCGACAGATTGTCGAGTTGACCGTGCTCACCGGCACCTACAACATGCATACCCGCATGTGCCAGGCGCTCAAGATCGATCCGCAGACCTGAAGCGTTAACTGCTCCGATGAATGAGACAACGAAACAACGAAACAATGAAACAATGAGAGGCCAGACAATGACCCGGCTTATGCTCGCGCTCGCTGCCGTCACGGCGACCATCACCTCCGCGCAGGCGCAGGACGCCTGGCCGACGAAGCCGATCCGGCTGATCGCGCCGTTTCCGCCGGCAAGCACCGCCGACGTGATCGGACGCGTGCTCGGGCAGAAGATGCAGCAACGGCTCGGCCAACCGGTCGTGGTGGACAACCGCGTCGGCGCAAGCGGAAATATCGGCGCCGACGCGATCGCGAAAGCCGCACCCGACGGCTACACCATCGGCATTGTGACCTCGAGCACGCATGCGGTGGCCGTCAGTCTCTCGAGCAAGCTCCCGTACGATCCGCTGAAGGACTTCACGCCGATCAGCATGCTCGCCAATTCGCCCTATGTGCTGGTGCTCTATCCGGGCGTGCCCGCCAAGGACATCAAAGAGCTGGTCGCACTCGCCAAGTCCAAGCCCGGCACGCTCAACTATGGCTCCGCTGGTCCTGCGAGCCTCGCGCATCTCGCGGGCGCGCTGTTTGCAACGCTCTCTGACATTCAGCTTACCCACGTCCCTTACAAGAGCAGCGCTCAGTCGGCGGTGGATCTGATCTCGGGCCGGCTGGAGATGCAGTTCGCCACCATCGCGCCGACGCTGGCCAATATCCGCGCCAATCAGTTGCGCGCGCTCGCGGTCACCGGCCGCAAGCGCTCGGATGCGCTGCCCGACCTCCCCACGATGGATGAGGCAGGCGTCAAGGGTTACGAGGCGACACTGTGGTTCGCGCTGGTCGCGCCTGCGGGCCTGCCTCCGGCGATCGCAGCAAAGCTCAACCGGGAAACCCTCGACATCCTCAACTCGCCTGAGATGAAGGAAGCATTATCCCAGCAAGGTCTGGTTCCCGACGCCAGCCCACCCGATGCGCTCGCGACGCAAATTCGCGGCGACATCGTGAAATGGCGGGACGTCATCGCGAAGGCGGGTATCAAGCCGGAGTAGAACAATTCTTACCTGCGGCATCATGCCTGCTGGTGCGCAGAATTGCTTGGTGCATTCGTCTCAGCTACGATTGTTTGAGAACAATAAGAAGGCAGAGGGAAGCAACACCACGACCGGCAGGCGATCGGGCAGGATTGAGAGCCACCCGCGCCTAGAGATCGGTCACTCCGCCAGAGCCAGGTCGCCATGGCGGTGAAACAAGGGGGAGACGAATGGACCTCATTTCCGTCAACACATTCTGGACTATCTGGCTGCTCGTGCACTTGGTCCTATCGGTTGGACTGATCGGCGCCCTGACACACCAGGCAGTGGCCTGTGTCATGCCCGTGCGCCAATTGGCCGCCCCGCCCGGATTCGTGACACGCTTTCGGGCAGTGCCTGCAGCTGGCTATGCCACCGCAATCTGCATCCTCTGGGTGCTGACCTTCATCGCAGGCTCCTATATCTACACCAAGTACAGGATCTACATCCGCATCCCGATCGAGCAGGCCCAGTACTGGAAGACGCAGGGCTTCTTTGATTTCAAGGAGCACGTCGCGTCGATCGGTTTGGTTCTTCTTCCAGCCTACTGGTATTTCTGGAAGAACGCGCAAAACCCGGAATACGACACTCCGCGCAAAGTGGTGACCGTGTATCTCGCTGTCGCCTGCTGGTTCCTCTTCATCGTCGGACACGTTCTCAATAACGTTCGGGGCTTCGGGTCATGAGCACGCAGGCAACAGCTACCACCACTGCCAAGACATCGTCTCTGGCGACATCAGCAAAGTTCAGGACGTTCGCCATCACGTTTGCCATAGCTGGCACCGTGATCTACTTGCTCTGCCTGCAGTTCAACTGGCCGCTGTTCACCTATCACCCGGCTGTGAACCGCGTCGAGCTATGGTGGGGACCGAGCAGGAGCGGCGAAGGACCGGCCATGTACTGGTATGGCTGGACTGCAACAAGCCTCATTGCTGGCTTTGTGGTGAGCCTGCTTGCCACACTGCTTCCTGAAAGCACGGCCAAGAAAATCCCGCTCATTCTGGTGTGGCTGCTGCCGATCCTGGCGATCCCGTATCTAATTTGGGATCTCCGCCAATGGTGGTTCCATCCGTAGGACCGGGTACGCGCGGCCCGGACCTGGATCAGAACGTCGAGGATGGTTTTGAGACTCGATCTCGCAGTGTCCGTGGCCGTCATCGTAGGTTCGGTGCTCTGGATCGAGCACGGGCGCCGTTTCGATATCGAAGCACCGACAGACGCGATTAGCCTCGCGTCTGTCGCCGTATGTCCCGACCACGAGAACACACCCTACAACGCCGCCTGCATCACCTTCATGCAGGGTGATGTCGCGCCGGATGACCGCTGGCGGGTAAACGTGACAAAGGGCATCCCCGCCACGCAACGGTCTGGTCCGGCATGCCCTGCCAACAATGAAAATGTGCCCTACACTATGGACTGCATCCGGTTCTTGTCGGGCTATTTCTGGCAGCCGAATTGATCGCCAATCGCGAGCGAGCGGTATAAAGTCATTGGGAAGGGGTGCCGCCATTTTGCCGCGCGTCCGACGCCTGCCAACCCCCTTCTTGGGAGTAGAAGTCCCCGGCGCCGTTGCGGTAGAGTGTTCTGAGCCAGCGGATGCTGTAGCCGCCAGCCACGGGAGGAACCAACAATGAAAGTGCGAAATGGTCGCCGAAGTCGAATCGCGGCCATGGTTGCCGCCATGTGCGTCGTGTCCACAGCCCTGTGGGCCGGCGGCTCCGGCTTCGGCGACGACGATGACGCAGGCGAGGATGAAGGCCCATCGTATTTCGGCTTTGTGAAGGATGGCTCCGGCGCCACCGTTCCGGACGCGAAGGTGACCGTGGCTGTGAAAGACCGCGGCGGCGTGGTGACGCGCACCGATGCGCTCGGCGCCTACAAGGTCCCCGGCTTCGGCAAGGAAGTCAGCCCCAACGACGTCGAGATCTCCTGCGAGAAGCCGGGCTACAGGCAGAACCGCATCCTGCGGCGCAATCTGCCGCCGCCCGATTCCAAGATCCCGGTCGAGACCGACTGCATGATGGCGCGTGGCGCCTGACAGGCGCTTCGGTGATCACGAGAGGCAGCACGCTCTCGTTGGCGACAGCGTTAGCGTTGCTGCTGTCGCAGGGAACAAGCATTGCCGCCGACCTGCTCAAGCTCGCCATCGGGCAGCGCGGGCTGTGGGATTCCGCCATCGCCGAGATCGGCGTGGGCGCCGGCATCTTCCAGAAGCATAACCTCGAGCTGCGGACCGTCTACACCTCGGGCGGAGGCGAGACCCAGCAGGCGGTCATCTCCGGCAGCGTCGATATCGGCGTCTCGCCCGGCATGCTGGGCGTGCTCGGCGCCTACGCCAAGGGCGCGCCGGTGCGCGTGATCGCCGGCGAAGCGACCGGCACGGCCGAATACTATTTCGTGAAGACGAGCTCGCCGGTGCAGAAGGACTTCAAGGGCGTCACGCCGAACATGACGCTCGCCTATTCGACCAATGGCTCGGGCACGCATATTACCGCGCTGCGCTTCATGAAGGAGTATGGCTTCCAGGCGAAGCTCGTCGCGACCGGCAACGTGCCAGCGACCTTCACATCAGTGATGTCAGGCCAGGTTGACATCGGCTTCTCCACTCCGCCGTTCGGTCTCGAAGCCGCCGAGCAGGGCCAGATCAGGATCGTGGCGCTCGCCAATGACCTTGCGAGCGTGCGCACCCAGACGGTGCGCGTGACCATCGCCAATGCCAACGATCTCGCCAAGCGCCGCGAGGTCTACGACCGCTTCCTGCGCGCCTATCGCGACGTGATCGATTTCATGTATGCGGACCCGAAGGCGATCGAGGCCTTCGCAAAGTACGCGCAGATTTCGACCACGATGGCGCAGACTGTGCGCGACCGCTTCTATCCCAAGGCGATGCTGCAGCTCGACGAGGTCAAAGGTCTCGACGAGATGATGCAGGACGCGATCGCGTTCAAGTACATCACCCAGCCGCTGACCCCGCAGCAGGTGAGCGAGCTGCTGCAGCTGCCCGGCCGATCGCGGTAGCTACATTCACCCGGTGGGGCTCGCGCGGGCATGAGCAAAGTGTTGACAACGCCGAAGGGCCGCCACCACATAACCTGATGGCTTTCCGTCCGCGCCAAGATACCACGGCCTGCCGTCACAATTCGGTCCGTAGTCATGGGCCAGATAGGGACGTGGCACCCCATCAGGCTAAACTCCAGAAACTCCGAGTGGAACTGCGCGATGCGAAAGCGCGTACGTCTAGCTCACAATTGCTAGAAAACCTTCTCGATCAAGCACCTGCGGACACCTTCACCTTTGGATGGCTGATGTCAGCCCTGCATCAGCGTTCGTTCGGCATCCTTATCTTACTGCTTGGTCTGCTCGCGACCGCCCCGATCGGTTCCACAGCGCCGGGTCTCGTTCTGGCGGCCATCGCCGTGCAGATGATCGCGGGCCGTGACGCCCCTGCCTTCCCGCGTTTCATCACGGCCCGGCGCCTGCCGACCCGTTACCTTCTGCTCCTTGGTGCGCGCTCGATTCCGATGCTGCGATATCTTGAGAATGCAGTTCACCCACGCTGGCCGGCCGCGTTCGAGACCGCCAAGCGCTTTGTTGGCATCGTTGTCCTATTGTTGACTGCGATATTGCTGCTCTTCCCGGTGCCTTTGAGCAATATCGCCCCGGCGATCGTGATCGCAATGATCGCTCTTGCCTATATCGAGGAAGACGGCCTGCTCATTTGTTGCGCTTTCCTCGCTGCACTCATCCTGCTCGCTGCTGCCGCAGCGGCCGTGTGGGGAACCGTCTTCAGCGCAATGCTTCTAATCCGTTTCTGGTAGCGATCCGGCTGAGACGCTGTTGCTATCTGCTGGTGCCGGCCACTTCCCGCATATAGCCGCGTTCGCCATAGTAGCGCGCTGCAGCAGGGTGAAGCGGCACACCATCGCCGTTCCAGACCGTGTTCGGATCGTAGGAGAA
>Ga0075423_10003453_pt1 | contig 14539 bp, 11 predicted proteins | sample SoiMethybrSBSTD2_FD_80114 | JGI IMG/M metagenome (GOLD analysis project Ga0075423, IMG submission 80114) | Bulk soil microbial communities from a Populus tree surrounding site in Tennessee, USA - Soil MetaG P. TD hybrid SBSTD2 | ecosystem: Environmental > Terrestrial > Soil > Tree plantation...
GGAGACGGCGCGGGCGTTCCGGGAGGCGCTATGAAGATCGTCCTGGCTGCCCTGACCGCAATCGTTCTCGTCGCCGGCGCGTTGATCCCGGCGGCGCCGCGGGCGTTCCACGTGATCGTCTTGGCGGCGATGCTCTATGCGCTGTGGGAGACGGGAGCGCACCTCTGCCGCTTCCTGGTGCCGGACTGGGAGCCGTTGAATCGGGCGGTCGCCGCGTTCACCTTCGCGGTGGGGATCGCGGTAGTGCCCGCCACGTGGATGGGGCATTTCGGCATGCTGCGGCCGGCGCCGTTCCTGGTGTGGACGGCGGCGGCGTATCTGTTGAGCCGGTTGCTGCCCTATAGGAACGTAGAGGCGGAGCCGGTCCCCGCCTCTGCAGAAGATCCTTCACGTACCGAACGCATCGAGACGGCGCTGCTGCTCGCCGCGATGCTGGCGATCGCCCTGGTCGGTGCGCGCGACGTGCGCGGCCTGCGCTACGTGCCGGCGGGCCCCTACGGCTTCGACGACGTCTCCTATCACCTGTCGACCGTCGCCACCTGGATCCGCCACGGCGATCTGCGGATGATCCGCTTCTCCATGGGCGACTCCAGCACTTCGTTCTATCCGATCCTCGGCGAGATGTCTTCGTGGGTGCTGTTCGCGCCGTTTCGCGACAGCGACGTGGCGGCCCGCTGGACGCAGATCCCGTTCGCCTTCTTCTCCTTCCTCGCGGTCGCGGCCATCGCCCGCCGGCTGGGTCTCACGCGCCGGGACGCGGCGCTCGCGGCGGTCTGCTACGCCGGTATCCATCACGTCTTCCCGGTCCTCGCGTTCTCGGCCGGCAACGATCACAGCGCCTCGTTCTTCACCCTCGCCGCGATCGACGGTGCGCTCGCTCTGGCGCGGCGCCCACGCCCGGGCGCGGCCGTCGTGACCGGCACGGCCTTGGGGCTGCTGCTCGCCACCAAGTATCTCGGCGTGCTTTTCGCGCCCGTGGTCTTCGCGGTGCTGATCCTCGCCATGCTGGCCGAGAAGGAGCGAGCTCCCGCGCGGTCGCTCGCCGGGCTCGCCCTGCTCGTCGTCGCCGTCATGGCCGTCACGGGCGGCTATACGTACCTGCGCAACGCGGTGACCACCGGCAATCCGATCTACCCGCAGCCCGTGAGGCTCTTCGGCCTGGAGATCTTCCCGGGCACCGGAGGCGTCGGCGTCGGCGAGCGGGATACCTCTCCCGAATATCAGATCGACGTCGGCTCTTTCCTCACTCGCCGGACGCGGCTCTTCGGCTCCTATTTTCCGTTCACGCTGCTCCCCGCCGCGCTGCTCGCGCCGCTGCTCGCGCTGGCGCGGCGCCGCTGGCGAGAGGCCCTGGTGTTCTTCCTCCCCGCGGTCCTCTTCCTGCAGTTCCGCTTCCTGGTGCACGATCACCGTGACATCCGCTACGTTCTTCCCGCGATCGCCCTCGCCGCCGTGGCCTTCGTCTGGCTGCTCGCGCAAATCGGCGGCCGGACGTTCCCCTTCCGCGCCGCATTGCTGGTGTGGATTCTCTGGCAGGCGATCCGGGACTTCCTCTGGACGGTGGACCGCAAGGTCCTCACGGCGCTCGCGCTCCTCGCCGCCGGAGCGCTGCTGGAGACGGCGTGGCGGAGATGGCGGGAGTGGGAGCGTGCGCCGCGCGTGCGCGCCTCGCTCGCACGGTGGGGAGGGCTCGCCGCGGCGGCGCTCGTTGCCGTCGCGGCCGTGCCGCTGGGAGGCATGATCTCGAAGTATCAGGAGGTCAAGCTCGCCAGGAAGCCGGGGCCGCTGGCCCTCGAGCGGCTCGCCGGACCGGACGGCGCGCGGGTCGCCTACACGGGCTTCAACCAGCCGTACCACTTCTTCGGCAGCCGGCTGCAGAACGATCTGGAGATCGTGCCGCGCAGCCGCGCTCTCGACGCGCGGACCTACTCCTGGGGCAGCGAGCTGGCGGATCCCTACGACGACAGCGGCCCCTACCGGCGCTGGCGGGGGAACCTCGAGCGGCTGGGGATCGAGCTCGTCGTCGTCATCCGCTCGCCGTGGGAGGACCCGGAGCGGCGGTGGATGGCGCACCGAACGACGGACTTTCAGTTGGCCTACCAGGACCCCTTGACGGAGATCTGGCGGGTCCTCCCAACCAACGCGGGAGCCGGCGCGCGCGCCGGAGCAAATCGTCCAGCGCGCAGGAAAAGAGGACCAGGAAAGGAACCGACGCCTGCAGCAGGAAACGGTTCAGGCTCGTCCTGATCAGCAGAACGGGCGAGAGGCTGATCGAGTAGGAGATCCAGGCGATCCCCAACGGCCCCGCAGCGGCGAGCAGCAGCGCCGGCGCAGCGCGGCGCCGCAATCCTCGCCAGCCCGCGAGCAGAACGAGGAACGCGGCGGACCAGAAGAGGTCCCAATCCATGAGCTCTTGCCAGACCCGCGGCAGGAGCAGCGGGATGCGCTGCACCACCCACGGCCAGAAGTGGCTCCAGGAGATGATGCGCTCGTAGCTCTGGAAGCGGTCGGGAATCCCGGAACGCCAGGCGAGGAGGAAGAGCAGCGCCGCGGCCACGATGCCGGCGGCGAGGGCGAAAGGCTGCCATCGCCGCGAGAGCCGCCGCGGGCGAAAGGGAACGAGGAACGCCACGGCGACGGCCCACAGGGCGAGAGGTCCGCCCTCGTTCTTGGTGAGCGCGGCGGCGGCCAGGAGGATCCCCGCCGCCGCGCCTTCGGAGAGGCTGGGGCGCGCCTTGAGCAGCAACAGGAAGCCGGCGCCGTAGAAGCAGGCGAGCGGCAGGTCGCTGTAGGTGCTGGCGGCACCGCCGTCGAGGTAGAAGGCGGGCACGGGGAGCAGAGCGGCGGCGAGCGCGGTCAAGGCCGCAGCGCTCCGCCGCGTGAAGCGCCGCGCGCCGCCATAGATGATCAGCCACCACACCGGCAGGAAGAAGGTATAGAAGGCACGGAAGAGGTGCTCGTCATCCCCCGCCCGCAGCATCTCCAGGATGGCGACCTGAGCCACCGGCATGAGCACCGGGTACCAGGGATGGGTGACGTACCAGCCGGACTGCCGCAATACCTGCGGGTCCACCGTGCCTTCGCCGCGCAGGTAGCGGGCCTGTGTATCCCAGGTCATTCTGCCGTCCCAATCGCGGACGGGATTGGTGAGCGCCTCGGCGAGGACGGCGAGGAAGACCAGCGCCGCCACCACGAATGCGGCGAGCTGCAGGCCCGTCCACCGGCGCCGCGGCCGGCGGTTCAGCTTGGTCTTGCGCCGCGCGACGGCGACCAGCCAGGCGAGGATCGGCACGGCCGCCAGCGTCAGGATGGCGGGACGCCGCAGCGGCACGGCGAAAAAGTGCGACAGGACATAGAGACTGCCCGCGAGCCATGCGATGCCGACCAGATACGCGTGAGCCAGCCGGCGGCCGAGAGGCATACTGCGCAAAGCAGGGAGACTTTGCACGAGCGCCAGGCCCGGCAGGAGGAAGAGCGCCACGCCCGCGAGCTGGAGCAGCTTTTCAAAGGCCGCCATGAGAGCGGTCGAGCGCGCGCAGGAAATCCTCGCGATCCATCAGCAGCGGCGGCCGCGGCTCGGTGAAGGCGATGATGACCTGGCGGGGACGGGGAGGCAGCTTTCGCCGCAGGGTGCGTCCATCGGGAAGCGCGGTCCAATCGCCGAGAAAGCGGGCACGGCGCGGGGCCAGCTCGAAGCGGACCCAGTAGGCGCCGCCGCCGTCGCCTTCCGTCACGTCGCGCACGAGCAGGTACTCGCCGTCGCGGGGGATCTCCCGGCGGAGCCGTTCGATGGCGCGCACGTAGGAGGGGCCGAGGGTGCGGCGGCGGATGGCGAGGGTATCCTCATTGAAAAGGGGCGCCGCCTGGCGCATGCAGTTCGACACGCGGAAGAGGGTCCAGTAGCCCGAGTGGGCCAGGAAGATCGCGAACGCCCCCAGCGCCAGGGCGCGAAACGTGGAGCCGGCAAACGAGAGCATCGGCGGAGATGTCTATCACGGTTCAGGCCCGACGATAGAATGCCGCGCCATGCCGACCCCCAAGGTCGCCGTCGACCTGCGCGCCCTGGTGCCGGCGCCCACGGGGATCGGCGTCTATACCCGGTCGCTGCTGCTCGCCCTCGCGGCGCGCCAAGGCATGCGGTACGTGGGAATGGCACACCGCTCGCCGCGCGAGGCCGGCGAGCTGGAGGCGGCAGGGATCGGCATCGAGCGGCAAGAGGCGGCGCTCGGCGTGCTCTGGCAGCAGCTCCGGCTGCCGCGGCGGCTCGCGCAGGGAGACGTCGACCTCTTCTGGTCGCCGCTCATCACCCTGCCCCTCCGCTGCCCGGTGCCGGCCGTCGCCACGGTCCACGACTTGACGGCGCTGCTCTTTCCCGAGGCCCACACGCTGAAAGTGCGCTGGAGCCTGCTGCCCTTCCTCCGCCCTTCCTTCGAGCGGGCGCGGCGGCTGGTGACGATCTCCGCCGCGACGGCGCGGGACCTCGCCTTCCATTTTCCCCAGTGCGCGGAGAAGGTGCGGGTGGTCTATCCGGGCATCGATCCCGAGTTCCGGCCGGGAACGCCGGAAGAGATCGCCGCCACCCGCCGGGAGCTGGCGGCGCCGGACGGCTATCTGCTCTACGCCGGCACGCTCGAGCCGCGGAAGAACGTCGGCGCGCTGCTCGATGCCTGGGAGCTGCTGCGGGCCGAGGACGTGCAGGCTCCGCCGCTCGTGCTCGCCGGCCCCTACGGCTGGGGCAGCGAACGGCTGGCGCGGCGGATCGCAGACCTCGAGGCGGAGGGACTGCGCGCGCTCGGGCGCATCGATCGGCCGCGGCTGGTGCGGATCTTCCAGGCCGCCAGCGTCTTCATCTATCCCTCGCTCTACGAGGGCTTCGGCTTCCCAGCCGCCGAGGCGCTCGCCTGCGGTGTGCCGGTCGTGGCCTCGGACACCTCCAGCCTGCCGGAGGTGGTGGGCGACGCGGGTTTGCTCGTGGATCCCGGGGACGCCGGAGCGCTCGCGGCGCGCATTCAGACTCTCCTCGCCAACCCCGCGCGGGCGGCGGACCTCGCCGCCCGCGGCATCGAGAGGGCGGCCCGCTTCCGCTGGGACCGCGCGGCGGAGGAGATGGAGGAGGTGTTCTTCGAAGCTATGGCTTGATCGGGCGGTGTACCCGCGAGAGCTCACCTCCCGGCCCCTATACACGTTAACCTGACGTCGAGAGTCCCTGATGAACGGAGCTTCTCCGCCGCCTCAAGCCCCTCACTCCCCCAGCCCCTCTCTCCCGCCTCACACCCACCCCGCCGGGAGAGAGGGGAGCTCAAAAAGCAGTTTCTTGTAGCCGTCTCCCTCCTCTCCCGGAGGGTGGGAGTGCGGCGGGAGAGGAGGGCCGGGGTGGTGAGGGGCCGACGGCGCGGCGACGGTCCGATCGTGAAGGACTTGAGGAGCGGAGCCGCCTCGCCATGCAAGTCCCACTGAGGCTGTAGGTTACAATCCCACGGCTCCGCATCCCCACGAGAGACCCACTTGCCCTACACCATCGGCATCGACGCCCGCAAGATTCAGGACTTCGGGATCGGCACCTACGTCCGCAACCTCGTCCGGTCGCTGGCGGCGATCGATTCCGAAAACCGCTACGTACTGCTGGCGAAGCCGGGCGACCGCGAAGGGCTGCTCGACCTGCCGGACAATTTCCAGGTGGCCCTCGAGAGCTCGCCGGTCTATTCCCTGCGCGAGCTGTTCGCGCTCACCTGGCAGCTCTACCGGCGGCACCTCGACCTCTATCACTCGACGCACTACGTGCTGCCGGCGTGGGTGCCCTCCAAGGTCGTGGTGACCATCCACGACATCATCCATCTGCTCTATCCGGAATTCCTGCCCAGCAACTTCGCGTTCCTCTACGCCCAGCGCATGATCCGCCGCAGCCTGGCGCGCGGCGACTGCATCATCAGCGTCTCGCAGAGCACCAAGACCGATCTCATGCAGCACTTCGACGTCGACGGCCGCAAGATCCAGGTGGTCTACAACGGCGTCGAGGACGCATTCCGCCGCCGCCTGCCGCCGGAAGAGCTGCAGCGCTGGCTGCGCGATCTCGGCGTGGTGCAGCCCTACCTCCTGTTCGTGGGCAATCCGGCGAAACCGCACAAGAACCTCGACATGGTGGTGCAGGCCTACGCCCGAGCCCGGCGGATGGCGCAGTTCGATGCGCCGCTGATCTGCGTCGGCAGCCGGCAAGGCTCGGAGTTCAAGATCCGCCAGCGCGCCGAATACCTCGGGATCGGCGACAAGGTGCGGCTGCTGGGGCACGTGGCCCACGAGGCGCTGCCGGCGATCTATCAGGGAGCTTCCCTGTTCCTCTATCCGACGCTGTACGAGGGCTTCGGGCTGCCGGTGATCGAGGCGATGGCATCGGGCGTGGCGGTGATCACTTCCAACACCTCGGCGCTCAAGGAGATCGCGGAGGGCTACGCGCTCCTCGTGGATCCCCTGGATCTCGACGGCATCGCCAAAGCGATCGCCCATCTCATGGGCAATCCCGAGCGCCGCGCCGCCTTCGCGGAGCGCGGCGAGCGCCGGGCCGCGGACTTCCGCTGGGAGGAGACGGCAAGGGAGACGTTGGAGATCTATCTCGCGGCGATCGAAGGCCGGCCGCCGTCGCTTCCCCGGCGCGACGGAGGCGCGGAGTGATCGCGCCCGCCGTCTTTCCCCGTCCGAGCCGGCCGCGAGTGGCGCTGGTGCACGACTGGCTCACCGGCATGCGCGGCGGCGAGAAGGTGATCGAAGCGCTGGGCGCGCTCTTTCCCGAGGCGCCCCTCTATACCCTCTTCCACTTTCCCGGCAGCGTCAGCCCGGCCATCGAGTCGCACCCCATCCGCACCAGCTTCCTGCAGCGAGCTCCCGGCATCCGCCGCCGCTACCGCAGCTACCTGCCGCTCTTCCCCGCCGCCATCGAGGAGCTCGACCTCTCGGGCTTCGACGTGGTGGTCTCCTCCAGCCATTGCGTGGCGAAGGGAGTGATCGCGCCGCCGGAGGCCTTCCACCTCTGCTACTGCCACACGCCGATGCGCTACGCCTGGGACCAGGAGCACGCCTACTTTCCTCGCCGCGACGGCGTCGCGGCGAGGCTGCGGTCGCTGGTGCTGACGGCGCTGCGCGCCTGGGACGTTTCCTCGGCGGCGCGCGTACACCATTTCGTCGCCAACTCGCGCTTCGTGGCGCAGCGCATCCAGGCCTACTACGGCCGCGCGGCAGAGGTGATCCATCCGCCGGTGGACGTGGAGTTCTTCACTCCCGGACCGGCCGGCAAGGATGGGAAAGGGTACTGCTTGATGGTCTCGGCTCTCGCTCCCTACAAGAAGGTCGAGCAGGGCATGGCGGCCTGCGAGAAGCTGGGGCTCGAGCTGCGCGTGGCCGGCGAAGGTCCCGAACGCGAGCGCCTGGCGGCGATGGCCGGCCCGCGCGTCCGCTTCCTCGGCAAGGTGGACGACGAGCGGCTGCGCGAGCTCTACCGCGGCGCCCGATTGTTCCTCCAGCCCGGCGTGGAGGACTTCGGCATCGCCTCCGTCGAGGCGCTCGCCTGCGGCACGCCGGTGGTCGCCGCGGGGCGCGGCGGCATCCTCGATGTGGTCGAGGACGGCCGGCACGGCGTGCTCTACCCCGACTGGGAGGGACCCGCCGCGCTGGCCGAAGCGATTGACAAAGCCGGCCGGATCGGATTCAATTCCTTGGACCTGCGCGATCGGGCAGAATCGTTTTCCGTCGCAAGATTCAGCGATCGCGTCCGTTCTCTGTTATCTCATCGGTTGTCGAGTTGAGGGTGCCTGTCCTTTGATCCAAGAACGCCACCGGAAGACGGCCGGCCTCTATCTGTTCACCGATCTCGCGGCGACGCTCGCGGCCTTCCTGGCCGCCTGGCTGCTGCGCTTCGAGATCGAGGTCATCCCGGTGACGAAGAACGTGCCCGACTTCGGGCCGTATCTGCGACTGGTGCCGTTCGTGCTCGCGCTCTGGCCGGTGGTCTTCTACTTCCACGGCCTCTACCAGAGCCGGCGCGGCCGCAGCCGGGTGGACGAGGTGCTCACCATCCTCCTCGCCGTCTTCCTCGCCACCGTGCTGCTGTCGGTGGTCATCGCCTGGTACCGCCCGCCGGCGTCCCCCGGCAGTCCCGAGTACTTCACCTACAGCCGCGCCTTCCTCGCGCTGTTCGCGCTCGTCGATCTGATCTTCGTCGCCTCGACGCGCATGGCCGTGCGCGAGGGGTTGCGGCGCGTCCGTAGCTCGGGGCACAACCTGCAGCGCATCCTGGTGGTCGGCGCGGGACTGCTCGGCCGCGAGATCACCACCAAGATCCTCGCCCACCGCGAGATGGGTTTCGAGGTCGCGGGCTTCCTCGACGACGATCCCGGCAAGGCGGGCACCACGATCTGCGGCGTGCCCGTGCTCGGCACGCTGCGCCAGGCCGAAGAGGTGCTGGCGGCGCAGCGCATCGATCAGGTCTTCATCACGCTGCCGCTCGAGGCGCACAAGAAGGTCCTGCAGCTCCTCGATCTGATGGCCCGCGAGTGCGTCGAGATCAAGCTCGTGCCCGACATCCTGCAGTACGCGACGTTGAAAGCCGCGCTGGAGGATCTCGACGGCACGCCGGTGATCAATCTCTCGCAGATGCCGCTCCAGGGATGGAACAGCATGGTCAAGCGCGCGATGGACATCGCCGTCGCCGCCGCCGCGCTGCTCGTGCTGCTCCCCGTCCTTCCCTTGATCGCGCTCGCCATCTGGCTCGAGGACCGCGGCCCCGTCTTCTACCGCCAGGAGCGCATGGGGCTCGACGGCCGCTCGTTCATGATCCTCAAGTTCCGCTCCATGCGCGTCGACGCCGAAGCCTCCAGCGGTCCGGTGTGGGCGATCAAGGACGATCCGCGCCGCACGCACGTCGGCCGCCGGCTGCGCCAATGGTCGCTCGACGAGCTGCCGCAGATCTGGAACGTGCTCACCGGCGACATGTCGATCATCGGTCCGCGGCCCGAGCGGCCGACGTTCGTGCGCGAGTTCAAGCACAAGATCCCCCGCTACATGCTGCGCCACCGCGTGAAGTCCGGCATCACCGGCTGGGCGCAGGTCCACGGCTGGCGCGGCAACACCTCGATCAAGAAGCGCATCCAGTACGACCTCTACTACATCCAGAACTGGTCGCTGTCGCTCGACTTCAAGATCCTCTGGATGACGCTGCGCCACGCGTTGCGTCTCAACGCCTACTAGCTCCGCGCGCGCTCGCGCGCCTTCCTCATCAAGCTCTCGCGACGCCGGAACGCCGCTCACCGAATCTCATTTCGGGACTCGACAAGCCGGCACTAAGGATTGAGGCGTAAACCCTCTTGACGCCCAACATGTTGTGGCGTAACCTAAACGCATTATCTGCCCACGCATGGGCACAACCGCGAAAGGAGATTGATGATGGCGACGAAGAAGCCTGCGAAGAAGGCGAAGAAGGCTGCGGCGAAGAAGCCGCCTGCGAAGAAGGCCACGGCCAAGAAGTCGACTGGCAAGAAGACCACCGCGGCCAAGAAGGTCACCGCGAAGAAGAAGTAAGCGGAGCTTCAAAGAGGATACAAGGCGACGTTCTGGATCTTTCCGGGGCACTGCTCTCTGACGGTCTCCCTTGTTTTCTTCCCCAGCGTCGCCCAGCACGATGCATCCGCCTCCGCCCCGCGGCGTGATCGTCGTGCCGGCTTCAAGCAGTCAACCCGCAGAGCTCAGCAAGCGCGCCGCCGCGCGATCCACCATCCACAATCGATTCCCCTCCACCGCCTGCGCGGGATAGCGGTCCGGATCTCGCTCGCCCTCGACGACGGCGCGCAACGCCGCGGCCTTCTCCGCGCCGCTGACCAGAAAGAGCGCGCGCCGCGCGTGGGAGAGCACCGGCGGCGTCAGCGTGATGCGAAAGGCCTGCTGCGCTTCCACCCACGGCGCCACGACGAGCCGCTCTCGCTCGCGCACGGCGGCGCTGCCGGGAAAGAGCGACGCGGTGTGGCCGTCCTTGCCGAGGCCGAGCAGCACGAGATCGAAACGCGGCCACTCCCCCGGCACTAGATCGAAAAAAGAGCGCAGCTCCGCTTCGTAGAGCCGCGCCGCGCGTTCGGCGTCGGGCTCTTCGCCGGCGATGCGGTGGACGTTGCCCGGCGGCACGGGCACGGCGTCGAGCATCGTCTCGCGCGCCATGCGGAAGTTGCTCTCCGGATGATCGGGCGGCACGTGCCGCTCGTCGCCCCAGAAGAAATGGACGGCGTGCCACGGCAGGCGCTCGCGGTAGGGCTCGCTCGCGAGCAGGCGATAGAGACCGCGCGGCGTGGAGCCGCCGGAGAGCGCCCACATGAAACGGCCGCTCGCGCGCAGCACTTCCGCGATGAGAGACGAGATCTCGTCGGCCGCGGCGCGCGTCAGCTCCGCGGCGTCCGCGAAGACGCGGACCTCGTTCGCGGCCATGGCTCCTCCTTGCAATCAGCCGCCCGACGGGCGTTCGACGTGGCCGCCGAACTTGTGGCGCATGGCGGAGAGCATCTTGTCGGCGAAGGTGTGCTCCTGCCGCGAGCGGAAACGATCGAAGAGCGAGGCGGCGAGCACGTGAACGGGCACGGCTTCCTCGATGGCGGCCTCGATCGTCCACCGCCCCTCGCCGGAGTCCTGCACGAAGCCGGTGTACTCGGAGAGCTCCGGGCTCTCGGCGAGCGCGCTCGCCGTCAGGTCGAGCAGCCAGGAAGCGACGACGCTGCCGCGCCGCCACAGCTCGGCGATGTCCGCGAGATCGAGCGGATAGCGGTGCTCCTCGGCGAGATCTTTCGCAGCGGCGTTGCGAAAGACGTCGAAGCCTTCGGCGTAGGCCTGCATCAATCCGTACTCGATGCCGTTGTGGACCATCTTGACGAAGTGTCCGGCGCCGGCCGGCCCGCAGTGGAGATAGCCTTCTTCGGCGGTGCTCTTCTTGCCCTCGCGTCCCGGCGCCGGCGGCACGCTGCCCCGTCCGGGCGCCAGAGTCTTCCAGGTCGCATCGAGCCGCTCGACCACTTCGCGCTCGCCGCCGAGCATCAGACAGTAGCCCCGCTCCAGTCCCCAGACGCCGCCGCTCGTGCCGGCGTCGACGTAATGGATCCCTTTCTCCGCCAGCGTCCGGGCGCGCCGCGCGTCGTCCTTGAAGTGGGAGTTGCCACCGTCGATGATCACGTCGTCCTTTTCCAGCCGTTCTCCGAGCGAGCGCACCATGTCTTCGGTCGGCGCGCCCGCCGGCACCATCACCCAGGCGGTGCGCGGCGGCGAGAGGCGCGCGACGAATTCGTCGAGCGTGCCGGAGCCCGCGGAACCTTCCGCCACCAGCTCCGCGACGGCGTGCGGATTGAGATCGTAGACGACGCACTCGTGGCCGCCCCGCATCAGGCGCCGCACCATGTTGCCCCCCATGCGGCCGAGGCCGATCATGCCGATCTGCATCGCTTCCTCCGTCCGTCTTTTCCAGGGCGCCCACACAGGGGCGCCCCTACAGATATGACAGTCTATACCCGCGCCGTACGGGCTCCGGCCTTGCAGAGCACCTCGGTGAAGGGAGTAATAGGCATGGGAGAGCGAAGAATCAGAATCAGCGGCCTCGGAGTCACCGCAGTTCTCGTTTTGGTCCTCTGGGTCCTTTTGGTCCTTCCCGCGAATGCGGACGTCGCGATCGCCGGCAAGGCCGGCACGCTGGGCGCCGGCGTCGAGCTGACGGCCGGCCTCTCGCGCCAACTGAACGCCCGGCTGGGCCTCAACGGCTACACCTACTCGGACCGGCGCGAGGCGAGCGGCATCGAGTACGACGGCGACGCCAAGCTGCGCACCGCCACGGCCCTGCTCGACTGGCATCCCGGTGGCCGCGGCTTCCGCCTCACCGGCGGAGTGGTCTACAACGACAGCCGCCTCGAGGGCACCAGCGTGCCGCCTCCTTCTGGGATCTACAACATCGGCGGCGTCCCGGTGCCGGTCTCCGTGGTACGCACGCTGCACGCGAAAGCCGATTTCGATCCGCTCGTTCCCTACGTCGGCCTCGGCTGGGGCAACGCGGTGGCGCCGGAGAGGAAGATCGGCTTCTTCGTCGACCTCGGCGTGATCTTCCAGGGCAAGGCGGACGTGACGCTGACGCCGGACATCCCCGCCAACAGTCCCGTCAATACGACGCCGGGCGCGCGGGAGGCGCTGGATATCCTGCTGCGCCGAGAGGAGCGGGACTTGGAGAAGGAAGCGGCCGACTATCAGCGATATCCGGTGGTGGCGATCGGGTTGTCGTACAGGTTCTGAGGAACCGGCTCAGTCCGCGGCGGGCCGCAGCAGCCGGCGCAGCCAGCGCTGGAGCGCCGACGGGCTGCGCCCTTCGGCTTGCTTCTCGAGATTGTCGATGGGCGCCGGGAGGATCGCGAGGCTCCCTTTCTGGAGCTGCAGGAGGAGGAGGTCCATCTCGCGGCCGCGGAGGCGGGCATCGTTGGAGAAGGCCTGCGCCAGCGGGGTACGGCCGTCGAGGCGGACATAGAAATCCCGCGCTTTAGCCGGTATGCGTTTCTGCTCCTCCGCCGAGGGCTCGGCCACCCACACCGGATAGCAGCGCTCCAGCAGATCGAGCGGCACCGCCATGTGGCGGCGGGCCACCAGCGCCTGCTCTTCGGTGGCCTGCTCCAGCAGCAGATCGTAGATGCTCATCTCGTGGGTGCTGCTCGCCGCCGCATCCGGAACCTCCTCGATGTCCAGCACCATGGCGATGCAGAGGCGGAAGGCTCCCTGGAGGAAGCGGAAGTAGGAGCCGCGGATGCGCTTGTAGAGCTCGCCGACGGTGCGCTGGCCATCCACCAGCGCGGCGAGCCGGCGCTCGACGGGATTGAGCGTCGGATCCCCCGGCCAGCGCTCGCCGCGGCGGAGCACGACCTCGTCGTGCACCAGCACCCGGCGCAGGCGGGCCAGCTCGTCCGCCCAGCGGGTCCCCTCCATGATCAGGCCGAGAACGTTGATCGGCTCCGGCAGGATCTCCTCTTCCGGCGGCATCTCCGCCTGGAAGTAGAAGATGCCGCGCGGCCAGAGGAAAAGGTCGCAGACGACGTCCTCGATGTGGGTGCGCAGGGTCTGTTGAATGGCATCCGGCGGGAGCAGTCCCAGCTCCTGGAGCGCCACGCCGAGGCGCGTCCTGCCCTGGGTGCAGTGGCTCAGGGCGCGAAAGAGCTGGCCGTCATCCAGATGGCCCTGCAGGAGAAGGTGCTGGCCGTAGTGCTCGGACGGATCGTTCGAGAGGCAGCCCACCACGTCGCCGGCGTGGAAGTAGAGCCGCTTCTCGCGCTCGCTGCGGCGGATGATCAGCGCGCCAGTGCAGCGTTCGTTCTTCGCCCACTGCAGGAGGTCGCTGACGGGAAAGGCCGTGAGCCTTCCTGAGAACTCCATAAGGATCGCGGCCATTCTAGCAGGACGCCGGGAGAATTTTCCTTCGGAAGCGGGCTGTTATGCAGGCTGCTATGCACGGCGCAAGATCTGTCCTTTTCGCAAGTGCCCTCCTTTCGCTCGCGCTGCCGCTGGCGGCCGCCGAGTTCCCTTGCCGGCCCTGCGCCGGCTTGCGCATCGAGCCGGCGGCTCCCGCCGCCGTTGCCAACACCGCGACGGCGCCCGAGACTCCGGCGCCCGCCGCGGCGGCGCCGGAGACCCCGGCGCCTCCATCCCCCGTCGGTGCCGCCGACGTCGCCCGCACTCTCAAGGCGTCCGGCGGCCTCGAGCCGGGAAGCCCGCTCTTCGTGGCGTGGGAAGTGCCGCTGTCGGGCGAAGGCGCGACCGGAGCCGACCTTCCCGCCGCCGTACGCGAGAGCGGCGCCACGCCCTGGGTCTCGCTGGTCTTCCGCACGCCGCCGCCGCTCGCCCAGAATTCCGACCGCCTGCAGGCCGAGCTGCGCGCCGCCGCCGCGGCGGCCGCACAAGCGCCCGCCGGCACCTGGTTCCAGGTGGATTGGCGGCCGGAGTCGGGAGAGTTTTCCGCCTCCGAATACGCCTTCCTCTTGAAGCGCGCCGCGGTGGCGCTGACCGGCGCCCAGCCGCAGGCGCGGGTGGTGACGCAGCCGCTCGCCGCCGATCCAAAGCTGCTTCAGGCGCTGTATGCCGAGGAAGTGGCGGCCTATCTGGAAGCGGTGGCGCTCCAGCCGGCCGATTCAGGCGCCATCACGGCGGCGATCGAGGCGGTGCAGAACCTCGATCCGGGCCGGCCGGTGGTCGTGGACTCCCTGCCTCTGCCGGCCGATCCTTCCGAGGTGCTGGCCGACGCCGCCCGCAACGCCGCGCTCGGCGTCGACATGACGCTGTTCCGCGCGCCGGGGCTGGAGACGAAGTCGCTGATCCCGGTGCTCGCGCCGTTCGCCCTGCTGGCCCGCGAGTTCAAAGGGGATCTCTCCTACGATCCCGGCTCCTCGCCGAGCGGCGCGCAGGAGGCCTGGACGTTCGCGCGCGGCGAGGATCTGGGACTGCGGGTGATCGCCCTGGCGCCCCCGGGAGCGCAGGAGCTGACGCTGCGCTTCAGCGA
>Ga0075423_10003454_pt1 | contig 14539 bp, 18 predicted proteins | sample SoiMethybrSBSTD2_FD_80114 | JGI IMG/M metagenome (GOLD analysis project Ga0075423, IMG submission 80114) | Bulk soil microbial communities from a Populus tree surrounding site in Tennessee, USA - Soil MetaG P. TD hybrid SBSTD2 | ecosystem: Environmental > Terrestrial > Soil > Tree plantation...
CGAGCTCGACGCGATGCGTCGCGAGTCCCTGGAACGCCGGAATCGAGACGATGGCGGCGACGCCCGCCGAGATCGACACCGCGACGGTCAGGATGTAGTCGACGAGCAGTGACCCGCCGGCGATGAGCGAGGGCGTCTCGCCGAGGTTCTCGCGGCTGACGATGTAACTCCCGCCGCCGCTCGGGTACGCGAAGATCGTCTGCCGGTACGACGTGCACACGATTGCGAGGAGGATCGCGACCGCGATCCCGATCGGCACGAGCGTGTCGAGACCGAGCGCCAGGCTCGACGCGCCGACGGCGGTGACGAAGAGGATCTCCTCGGTCGCGTACGCCGTCGACGAGATCGCGTCGGACGAGAAGACCGCCAGCCCGATGGTCTTCGGGATGCGCTGGTGTTCTTGCTCGACGGTCGCCAGTGGCCGCCCGACCAGCAGTCGCTTGAGGATCGCCACCCCGCCCCCGGGGATTCGATTGACGCGGAATCTGACGAGGGCCGACCCTCCGGTCAGCCCGCTCGGGCCAGCATGCCATGCCGCTGCTTCGCCGATCGTCCTGTGGCGTCATAACATCCAGCCGTCCGAGCTGCCTGGAGGGCGCGGTGCACGTGGTGGTCGTCGGCTGCGGCCGGGTAGGGAGCGAGCTCGCCGGCACGCTCGAGAAGTCCGGCCACACGGTCGCCGTGATCGACAAGAACGCGAACGCGTTCCGGCGGCTCCCCGCCGGGTACGCGGGCCAGCGGGTCGTCGGCTTCGGGTTCGACCGCGACAACCTCGAGGAGGCCGGCATCGACCACGCCGGCGCGCTCGCCGCCGTGACCAACGGCGACAACTCCAACATCCTCGTCGCCCGCATCGCCCGGGAGTCCTTCGGGATCGAGCGGGTCGTCGCCCGCATCTACGACCCCCGGCGGGCGGTCATCTACCAGCGGCTGGGCATCCCGACGGTCGCCACGGTGTCGTGGACGACCGACCAGGTGCTGCGGCGGCTCCTCCCCGGCGAGCAGCCCCACGACTGGATCGACCCCAGCGCAAGAGTGAGCCTCGTCGAGCGGGTGCTGCCGTCCAACTGGGGTGGCAAGAAGCTCGCGTCGCTCAACGAGCCCGGGCGCTTCCTGCTCACGGCGGTCACGAGGTTGGGCGAGGCGCAGATCGCCGGGCCCAAGCTCGTCGGCCAGGAGGGCGACGTGCTCCACTTCGTCGTCGACGTCAACGCCGTGGACGCCCTGCGCGAGCGCCTCGAGCACGGGCCGGAGGCGTAGCGATGCGGGTCGCGATCGCCGGCGCGGGGAACGTCGGCCTCTTCATCGCCAACGACCTGCACGCCGCCGGGCACGAGGTGCAGCTGATCGAGCAGAACCCGGCCGTGGTCGAGCGCGCGGTCGCCGACGAGGGCGTCGAATGGTTCATCGCCGACGCGTGCGAGGTGTCGTCCCTGAAGGAGGCCGGGCTCGAGCGCTGTGACGTCGTGGTCGCCGCCACCGGCGACGACGAGGACAACCTCGTGATCTCGCTCCTCGCCAAGCAGGAGTTCGCGGTCCCGCGGGTGATCGCCCGGGTCAATCACCCCAAGAACGAGTGGATGTTCAACGAGAACTGGGGCGTCGACCTGTCGGTGTCGACACCGCATCTCATCACCGCGCTCGTCGAGGAGGCGGTCAGCGTGGGCCGTCTCGTGCGCATCCTCCAGTTCGAGCGGGGACTGGCCCGTCTCGTCGAGGTGACATTGGCCGAGAACGCGCCGGTCGTGGATCGCGCGCTCAAGGACGTCGACATGCCCCGCGACGCCACCGTCGTCGCCGTCGTCCGCGGCGAGCACGTCGTGATGCCCCGCGGCGACACGGTGTTCGAGATCGGCGACGAGGTGCTCGCGATGGTGACGCCGGACTCCGAGGAGAACGTCCGCGGCATCCTGACCGGCGAGGAGTGACGAGCACCCCGCCGGGACTCAGCCGAGGAGCTGGTACTCGGGGTTGTACACGAGGTAGCGGTTGCCGTCCTTGCCCGCGACTCCTCCGAGCAGCACGCGCCGCCCCGGCGACATGCCCGGGATCTTGCGCCGGCCGAGGAACACCCCGACCACACTGCCCCGACCGTCGCTCACGGTGACCTCTACGGCCGACGCGCCGGCCCGGGGCACGATGCGCACGGCCCGGATCTCCCCCGCCACCCGCGTGGGCGTCCGGGGCGTGATCTGGTCCATCGGCGTGGCGCCGAGCCCGTCGCAGTAGGCGCCGAGCGCCTCGCGATCGAGCTCGTCGACGGGCTTGGTCAGCCGCTTCATCGCCTTGCCCAAGGCCACGCTGCGCTCCTTCTGGGGTCCTGGCTTGCATCGTAGAGCTTCGGGCGTGTCATCCTGTCGCCCCATGTCCAGCCCGACCCGGTCGCCGCGCGCGCACTCCGCCGCCGCGTCGGGGTCGAAGCCTCCCGGTTCGCAGCGCTCGCGCACGATGCAGCTCGTGGTCGTCGGGGTGGCGGTCGGCCTGCTCGTGCTGGCCGCCGTCATCTTCTTCTTCGTGCGCAGCGACGGTGGCTCGAGCCCGAGCAAGAAGTCCGTCTCCGCGAACGTCAAGCTGACCCTGGGCGGGATCCAGAACGCGAATGCGGGCGCGCCCGCCACCCTCGGGGCCGACGCCGCCAACCAGATCATGGCGGCGGTCGGCCAATACGTGGACAAGGGACTGATCGCGCCGGTCAAGACGGGCAAGCCCCCGACGGATGTCTCGGGCTTGTTCGACGCCGGCACCCAGACCGCGATCCAGGGACCCGACAAGGACGTGCTGTTCGAGAACGGCCAGCCCAAGCTCACCGGAGACTTCAAGCCAGCGGCGGAGCCGGTGGTCATCACCGCGCTGTCGGACGGCAACGGTCAGTTCGTGCTGGCGACGGCGGCGTTCACGTACCGCGCCGACGAGGGCGTCGACGGCGGAACGCTCAACACCTCCCGCACGATCGCGCTGACCTTCACCCCCGACAACGGGTGGAAGATCACCGGCTACGACGTGACGCTCACGAGACAGGGCGCCCAGGTCGAGGGCTCGACCACGGGGACGGCGAAGAAATGACCGCGCGGCCCCGTACCGTCCTGCTGACGCTCGTCGGGCCGCCGCTGTGCGGCGTGCTGCTGGCGTGCATGGTGGCCGCGGCCTGGGTCGGGTTGGGGCTGCCGCTGGCGAACGGCGAGACCTGGTTCACGGTCCAGAAGGTGCCGCCGGTGGCAGGAGCGAGCTTCACGAGCGGCCAGCCCGACGGGGTGCAGTTCTTCCTCGTCGTCGGGAACGACTCGCGAGACCCGAACGGTGTGGGGCTCGGCGACGCCATCCACGTCATCGGGGTGAACCCGCAGGCGAAGGCGGCGTCGATCATCGACATCCCGCGCGACACCGACGTGGGCGGCGGCAAGGTGAACTCGGTGCTGGCCCAAGGCGGGCTCGGCCAGTTCACGCAGACGATCAGCAGGTTCGTCGGGGTCCCGATCAAGTTCTCGATGACGACGAACTTCGCGGGCTTCACCGACATGATGGACGAGTTCGGTGGCCTGGACATCAACGTCCAGCAGCCCATGCACGACGAGAACTCGGGGGCCGACTTCGACCCGGGACCGCAGAAGCTGAACGGCCCCGGCGCGCTTGCGTTCTCGCGCGACCGTCACAGCTTCGCCGCCGGCGACATCACCCGGACCCAGAACCAGGGCTACCTGATGATCACCGCGCTGCAGAACGTCCAGCAGCGCGCCGTCGGCGCGGGCGGCGTGCTCAACATGCTCAGCAACGTCGGTCGCCACGTGCAGATGGAGAACGTCGGCTTCCAGGACCTGTACCGGCTGGGCCGGCTCGTGCTCACGATCGACCCCGCCAACATCAAGAACGTCGTCATCCCGACCGGCGGCGGCAGCGGCACGAACCTGACACCCGGGGCGGGCATCGACTCTCTGTTCGCCGACTTCCGCGACGACGGCGTCCTTCAGTCGCACTAGTCGCCGGCCGCTAAGGGTCGGCGCAGCCGAGCAGGCACTCGGGACGCACCTCGGCGCGGGCGGTGCCGCGCGCCGGCCCGCCCAGGCGCCCGAGCCCGTGCGTCGCGACCTCCACCTCGACGGTCGCGACCCGGCCTGTGCACTCGCATCGGACCAGCCGGGCGTCGTTGGCGGCGGCGGTCTCCGCCGCGGCGCTGCGGGCGGCACGCTCGCCCCGTCCGAGCGCCAGCATGTCGGCGGCCGCGAGCGCGGCGGCGTCGGCGGCCGCGTCGGCCCGGGCCCGGGCGACGAGCGCACCCCCGAGTCGTGCCGCGCCGAGCGCGAGGACGGCGGCGAGCACCACGACCGCCATGAGCACGACCGCCATCGAGCCGCCTTCGCGCCTCACTTCTCGACGCGCATCGAGACGCGCGAGTGGAGCGTCGGATCCGGGAACAACGGCCCGACGAGCGGCAAGTCGGTCACGGACCGGTAGGACACCTCGACCGTGATGGGCTCGCCGACCGCGGGCCGGTCGCCGACGTCGACCTCGGCGCCGCGCAGCGTGCGGCGCGCCGCGCGCACGGCGCGCTTCGAATCGGGATCGACGCTCGCGGCGCGTGCGGCCTCGCGGGCGGCGTGCACCACCGCAACCTGATCTCGAACGACGAACGCGACCTGGAGCACGATCAACGCCGCCATCAGGACCAACGGCATGAGCACCGCGAACTCGACCGTCGCTTGCCCGGCCTGGCGCTTCAGGGGAGCACCTTGCCGACGACCTCGTCGAAGAGCTTGCCGATGGCGTGGCTCTTCGTCGCCCACGCGATCAGAAGGGCGCCGATCGCGGCCGCCCCCAGGATGACGAGCGCGTACTCGGCCGTGGTCTGCCCGACCTCGGCCCGGACCGCGCGCACGAATCGACGAAGCATTGGTTCCTCCTCAGAGTCTGGGTCGACGGGGGAAGCGCTAGATGCGCGAGAGCCCGGCCAGGAGCGTCGGAATCACGGTGAGCAACCCGAACGCAGGCAGGACCACGAACACGAGGGGCAACAGGAGGCGCACGGGCACACGGCGCGCGTGCGTCTCGGCGCGACGCCGCAGCTCGGCGCGCTGCTCGGCCGCGAGGCGGGCGAGCGCGGGGGCGACCGGGGCTCCGAGCCGGTCGGAAGCAAGGAGCGCGTCGGCCATCGGCCGCAACGGCGGGGCGCGGGTGGCGACGTCGTCGAGCGCGTCGGCGAAGGTGGCGCCGAGCGCGCACGCGTCTTGCACGGCGGCCAGCCGCGCTGCCATCGCCGGCGGCGCCCACCGCGCTGCCATGTCGACGGCCAGGTAGGGCGTGCAACCGGCGCCGACGGCCACGCCCAGCAGGTCGAGCGTGACCGGAAGCTCGGCGCCGAGGACGGCGCCGTCGCGGACGGCGCGGTGCCGGGCTCTCGCGCCGGCCAGGACGCGTCCGACGGCACCCTTCGACAGCGGGTCGAGCACCTTCCGGAGCACCACCGGTGGCGTACGCGCCGGCCTGGCGCGCGCGGGGCGCAGCGGATGCAGCCGCAGGTCGATTCGCTGGCGGCGGGCGCGCCTCGCCAGCGGCGTCGCTGTCATGGCTCCCCAGGCGAGCCCCAGCACGATCACGAGCATCATGACGAGCCGTTCACCGCGCCTCCGTCGAGGCGAGAATGCGCCGCATCCAGAGCCCGGCGACCACTTCGAGGAGGAGGCCGACCACGAGGCAGACGCGGCCGGTGCCCGTGCCGACCAGCACGCCGACCGACCCCGGATCGACCAGCGCCGAGAACACGAGGTACGCGAGCGGTGACGCCCCCACCACCACCGCTGAGAGCCGGGCCTGCGCCGACAGCGACCGCGCCTCGGCGGCGGCTCCGATCCGATCGCGCAGCGACGCCGCGAGGCCGTCGAGCGCGTGCGCGCTGCGGCCGCCGAGCGTCTCGGCCACGGCGAGGGCACCGGCGACGGCGCGCACGTCTCGGAGGTCGCGCTCCACCGGCCACGCCGCCAGCGCGTCGGCCAGGCCGACGCCGAGGTCGGCGCGCGCCTGAACACGCCGCAGATCCCCGGCGAGCGGGCCGTCGCCTCCCGCGAGCGCGGCGACGCCGTGCCCGACCGTCCCGCCGCCGCGCAGGTGGGCGGCGATCTGCTCCAAGGCCAGCGGGAGCGCGGCCGCGTAGCGCCGCTGGGCGCGTGTGCGCAGCACCCACAGTGACGCCGGGGCGGCGGCGATCGTGACCAACAACGCCGGCAGGACGAGCCCCGGCGACAGTGCCGCCGCGACCAGTCCGGCCGCCGCAACTGCTCCTGCCCACAGCTCGACGGCCGGCTCGGCGTCGAGTGCAAGGTCGGCATCAGCTAGGGCGCGCGCGACGACGGGCCGCAGACGAGCCGGGAGCCGCCAGCGCCGGCCGGGCCCGAGCGCGCGCGCCCGTTCGGTGGCGCCGGCGCGTCGGGCCGCGGCCACGAGCGCCGCGACCGCGACCGGACCCGCCACTGCCAGGACGATGCTCAGCATGCGAACCACCGCGCGTCGGGTGAGGGCGTCCCGATCCGGCGCGGCGCGCGCGTCGGCGTACCCGCGGGCACGAGCTCACCGCCGCGGCGCTCGAACAACGGACGCACGTCGAGCTGGTCGGGGCCGGCGGCGAGCTCCCCGATCGCCTCGACGCGCCGCGCACCGGCCGTCGAGCGGGTGACGTGTACGACCGCGTCGATCGCGGCGCCGATCTGCGACCGCACCGCGACGAGCGGAAGGCCTGCGCCTGCCATCAGCACGAGCGTCTCGAGGCGTGGCAAAACGTCGATGGGCCCGTTGGCGTGGACGGTCGAGAGCGACCCGTCGTGCCCCGTGTTGAGCGCCTGGAGCATGTCGAGGGCTTCGCCGCCACGCACCTCGCCGACGACGATGCGGTCGGGACGCATCCGCAGCGCGTTGCGCACCAGGTCGCGCACGCTCACCGCGCCCGCACCTTCGGCGTTGGGCGGCCGGGCCTCGAGCCGCACCACATGCGGCTGCACCAGCCGCAGCTCGGCGGTCTCTTCGATCGTGACGACGCGCTCACCGGCAGGGATCGCGGCCGACAGCGAGTTGAGCAGGGTGGTCTTGCCCGCGCTCGTGCCTCCGGAGATCAGCAGGTTCCACCCGGCCGCGACCGTCCACCGCAGGAACGCGCCCGGCGCGCCGGGAGCCCCGAAGGCGTCGAGATCGACGGGTCGGGCCCGGAAGCGGCGGATGGTGACGCACGGCCCGTCGAGCGCGAGCGGTGGGATCAGTGCGTGCAGGCGTGACCCGTCGGCGAGGCGGGCATCCACCATCGGTGAGGCGCGATCGAGACGAAGCCCGAGCGGCGCCACCACGCGTTCGACGAGCCGCACGATGCCGCCGGCGTCGAGATCTAGCTCCACCGCTTCGAGCCGGCCGGCGCGCTCGACGTAGGCGCGCCCGGGCCCGTTCAGCATCACCTCGCTGACGTCCGGGTCGGCGAGCAGCGGCTCGAGTGGGCCGAGCCCGGAGACCTCGTCGGTCAGGTCGCGCAGCAGGGCTTCGAACCGCGCCGGCGTGAGGAGCGGCGCCTCGTCGCGCAGCAGTTCGGCGAGCCGGGTGCGGACGGCCAGCGAGCGCCCGGCCCGGTCGCGCTCGTCCAGGTGGTCGAGTGGATCGAGGCCGCCGGCGGCGACGAGCCGGCGATGGACGCGCTGCTTGAGCGCGGCGTCGCCGCCCGAGGGACGCGGTGACGAAGCCGGGGGCCGGTTCGCGGGAACGGGCGCCGCCGTCATGCGGCCCGCCCGCGCCGGTCCCCGAGCAGGCCGAGGCGGCCGAGCGCCTCGTGCACGGGCCGGGCCAGCACCTCGGGGAGCCGCGTTGGCAGGAGCCCCGCGTCCACAGCGCGCGCGATCGCGGCGCGGACCGGAACCTCGGCGAGGACGGGCCGGTCGAGGACGCCGGCGACGTCACGGCGGCCGATCGCACGCCCGGGCTCGGCGACATGTATGACGCCCGATGCGTGGGCGAGGGGCGCGGCGCGCACCGCGCGCCGGAGCGTGAGATAGCAGCCGCGGACGACGACGATCGACGCGTCGGCGACCTCGAGCACCGCCCGCGCCGCCGGGCTCTGCGCCAGGCCGAGGTCGACGACCGTGGGGACGAGACCGTCGCGCAGCGCCACCGCCAGCGCGGCGCCGGCCTCGGCCGCCGGGACGGGGGCCAGCGGCCGGGCCGGCGTGCCGCGAGGGACGAGCGCCACGCCGGCGGCGGCCTCGACGGTCAGGCGCTCGAGCGCGTCGGTCGGCGCCTCCGGGCCGGCACCGAGCCAATCCACGAGCCCGGTCGGCGGGTCGGACGCCAGGCCGAACAGGGCGGGCTGGTCGCCGTCGAGATCCGCGAGCCGGGCGCCGCCGCGCCGGCCGAGCACGAGTGCGCACACGGCGGCGAGCACCGACGTGCCCGAGCCGCCTTTGGGTGACCACAAAGCGAGGAGCACCGCTGCGTCCTCTCCTTTTCCTCTGCGTGCGCGCGCGTTCTGGCGAGCGCGACGGGGCAAGGGGAGGCTGGCGGGGGAACGCAAAAGCTCCCCGACTCGGGGAGCGTGCGACGAACGTAGGGATCCATGGGCCGCATGTCAAGAGGCGCGTAGGCTCCGCGGGGGCGGCGGCGACCAGGGAGTCACAGTGAGCGAGGCCGTGAACAGCGCAGCTTTCTTCGACCTCGACAAGACGATCATCGCCAAGAGCTCGGTGCTCGCGTTCGGCCGGCCGTTCTACCGCGAGGGCCTGCTGTCGCGGCGGTCGATCGTGAAGAGCTTGTACGCGCAGGTCGTGTTCATGCTCGTCGGCGCGGACGCCGAGAAGATGGAGAAGCTGCGCGTCGCGATGTCGGCGATGACCCGGGGCTGGAACCGCGACCACGTCGCGTCGATCGTGCGCGACACCCTCACCGACGTGATCGAGCCGATCATCTACGCCGAGGCGCTCGAGCTGTTCGACGAGCACCACGCGGCGGGTCGGAGGGTGGTCATCGTGTCGTCTGCGCCGATGGAAGTCGTGGTGCCGCTGTCGGAGTTCCTCGGCGCCGACGAGGCCATCGGCACCCGGGCCGCCATCGACGCCGAGGGCAACTACACCGGCGAGCTCGAGTTCTACGCCTACGGCGCGCACAAGGCCGAGGCAGTGCGTGAGCTCGCCGCCCGCTCGCACGTCGACCTCTCGGAGTCGTACGCGTACAGCGACTCGGTCACCGACCTGCCGATGCTCGAGCTGGTCGGCCATCCCGTCGCCGTCAACCCGGACAAGGAGCTCACCCGGGTGGCGCGCGAGCGGGAGTGGGAGATACGCGACTTCGAGCATCCCGTGCGGCTGCGCGACCGCATGCCGGTCCCGCCGGCCGGTCCGACGATCGCGGTCGGTGGCGCACTGGCAGCCGCCGGCGCCGGGGTCGCGGTCTGGTGGTGGCTGCGCCGCCGCAACGATGCCGCCTGACGACAACGGCCCGCGGGGCGTCGCCCGCGTCCGGCTCGCGCAGCTCCCCACGCCGCTGGAGCCGATGGACCGGTTCTCCGAGTGGCTCGGCGGGCCGCGGGTGCTCGTGAAGCGCGACGACCTCACGGGGCTGGCGCTCGGCGGCAACAAGGCGCGCAAGCTCGAGTTCCTGTGCGGCGAAGCGCAAGCGCAGGGCTGCGACGTGCTCGTCACGGGTGGCGGGGCGCAGAGCAATCACGCACGCATGACCGCGGCGGCGGCCAACCGGCTCGGGTTCGACTGCCACCTCGCAGTCGGCGGCAAGGAGCCGGGCCTCTACAGCGGCAACCTGCTGCTCGACCGGGTCCTCGGCGCCACACTCCACTTCACGGGGGCGGACTCCTACTACGACGTCGAGTCGGCGATCGAACAAGTCGCGGCTCAGCTCGTGGCGGACGGCCGGCGTCCGTTCGCGATGCCGATCGGCGGCGCGTCCGTCACGGGCGCGACGGCCTTCGCGTGGGCGGCCGACGAGCTGCTCGCGCAGGTCGACGAAGAGGGGCACGGGAGCGTCGATTGGATCGTGGTCGCCGACGGTTCAGGCGGCACGCACGCCGGTCTGCTCGCCGGGCTGGGTGGCCGTGCCCGGGTGCTCGGCGTCGACGTGGGGACGCGCCCGGACCTCGACGACGTGATCCCCCGCCTCGCGGTCGAGTCGGCGGCGCGCGCCGGGCGGAGTACGCCGGGCGGCGAGCTCGTCCTCGACCACTCACGGTTCGGTGACGGCTACGGCGCGGTCACCGACGGCGCCCTGGAGGCGATCGAACGGGTCGCGGGCCTCGAGGGCATCGTCCTCGATCCCGTGTACACCGGGAAGGCGATGGCGGGGCTCATCGCCGCGGTGCGCGAACGACGCCTCGGCGGCGCCGACACGGTCGTGTTCTGGCACACCGGCGGCGCCATCGCGCTGTTCGCCCACCGCTACGCCGAGCTGTTCTCCGGCCGCTAGCCGATCTGCGTCGGGACGCGAACGTGCCCGGGCGGTGCCCGGGCACGATACGGAGGCCCTGGCCGCCGGCAATCGAGCCGGCGGTGGGCCGGCGGTCAGACCTCACGGACCTTGCGGGCTACCGCGATTCCGATCGCCACGAGAATCAGCAAGACGAGCAGCTTCTTCACAACAGATCTCCTGGTCGACGGGCGCTGCCCCGATGCTAGCGAGGCTGGTAGACCCGCGCCCGGAGGTGAACGGGGTCTGGTGGCCCCCCTCGTCTTCAAAACGAGTGGGACGGGCGATCCCCGTCCGGTGGGTTCGATTCCTGCCACCTCCGCAGAACCGCAGTCAACGAGAGGGGCATGACCATGGGCAAGGCGATCAGCGAGGTCATTCCGTTCGCGATCGGCGTCGCGATCAGCCCGTTGTCCATCATCGCCGTGATCCTCGTCCTGCTCTCGGCCAAGGCCCGGGTCAACGGACTGGTCTTTACCGCGGGATGGCTCGTCGGCGTGGCTCTGGTGGCCACGGTCATCTACCTCCTCGCCGACGCCGGCGACGTCAGCAGCGGCGGCAGTGGGTCCGACACGTCGTACTGGCTCAAGCTCGTGGGAGGGATCCTGCTGGTGCTCGTCGCGTTTCGGGACTGGCGGAAGCGGCCGGCAGCGGAGGATGCGGTCGCTCAGCCGAAGTGGATGTCGGCGATCGACACGCTGACGCCGGTCAAGACGGGCGGTTTAGCCGTCCTGCTGGCGGTGGCCAACCCGAAGAACCTCGCGCTCTCGCTCGCCGCCGGTGCGAGCCTCGCCCAGGCCGGTGTGTCGGGCGGTGAAGCAGCGGTCGGCTTGATCGTGTTCGTCGTGATCGCGAGCGTCGGCGTCATCGTGCCCGTGGTCGCCTACTTCGCCGGCGGCGAGCGCGCCGCCCACATGCTCGACGGGTGGAAGGCGTGGCTCTCGACGAACAACACGGCGATGATGGCCGTGCTGTTCCTCGTCTTCGGCGCGGTGCTGTTCAGTCAGGGGCTGCGCGGGCTCACGTGAGCGAGCGCGGGGTCGGGCTTGCGGATCGCCAACCGGCCGGCGAGCGTCACCTCGACGAGCGCGATGACCGATCCGACCACAGCACCGGCGAGCGCGTTCACGACGAGCACGAGGAACGGGCTCGCGTCGCCGACCAGCGCGACGACCCCGTGAACGACATCCTCTTCGACGAAGAGCGGGAGTGTGACCAGGAGAAAGGTCAGCCAGAACTTCCCCCGGACCAAGTCCATCGATCGGCGGAAGCCGTCGAAGACCTTGCGGTCCTCCATGACGACGGCGGGACCGACGAGGGAGAAGTACGTGTAGAAGATGAGCCCGGGGATGATCAGCAAGATGGTGGCGAAAACCGCGCCCGACGAGAGCAGCACATCTGCGGCGAGGAGGCGCCAGTACGGCAATGTCCGCAGCAGCTGACCGAGCGGCCGGCGGGGATGGCCCCGCTCCTCCTCGCCGACGATCCGGTCGAGCAGGCCGGCGAAGAAGGTGGTCCCGAAGGTCGCAAGGCTCGCGATGACGAGGAGCGTCGCGACCAGGCCGGGGTAATCGGACGCCCGATCGTTGACGGCCTCGGTGAGGACGTCGAAGATTGCGCTGATGCCGAACACGACGAGCGCCGCCCCCGCGATCAGCCCGAAGCGCCGCCGGTAGGTGCCGAACGCGGCCACGAGCACCGGGCGCACGCCGACCGCGGGAAGATCCGTCGCACCTTCCTCCGGCACCGGCGCAGCGTAGCGATCCCCCCACGCGTCGACGTGGCCGAGGGCGTCTAGATTCGAAGCTCGGCGCACAGAGGAGGCCGATCGTGGAGTACCGGCAGCTGGGCAGCACGGGGATCCGGGTCTCGGAGCTCTGTCTCGGCACGATGACGTTCGGACGCGAGGCCGACGAGCCGACGAGCCGCAAGCTTGTCGATCGCTTCCTCGAGACGGGTGGCAACTTCGTCGACACCGCCGACGTGTACGCCGACGGCGAGTCGGAGGAGATCACCGGACGCGCGTTGCAAGGCCGGCGCGACGACGTCGTGCTCGCTACGAAGGTGCGCTTCCCCACCGGCCCCGGCGTGAACGATGTCGGCGCGTCGCGCCGCCACATCCGCATGGGCATCGAAGCGTCGTTGCGCCGCCTCGGAACCGAATGGGTCGACCTGTACCAGATCCACTGCTGGGACGCGCGCACACCGCTCGAAGAGACCTTGTCGACGCTCGACGACCTCGTCCACGAGGGCAAGATCCGCTACGCGGGCGCGAGCAACTACACGGCCTGGCAGCTCGCGAAGGCAGAGGGCCTCGCCGCGCAGCACGGATGGGACGGGTTCGTCTCGCTCCAGCCCGAGTACTCGCTGATCACGCGCGACATCGAGCGTGAGCTGCTGCCGTTGTGCCGCGAGGACGGCCTCGCCGTGCTCCCCTGGAGCCCCCTCGCCGGCGGTGTCCTCACCGGGAAGTACCGCGAAGGTGAGGACTTCCCGACCGGCACGCGCGGCGGCGACACCGAGGAGCCGATCACGTTCACGTACCGGCTCCACGAGCGGTCATGGAACATCGTGGAGGCGGTCCGGAAGGTCGCCGACGAGCTGGGGAAGACGCCGTCGCAGGTGTCGCTGAACTGGGTCGTGCACCGGCCCGGCGTGACGGCGCCGATCATCGGCGCCCGCAACCTGTCACAGCTCGAGGACAACCTCGGCGCCGTCGGCTGGCAGCTCGAGGAGGAGCACTGGCGGGCGCTCTCGTGGGCGAGTGCCTTCCCACGTGGCTACCCGTACGACTTCATCGAGTACAGCGACGCCAGCCACTGACCGCGTTGCGCCGGCCGAGAACGCGACGAGGCCCGGCTCTCTGAGCCGGGCCTTCGGCCTTCCCGGGACCTGCGGTGGTTCTAGACCGCCAGCAGGTCGCGGGCGCCGGTGTCGGCGGACGGGTGACGAAGCTTCGACATCGCCCGGGCCTCGATCTGGCGGATGCGCTCCCGGGTGAGGTTGAAGTACTCGCCGACCTCCTCGAGCGTGCGCGGCTCTCCCCGATCGAGCCCGAAGCGCAAGGCGAGGATCTGACGCTCGCGCTCGTCCAGCGGCGCGAGCAGCTTCTCGATCTCAGCGGGCAACAACGCGGTCGCGGCGACCTCGAACGGCGACTCGGCCGATCGGTCCTCGACGATGTCGCCCAGCTCGGCGTCGCCGTCCTCGCGCAACGGCTCCGACAGTGAGAGCGGCTCGGCGGCGAAGCGCAGCGCTTCGGTGACCTTGTCCTCGGGCATCTCGACCTCGATCGAGAGCTCGGCCAGCGTCGCCGGCCGTCCGAGCTTCAGCTCGAGGCGCGATCGCGCCTTTTGGAGACGGGCGAGCGTGTCGCCGGCATGCACCGGCAGCCGGATCGTGCGACCGGTGTTGGCGATGCCGCGCGTGATCGCCTGGCGGATCCACCACGTGGCGTACGTCGAGAACTTGAAGCCCTTGCGCCAGTCGAACTTCTCGACCGCGTGCATGAGGCCGAGGTTGCCCTCCTGGATCAGGTCCAGCAGAGGCAGCCCCGACGCCTGGTACTTCTTGGCAATCGAGACGACGAGCCGCAGGTTCGACTGCACGAACGTGCGCTGGGCGTCGTCACCCTCGCGCGCGGTGCGGCGAAGCTCCCGCTTCTTGGCGGCGGTGAGGTCCTTGCCGGCGGTGAGGAGGTCGCCGCGCGCGGCATTGCCGCCTTCGATCTGCTGCGCCAGCCGAACCTCGTCGTCCTTCGTGAGCAGCGGGTACTGCCCGATATCGGTCAGATAGAGCCGGACGAGATCTTCCTCGTCCCGCTCGACTCGCTCCTTCGCCACGAATGCCTTTCTCGCTGTGGACGATCCGGTCAGCTCTTGGAAAACGGGGTGCACAAACCAGGAGTTCCCAGTTTGGGTGGGAAGAAGACCCGGGTCGGTGCCTTGTCCCCAAGTACGATACCGACTCCGTCAAGGCAAGAATTCCACAGCCCGGGCCGGGCCCTCGCACCGGGCCGGAGGGGGCCGGAAGGGTCGTGGCCGATCTGGAGCTCGCCGTGGTCATCGGGAGCTTCGAGGCCCGGACCGGCCGGCAAGGCGATCTCGCCGCC
>Ga0075423_10003458_pt1 | contig 14537 bp, 14 predicted proteins | sample SoiMethybrSBSTD2_FD_80114 | JGI IMG/M metagenome (GOLD analysis project Ga0075423, IMG submission 80114) | Bulk soil microbial communities from a Populus tree surrounding site in Tennessee, USA - Soil MetaG P. TD hybrid SBSTD2 | ecosystem: Environmental > Terrestrial > Soil > Tree plantation...
CTGGCCAACGTCACTGCCTCCGACGTCGTCTACGATCTCGGGTCCGGCGACGGCCGCATCCCGATCACCGCCGCCCAGAAGTACGGCGCGCGGGCCGTCGGCATCGACATCAATCCGGAGCGCATCAAGGAAGCGACCGCGAATCTGGCCAAGACCACCGTCGGCGACAAGGTCCGCTTCCTGAACCAGGATCTCTTCGAAACCGATCTCCGGCCCGCCACCGTCATCACGCTCTACCTGCTGCCGTCGCTGAACCAGAAGCTGATCCCCAAGCTGAAACAGCTCAAGCCCGGCACGCGCATCGTGTCCCACAGCTTCGATATGGGCACCGAGTGGCCGCCGGAAAAGACCGAGGACGTGCAGGGACGGATGATCTATTACTGGACGATCAAGTGATCCGCTGGTCCGCGGTCCGCTGGTCCGCTGCCCGATCTTCACTAGCGGACGAGCGGACTGGCGGACGAGCGGACTGGCGGATCCCGGACCAGCAGCCTACGCCGCGATCCGATCGACTCGGGCCCTGAGACCCGCGAGCTCGTTGCCGATTTCGCGCAATTCCTGATCGACGACCTTCAGGTTGTCGCCCTCCGCCCGGATGAAGCGGCTGTAGGGCGCGATCCCTTCGCGGATCCGATCGGCGCTCCGCTGGATTTCCTTCTGGAACTGGTCGCGCAGCGCGGTCGAGAGCCGCGCCCGCACCGTCGCGATCTTTTCGCGCATCTCGGTCTTGGCCTGCTGACGCTTGGCGGGCAGGATGAAGAAGCCGATCGCGGCGATCACCGACGCCAGGATCAGGCCGGTCACGTCCGCGGCCGCGGTGCTGGCCGCCAGCGTGACGATCGTTCCCAGCCCCAGGGCGCCGGCGCCGACCGCCGCCGCCGCCGCAACCGCGTTGCGCGCGCCATCGGCGAGCTCCCGCGCCTCGCGCCGCCGATCGTAGGAGTCGACCACTTTCTGCGTTTCGCGCGCGACCGAATCGATCATCCGCGTCCGGTCGTAGTGGAACCGCGCGCCGCCCTCTTCTCCGACGATCCGGTCCTTGTACTGCCGGCGCCGCTCCGCGAGATGGCGGGTGACCGCCTGCCACTGGCGCAGATCCGCGTCGACCAGCCAGTCGACCAGCTCGCCGACCTTGCGCTCGATCTGCTGCGGCGCGTCCGCCACCACCTGCTGCTCGAACCCCTGCTGCACGCGGCTGCGGTTCAGCAGATCCATCACGCGGCCGATGCGCATGGTTTCGTCGAAGTAGTCGTGGCCGCGCCCCTCCATCTCGAGCAGAATCCGGTCGATGTCCGACATCCGCAGCTCGAAATCGCGGGCGAGGTCCTGCTGATAGACGCCGAGCTGGCGCTCGACCTCCTCGAGCGTCTCGAAGTCCCCTTTGAGCAGCGCCAGCCGTTCTCTGACGAAGCCGGCATGACGCTCGGCCAGCGACGCGCCGACTCCCAGCGGATTGAGGAGCTTCAACTGCACCCGCCCCGGCGCATCCAGCGTGGTGGCGATGTAGCGCTCGAGCGCCTCGAAGCCGCTGCGGCGCCAGGCCTCGGCATCCCCCTGCTTCCCCTTCAACGCCAGCCGCGAGCTGACCGGGAAGATCTCGGGGTTGAACCCGAGCAGCACGCGCGCGTTCTCCGCGACGAAGCTCTTCACCGCCTCGACATCCTGCTCGCTGTCGAGGATGTCCACCTTGTTGATCACGACGACGACTTTCTTGCCCCAGCCCCGGACCTGCTCCAGGAACGCCCGCTCGGTCTCGGTGAAGGGGCGATCCGCGGAGGTGACGAACAGCACCAGGTCCGATCGCGGCACGAACTCCGCGGTGATGGCTTCGTGCTCGCGGATGATCGCGTTCGTGCCGGGCGTGTCGACGATGTGAATCTCGCGGAGCAGGGGGGCGGGGGCGGTGATGACGTGCAGGTTCGATTCGCGGACCCGGCGATCGATGGTCTCGCCGTACTGGAGCACGTTGATCTGCGCGGTCGTCGGCGTGACCCCTTCCGCCACCACCTTGGTCCCGAGCAGCGCGTTGATGAACGCGCTCTTGCCGGCGTTGAACTCGCCGATCACGACCAGCAGAAAGAGCTCGTCGAGCTGCTCGATCGAGCGGTCGAGCGCCTGCTGGTGCTCCGCCGCGGCGTCGAACCGGCTCAACGCGACCCGCAGCCGCGAGAGGATCCGCCGCTCGTCCTTGAGGAGCTCGTCCTGCGCCGGCGTCAGGATCTTCGACAACATGGCGGCAGCCCAGGTGCAGGATCCGCGCCACTGGCGGTCGCGGGGGAGGACCCTGCTAAAATCGAGGGACCCGTGGGCGCGCATCATTATTCACAGCACGCCGTGGCCCTCAAAGCCGAGCTGGGCGAAGCCCTGCCCCGGGAAGCGCTCCGCCATCTCCACAGCAAGTCCGCGTGGCGACACGGCATCGTCGCGGCCCGACAGTTCCTGATTCTCGCCCTCGCGACCTGGGGGCTGGTGCACTTCGAACAGCCGCTGATCTGGGTGCCGCTGGCGCTGGTCCAGGGCCTGACCGTCTTCAACTTCACCATCCTGCTGCACGAGGTCGTGCATCATACCGTCTTCGACGGCCGGCACCTGCGCGCGGAACGGATCCTGGGACTGCTGTATGCGATCCCGAGCGGCATCTCGGCGAGCCAGTTCACGCGGTGGCACCTCGATCACCACGCGGAGCTCGGATCGGACGAGGACGATCCCAAGCGCCATCACCTGTCGCCCAAGGTGAACAAGCGGTGGTTCAAGCTGCTCTATTGCACGCCGGCGCTCTTTCCCATCTACTTCCGCGCGGCACGGCGTGAGTCCTCCACTTACGACGTCGCGCTCCAGAACCGCATCGCGCTGGAGCGCCGGATCTCGACGGCGTTTCACCTGCTGGCGATCGCCGCGTTGTGGTACGCGTTCGGCTTCTACGCGGCGCTGCGCGCCCACGTCATCCCGGTGTTCTTCGTGTTCCCGATCGCCTTCACCCTGAACCGCCTCGGTCAGCACTACGACGTCGATCCGTCGGATCCGGCCAAGTGGGGCACGCTGATGCGGGGGCACTGGTTCTGGGACTTCGCGTTCCTCAACTCGAACTATCACCTCGAGCACCACTACTTCCCGGGCGTGCCGTTCTACCGACTGCCGCAGCTGCAGAAGGCGCTGGTGCCGTTCTACCAGCGCAAGGGCACGCGCTGGCAGACCTACGGCCGGCTGCTCTATGGCTGGTTCGTCGAGAACAGAGCCCCGCATACAGATTGGGGGCGCGAGGAGAGAGCGGAGGGGACGGAGGCACCGGATCTCATGAACGGAGCAACGAAGCCAACGGAGTCAACGGAGAATAGTAAACATTTGCTCGAAAGGACCTGAGTCCAACAATATCCTCCGTTCGACTCCGCGGCCTCCGTTGCTCCGTTTTGAAATCCGGTGTCTCCGTCCCCTCCGTTCACTCTTCCGCAGGCATCTCCGGCGCGGCGCGCGTGACCGCGACTCCTGCGAGCACCGCGACGGCGCCGAGCATCTTCCGCACGTCGAGCGGCTCGCCCAGGAAGATCACCGCGCTGGTCATCGCGACCACGGGAATCAGGTTCGAGTACGCCGACGTGCGCGCGCTGCCGATCTGCCGGACGGCGACGTACCAAATCGTGTAGGCCACGCACAGCGCGAACAGCGCCGAGTACACGCCAAGGCCGATGGTCCAGGCCGACACGCGGCTCCACTCCGTGTCACGCACCTGCGGCCAGACGAGGGGGACGTACATCAGCGTGCCGAGCGCCATCGACAGGCCGGTGACGGCGACCGGCGAGTGGCGCGCCATCAGCGGGCGCGCGCCCAGGGTGTAGATCGCCCAGCAGCAGACGGCGCCGAACATCAGCAGATCGCCTACCAGTCCCCGACCTCCCAGCGCGAATCCCCGGCCGACGACCAGGTAGATGCCCCCGGTCGAGACCGCCGCGCCCAGCCAGTGCCGGCCCCCGATGCGCTCGTGTCCGAGTGCGGCGCTGACGATCGCGATCAGCACCGGGGTCGCCGCCAGCATGAGCGAGCTGTTGGCGACGCTGGTCCTCGCGAGACCGCCGATGAAGCACAGCTGATAGACCGCGTGGCCGACGAAGCCGAGGACGGCGAGCTGGACCCATTCGCCGCTCGTCACGGTTGCCCGCGAGTAGAACGTGCTGTCAGGGGCGCCGGTCAACCGCCAGCGGGCCAGGCCCATGACGGCGAGGAACGCCAGCGACGCCACGATCATCCGGAGCGCGTTGAACGCCTGGGGATCGAGCTCGCGAAACGCGGTTTTGATGACGGAGAAGTTGCTGCCCCAGATGATGGTCATCAGGAGCAGGAGGAAGTCGAGCGAAGAGAAGTGTCGGTTCAGGGGTTCAGGGGTTCAGGGGGTTCCGGAGTTCAAAGGTTGAAGGGTTCAGAGGTTCAGGAGGGTCGGCGAATCAGAGCGCTGAACCCCTGAACCCTCGAACTTCTGAACCCTCTGAACCCCTGAGCCCTCCGGGTTTCACCAGCTAGGTCCCCGGCGTGAACGGATTCAGGAAGAACAGGATGAGCGAGATCAGCAGCACATAGATCGCGAGCGACTCGATCAGGACGAGACCGAGGAGCAGCGAGCCGCGGATGTCGCCGGCTGCCGTCGGATTGCGCGCGATGCCTTCCGCCGCCGCGCTGACCGCGCGTCCCTGGGCGAGCGCGGCGAGGCCGGCCGCAAACGCCAGCGCGAATCCGGCCGTGATGATCGACCACTTCGCCACTTCGGTTGGCGAAGCGGGGCCTGGCTCCTGCGCGTAAAGCGGCGCGGCGGCGCCGGCGATCAGCATGAACACGAGAGTCACGACGGAACGTTTGCTCACGATCTCAATCCTCCTGAAACACTTGAAATTGATTCGACCTCACCGCTTCATGCCGCGGCCGGCGCGTGCGTGCCGTGCGGCGCATCGTGGCCGTGCCCGTCGTCTTCGTGCTCGACGGCGACGGCTCCCTGGAGGTAGATCACGGACAGCAGCATGAAGATGAAGGCCTGCAGCCCGCCCGTCACCAGCCCGAGGAACATCATCGGCAGCGGCACGAGCCAGGGAATGATGCTGAAGAGGATCAGGATGACCAGTTCCTCGCCGAAGATGTTGCCGAAGAGCCGCAGCGAGAGCGACATCACCCGCGAGAGATGGCTGATGATCTCGATGATGAACATCAGCGGCGCGATGAAGGCGGGAGAGCCCGGCGGCATCGCAAAGTGCTTGACGTAGGCGACGATCCCCTGCGCGCGCACGCCCTGGTAGTGATAGAACACCCACGTCGTCAGCGCGCACCCGAGGGTGACGTTGATGCTGCTGGTCGGCGCCATCAGCCCGGGGACCAGGCCCATGTAATTGCCGACGAGAATGAACGTGCCCAGGGTGGCGATCAGCGGCAGGAACTGCGGGCCCTTCGGCCCGATCCACTCCTCCAGGAGACCGCGCACGGCGCTCACGCCATCCTCGAGCACGATCTGCAGCTTGCCGGGATTCTCGACGCTCAGCCGGGATCGAACGATCAGCGACAGCACCGTCAGCCCCGCGACGATCAGCATGATCATCACCAGGTAGTTGGGGATGACCCGATGCGCGGTGAAGTGATAGCCCATCGCTTCACCGATCGCGCGGACCGGCGGACCGAGGATCGTGTTGACCAGGTCCACGATCCACAGGGGATGTTCGAGTTTCTCCATTCAGCCTAGGACTTCGCCAGGAAGGGCGCAGGGCCTCACTTCTTCAGCGCGAGACGGACGGCCTCGAGTGAAGCACCCGCCACAACCGAGGATGCACCCGCCAGCAGCCCCCATGGGTGCAGGCGCAACCGCGCAATCATAACGTACGCCAGAAGACCGAGTAAAGCGTACCGGAGCGCGATTTTCGCGGCTTCACGCCGGATATTCACGTGTGTCCGGGGCGTCTCGGCACGCGTCGCGATCATCGCGTCGACGAGTACGGCGACCCCGCTCTTCAGCGACCAGTAGCTGAACCCCACCAGCACGCCGCCGCCGAGCACGCCAAGCGCAACCGCAGGCCACGGCCGCACGAAGCACGCGGCAGCGGTCATCACCGCGCAGATGAGAAGGGCGTTGCGCTCGACGCCGCGCAGCGTGGGATCGCGCTCCACTTACTTCAGGAACTTGCCGGCGGTGCGGTAGACGTTGAGCACGCCGGCGATGACGCCGAGCAGGAAGAAGATGAGGAAGAAGACCTTGGTGGTGCCGAACCACCGGTCGAGCAGCAGGCCCGCGCCGGCGCCGAGCACGATCGCGAGCACGAACGAAATCCCGACCGTGCTGAGCGCGCCGAGCTGGCGCACCGTGTCCGACAGCGGCTTCTTCGGCTTCGCAGGATCGGCGCTCATCCCCTAATGGTTGATCGAACCGGCCTCCCGGCCAGCGCGTGGTCCGGCACATCCGCACAACCCTATGATTTGCAGTCACTTAGTGGCCTGCCTCAGCTTGACGGTCGGCGACAGGGGCTCCTATACTTCGGGGATGACTCAAGCCTCGCGCGGTTTGTCGGCCCTCCTCGTGGTCTCGGCGCTGGCGGCGGGCGCGTACGCGCAAACACCGGCACGCGCGGCGGATGTCCGCAACCGCGAGATCTATGTGTCGGTCCTGGACAACAAGGGTGCTCCGGTGACCGGCCTCACGCCCGCAGACTTCGTGATCAAGGAGGACGGCGCGGTTCGCGAAGTGCTGGACGTGAAGCCAGCCGATGCGCCGCTGCAGATCGCGGTGCTGATCGACGACAGCACGGCCGCGTCCGACGCGACCTCGTACCTCCGCGACGGTCTCGCCGCGTTCCTGGAACGGATGCGGGGCAAGGCCGAGATTGGCCTGATCACTGTCGGCGATCGGCCGACGGTGCTGGCGCCGTATACGACCGACACCGAGGTCCTCAACCAGAGAGTCCGCCGCATCTTTCCGCGGACCAACTCGGGCGCGTACCTGCTCGATGCGATCACCGACGCGAGCAAGGCGCTCGCGAAGCGCGAGGCCTCGCGCCCGGTCATCCTCGCCGTCACGTTCGAGGGCGTCGAACACAGCAACCAGCATCACGAAGTGGTGCTGCGCGAGCTGATGAAGAGCGGCGCGGCGCTCCACGTGATCGCCATCGGCACGCCGGCCGGCTCGATGGACGACGAGATGCGGAGACGCGGACTGGTGCTCTCCGAAGGCACGCTCAGGACCGGAGGGCGCCGCGATCAGGTGCTGGCGGTGTCCGGCATTCCGGACAAGCTGAAGCAGGCCGCCGACGAGCTGCTGAACCAGTACGTCGTCGCCTACGGCCGGCCCGACAAGCTGATTCCACCGGAGAAGATCACGGTGACCTCGACCCGCAAGAACGTCACGGTCCGGGCGCGCACGCGCCTGACCGACCGCTGATCCTCACATGCCCTCGGGTCCCCGGGTGATCGTCCGCGTCCTGGCGCTGTGCGGCGCCACCGTGCTGATTGGCGGCGGCGCCCTGTCCTCCGAAGCGCGGAGCGCGAAGGGGGAGCAGGCGCCGTTCCGGGGCGGCGTCGACCTGGTCTCGCTCAACGTGACGGTGGCCGAAGGATCCCGGTTCGTCACGGATCTCGAGCAGAACGAGATCGAGATCTTCGAGGACGGCATCAAGCAGGACACGACGTTCTTCACGAAAGTGCAGCAGCCGATCGCGCTCGCGATCCTGCTCGACACCAGCGCGAGCATGGAGAGCAAGATCGACACGGCGCAGGAGGCGGCGATCGGCTTCGCGCGCCGGATCCGTCCCCAGGATCGGATGGAGGTGATCGAGTTCGACGGCCAGGTCTCGATCCTGCAGTCGTTCACGAGCGACGTCCCCGCCCTGGAGCGCGCAATTCGCCAGGCCACGGTCAACGGCTCGACCTCGCTCTACAACGCCATCTACGTCTCGCTGAAGGACCTGAAGAAGGCGCGGACCGCCGCCGACGAGATCCGCCGCGAAGCCATCGTCGTGCTGTCGGACGGCGACGACACGTCGAGCCTTGTCGCCTACGACGAGGTGCTCGACCTGGCGAAACGATCCGAGACCGCGATCTACGCGATCGGTCTCAAGCAGAACGACGGCGGGCGCCGCGACTTCAAGGAGGCCGAGTTCGTGCTGCGCCAGCTCTCGCAGGAGACCGGGGGCCGCGCGTTCTACCCGGGGAGCGTCGCCGAGCTGCCGAAGATCTACGAGTTGATCGCGCAGGAACTGAGCAGCCAGTACGCGATTGGCTACGTCTCCAAGAACGCGGCACGGAACGGCGCGTGGCGCCGACTGTCGGTGAGGATCACGCGGCCGGGCATGATCGGCCGCACTCGTCAGGGGTATTACGCTCCGGGAGCCCGTCGCTAGCCGCATGCATCTGCTGCCGCTGATCCTGTACGCCTGCGCCGCCGGCGCGTATCTGGCGCATTTCGCCGGACGGGATCGAAGTGTCGGCCGCCTCGCGACCGGGCTGCTGGGCGGCGCGGTGCTGTCGCACACGTTCATCATCGGGATGCAGACCGTGCAGGTGGGTCACGCGCCGCTGGTCGGCACCACCGCCGCGGTCTCAGCCTTCGTCTGGCTGCTGGGTCTGGCGTATCTCTACGTGGAGCTGACCACCGACGAGCGCGCGATGGGCGTGCTGGTCAGCGCGCTGCTGGCCCTGCTCTACGTGATTCCGGCGCTCGATCCGGGGGTCAGCCCGCGGCCCGCCGTGCTGCAGAGCCCGCTGTTCACGCTGCACGTGCTGGCAATGCTCTTCGCCTACGCGAGCTTCGCGCTGGCGTGCGTGCTCGGCGTGACCTACGTGCTCCTGTTCAAGGAGATCAAGGCCAAGCACCTGGGCTACTTCTACGCGCGCCTGCCGTCGCTCCAGGTCCTCGACGTGATGAACGGCCGGGTGATCACGATCGGCTGGATCTTCCTGACGATCGGGATCGCGATCGGCGGGATCTGGGCGAGCCAGGTGCAGAGCTCGCCCGACCCGCGGGCGCAGGCGATGTCGGCGGCGGATCCGAAAATCCTTGTCGCGCTGGTGTGCTGGGGGGTCTATTCGTTCGCGCTGTTCGCACGGCGGGCGATTGGATGGACCGGACGGCGCGCCGCCTGGCTGTCGGCGCTCGGGTTCGTGATCGTGCTGTTGAACTTCGTTCCGGTCGGATATTTTCTGACCAAGAGCCACAACTTTTGACGACCAGACTGTTCGCCGTCGGCCTGAGCCATCGCACCGCGCCGGTCGAGCTGCGCGAGTCCGTGGACTTCTCGCGCGGCGGCCCCGGAGAAGCGCTGGCCGCGCTCGCCAGCCGGGGGATCTGCCAGGAGATGGTGGTCCTCTCGACGTGCAACCGCGCCGAGATCTACGCGGTGGCCGGCCCGGACGGCCCCGACACGATCGCGCGGTTCTTCGCCGACTATCACCAGTTGCCGCTCGCGCGCCTCTCCGACCATCTGTACGTCCGCCGTGCGGACGACGCCGCGCGGCATCTGTTCCGCGTCGCCGCGGGCCTCGACTCGCTGGTGGTCGGCGAGCCGCAGATCCTCGGGCAGGTCAAGGCGGCCTACGCGGCCTCGAGCGATCGGGGCCACACCGCGGCAGTGACGAACCGGCTGTTCCACACCGCCTTTGGCGTCGGCAAGCGGGTGCGGCGGGAGACCGGGATCAGCGAGGGCGCGGTCTCGGTCAGCTACGCGGCCATTGCGCTGGCCCGCAAGATCTTCGGCGACCTGACCGGCCTCAACGTGCTGATTCTGGGCGCCGGCGGGATGGCGAAGCTCACCGGCATCCATCTGAAGGCGCAGCAGGTGCGGCAGATCACGATCGCCAGCCGCACGCTCGCGGCGGCCGAGCGGCTGGCCCGCGAGCTCGACGGCCGGGCCGCGCCGTGGGGCGATCTCGCCGACGCGCTCGGCGCCGCCGACATCGTGATCACCGCGACCGGTGCGGTCGATCCGGTGCTGACCCGCGCCGGCGTGCAGGAGGTGATGCGGCCGCGGCGGCAGCGCCCGCTCTTCATCATCGACATCGCGGTGCCGCGCGACGTCGAGGCCAGCGTCGGCGATCTCGAGCAGGTCTTTCTGTACAACATCGACGATCTCCAGAGCATCGTGAAGGAGAACCTCACGCGCCGATCGAGTGAGCTCGAGCGCGCCGAGGCGATCGTGCACGAGGAGGTCGAGAACTTCACGACCTGGCTGCAGTCGCGTGACATCATCCCCACCGTCGTCGCGCTGCGCGAGCGCTTCGAGGCAATCCGCCAGGCGGAGCTGGCGCGGCTGGAGCCGAAGCTCGCGGGCCTTCCGCCCGAAGCGCGGGCCCGCGTCGACGAAATCACGAAGCTGCTCGTGCAGAAGCTGCTGCTGACGCCCACCGAGCAGCTCAAGTCGGTCCGCGACGACAGCCTGATCTCGACCTACTCGGACGCCCTGAACCGCCTGTTCGCGCTCGAGGACGAGCCGCCCGCCCGGGGTGAGTCGGCGCGGAAAGCGCGCGTGTCGCCGCTCCGCCGCGACTGATGCAGACGCCGCTGCGGATCGGCACGCGAGGCAGTCAGCTCGCGCTGTGGCAGGCACGAACCGTGGCGACCCGGCTCGAAGCCCGGGGTCTGAACGCCGAGCTCGTGATCATCAAGACCGCGGGCGACCGGCTGCAGTCCGCCCCGCTCTCGGAGGCCGGCGGCAAGCGATCGTTCGTCAAGGAAATCGAGGACGCCCTGCTGGCCGGCGCCGTCGATCTCGCCGTGCACAGCGCAAAGGACATGCCGGCGCTGCTGCCGGAGGGGCTGACCATCGCCGCGACCCTGCCCCGCGAGGATCCACGGGATGCCTTCGTCCTGCCGGCGCACGCCGGCGGTGGGGACGTCGCCGCGCTGCTGGCGCGCCTGCCCTACTCGCCCCGGATCGGCACGAGCAGCATCCGCCGGATCGCGCAGCTCACGCAGCCGTTCCCCGCAGCGGTCTTCGCGCCCATCCGCGGCAACGTCGACACCCGCCTGCGCAAGCTCGACGCCGGCGAGTACGATGCGCTGGTGCTGGCGACAGCCGGACTCCGGCGCCTGGGGCTCGGCGACCGCATCTCGGGCATCATTCCGGTCAACGAGTGCATCCCGGCGCCGGGTCAGGGTATTGTCGCAATCGAAATCCGCGCCGGGGACGACCGGACGCGGCAGGCGCTCCAGACCGTGCACGACGCGGCGGCGGGGGCGGCGCTCGACGCCGAGCGCGCGGTGGTCGCCGCGCTCGGAGGCGGCTGCCAGCTGCCGCTCGGCGCGCTGGCGACGACGAACGGTGGCGCGATGACCTTGCAGGCTGTCGTCTGCTCCCCCGACGGCGCCCGCGTGATGCGCGCGCATGCGACCGGCCCGGCAGCCGACGCCCAGACGCTCGGCGAGCGCGTCGCCGAGGAGCTCGCACGCCAGGGCGCACAGGAGATACTGAACGCCGTCAGGTCGGACGGCGCCGCGGGTTGATGGGCGCCCGCGTGTGTCAAGGGACAAGGAACAAGGGATAAGGGACAAAGGAGAATTCCCGGGATCACATGCACGAACCGCCCTTCGTCTACATCGTCGGCGCCGGCCCCGGCGATCCCGCGCTGATCACGGTGCGAGGTCGAGAGTGCCTCGCCCGTGCCGACGTCATCGTCTACGACCACCGCGTGTCGGATCGGCTGCTGCAGGACGCGCCCGCGGAGGCGGAGCGCATCGACGTCGGCGCGGCCGCGCCGAAGACGCTGGACCAGGACGCCATCAGCTACCTGCTCGCCGAGAAGGCCCGCGAGGGCAAGGTCGTGGTCAGGCTCAAGTGGGGCGATCCGTTCGTGTTCGACAGCGGCGGCAAGGAAGCGCTGTTCCTTCACGAGAACCGCATTCCGTTCGAGGTGGTCCCGGGCGTGCCGATCGCCGTTGCCGGGCCCGCCTACGCCGGCGTCCCGCTCACCTATCCCGACGCCGGCGACGCCGTCATTCTGATCCGCGGGCACGAATCGGAGATCGACGAACCGCGGACCGGCTGGGAGCATCTGGCGGCCATCGGCGGCACGATCGTCTGCTTCGCGGCGGCGCGGCAGATCGGCGCGATCACCCGGGCGCTGGTCGCGCACGGACGTTCGCCCGAGGAAGCGGCGGTGCTGGTCTACGGTGCGACCACCGCCGCCCAGCGGACGATCGAAGGCACGGTCGGCGACATCGCGGAGCGCGCGCTCGATGGCCAGCCGGCACTCCTGGTGATCGGCGCGGTCGCGGGCTTCCGGCAGCACCTGCGCTGGTTCGACACCCGGCCGCTCTTCGGCCGCCGCATCGTCGTCACGCGGGCCCGCGAGCAGGCCGGGGAGCTGGTGCGCGCGCTCGAGGAGCTCGGCGCCGACGTCGTGGCGTTGCCTGCCATCCGCGTGCTGCCGCCCGAGGATCCAGCGCCGCTCGACGCGGCGTGCGATGCCGCGGCGACGTTCGACTGGATCGTCTTCACGAGCGTCAACGGCGTCGAGCACTTCATGCGACGGTTCCTCGGCCGGCAGGATATCCGCGAGCTCAAGGGACCGCGGATCTGCGCGGTGGGACCAAGCACGAGCGCGGCCCTCGGACGTTACGGCATCCGCGCCGATGTCACGCCGCAGGAGTATCGGTCCGAAGCGGTCCTGCCGGCGCTGCTGGAGCGCGGGCCGGTGAAGGGCGCGAAGTTCCTGCTGCCGCGCGCCCAGATCGCGCGCGAGCTGCTGGTCGACGATCTCCGCCTGGCCGGCGCCGACGTGTTCGACATCGCGGCCTACAGGACCGTCGACGGCGCCGAAGGGAGCGGACACGACATCTACCGGATGCTGCTCGATCGCCAGATCGACGCGGTGACGTTCACCAGCGCGTCGACCGTGAAGCACTTCGTACAGATGCTGGGGGCGGAACAGGCCCCGGATCTGCTCTCCTCGGCGGTCGTCGCGGCGATCGGGCCGGTCACAGCCGAGGCGGCGCAGCAGCTGGGACTGACGCCCGCAGTCGTCCCCGACCAATATACGGTTCCTGCGCTGGTCGAGGCGCTGATCGACTACTTCCACGCGCATCCTGTTTCAGCGGGGGCATCCTGATGACCACGAAAGATCTCGCACATCCCTCGCTTCCAGAGATCGATACCCGCACGCGGCTCGATCTGCCGCGGCGGCCGCGGCGGCTGCGCCGCTCGGCCGCGATCCGCGCGCTGGTGCGCGAAACCCGGCTGTCGCCGGAACAGTTCATCTATCCATTGTTCGTGTGCAGTGGGGAACAGCACCGTCGCGAGGTGGGATCGATGCCCGGGGTCTTCCAGCTGTCGGTCGACGAAGCTGTGCGCGAGGCCGCCGCCGCCCGGGCGGACGGCGTGCCCGGAGTGCTGCTCTTCGGACTGCCGGATGCGAAGGACGCAACGGGCTCCGCGGCATTCGACGCCGACGCGCCGGTGCAGCGCGCGGTCCGAGCGCTCAAGCGCGAAGTGCCGGACCTGGTGGTGATCACCGACGTCTGCCTCTGCGAGTACACCTCGCACGGGCATTGCGGCATCCTCGACGGCGACGAGATCGTCAACGACGCCACCGTCGAGCAGCTCGCGCGGGCCGCGCTGTCGCACGCCGAAGCCGGCGCCGACTTCGTCGCCCCTTCCGACATGATGGACGGCCGCGTCGGCCGGATCCGCGAGGCCCTGGACGCCGCCGGCCACACCGCCACCGGCATCATGGCGTACGCGGCCAAGTACTGCTCGGCCTTCTACGGCCCGTTCCGCGACGCGGCGGGATCGGCTCCGTCGTTCGGCGATCGCCGATCGCACCAGATGGATCCCGGCAACGTCGACGAAGCGCTGAGGGAAGTGGCCCTCGACATCGAAGAAGGGGCCGACATCGTCATGGTCAAGCCCGCCCTCACCTATCTCGACGTGATCTCACGCGTGAAGGCGGAGTTCGGCCTGCCAACCGCCGCGTATCACGTCAGCGGCGAATACGCGATGCTGAAGGCGGCGGCGCAGAAGGGCTGGATCGACGAACCGCGCGCGATGATGGAAACCCTCACGGCAATCAAGCGCGCCGGGGCCGACATCATCATCACATATTACGCTCGGGAGGCTGCTCGGGCGCTCTGACACGTGCTACGTGCTACGTGCTGCGTGCTGCGTGCTGCGTACTACTGGGCTCTAAGCGCGACGATCGGGTCCACCCGGGCGGCGCGGCGGGCCGGAAGGTAGCAGGCCCCGGAAGCCACCGCCGCAAGGAACACGGAGGCCGCGGCGAGAGCGATCGGATCGATCGCGGCGACCCCTGCCAGCCACCGCGTCACCAGACCGGTCGTGACGATGGAACCTGCCAGCCCGAATGCCGTGCCGATCGCGATCAGCCCGCTGCCGTGACACATGATCGTTCCGGTCACTTCGCGGGCGGTCGCTCCGAGCGCGACGCGGATGCCGATCTCCCGCGTTCGCTCGGTGACGGCGCAGGTCATCACGCCGAATATTCCGAGCGAGGCGACGGCGAGCGCGAGCAGCCCAAGCACCAGCGCGGCGACGGCGGCAATCTTCGACGGCAGGAGCCACAACCTCAGC
>Ga0075423_10003459_pt1 | contig 14534 bp, 12 predicted proteins | sample SoiMethybrSBSTD2_FD_80114 | JGI IMG/M metagenome (GOLD analysis project Ga0075423, IMG submission 80114) | Bulk soil microbial communities from a Populus tree surrounding site in Tennessee, USA - Soil MetaG P. TD hybrid SBSTD2 | ecosystem: Environmental > Terrestrial > Soil > Tree plantation...
ACGGCGACGTTCATGCCCAAGCCGATGTTCGGCGACAACGGGTCGGGCATGCACGTGCACATGAGTCTGTGGAAGGACGGGACGAACCTGTTCTTCGACCCCAAAGGGTACGCGCTGCTGTCGGACGCGGCGCGCTGGTACATCGGCGGGCTGATCAAGCACGCTGCGGCGCTCCTGGCGTTCGCGGCGCCGACGACCAACAGCTATCGGCGGCTGGTGCCGGGCTACGAGGCGCCGATCAACCTGATCTACTCGCAGCGCAACCGCTCGGCGATCTGTCGCATCCCGGTGTATTCCAAGTCGCCCAAGGCGAAGCGCGTCGAGTTCCGGGCGCCCGATCCGTCGAGCAACCCCTACCTGACGTTCGCGGCGTTGCTGATGGCGGGCCTGGACGGCATCAAGCACAAGATCGAGCCGCCCAAGCCGATGGATGTGGATCTGTACGACCTCGAGCCGGAAGAGCGGAAGCACGTCAAGAACACGCCGGGCTCCCTGAACGAGTCACTCGCGGCGCTCGAGGCGGACCACGCCTTCTTGCTCGAGGGTGGGGTGTTCACGCCCGACCTGATCGACACGTGGCTCGCCTACAAGCGCGCCAAGGAAGTCGATCCCGTGGCGCTGCGGCCGCATCCCTATGAGTTCTTCTTGTACTACGACGTCTGACGTGGAACGACGGTAGAGGACGGTAGGGGGCGGTAGAGGTTTGCGCCGCCCTCTACCGTCCTTTACCGTCTTCTACCGTCCTCTATGGCCACCGCCCTCAAAGTCGCCGCCACCTCGAAGCGCGAGATCCTCGAGGTCTGCAAGAAGCAGGAGATCAGCTTCCTGCGGCTGCAGTTCACCGATATCCTGGGCATCAACAAGAACGTCGAGGTGCCCGAAAGCCAGTTCGAGAAGGCGCTCGAGGGCGACATCATGTTCGACGGCTCGTCGATCGAGGGGTTCGTGCGGATCGAGGAGTCGGACATGGTGCTGAAGCCCGACCTGGAGACGTTTCGCGTGCTGCCGCACGACGACGAGGGCGGTCGGGTCGCGCGACTCATTTGCGACATCTACAATCCCGACGGCTCGTCCTTCGCGGGGTGCACGCGCCAGGCCCTGAAGCGGCAGATCACCAGGGCGCAGGGTCTGGGCTACGAGATGATGGCGGGCGTGGAAGCGGAGTTCTTCATCTTCCAGCTCGATACCAGCGGCGATCCCACCACGGACACGCACGACAAAGGCGGCTATTTCGACCAGACACCGGTGGATCGTGCCGAGGAGATCCGCCGCCTCATCATCAAGGATCTGGTCTCGATGGGGTTCGAGGTCGAGGCGGGGCATCACGAGGTCGCGCCCGGCCAGCACGAGATCGACTTCCGCTACACCGAGGCGCTCGAGACCGCCGACAATCTCGCGACCTTCCGGTTCATCGTGCGCAACGTGGCCTATCGGCATGGGTTTCTCGCCACCTTCATGCCCAAGCCGATCTTCGGGCAGAACGGCTCGGGGATGCACACGCACCAATCGCTGTTCAAGGGCGAAAAGAACGCGTTCCACGATCCCAAGGGGAAATGGGAGCTGTCGGACACGGCGTTCCAGTACGTCGCGGGGCTCTTGACCCACGCCCGCGGCTTCTGCGCGGTGACGAATCCGCTGGTGAACAGCTATAAGCGGCTGGTGCCGGGCTATGAGGCGCCGACCAACGTGGCCTGGTCGATGCGGAACCGGTCGCCGCTCGTCCGCATCCCGGATCGCCGCGGGATCGGCACGCGCTGTGAGCTCCGCATGCCCGACCCGTCGGCCAATCCGTACCTCGCGCTCGCGGTGCAGCTCGCGGCGGGGCTCGACGGGATCGAGCAGAAGCTGGTGCCGCCCGACCCGGTGAACAAGAACATTTTCACCATGAGCTTCCGGGAGCGCCGCCGCTACCGCATCGACGAGCTGCCGCGTGACCTGCACGAGGCCCTCGATATGCTCGAGAAGGACGCCATCGTCCGCGACGCCCTCGGATCGCACATCTACGAGCGGTTCGTCGAGGCGAAACGGGAGGAGTGGCAGGAGTACATCGGTCAGGTCAGTGAATGGGAGTTGAACAGATATCTGGGGCAATACTAAAGGCGTAGCACAAAGGCGTAGCACAAAGACGTAGCACAAAGGCGTAGCACAAAGGCGTAGCACAAAGGCGTAGCACAAAAGACGTAGCACAAAGACGTGTCACCCGTCCGGCGGCGGATGCGCGATGAGCCGTCCGAGCGTCTTGATCACGAGCGCGACCCGACCCTCGATCTCGTGAATGGTGTGCGCGTGGACCGGGTCGAGCGCCGCCGCGACCCGCAACTGCGTCAACGTTTCCTGAGCCGACCCCCTGGCATACTGTAGGAACCGGCGGAATTCCGGGATGGTGCCCCGGCCGCAGGCCTCCGCTATGTTTGAGCTGACGGAGAGCGCCGCCCGGACGAGCTGGTCCGCACGCGACGCGGCTCCGGGACCGGATAGCGTCTTGCTCAAACGGGCTACCCGGACGGAGACCTCCACCGCGACTTCGTGTACCCACAGCCGACGAGCGTAGGCGCGCAGCGTCATGGCGAACAATAGGAAGGGACCTCGGTAACGGTGGCATCCTTTTCACGCCTCCGCGGGACGTCTTTGTGCAACGTCGTTGCGCGACGCCTCTGCTTGACGCTGTTGCCGTTATCTTGTCTTGCCTGCGACGGCGTCTCCCGCCCCGACGACACCCTGGGCCTGCAGAGCGCGGCCCGCTGGGAATGGCACGGCCGCCTGCTGGTGGAGCGTGACTCCGCGCTCACGCTCGTTCGGATGGCGATCGACACGACGCACGGCGGCGGGGACGTGGCGCTGGCCCGGTTTGATTTCAATCCGGCCGTCGGCGAGGGAGACGAGTACTCGCTCACGCTCGCGTTGGACCTGGGGAACGCGCGCGACCTGCGGCAGAACGTCCCGTACGCCTTGGGCCCCCCGCCCGCGCGCATCCCCGCCTTCGGGACGGTGACCTGTCTGTGCCGCCCGCTGCGGCCGGATTCGGTCCGCGGCACGTTCACCCTTGCGACCCGCGGCCTGCGGCAGATCACCGGCCGGGTGGACGCGACCCTCTATTTTACGGAGTGGAACGATGCCGCCCGCCACGTGACCTATCCGCTGCACCAGCGCATTGACTTGCTCAAGTAGGCTGGCGATTGGGGTGGCGGTGGCATGCCTGGCCGTCGGTCTGCCCGTCCGTCTGTTCGGGCAATCCGCCGCTCCCACGATCGACACGATCATCGTTGTCAACCGCAACGTGTTCGATCTCCAGGAGGCCGACGCGCCGAGCTTCATCGCGCGGCTCGCGAACCGGCTGCACGCGCGTACCCGCGTCGGGGTCATCCGCGCCACGCTGCTCGTCAATCCCGGCGACCGCTATGACTCCGCGCGGGTCGCCGAGAGCGAGCGCGCCCTCCGCAACCTGTACGTCTTCAGTCGCGTGCGGATCGACACCACGCGGCTCGACGGCCGCCTGGCGCTCCGCGTGGCCACCACCGACGGCTGGAGCACGAAGCCCCAGCTCGGCTACTCGTCCGCGGGCGGGGACGTGACCTGGATGGTCGGCCTGGTGGAAGACAATCTGTTGGGCACCGCGACGTCCCTCACCGCCGTGTACAACAAGACGCCCGATCGCACCAGCTTCGATCTCGGGCACGTAAATCCCCACTTTCTTTCGCGCCGGGGCTGGCTACAGGCCAAGTACAGCAACAAGTCGGACGGCAACCGGGGCACCTGGCTGATGGGAGTGCCGTTCTACGAGACGGCCGCGCGGCGCGCGTTCATCACCGACGGCGAGGCGGCGTCGGAACGGGTGCTCGTGTTCCGGCGCGACACGGTGGGGCGCAGCGTCGTCGACACGGTGGAGCGGCGCGCCCTGCGCGTGGGCATCGTGGCAGCGTTCGCTCCGCGCGCGACCACGGCCGGCTACCTGCGGCTGTGGCTCGCAAGCCAGTGGCGCCGCGAGGACTTTGCACCCGAGGGGACCGCGGTGTTCCCGCGCTCCGTGTTCGGCACGGTGGGTGCGGGAATGGACATCGGGCATGTGCGCTTCCAGGTGCTCGAGCGGTTCAACTCGTACGCCCGGCGCGAGGACGTGGACGTGTCGCAGCTGTTCCACCTCGGCGTGTGGGCGGCGCCGCGCGCCTGGGGGTATCCCTCCGGCCGGGCAGGCATCGGGCCGGAGCTGAGTGCCCAGGTCGCGGCGCCCTGGCCGGGCGGTTTCGCGGTGCTGCGGGCGGCGGCGAACGGCGTCCTCACGGCGGGACGTCCCGACTCGGGGCGCGTGGCGGCCGGCATCACCGTCGCGAGTCAGAATGTCGGGAAGCAGACGTGGATTCTCCACGTCGAGGGTGGCCAGCTGCGCCGTGCCAAGCCGGGCGCCGAGTTCGATCTGTGGAACTCGCAAAACGGGCCACGCGTTTTCGGCATCCACCAGTTCACCGGCACGCGCCGGGTGTGGCTCGCGCTCGAGGATCGGGTGCTGGTGGCGGAGGACTTGTGGGGCCTGATGGGGGTCGGAGTAGCGCCATTCCTCGACTACGGCGGAGCGTGGTTCGAGGACGAGCCGGCCCGTCTGGGTGGCGCCGTGGGTATGTCGCTGCGGATCGGGCCGACCCGGGCCGTGCGCGGCGATGTGGCGGAGTTCGCCTTCGGATATCGCTTCGGGAAGGGGTTCACCGGCAGCCGCTGGGGCCTCGCGATCCGCCGGGGCGTGCAGTACTGACCTCCCGGGTGCAACATCTCGAGCCCGATCGGCGTTACCATGAGCATGAAGACTGAGACGAAGCGGATGATCGGCGTTATCGTGGTCGTCGCCAGCCTGTGGACGCTGTTGCACGTGTACGTGGGGCAGCGTTTGCTCGCCCACACACCGCTCGCGCCCGCATGGCGCCTGCTCGGCTGGGTGGGGATTGCGCTCCTTGTGGTCGCACCGTTCGTAGCGCTGTTCGCCGGACGGGCCAAGCGACCGCCGGCCCGGCGGGGCCTCGAGGTCGCCGGCTTTACGGCCATGGGACTGTCCTCGCTGCTGATCGTGTTCGCGCTGGCCGGAGATGCGCTGCATGTGCGGACCTGGCTCGGAGTCGGTGGCGCTCAACTGGCGGTCGTGAGCGCTGCGATCGCCGTCCTGTTGATCGGTCTGTGGCGGGCGCGGCGGCCCGCGATGGTGCGAGTGGTGGACGTTCCGATCACGGGCCTTCCCTCGGATCTCGAAGGCTTCCGCATCGCGCAGCTCTCCGATTTGCATGTCGGTCCGACGCTCAAGCGCGATTTCGTCGAGCGAGTGGTGGACACGACCAACGGGCTGCAACCCGATGTGATCGCTCTGACCGGGGATGTCGCGGACGGGTTCCCGCCCGCGCTGCGCGACGAGGTTGCGCCGCTCGCCGGCCTCGCGGCGCCGCACGGGAAATACTTCGTCACGGGGAATCACGAGTACTACTGGGACGCGCCCGGTTGGGTGCGCGAGCTGGAGGGGCTCGGCTTCAATGCCCTCATGAACGGGCACCAGGTGATCCGGCGGGGGACCGGCCGGATCGTTCTCGCCGGGGTCACGGACCTCTCGAGCGGCGGCCTCCCTGGGCATACCTCCGATCCGGCGGCGGCGGTCGCCGGGGCGCCGGCGAGCGATGTGCGGGTGTTGCTGGCGCATCAGCCGAAGAGCGCGTTCGCGGCACGCGCCGCGGGGTACGACCTGCAGCTTTCGGGGCACACGCACGGCGGGCAGTACTTCCCGTTCAACCTGTTGGTGCGGCTGTTCCAGCCGTTCGTCGCGGGACTCCACCGGCTGGAGGCAATGTGGCTGTACGTGAGCCGGGGCACGGGGTACTGGGGGCCGCCGCTGCGCCTGGGCGCGCCCGCCGAGATCACGCTGATTCAGCTTACGCGCGCGTGAGCGTGTCCCCGCCGCACCCCCACCCGATTGGGTGGCACCGTCTACCTGTCGGTCTTGACGGTCGCGGGACCCGGGCGTATCGTCCGGGTCCTGTCGCACCGTAGCAGCACCGTTCCGATTTGGAGTGCCATCGACTCGTGATGCAGCTCGCGCTGGTTCTGCTTCTGGTCCTGGTCCTGCTGAGCATTAGCTCAGGACAGGGTCTGCGGCGCGCGCCAAACAAGCACATGAGCAGCTAGCGATACAGCAGGACGCAGTGAGCGCCGCGGACCCAAGAAGGTCCGCGGCTTTTTTTTCACCATCACGCGAGACGGGGAGCACGGGACCCATGGGGAGAGACGTCATCATCTTCGACACGACCCTGCGCGACGGCGAGCAGGCCCCCGGCAATTCGATGACGGCCGAGGAGAAGCTGCGTCTGGCGCGCCAGCTGGACACCCTCGGGGTGGACGTGATCGAAGCGGGGTTCCCGAGCGCGTCGGAGGGCGACCGGCGGGGTGTCCGGGCGATCGCGGAAGCGTTGCGCCGCCCCGTGATCGCCGCCCTCGCCCGGTGTCACGACCGGGACATCGACTTCGCCGGTGAGGCCGTGCGAGCGGCGGCGCGCCCGCGGGTCCATGTCTTCATCGCCACCTCCGACCTGCACCTGCAATGCAAGCTGCGGATCAGCCGCGACCAGTGTCTCGAGCTCGCCGCCGAGTCGGTGCGGCGGGCCCGCCGCTATACGGACGACGTCGAGTTCTCGGCCGAAGACGCGACCAGGACGGATCTGGAATTTCTGTGCCGGGTGGTCGAGGCGGCGATCGCGGCGGGGGCAACCACCATCAACCTGCCGGACACGGTGGGGTACGCGCTGCCGGTCGAGTACGCCGCCATGTTTCGGGCGGTGCGGGAGCGTGTTCCGGGCGCCGACCGCGTGGTGTTCAGCGCGCACTGCCACGACGACCTCGGGCTCGCGGTGGCCAACTCGCTCGCGGCCATCGAGGCGGGGGCGGGACAGGTCGAATGCACCGTCAACGGCATCGGTGAGCGTGCCGGCAACGCGGCGCTGGAAGAGATTGTCGTGGCGGGGCGCGTGCGGCCGCACGCGGTCGCGTTCAATTGCGGCGTGAACCCCCAGGAGCTGTTCCGGACGAGTCAGCTCCTGTCCCACGTAATCGGCGTCTTTCCCCAGCCCAACAAGGCGGTGGTCGGCCGCAACGCCTTCGCCCACGAAGCGGGAATCCACCAGCACGGCGTGCTGCAGAACGGCCTGACCTACGAGATCATCCGCCCGGAAGAGGTGGGGGTCGCGCGCTCGAGCCTGGTGCTGGGCAAACATTCGGGCCGACACGCGCTGGAGCGGCGTTACCGCGAGCTCGGCTACGAGGTGGACGACGCCACGCTGCGGAAGCTGTACGACGAATTCACGGCGCTGGCGGACAAGAAGCGCGAGATCCTGGACGAGGACCTGCTCGCCCTGTTGCACGGCCGGTTCCACGACGCGCCGGAGGCCTACCGGCTGGCGCATCTGCAGGTGACGTGCGGGACCGTGTCCGCGACGGCGGACGTGCGACTGGCGGGTCCCTGGGCCGGAGGGGAGCAGAGCGCGACGGCGGCCGGCAACGGTCCGATCGCCGCGACGTTCGCCGCGATCGCGAAGGTCGTGGGGCGCCAGGTGGAGGTCCTGAACCTCACCGTCCAGTCGGTCACCCCGGGGCGCGACAGCCTGGGGCAGGTACTGGTGCAGGCGCGGATCGACGGCAAATCGCTGAGCGGGCACGGCGCCTCGACCGACATCGTGGAAGCGAGCGCTCGTGCCCTGGTGCACGCCCTGAACAAAGTGAGCCACGCGGACCAGCTGGAGGATCAGTCGCTCAACGCCAGCTACTTCTGGGGAGTGTGAGCCGATGAGCGAGATGCTGTCAGGTGCGGAGATTCTGTGCCGCGCACTCGTCGACGCCGGGGTCGAGGTGGTGTTCGGCTACCCCGGCGGCGCCATCATGCCGTTCTATCATGCGTTGCCGGACCACCCGCAGCTGCGGCACATCCTGGTGCGGCACGAGCAGGCGGCGGCCCATGCGGCCGACGGCTACGCTCGGGCGAGCGGGCGCGCGGGCGTGTGCGTCGCGACATCCGGACCCGGGGCCACGAACCTCGTGACCGGGCTCGCCGCGGCGCATATGGACAACTCTCCGGTCGTAGCGATCACCGGCCAAGTGTCCCGCCCCATGATCGGGCGTGACGCGTTCCAGGAAACCGACATCATCGGCATCACCCTGCCGATCACGAAGCAGAACTATCAGGTCCGGGACGTGACCGAGCTGGCAGCGGTGGTCGCTGACGCGATGGCCGTGGCGCTGGACGGGCGGCCGGGGCCGGTGTTGATCGACGTCCCCAAGGACGTGCAGAACCAGAAGATCGAGTGGCACCCGTCCCAGAAGCCCCGGGATACCCGCGCTGGCCCGCGGGGTCAGTCACTGACCCCGGGCGCGAGCCCGGGGTCCCAGGAGGACGGCGTCCGCGCGGCGGCGCGGTTGATCAAGGGCGCGGAGCGACCGCTTATCATGGCAGGGCACGGCGTGATACTGGCCGATGCCTATGCCGAGGTGCGGGCGCTGGCGGAGAAGACCGGCATTCCCGTCATCACGACCTTGCTGGGCATCAGCGCCTTCCCGGACGGTCACCCGCTCCACCTCGGCATGCCCGGCATGCACGGGGAGGTGCACGTGAACCGCGCGATCCAGCACGCCGACGTCATCATCGGCATCGGGCTGCGGTTCGACGACCGCGTCACGGGCAACACGGCGAGCTTCGCGCCGCAGGCCCGGATCATCCACATCGACCTGGACCGCTCGGAGATCGGGAAGAACGTCCCGGTCGCCGTCGGCATCGTGGGCGACGCGCGCGACATCACGCGCCGTCTGGTGGCGGCGGTGGAGCCGCGCCGGTGCGAGCGCTGGCTCGAGCACATCCGCGGCTTCGTGCGCACGCGTACCGAGTCGTATCGCGGCGACCTGTCGCCCGAAGCGATCCTCGCGTCGATCTACGAGGCGAGTCACGGCGAATGCACCATCGTGACGGACGTCGGCCAGCACCAGATGTGGGTCGCGAAGCTCTATCCCTACCAGCGGCCCAACTCGCACATCACGTCGGGGGGCCTGGGCGCCATGGGGTTCGCGGTTCCGGCCGCGATGGGCGTGCACCTCGCCCGCCCGAACGGCACCGTGTGGGCGATCTCGGGCGACGGCGGCTTCCAGATGAACATGGCCGAGATGGCGACCATGGTCCAGGAAGGACTCCCGGTGAAGATGGCCGTGTTCAACAATGGCTACCTCGGGATGGTGCGGCAGTGGCAGCAGTTCTTCCACGAGAAGCGCTACTCGTGCACGCCGATCTGGAGCCCCGACTATCTGAAGCTGGCCGAGGCGTACGGCATTCCCGGCTATCGGGTGAAGCAGGCGGGCGAGCTCGCCGAAGCGGTGGGGCGGGCGAATGCCCAGCCCGGGCCGGCGCTGGTGGAGTTCATGATCGAGCAGGAAGCCAACGTGTTCCCGATGATCCCGCCTGGCGGCTCGCTGTCGGAGCCGATCGAAGCGGCGCCGGCAGGTGCGGCGGGCGATTGAGCGGCCACACGGTAGCGGTCCTGCTCGACGACGCGCTGGTGACGGTGAACCGCGCGTTCGGCGTGCTGCGCCGACGCAATGTCCCGATCGAGGGGCTGGCGCTGCACCCGAGCGGCACCGCCGGCGAGGCGCGGCTGACGTTCGTGCTGAAGGCCGACGCGGCGACCGCCGATCGGGTGGCGCAGCAATTTCACAAGATGATCGGCGTGCGCTCGGTGATGGTGCTCGCGAATGGGGATTCTCCTACGGAGGCGAAACGATGAGCTCGACGGAAACGCGCATTTTCTACGATAGCGACGCCGATCCCGCCCGGCTGCAGCAGCGCGTCATCGCGGTGATCGGATACGGCAGCCAGGGTCACGCGCACGCGCTCAATCTGAGGGACTCAGGGGTCGGGGCTCGGGTCGTGGTCGGTCTCCGGGAGGGCGGCACGTCGTGGGCTCGGGCGAAGGCCGAAGGCCTGGACGTGCGACCGGTGGCGGAAGCGGCGCGCGCGGCCGACGTCATCATGATGCTCGTCCCCGATCAGGAGGCGCGCGCGGTGTACGAGGCCGGCGTCGCTCCCGCCCTCGAGCGCGGCAAGACGCTGCTCTTCGCCCACGGGTTCAACGTGCACTTCCGGGAAATCGTGCCGCCGGCCGGCGTGGACGTCGCCATGATCGCGCCGAAGTCCCCCGGACACCTGGTGCGCAGCGAGTTTCAGGCGGGCCGGGGCGTGCCGGCATTGGTCGCGGTGCACCAGGACGCGAGCGGCAACGCGCTGGCCGATGCGCTGGCCTATGCCGCGGGGATCGGTTGCGCGCGCGCCGGCGTGTTCGAGACGACGTTCCGCGAGGAGACGGAGACCGATCTGTTCGGCGAGCAGTCCGTGCTGTGCGGCGGCGTCACGGCGTTGATCCAGGCCGGTTTCGAGACCCTCACGGCCGCGGGATACGCGCCCGAGATCGCCTACTTCGAGTGCATGCACGAGCTGAAGCTGATCGTGGATCTGATGTATCGCGGCGGGATGAAGTTCATGCGCTACTCGATCAGCGACACCGCCGAATACGGTGATTACACCCGGGGCCCGAAGATCGTGACTCCGGAGGTACGCGCCGCGATGGAGCGGATCCTGGCCGACATCCAGTCCGGCAGCTTTGCGCGCGAGTGGATCGCCGAGAGCCGGAGCGGGGGCCGGCGATTCGAGGCCCTGCGCAAGGCCGGTGCGGACCATCCCATCGAGCAGGTCGGCGCCAAGCTGCGCGCCATGATGCCGTGGACGGAGGAAGGGAAAGCGGGGCCGGGTGGCGTAGGGGCACAGCATGCTGCGCCCCTACAAGGGACCCGAACGCCAAGCCCCGCGCCCCTCAGGGCATGACGGCAAGGACGCTATTCGACAAGGTCTGGGCCGCGCACGTCGTCCATCAGTTCCCGGAGGGCCCCGCGCTCCTGTACGTGGATCTGCATCTGGTCCACGAGGTGACGTCGCCCCAGGCGTTCGAAGGCCTGCGGCAGGCGGGGCGGCGGGTGCGCCGGCCGGCGCTGACGGTGGCGACGGTGGACCACAACGTACCGACCGGGGACCGCGCGGCGCCGATCGCCGATCCGATTGCCGCGCGGCAGCTCGAGGCGCTCGCGGTGAACGCGCGGGAATTCGGGCTGGAATTGTTCGACCTGCGGTCGCCACAGCAGGGGATCGTACACGTGATCGGCCCCGAGCTGGGTCTCACCCAGCCGGGTATGGTGATCGTGTGCGGCGATTCCCACACCGCCACCCACGGTGCCTTCGGGGCGCTCGCCCTGGGGATCGGCACCAGCGAAGTCGAGCACGTGCTCGCGACGCAGTGCCTCGTGTGGTCGAAGCCCGGGACCATGGAGGCCCGCGTCACGGGCGCGCTCGCACCCGGCGTCACGGCCAAGGACCTGATCCTCGCGTTGATCGGCAGGATCGGGACGGCCGGCGCCACGGGTCACGTCATCGAGTACACGGGGGCGGTCATCCGCGCCCTCTCGATGGAAGAGCGGATGACGGTGTGCAACATGTCGATCGAGGCGGGGGCACGGGCCGGGATGATCGCCCCCGACGAGACGACTGTCGCGTACCTCGCTGGCCGGCCGCGGGCACCGAGCGGCGCGGCGTGGGACCGGGCCGTCGCCGTTTGGCGCGAGCTGCGCACCGATCCCGGCGCGAGGTACGACAAGCAGGTCGAGCTCGATGCCTCGGAGGTGGCGCCCCAGGTGACCTGGGGCACGAGCCCCGGTATGGTCACTGCCGTGACCGGTCGCGTCCCGAGCCCCGCCGACTTCACCACCGACGCCGAGCGGCGCGCCGTCACGCGAGCGCTCGAGTACATGGGCCTCGCGCCGGGCACGCCGCTCGAGGGGCTCCCGATCGACCGGGTGTTTCTGGGGTCGTGCACCAATGCGCGGATCGAGGACCTGCGCGCCGCGGCCCGCACCGTGCGGGGCCGGCATGTCGCGACGGGTGTACGTGCGATGGTGGTCCCGGGATCGCAGCAGGTGAAGGCGCAAGCCGAGCGGGAAGGGCTGGACCGCGTGTTCAGTGAGGCGGGGTTCGAGTGGCGCAATGCGGGGTGCTCGATGTGCCTCGGGATGAATCCCGACGTGCTGCAGGGCGGGGAGCGCTGCGCCTCGACGTCGAATCGCAACTTCGAGGGCCGCCAGGGACGCGGTGGGCGCACCCACCTCATGAGCCCGCCCATGGCCGCAGCCGCGGCGGTGGCGGGGCGGATCGTGGACGTCCGAAGGTGGGCGCGGGAGCCCGCGGGGCGATGATGGAGCCCTTCGTGCGTCACACCGGTCGGCTGGCGGCGCTGGCGCGAGCCAACGTCGACACCGACCAGATCGTGCCGAAGCAATTCCTGAAGCGGGTGGAGCGCACCGGGTTCGGTCCGGCGCTGTTCCACGACTGGCGCTTCCGGCCCGACGGCAGCCCGAATCCGGACTTCGAGCTCAACCACCCCGGCGCCCGGGGCGCGAGCATCCTCGTCGCCGGAGAGAACTTCGGCTGCGGCTCGTCGCGCGAGCACGCGGTGTGGGCGCTGCGCGAGTACGGCTTCCGCGCCATCCTCGCGCCGTCGTTCGCGGACATCTTTTTCGCGAACTGCTGTCAGAACGGGCTGGTTCCGGTGCGGCTCCTGCCCCAGGAGATCGCCGAGCTGTTTCGTCGCCATCAGGCGGCGGGCGGCGAGTATCACCTCACAGTCGACCTCGAGGAGCAGCGCGTCGATGACGGCCTCGGGTTCCGCACCAGGTTCTCGATGGAGCCCTACCGGCGGGAGATGCTGCTCCACGGCCTCGACGAAATTGGGCGGACACTGGTCGTGGAGGATCGGATCAGAGCATACGAGAAAGGCCGGGAAACGGGAAAGGGGAAAGGGGAAACGTGGTGAAGCAGTACTCGATTGCCGTGCTCCCCGGCGACGGGATCGGGCCCGAGGTGATCGCGGAGGCCGAGCGGACGCTCCTGGCCGTCGGCGAGCGCTGCGGTATCGAGTTCACGCTGCGGCGCTTCCCTATTGGAGCGGCCGGCGTGGCCGCCGCCGGGGATCCGTTTCCCGCAGAGACGCGCGCCGCCGTGGGGCGGGCCGACGCGGTGCTGCTCGGCGCGGTGGGGGACCCCTCGCTCGATCAGGCGCCGCGCCACTTGAAGCCCGAATCGGGCCTGCTGGCGCTGCGGGCGCAGCTCGGGGTGTATGCGAATCTGCGCCCCGTGACGGTGTTCCCCGCGCTGGTGGACCGGTCACCGCTCAAGGCCGACCGACTCGAGGGCGTGGACGTGCTCATCGTGCGGGAGCTCACCGGCGGGCTGTACTACGGGGAGCCCCGAGGACGCGAGGGAGCGGCCGCGGTCAACACCTTGCGATACACGGTGGCCGAGATCAAGCGCGTGGCGCGTGTGGCCTTCGAGTCGGCGCGGCAACGCCGCGGGCACGTCACCTCGGTCGACAAGGCGAACGTGCTGGAGGTGTCCCAGTTGTGGCGGGAAACGGTGACGCGCGTCGGCCAGGACTACTCCGATGTCCGGCTGGACCACCTGTACGTTGATACGGCCGCCATGCGTCTGGTGGCCGACCCTCGGGCGTTCGACGTGCTGCTGACCGAGAACATGTTCGGCGACATCCTGAGCGACGAGGCCGCGGTGCTGGTCGGCTCGCTCGGCTTGTTGCCATCGGCGTCACTGGGCGAGGGACCGGGCCTGTTCGAGCCGATCCACGGATCCGCCCCGGACATCGCGGGCCGCGATTTCGCCAACCCGATCGGCGCGATCGCCACCGTGGCCTTGTTGCTGCGCCACGGGCTCGGCCTGCCAGAGCCCGCCGCCGCCGTGGAGCGTGCCATCGAGTCGGCGTTGGAGCAGGGCGCGCGCACGCGGGACATCGCCGCGCCGGAGGCAACCGCGCTCGGCACCCGGGAAATGGGAGCACGGATCGCCGGCTTAATCGCCCAGGAGCAGCGGTCGCGAGCGTCCGTGGCGGGCTAGACCCAGCCTACGCGTCCGTCACCGCTCCCACACTGGCGCTCGACACCAGTTTCGCGTACTTCGCGAGCACGCCGGAGGTGTAGCGCGGCGCAGGTGGCTTCCATTGCGCTCGCCGCTTGGCCAGCTCGCCGTCGCCGACGTCGACCTGGAGCAAGCGCCGTTCGGCGTCGATCGTGATCGGGTCCCCGTCTTCGACGAGCGCGATGGTGCCGCCCACCGCCGCCTCGGGAGCGACGTGGCCCACCACGTGACCGTAGGTCCCGCCCGAGAACCGCCCGTCCGTGATCAGGCCGACCGCATCACCGAGCCCGGCGCCGATGAGGGCCGAGGTGGGTGAGAGCATCTCCCGCATGCCCGGGCCGCCCTTCGGTCCCTCATAGCGAATCACGAGGACGTCGCCGGGCTTGACCCGACCGGCGAGGATGGCCTCGAGGCAATCTTCCTCGCAGTCGAACACACGAGCCGGGCCGGTCATCCGCGTTGTCTTCACACCGGTGATCTTGGCCACGCCCCCTTCGCTCGCGAGGTTGCC
>Ga0075423_10003460_pt1 | contig 14532 bp, 9 predicted proteins | sample SoiMethybrSBSTD2_FD_80114 | JGI IMG/M metagenome (GOLD analysis project Ga0075423, IMG submission 80114) | Bulk soil microbial communities from a Populus tree surrounding site in Tennessee, USA - Soil MetaG P. TD hybrid SBSTD2 | ecosystem: Environmental > Terrestrial > Soil > Tree plantation...
GACGACGCCTGTCGCGGCGCTGGCACTGGTCAAGCAGCACCTCAGCCAGGTGCCGCAGCAGGGCATCGGCTACGGGCTGCTGCGCTACCTGTGCGCGGACCCGGCGGTTGTCGAGCAGGTGCGCGCGCTGCCGAGCGCCGAGATCATGTTCAACTACCACGGCCAGTTCGATCAGGTGATCAGCCCCGATTCGATCTTCCGTGGCGGCGCGCAGGAGCTGATCGGGCCGAACTCAAGCACCAGCGGCACTCGCTTTATCCTGCTGTTTGTGCAGGGCAGCGTCCTGCAAGGGCAGATGAACTTCGTCTTTCACTACAGCGGGAATATCTATCGACCAGCGACCATTCAGGCGGTCGCAGACACGTTTCGCGAGGTGCTGATGTGGTTCATCGCGCACGCGCGCTCAACGATGGCCGAGGTGACTGGCGATGAAGCGTGAAGCGTGAAACGCGTCGTGCAGCGCTTATATTGGCAGGCGAATTGCTTGTTTTACTCGAAGAAACCAGATGTATCGATAGCAATTTGGCTATCTTCGATATGCATATCGTGACTCAATCGGAGTGTGAAGGTGAAGGGAAAATCATGATCGATGCTTAGTCCATCGTTAGCGTCGCCCCCGCCATATTCTAAAGATACAGACACGATGCCAGTTCCTCGTACATCAATACCGTCCGCACTCACCTCAACCGAATCTATCTCGATATCTGAAACATCCTCTAAAGAAGCGCTATGAGCAAGTTCTTCGATCTCTGAGAATGTTTCGTTCACCATATAATCGTGGAGAATACTATCGAAGTTTTCGATCTCGATAGTTCGCTCACGAGGTGGATTGACAACTACTAGGCGAAACTCATCGTAACCCTGTCTCGTCGCATATTCGCGTAAATCTCGAATGAGACCTGCTGATTCGCGCAGGTGGGATCGTGCCTTTACTTCTATGGCGATCTTTTTATCATTTCTGGTAGCGACAATATCATATCGAAAGTTAGCATCAGGCTCAGTCTGATTAAGTATGATCTGATAACCTTCCGATTTGAGTTGTTCGGAAACTTCTTCGACTTTTGCAGCCTCAAGATACTGGGCTATATCTGCCATTAGTAACCTCCGTCTATTGGTCCGAAAGTCACGGTTCGCGTTGTGATTTGTCCTATCTCAATATAGATATTGTGGTTTGTGTTATCATCAGCAATGGCAAGGAGTAGATCTTGATAGAGATCAGAGGATATGTTAATTTGTGAAATTACCAAGTCCTGCGTTTTATCAAATCTTTCGGATACACACTTGACGACAATGTCATCATCACGATAGACGATACCTCGAAGCGAATCAAGTATGGGCTTGGTGATATTGTCGATATCACCTTCGATTCTTCCCTTGTAGAACCAAATAATTCGAGCATAAAGGTCGCCTGTTAGTGGTTCTAGAAGAGTGAAAGCAGCGCTAGCAAGATCACCAAGTTCTGCCTTGTAGTTCTCCTTACTCTTCGGCGATTTTGTCTGACCCGATACAGGTCTTCGTGATACGATTATTGCGAAAGCCACAGGTTACCTTCATCGAATAGTCAAACAAACGTTTCCATTGTTTCTAGCCATGTCTATTATACCCGAAGTCATTTCAAGCCAAGTTCGGCTTTCCGCGCCTGGAGCTTCGCGTAAATGGCTTCTTGACCGGGTTTTGGAGGTAATTGCGCAATCTGTGCCAACCGCTCGCGATTACGGTCTTCCCAATAGTGCCGATTGGCTTCCGCATGTTCTAGCACGAGTTGATACTCGTCCTCAACCGCGTCGCGTTGGGCATCAATATAGGTTAGCACACCGACCATTTGCGCCTCGGTCAAATTCAGCCAATGCTGAATCAGCTTGGGCGGCCAGTCGGCCTTGAGATAGTCCATGACATCGTAGAGGGTAATCCGGGTACCCGCAATGGATAAGCCGCGCTCGGTACGGACGACCGTTGGTTGGGTTGTCTGTACATCCGACATATGCAAGACTCCTCAGAGTATACGCCCGCTAGGCACGAGTATTATACTATACCACATTCGCAAGCGCTCACAGTCGCGAAGAGATGGGCATCACATCGGTCCATAGCAGCATTGTAATGGCTACAAACGGTGATGGTGCCCGCCCAACGCGGCCGCCAGCCTAACCTCGGCCAAGATGCCATCCGTGTCGGCCACGGCCAGGGCATCGAAGAGCTGTAGGACGCGCCCGACAACACCGGCGTCGGAGCTGATCGCGCGGGCAGCCTTGTACGCCGCTTGCGCTGCTGGAATGTGCTTTGCGTTCTCACACAAGGCCAGCCCGCATAGGGCGAGGCCTTTGGTATCCAGCGTCTCGTAAAGCTGAGGGCTGCGGGCAAGCAGTTCATTGGCTTGATTGAGCGCGGTGGCGAATGCCGCCTGTGCAGCGACGCAGTCACCCTGGCGCAAGGCGACCACACCAAGGACCGCCGAGGTAGTGTGGTTACTCAAGGGGAAATCGTATTTTCGGGCGGCCTCGGCTATCTCGCGTGCCGCTCCAAGCTCCCCCTGACAGAGGTTGGCGCGGGCGAGCCCCACTCTTGCCTGGTTCTGAAACTCAGGGTTTGCGATGTCGTCGGCGATTTCGATCGCCTGTTTGAATCGCCAGACGGCCTGCGCCCACTCGCCTTGGACGAGGTACGCATTACCCGTATAGGTCTGGGCGCCTGCCTCGATGAGACGGTAGCCGATCTCCCGCGCGATGGCGAGCGCGTCCTTGAGGCACCGCAGCGCGTCGGCGATCTGGCCGATCTCTGCGTATCGATTCCCAAGGTTGTGGAGATGAAAGGCTTCGTCGTCCCAGCTTCCTATCTCACGATCGATCGCTATAGCCTGCTCGCAGTACTCAATCGACCGGGCGGTCTGGCCGATCTCTGCGTATCGATTCCCAAGGTTGCCCAAGCGTGTTGCCTCACCACGCCGATCGCCGACCTCACGACTGATCACAAGGGCTTGCTCGTAGTGCTCAATCGCCTGCTCGCTCTGACCAAGTTCGGCATAGCAGTTGCCCAGGTTGCCGAGCCAGGTCCCCTCGCCCCAGCGGCCCTCCTGCTCGCGGGCCAGGCGCAAAGCCTGCTCATAACAGGCGCTCGCCCGCTCGTGCTGCGCCATCTGGAAGTATGCCGTACCCAGGTTGCCAGTACTGTTCTGCCCCAGCGCGGGATCGGCAATGTTCCCTTGCAGGCGCTCATGCAGCTCGGCCATCAGCCGGTAATGCCCCCACATAAACAAGTAATCGTAATCGATCTCCAGTAGGAGCGCAGCAGCGGTATCGTAGTCCGCGCCTGCGCAGCGCAGCTCGAACTCCGCGAGCTGCGCCGCCAGATCATCCAATGTCTTCCAGGTTTCACGTGGCTTGCGCGCCAGTTTGAACCACTCCGCCGCTCGGTGCTGCAACCTGAAACGGCTGAAGGGCGGCGGCTCGGCCTGCCGGTCGGCGGGCTCGCCTTCGGGTATTCGGCTCTGGGCATAGTCGCGGTCGATCTGGTGGAGGTAGTAACGTCCTTTATCCCGGCGGACGAACTGCATATTCACCAGCCGGCTCAGAACCGGCCCGCTGTCCACGCCGGGCACATACGTTTGCAACAGGTAGTCAACTGCTGATGCGGGGACGGGGTAACGGTACGTGGCCAGCGCCTGCATGACCCGCTGCGCAGTCGGATCGAGGCGGCTGAAGGCTTCGCCCACCAGGACCGCCACCACCTGCTCGGGCAGGAGCTGCCTGGTATTGTCGAGCATCTCCTGCAATGAGGTATCGCGGTCGGCTGAGAGAATCCCAAATAGATGCTCCAGCGCGCGCGGATACCCGCGTGTGCGCTCTCGCGCCTGAGCGAGCAAAGCTTCTGGGGCATCCCGCAGCCCGATCTTGCCGTCCGCGTCCATGGCTCGCAAGACATTTTCGGCATATGGATGTTCCAGGCCAGTATCGACGTCGTGCCGCCGCTGGAGACCCGGCTGGACGAGCGCTAAGTCACGCGGAGCGACACGGGTTGTGATAATCAGCTTGAGTCCGTGGGGCGGCAGCTCCAGCAGGGCGCGCAGCGCCTCGTCGAGCTCGGCATCCTTGATCCGGCCGGTCTCAACATCAACCTCATCCTCAAAGTTGTCGAGCAACACCACGGTGCGCCCACGCGGAAAGGCATCGATCAGCGCCTGCATGATCTTGCCCGAGCTCGTCTGGGGATTCTTGTATATGGCGTCCAGCTGCCGTTTGGTCTCTTCGGGGAGGAGCTTGATGAGGCCGGCGTACAGATCGGGAACGTTCACACGGTGGAAGGACCGGGCGTCGCTGAGGTAGACGATGCCATCGACAGCCAACGGGCCACCCTCGTCGGGAAGCTGGCCGCCCTCCAGCGAGCGCAGTAGCCGGCAGACCATGGCCGACTTGCCGATCCCGCCGCGCCCGACCACGGTCATGAGTCGCAGCGCGTCGTCCTTCAGAAAGTCGCCGATCAGCTGAGTCTCAACGTGGCGATCCTGAAACCAGGTGGGGGCAATTAATGGCGGTGGGTTAATAAACCTGCTTTGTGTGATCCCACTGACCGGCTTGGCCGGTTCGCGTGCGCGTTCCAATCCCCGCTCGATAGTTTGCTGGACGCGCTGCTCGGCTGCCTGTGGGTTGTCGATGATCGTCTGTTGTTGTGCGATCTGTCGCTTTAGCTCGGCGATCTCCTCCTGAATGCGCACCTGCTGTTCGGGTTCGGCGCGCGGCAAATCGCGCTGGGCATCTGCCAGGCGATATTTGAGCGCCTGGAGCTGTCCCTCCGATGAATCCATCCAGGCCAGGTGCTTGCGTAGTCTGGCCAGCGCGCTGTCAAAGGGGCCAGTGAAGTCGATATACTCGCGGGATCCGAGCCGGAAGGGCAATTCGGCGTCTCGACTCGCGAGCAGAGGGATAATTGGCTTCTTGTACCTGAGGGCACGTACCCATTCTTCCTTGCAAACTGAAAGAGGATTGACACTGTCCTCGGTCATGACGAATAGCATGCCCTTACAGGTGCTAATCGCCTCCACGATCTGTTCGTCCCAGTCGTCCCCAGGGCGCAGGTTGCGCTTGTCCACCCAAATGGGAACAGCGGGCGGGCCCGCGGCAAGTTCATCCGCCAGCTTCAGAGAGAAAGCTATACCATCCACCGAAGAGTAGCTGATGACAAAATGATCCATGCGCTCCGGCCTCCTGCTCGTGCCATCCCCTGTTTTCTTTGCCGTTCATGATATTCCAGCTGTCAAGCAGGTGCAGGAAGTGACCGGAGGTGCAGGAAGGGAAACGCGAACTGGAGCAGCGCGCTCGCTGGAAACGTAGATGAGCGATGAAGATGGTAGTCGATGCAACGTCTCGTGGGCAAGAATGTTAGGTGGGATAGATGATCCGACCCTTCATGCGCGACAGGGCGTAGGTAAACCCACTCTCGAGGTCAGCGCGCGTGGTAAGATGGCCGAGGTCCACGCCCAACGCGACGATCGTCTGCGCTACGACGGGGGTAATCCCCACCAGCACAGCTTCGGCACCCAGGAGCCCGGCTGCCCGCGCCGCCTGTAGCAGATGATTGGCCACGTTTGTATCTACTACCGGCACTCCCCTTATGTCAATCAGCACCACCTGGGCCTGGCGAGCGCTGATTTCATGCAACAAAGTTTCCATAATGCGCCCGGCTCGGTATGTATCGATTGTTCCAATCAGCGGCAATACCAAAATGCCTTTTGTGATCGGCGCGACCGGGCTTGAGAGCTCACTAATCGTCTGAAACAGCAGTTCCTGGTGCTGGTAGGCGGCCTCAAGTTCCCTGGTGCGCTCCGCGAGTTGGCTAAACAGCAGTGCGTTTGCGATCATCACCGAGACGGCGCGCGCGACCCGCTCCAACACTGCGAGATCCGCCGGCGTGCAGGCCTCGGCCAGCTCGCTCTCCAGGCAGATCGCTCCCAGCACCTTGCCTCGGCCAATCAAGGGAAGGCCAACAATCGTATGGACGTTTTTCTGGCGGGCAAGCTGGGCGTCAGCGTAATCGGCAGCGTCAGGAGCGAATGGATTGATGACCTTCGACTGTTCAGTCGTTATGATCTCTGCGATGAGCGACTCTGGGTGCAAGGCGAGGCGCTGCTGAGCAGTGCCTGTCTCGGATTGGTCCGCCATGCCGATCACCAAGATCTTGATCGGCTGCCCGTAGCGAGCAATCGCCTGGCGCGTACCTGGGTCATGCAGCCTGGCGGCAGATATCCTGGTAATATAATCGGCCAGTGCAATTGACCAGGGAGTCCGGCCAAGGGTCACAACATCGACGCCCGTATCGAGCATGCGCGTCGCCGGTAGCCGGGCGAGTGTCGATTCCACACCGCCAGTGATCAACTGGCATAAAGTCAGCACACTTCGATATCCCATATCATATTCGCGCTGGGCGATCACCGCCTGCGCCGTGCCATCTTTGAGCATTGCAATAGTATCGGCTCCAACGTCGAAGCCAACCAGTTTGACATGGTCGAAAAGCCCAGCTGCCTTGATCGCCTTACCCCAAGCCGGCGCATTGGCACCACATGCGCCGAATGCCCCGGCTAGCTGTGGGTATTGGGCAAGGAGAGCAGCCGCATGTTGCTCACCGAGCGCAGCATCGTATCCATCGTCGAATGGCGGCAGCATCATGATCGGCGTGCCCGCAACTGCCTGGCTAAAACCCTCGATGCGTTGACGGCCATTGTTGGCGTGGAGCGAGTCGGCTGAGGCGGCGACCAGCCCCCCTTTTGGAAGCAGCCGCAGCATTACTTCGCCGGCCAGCCGCCCCGCGGCGACATTATCAGTGCCGATGTAGACAATAGATTGACTATCAGCTAGAGGCGGCGTGTCATATGTTACGACTGGAATATTCGCCTGCCGTGCTCGAGCAATAAGTGGCTCCAGCCCCGCGGCATCGATAGGTGCCAACGCGATTCCGTGCATCTGCTGCTGAATACCTTGCTCCAGCATCTCGGCCTGCGCCGCTGCGCCGCCAGCCAGAAACTCCATCTCAACCCCCAGGTCGCGCCCGGCAGTCAACGCTCCTTTGCGGACATTGCTCCAATAGGAGCTGGTCGGCTGGCCGTGGATCTGGTAGAGATCAAGCGACAGATCCTGATCGTTCAGAAGTGCCAGGCTGACCGTCTGCCAGCGTTGAGATGGCAGCAGATTCTTAATGCCATAGCCAACCGCCTGAATGACATCGTACAGGTTGGCAGATGAGGCCACAGCCTCCAGCACCTCGCCGAGCAGCCGCAGTTCTTCAGCTAAGTGGGTTCTTTCGAGATCAGCATCGGCATTCATCTGCTTCGCCTCTTGAATCGGGTTGAAGGTTAGCCGCCCTCACAATAAGAGGAAACATCTTGCATGCCTGTTGCCATTTCATGGCAAAATGACAGCGTTACTGTTACACTTCTGAGCATCGCGGGAACTGCTGAAGCGCTGAGAGACTGAAAACGCTGATCCAGATACTGACGCTCTACCACTTGCGCCTTCCCGACCGCTGTGCTAGGATGCCTGATACCGGTGTGATGGCATGAAAGAGCGTAGCAAGAGATGACCCACGAACGGCTCCGAACAATGCGCGCCGAGTCAACCGGGAGCGTCGCGGAATCGACCATCCGTGGCGTTCTGACCGGCCGAGGCTACGTCGAGCTTGGCGTTCAGGAGCTGCTCGGCACCGATCCGCCGACGCAGCAGACCGCCATGTTTCACGACTTCACCAAGCGACCACGCCCGGCCCGGCTATTCGTCGCGCAGTACCCGATCGGCCTCAGCATCTACGGCCTGCCGCTGTTCACAGATTTCTGGGTACAGGGTGCCAGTGGTTTCCCGAATGGGTTGGCGATTGAGGTCAAGTGGCAGCAATCGCAGGGCAGCGTCGACGAGAAGTTCCCCTACCTTGCGCTCAACATCTTGCAGTGCTATCCTTGCTCGGCGCTCGTGATCGCCGACGGCGGCGGCCAGCGGCTCGGCGCGCTGCATTGGCTGCGCGGCCAAGTCGCCGGTAATCTCCTGGCGGTCTTCTCGCTGGCCGAGTTCCTTGCCTGGGCCAACCGGAATCTCTAGTACTCCTTGATGTACATACCACGAGGGATTTACCACCAAGACACCGGGTGCCCTCTGGGCGTCACCAAGTCTTAGTGTCTTGGTGACGCCCAGAGGGCACCCGGTGGTGAAAACGAACGGCATCGTTTAGCCAAAACGTGAACTGCGTCGCGCCTCACGTTTCACGTTTCAGGTTTCACGAAGTCCCTAACTCGTCACAGTTTCCAGCTGCGCGCCGGCCATCAGCAGTCCCAGATCCTCGCGCGTCGCCTGCCCGGTCGGGACAATCGCCACGATCTGTCCATGATACATGACCGCGATCCGATCCGACAGCGACATGATCTCGTCCAGCTCAGCCGAGACCAGCAGCACCGCTGCGCCGGCATCGCGTTGCTCAACAATCGTTTTGTGGATGAACTCAATCGATCCGACATCCAGACCGCGCGTCGGCTGCGCGGCGATCAGCAGCTTGATTGGTCGCGACAGCTCGCGCGCGATCACGACCTTCTGCTTATTGCCGCCGGAGAGGTTGCCGACCGGCACGAACGGCGAAGGAGTGCGCACGTCGTACTCCTTGATCAGCTTGAGCGCATTATCGCGAATCGCAGCTTCGTTCATCGTGATGCCCTGCGCGAAGGGCGGGAGGTAATAGGTGTTCAACACCAGGTTGTCGGCGATCGAATAGGCCAGCACCAGCCCATCCTCCTGGCGATCCTCGGGCACATGCGCCGTGCCAGCCTCGGTGATCGGGCGCGGGCTGGCGTTGGTGTAGTCGGCACCGGCGATCGCGACCGTGCCGGATTGAACGCGGCGCAATCCCGTCAGCGCCTCAACCAGCTCCGACTGCCCGTTGCCCTGCACGCCGGCGATACCGACGATCTCGCCGGCGCGCACCTCCAGCGATACTCCATTCACGACCTGCTGATCGCGATCATCATTCACGACGAGATCGCGCAGGTCCAGCACAACCCCGCCAGGATTCGCCGGCTGCTTAGCGACATCGAGGAGCACGCTACGACCGACCATCATCTCGGCCAGGCTGCGCTCGGTTGCGCCCTGCGGCACCGTCTCGCCGACGACCTTCCCGCGCCGCAGCACCATAATGCGGTCGGCGATCTCCAGCACCTCCTTGAGCTTGTGCGAGATGAAGATCACCGCCGTGCCCTGGGCCGTCAATGCTCGGATGATCGCGAATAGGCCCTGGCCCTCCTGCGGGGTGAGCACTGCGGTCGGCTCATCGAGGATCAGGATGTCGGCCTTGCGATAGAGCGCCTTGACGATCTCGACGCGCTGCTGCTGCCCGACCGAGAGATCTTTCACATAGGTGTCGGGATCGACATCAAGGTGATATTGGCTCGACAGCTCATGGATGCGCGCGCGGGCGGTCGCCATATCCAGCGAAAACCCCTTGAGCGTCTCGGCACCAAGAATGATATTCTCGGCGACCGTAAAGACCGGCACGAGCATAAAATGCTGGTGAACCATGCCGATCCCACGGCGGATCGATTCGCTGGGGCTGCTGATCCGCACCGGCTGACCGCGCACGAGCATCTCGCCCGAATCCTGGTGGTAGAGCCCGTAGAGGATATTCATCAGCGTCGTCTTGCCGGCACCGTTTTCACCAAGCAGAGCCAGCACCTCGCCGCGATACAGCTTCAAGCTGACATCCTGGTTGGCGACGACGCCAGGAAACGTTTTCGTGATATTGCGGGCTTCGAGGACGACTTCGCGCTCCATTGTTCACCTGACACAGTGACGGGCGGCAAGCTCAGGCGGTGGCGGTGAAGCGCTCGCGCCCGGTCTTGCCGGCTTGTCACGACTAATCATTCGGTCTCGTACGGCACCCCATCCGCTGCGGGCGGCACGGCGCGACCGATCACGCCTGCCAGGATGATGATCGTCAGCAGATAGGGGAACATACCAACGAACTGCGATGGGATCGGAATGCCGAACTGCTGGGCATTGATCTGCAAGGCATTGGCCGCTCCGAACAGCAGCGCCGCCGCCCACGCGCCGAAGGGCGTCCAGCCGCCGAAGATCATTGCCGCCAGTGCGATAAAGCCGCGGCCATTGGTGATCAATATCTCGAAGCTCGGCACGGCTTCCAATGTGAAGTAGGCACCGCCCAACCCCGCGATGCCCGCGCCGATCAGCACATTCGCGTAGCGCATCTTCCGCACAGAGATGCCGACCGTATCCGCCGCGCGTGGATTCTCGCCCACCGCACGCGTGCGCAGCCCCCAGCGGGTGTAAAACAACACATAGTGCGAGATCACGACCACGATCACCGAGACCCATGCGATCGGCTGCTGGCGAAAGATCGGCCCCAGCACCGGCAGCTCGGAGAGCACTGGGATCGGGAGTTGCGGCAGCAGCCCAGCCGAGTTCAGATGAGCCTTGCTGAGCACCTGGCTATCGAGGAAGCCCGTCAGCCCGATCGCCAGAATGTTGATGACGGTGCCGCTGACGATCTGGTCGACCCTGAACGTGACCGAGAGCCAGGCGTGCAGCAGCCCCATGAGCATACCCGTCAGGATGCCCGCGAGCAGGCCAATCGCGAGGCTTTGGGTCACGGCGGCGGCGCTCCACGCGCCGAAGGCTGCGGCCAGCATCATGCCCTCGATCGCGATATTGACGACGCCGCTGCGCTCGCAGTATAGCCCGGCGATCGCGCCGAGTGTGATCGGCGTGGCGAAGCGTAGCGTCGTGGCCAGCACGCTGGCGGCGACGATCTCGGGTGGGACGTCCTTGGTCCGCAGCAGGACCGCGACAGCGATCAAGCCAATGATCGTCGCGATGATGAACAGGAAGCGGCCTCGTGTCATATCAGCTCTTTCCCCATCCTTTGCTGAGGGTCACCTGCTCACTTAGGCCCGAGGGGACCCGCACCCGATAGATCCAGCGGATGATCTGCTCCGCCGCGATGAAGATCAGGATCAGCGCCTGGATCACCGAAATGATGTCAGAGGAGATCTGCGTGCGGAACTGCATGAGTGTGGCACCGTTGCGCAGCCCGCCGAACAGCAGCGCGGACAGCACGACGCCGAGCGGTGTGTTGCGGCCCAGCAGCGCGATCGCGATGCTGTCGAAACCGTAGCCCGCGTTGAAGCCCAGAATGGTGCGATAGTTGACGCCTGCTACCTGTACGGCACCAGCCAAGCCGGCCAGCATGCCGCTCAACCCCATCGCCAGCACAATATTGCGCGAGACATTGATGCCGGCGCAGCGCGCGGCGGCGGCGTTTGCGCCAACTGTTCGGATCTCGAAGCCCCACGTCGTTTTCCAGAGAAAGAACCAGACCGCGATCGCAGCCAGGAAGGCCAAGATCACGCCCCAATGCAGCCCAGGCAGCAGCAGCGGCAAGTGCGCCGCCTCGGCGATCTTTGGCGTCTGCGCGGTCACATTGTTCGGGTTGGGGTCTTTCCAGGGACCATTAAGCAGATAGCCTGTGAGCTGTGCAGCGATGTAGTTGAGCATGATCGTCGTGATGACTTCATGCGCGCCGGTGCGGGCTTTCAAGATGCCGGGAATCATGCCCCAGAGGAATCCGCCGAGCATGCCAGCGAGCAGCGTCAGCGGCAGGTGAATCAGCGGTGGCAGCCCGTGGAGACTGAAGCCGACCCCGCCGGCAAACAGCGCGCCAAGCGCCAGCTGCCCCTCGGCACCGATATTGAACAGGCCACAGCGAAAAGCCAGCGCCACCGCCAACCCAGCGAAGATATAGGGGGTCGCTCGCACCAGTGTGCTGATAATCGCCTTTTGCGATCCGAACGCCCCTTGAAAAAGTCCGGCGTAGCCATCCAGGACGAACTTCACCCCAAGCCAATCGCCGTTAAGCTTCGGGCCAGCCAGCCAGATGATCACACCACCAACGATCAGCGCGGTCAAGATCGAGAGGAGCGGTAGTAGTGCCGCTCGCACGGGACGCAGTAACCCCTGTGCATTCATCACGACCCCTGATACGCCGAAGGGAAAGTGGCGCATATGTCCCCTTTCCCTTCGGCTGCGAACAGCATGAGCGACCTTATGAGGGGACAGCCTGCGCTGTCCCGCGCTTCAACAAGCCCCGTGCGCGACTAGGAGCCGGGCTTGGCCGCCGGTACGTTAGTCTTCAACGTGCCGTCGAGCAGCTGCTTCTGAATATCCGTGAGCTTCGTCTTGAGATCCGCCGGCACCTGGCTGTCGAGGTCGTGGAACGGTGCAAGGCCGACCGTACCAAAGTTATTGCCGCCCTTGAACGTGCCATCGGCGACAGTCTGGATCAGCTTCGCGACGCCGTCCGGGATGATCTTCACCGCGCTGGTGATGAGCACGGCCTTGGCCTCCGGCACGGTCAGGTACTGGTCGGTGTCCACGCCAATCGCATATACACCCTTGTCCTTGCGGTCGGCGGCTGCCAGCAACGCGCCGTTGCCGGTGCGCCCACCAGCCCCAAAGACCACATCAACGCCCTGGTCGATCATCGAGAGCGCAGTGGTCTTGCCCCACTCGGGGTCGCTGAAAGTCTTGTCGAAGCCGACATCGTTGTGATACACGGTCTGCACGCTGATATCCGGCTTGATCGAGATCGCGCCGGCGCGGTAGCCCTCGCCGAAGCGCCACACCGCCGGTACCGCGTCGGTGCCGAGGATCGCGCCGATCTTGCCGCTCTTGGAGACCGATGCGGCCAGCACACCCGCGAGATAGCCCGCTTGGTCCTCGTTGAAGATCAGGCCGGCCAGGTTCGGAATCACGTCAGTCTGGGCCTGGTCCACGCCGATGAACTTGATGTCTGGGTTGGCCTTCGCAGCGGCGACGGTCGCCTCCTGCAAGTTAAAGCCAACCGTCACGATCACATTGTAGCCTTCGCTGATGAACTGATCGAGATTCTTCTGATAGTCGTTCGGGTCGGTCGTCTCGATGACTTTGGGCTCGACGCCGAGCGCTTTGGCTGCCTGCTGCACGCCCTCCCAGGCCGAGTCGTTGAAGCCCTTGTCGCCGAGCTTGGCGATGTCGGTGACCATACCGATTTTGATCGTGCCGGTGCCGCTGGTCGCTGCGGTCGCCTCAGGCATCGCGGTCGCCTCAGGTGCCGCGGTCGCCTCAGGTGCCGCAGTCGGTGCTTCGACCATCGCGGTCGGTGCCTCAACCATCGCGGTCGGTGCCTCGACAGCTGCGGTCGGCGGCGCAACCGCCGCAGTCGGCTGCGCCGCCGTGCCGCCACCGCATGCCGCTAGCAATGGAAGGACCAGCGCGAAGAGAAGCAACATCGCATAGAGCGACTTTCTCATGAGAATCTGCCTCCTTAGATCTTGTCTGCTTGATACCAGTGGGCCAATTCATGAGTATCTGTACACGAGCGATAACTAAGCGTGAACGAGGTGTCACCTCCTTCCCGACTTGCATCCGATGCCGGTGGCACCGCAGTCTGTATGCTAGTTTCGCTCCATTGGAAACGGGCAGATTATAGCATAGACAGATAGCATTGCCAAGTCAGCACGATCATGAACGTGTTCATGATCCCTGTTGACGGTCAAAATGTGACACTCCCTGTCACACACACCTGATATACTGAGAGCAGTACCTTTTATATATACTTTCTCGTTACCTTTTCCATGAAACGTGAACCGCGTCCCGATCACGCTTCACGCTTCAGGTGTGCGATAAAGGTATGATTCACGGATCGCAACTCGACGAAGATAAGGAGCCTTGCCGATGACAAATCGACGAAGGAGCGTTGCAGCGATCGCGCGGCGGTCCGATGCGCTGGCCTGGGTGGGGCGCATGGTGCTCCTGGTTCCCGAAGCAGCGCTGCTGGTGGTGTTGGTGTGTGCGTATCTGGTCTTGCGCGAGCCACCCATGCTTGGCCTGTTGATCGGGCTGCTGATCCTCGGCTTTATGATCCGCATGGCCGCGCTACACCTGGGGCGCGCCGCGCTAGAGCAGGACCGGCGGGCGGCTGCGGGCGCGCTGATCACGCTCGCGCTGGCGTTGTATCCTTGGTCGGCGGATGCGCTCGCGCTCCAGGGCGTGTTCGCGCTCACAGGCGGCCTGCCGGCACTCGCCCAGGCTGGCTTGCGGCAGGCTATTGGGCTGCTACCCGATCAGGCGCTGTTTCATGCCCTGTTGAGCGCGGCGCTGCTGGATCTCGGCCAGCCCGTCGACGCAGCTGCAGCGGCGCGGCAGTCGCTGGTGCTTGATCGCCATTGCGCGGTAGCCCACCTGTACCTGGCCGAGGCCGAGCGGTCGCTTGGCACGGCGGCGCTGCTTGTCGAAGATCGGTTACGCGCGGGCTTGGCTGAAGTCGCCACACCCGCAGACGAGGCGGCGCTACGCTGTGCGCTGGCCGGGCATTTGATCGCCGAGCAGCGGATCGCCGAGGCCACACTGACACTGTACGGCGCAGAGGCGCTGATCCCGCGCTGCTCTACGTCGCGCCAGGTGGCGCTGCGTTTTCGGCTCGGCGAATTGCTGATCGCGCAGGGGCAGGTCGAGCGCGCGC
>Ga0075423_10003461_pt1 | contig 14532 bp, 12 predicted proteins | sample SoiMethybrSBSTD2_FD_80114 | JGI IMG/M metagenome (GOLD analysis project Ga0075423, IMG submission 80114) | Bulk soil microbial communities from a Populus tree surrounding site in Tennessee, USA - Soil MetaG P. TD hybrid SBSTD2 | ecosystem: Environmental > Terrestrial > Soil > Tree plantation...
CCGCGTTGCCGAAGGCGCCGCTCGCCGCCTGCACGAGGCCGCCCCTGAACTTCTTGTCCGAGTACGCGCTGAAGAACGCCGCGCGCTCGAGCGGCCGCAGCCGCACGCGGATGCCCACCGCGGCGAGATTGTTGGCGACCGTTTCCGCCAAATTCGAGTAGGAGCCGTCGCAGGCGAGGTCGCCCGCGTCGAAGCCGCTCGCGAAGCCGGCCTCGGCGAGGAGCGCCTTGGCCCGCGACGTCGAGTAGACGGCGGCGGGCGGCTGCCAGAAGAATTCGAACGTGCTGGGGATGATGCTGTTCGTGATGCGGGAGTGTCCCAGGGTGAGCGCCTGGTTGATCGAGGCGCGGTCCAGCGCGAGGCCGGCCGCCTGCCGCACGCGACGGTCGTGCCACGGTGACTTCGGATCCCACTGGTCGGGGAAGTAGAGCCAGAACGTGCCCTGGATCACCGCGGGCTTGAGGGTGAGCCCCGGCGTGCGCTGCAGCTCCTCCGCGAGCTCGCCGCGCACCGAGTAGACGATGTCGACCTCCCCGCGCTTGAGCGCGGCCAGCCGGGTGGACTCGTCGGGGATCACGCGGAAGACCAAGCGCTTGACGCTGGGCGCCTTACGCCAGTACTGGTCGAACGCCTCGACGGCGAGCTCGACCCCCGGGGTGAACGAGGCGAACTTGTAGGGCCCGGCGCCGACGGGCGCCTTCTTGAACCCCTCGTCGCCCACGCGCTCCACGTACTTCTTCGGCACGATCCAGCCCGCTCCGGTGGCGCTCGAGTAGAAGGTCAGAAAGTCCGGCCACGGCTGCTTCAGGCGGAACCGGACATGGGTGGCGTCCGGCGTCTCCACCGCCGCGACGCGCTCCTTGAAGCCCTTGGCGGCCGCGCCGCGATAGCGGTCGAACGAGAACTTGACGTCCTCGGCGGTGACCGGGGAGCCGTCGTGGAAGCGGGCGTTCTTGCGGAGGACGAACTCGTACACGAGCCCGTCCTTCGACACCGTCCATGACTCGGCCAGGCTCGGCGCCTGCGTCTGCCCCGGCATGGGCTTCACCATCGCGTCATGAAGCGCGTAGAGCACCATGAATGGCGTGATCATGCCGGGTGTCTCGGCGGGGTCGAACCAGGTCGGCGCCAGGGTGACGTGCACCCCCCAGGTGAGGGTGCCCTCGGCGGCCGCGGCGGGGCGGTGGCCCACCGGGGGGACGCCAGTGAGGGCGAGGACGGCGATCAGGGCCGGAGCGAGCGCACGGGAGAGCTTCATGGGCAGCCTCCAGGAGCGATCCGGGATCGATCGAAACGGTGGGGTGATTATCCCCAGGGTCGAAGGCTTGTCAACGCGAGGTCCCGGGAAGACGGCGTGCTATCCTCGACGCGTGCGTATTCGCGCACACGTGCTGCTCCTCGTGGTGGCGTCGGTCCTTCCCATCCTGATTTTCTCCGGCGTCATGGCCTACGTGTTCTGGTGGCAGCAGCGCGCGGCCTTCGAGCAGAGCTACCTCGAGCGGGTCCGCGCCCTCTCGATCGCCCTCGACCTCCGGCAGAACGCGACCCTTGCCGCCCTGCGCGCCATGGCCGATTCGCGCCGGCTCGACACCGGCGCCCTCCGCGAGTTCCTCGACGACGCGCGCGACGTGGTGGCGGCGCAGCGTATCTGGTCCGCGGTGGTGCTGGCCGACGCGACGGGCCGGCGTCTGCTCGACACGCGCCCGGGCGTCGACGGCAAGGGGGCCAACCTCGCCGCCGACCCCCTGTTCCAGCTCGTGCAGCGCACGGGCCGTCCCGCCATCTCGCCGCTCGTGAAGGCGCCGGGGGCGGAGGGTGACTACACCACTTGCTTCGCGGTGCCGGTGATCCGCGGTGGTGTCCTGCGCTACGTGCTGATCGCCGAGATCGACCAGGCGGAATGGCTGCGCTTCATGGCGTTCTACCCGGTGGCCCCAGACGCCACCCTCACGCTTCTCGACCAGAACGGCATCATCATTGCCCGCACCCTCCACAACGAGCGCTGGGTGGGCCGCCCGCCCTCCGCGACGCTGGCCCGCAAGTCGCGCGAGCTGCCCGCGGCGACCTATCAGGGCCCGGGGCTCGAGGGCCAGTGGTTCTACACCGCCCACAGCCGCAACACGACCTCGGGCTGGACGGTAGCCACCGGCGTGCCCGCCGAGAGGGTGGAGGCGCAGCTCCGCGCCGCGCTGGCGTCGGTGGCGGGGGGAGGGGCGGCGGCAGCGCTCCTCGCCGTCGTGCTCGCCCTCCTCCTCGGCCGGCGTATCGCGCGGCCGATCGCCGGCCTCGCCGAGCTGGCGGGCTCGCTCGCCAGAGAGGACACGCGGGTCAAGCCGGCTCCTGCCTCGAAGCTGCCCGAGGTCGACGAGGTGGCGGGCGCCCTCGCCGAGGCCTCCACCAGGCTCGAGCGGCGCGCGCACGAGCGGGACGAGGCGCTTCGCAAGGAGCGCACCGCGCGCGCCGAGGCGGAGGTGGCCAATCGCGCCAAGGACAGCTTCCTCGCCATGCTCGGCCACGAGCTGAGGAACCCGCTCTCCGCGATCCGGGCCGCCCTCGGCCTCCTCGAGGTCGCGGGCCGCGATCCCCAGACGGCGGCGCGGGCGCGCGAGGTGATCGGCCGTCAGGTCAATCAGCTCGTCACGGTGGTCGAGGAGCTGCTCGATATCGCGCGCGTGACGACGGGCAAGATGCTGCTGGACCGACGGCCGGTGGACCTGGGCGAGCTGGCGCAGCAGACCGTGCAGAGCCTCCGGGTGGCCGGCCGCCTCATCCGGCACGAGGTCACCGTCGAGACCGAGACCGCCTGGCTCTACGGCGATCCCGGGCGCCTCACCCAGGTGCTCACCAATCTGCTCGTGAACGCTCTCAAGTACACGCCGGAAGGCGGACGCATCGAGGTCCGCGTCGCGTCGGAGGCGGACACGGTCGTGCTCACGGTGACCGACACCGGCGACGGCATCCCGCCCGCGCTGCTCGAGCGCATCTTCGATCTCTTCGTCCGGGGCGATCAGGTGCTGGGCCGCACGGGGAGCGGGCTCGGCATCGGGCTCACGCTGGTGCGACGGCTCGCGGAGCTGCACGGAGGCTCGGTACAGGCGACGAGCGCGGGGCCCGGGCGGGGAAGCGCGTTCACGGTGCGGCTGCCCGGCATCGCCGCCCCCGCCGAGCGCCAGCAACCGGTGGAGCCCATCCGGAGCGTGCGCGGCCCGCGGCGCGTGCTCATCGTGGAGGACAACGCGGACTCGCGCACGATGCTGCACGCGATGCTCGAGCTGTGGGGCCACGAGGTGCACGAGGCCGCCGACGGGGAGCACGGGCTCGAGCGTGCGGTCGCGGTACGTCCGGATATCGCGTTGATCGACGTCGGATTGCCCGGGCTCGACGGCTACGAGCTGGCGCGGCAGATCCGCGCGAGCGTCGGCGGCGTGCACATCTTCCTGGTTGCGGTCACCGGCTACGGCGAGCCCGACGACATCCGCCGCGCCCGGGACGCCGGCTTCGACAGCCACCTCGCCAAGCCGGTGGACGTGAAGACCCTCGCCGGCATCCTGGGGGCGGCCGGTCGGCAGTCGGACCGCGCGTCCTAGCGCGGGCCGCCGATCACGCCCCGGTCGCGCAGCGCCGTCACCGCCTGCTGATCCATCCCGAGGAGTTCGCGGAGCACCTGCGTGGTGTGCTCGCCCAGCATGGGCGAGGGCGTGCGCACGGAGCCCGGCGTCTCCGAGAGGCGCACCGGGGCGCCCACCATCTTTACTTTTCCTGCGCGGGGGTGGTTCATCTCCACGAGGGCGCCGCGGGCCTTGACCTGCGGATGCTCCACGACCTGGGCGATGTTGTTGATGGCGCCGAACGGGATGCCCAGGGGTAGGAAGATCGCCTCCCACTCCTCGTAGGTCCTGGTGAGGAACACCTCCTGGAGCAGCGGAATGAGGGTGGCGCGGTTCTTCGCGCGGTCCACGTTCCTGCGATAGCGGGGGTCGTTCGCAAGATCGGGCCGGCCGATGGCGGGGCAGAAGATCTGCCAGAGCTTCTCGCTGCCCACCGCGAGGGCCAAATCACGGCTTTGTGTCCTGAACGTCTGGTACGGGAGCAGCGCCTTGTAGGCGGTGCCCATGGGGAAGGGCAGCTCGCCGTCCGCGAGGTAGCCGCCGATCATGGTGCCGAGCAGGGACATCTGCCCTTCCAGCATGGAGACGTCGATGGCCTGGCCGCGCCCCGTCTTCTCCTTCACCCGCAGCGCGAGCATGATGCCGAACGCCGCATACATGCCGGCGGTCATGTCCGCGATCGAGGTGCCCGCGCGCACGCCGCGGCCGCCCTCCTCACCGGTCACCGAGATCATGCCGCTCTCCGCCTGGAGGATCAGGTCGAGCGCCGCGCGATCCCGATACGGGCCGTCCTGGCCGAAGCCCGACACCGAGCAGTAGATGATGCCGGGGTTGCGCTTGCGCCCCTCCGCATAGGCGAGGCCGAGACGCTCGAGCGCCCCGGTGCGGTAGTTCTCGAGCACCACGTCGGCCTTTTCGACTAACTTGAAAAAGAGCTCTTTTCCTTCGGGCGCCTTTAGATCCACCTCGATGCCCTGCTTGTTGCGGTGCAGGCTCACGAAGTACGCGGTTTCACCCCCCGGAAGCGGCGTGCCCCACGCGCGGGCGATGTCGCCGGCGCCCTTTGGCTCGAGCTTGATGACCCGCGCGCCGAAGTCCGCGAGCATGGTGGAGCAGAAGGGGCCCGCGAGGGCGTGGCTCAGGTCGAGCACGGTGACGTCTTCGAGGGGCAGGCGCATGCGGCTGGTCTCCTTCGAGGAGATGCGGGGTCGTGGCCGTCGGCATGGCCGGTAGCCTATAATAGCGCAGCGGTACCCGGCAGACGGGGCCGGCCCCACAACGACTCTTCCCAGAACGAGAGGTTCTAGATGGCGAGCGATGAGCTGTCCGAACTGAAGATGGATCCCGCGTCCTTGTTCCGCGAGGACGTGTATACCGATCGCCGCATGGGGACGATCCGCGTCATGACGCCGGTGACCGGCGAGGGCAACGTCGATCTCACCCGTGCGATCCTGTATGTCGGCGAGACTCAGATCCTCACCTCGGTGGGCGCGCTCCCCGTGGTGTTCGAGATCGAGGCGAAGTCACTCGGCGAAGCCGCGGAGAAGTTCGCGGACGCGGCCAAGGTGGGCGTGGAGCGGACCATGCGCCAGCTCCAGGATCTCAGGCGCGAGGCGGCCTCGTCGATCGTCGTGCCCGACCGGATGCCGCCCGGCCTCGGCGGGCCCGGCCTCGGCGGCCCCGGCGGCATCCGCGGCGGCGGGAAGATTCAGCTGCCGTAGACCCAACGTCGACCGTCAAAAAGGTGCCGGGTCGAGACGGCCCGGCACCCGTAAATCTCCGTCAGCTCAGCACCTTCTCGTGGCACCCGGGTTGCAACCCTCCTCATCCAGAGGAGGGATAACCATGTCCTATCGACACCTGTTCGTCGCGCTCTCGCTGGCTGCCGGCGCGCTGCTTCCGCCCGCCGCGCACGCGGGGGTCAACGTGAATGTCAATGTGGGTGTTCCGGTGCCTCCGCCGCCAGTGATCGTGGCGCCGGCGCCGCCGCGCGTGGTGGTGGTGCCGGGCTCGCCCGTGTACTACGCCCCCGAGGGCAATGTGAATCTCTTCGTCTACGGGGGCCGCTACTACACGTTCCACGAGGGCAACTGGTTCGTGGGGGCGAAGCACAACGGCCCGTGGACCTTCGTGGCCGTGGATCGCGTCCCCGCGCCCGTCGTGGCCGTCCCAGTGAAGTACTACCGGGTGGCGCCGGCCCCGGTGCCGGGCCCCCCGCACTGCCCGCCCGGCCAAGCCAAGAAGGGCCGCTGCTAGCGGCGGCGACGGAGGGCACAGCCGGGGCGCGGATTCGCTTGCTCAGTACAGCATTGCGCCGCGAACCCGCGCCCCGGCTGTGCCCTCCTCGCGTTCTCTAGCTACTTGGGGTCCTTCTCCTCCGGCACGTCGCGGGCGCCCACCGTGCGCTCGCGGTATTCGGCTGGAACTTCGCGGCCCGCGTCGGTGAACGCCCGGCGGACCGCCTCCACGTTGGGGCCGAAGATGGACTTGCGGTTCTCTCGGGCCCAGGCGTTGGAGTCCTCGACGGTGGCGAGCGAGCCCTGGAAGCGCGGCATCACGTAGCGGGCGAACAGCTCGTACGAGCGGAGCGTCTGCTCGCGGTTCGCCCACTCGTGGGCGCGGAAGAGCACGCCGCCGAAGCCGCCGCCGCTGTACTCCTGCAGCCGCTGGATGCCGCGCACCACCGTGTCCGGCGAGCCCACCAGCGTGGCGCCCATCTTCACGCCCTCGCGCAGCGGATCGTCGGAGCGGCCGGGGGGCCGGCCCAGCGTCTCCTCGAAGTAGCTGACGGTCTCGCGGCGCTCGCCCTTCGCCACGTCGCGCAGCGCCCCCTCGTCATCGTCGGAGACGTGCGTGTTCACGACCACGCGCCACTTCTTCCGATCCATGGTCTGGCCATGCTTGGCCGCGGTCTCCTCGCCGATCTTCCACTGGCCGGCGAGGGCCTCCGGGCCGCCCGGCAGTCCCGCGCCGATGGACAGCACGCCGAGGCCGTGCTTGGCCGCCGACATGACCCCGAAGGGCGTGATGGTGCTGGCGACCGCGATGGGAAAGTGGGGGTCGGTGTAGGGCGCGAGATGCAGGCGCGCCTCGCGCAGCTCGAACCAGTCGGTCTTCATCGTGACGGGCTCCTCGCAGCGCAGGAGGCGCATGATCGCGTCGAGGGCCTCGTCCATCCGCGGGCGCTGGGTGACGGGCTCGATGCCCATCATGTAGGCGTCGGAGGGTAGGGCGCCGGGACCGCAGCCGAGCATGGTCCGCCCGCGTGTCATGTGGTCGAGCTGCACGAAGCGGTTGGCCACCATCAGCGGATGGTGATACGGCAGGCTCGTCACGCCGGAGCCGAGCATGATGTGGCGGGTGCGCTGGGCGGCGGCGGCGATGAAGACTTCGGGGGAGGCGATCGTCTCCCAGCCCGCGGAGTGGTGCTCGCCCACCCACACCTCGTCGTAACCCAGGTGATCCATCCACTCGATGAGCTCCATGTCGCGGTCCATCGAGAGCGTGGGGTTCTCGCCGACCCGGTGGAAGGGCGCGAGGAAGATGCCGAACTTGAGGCCGCGATGGGGCATGTCTTCTCCTTTGAGCGGGTCTTCACCGAGGCTAGCACATCGTACGCGGTTGACGCGGAGCCTCCGCCGATGCGATGGTCGGAGCCGCCATGGCTGCGCTTCGCTGGGGTCAGCCCGCGCCCGGATTCTCGCTGCCGTCGACGCTGGGCCGTCCCGTCACCCTGGAGGAGTATCGCGGCCAGGACGTGGTGCTCGCGTTCTACTGCTACGACTGGGGCAACATCTGAACGCCTGAGCTCACCGGCCTGGGTCAGGCCGCGGAGGAGCTCGCCCGTCGGGGCGCGGTAATGCTGGCGATCAGCGGGGACTCGCCCTTCTGCCACGAGGCCTACATGAAGGCCCGGCGATTTCCCTTCCCGCTGCTGAGCGACGTCCACCGGACCGTCGTCGCCGCCTACGGCGTACACGACACCGATCGGAACGTGGCGTACCGCTCGACCTTCGTGGTGGATCGCGACGGGAACCTGCGTTGGGGCCAGGCGGGTGACCGACAGATGGTGCGCGAGAGCGCGGAGATCTTCCGCGTGCTCGACGTGATCGCGCGGCTTCGCTGATCTCCTCTTCCCCCGGGGCGTACCATCGACCCCAAAGGGGGCACTGCTATGCCACGCGAGCGCATCGTCATCATCGGCGCGTCTCTGGCCGGGGCCACCGCCGCCGCCGGCCTGCGCGAGGGCGGCTTCGAGGGCGACATCACCCTCGTGGGCGCGGAGGCGCGGCCGCCGTACAACCGCCCGCCGCTCTCCAAGGGGTATCTCCGCGGCCAGGAGAAGTTCGAGGACCAGCTCGTCAAGCCCGCCGACTACTACTCGGGCGCGCGCATCGACCTGCGGATGGGGGCGCGGGTCACCGGCATCGATCCGGCGCGCAAGCATGTGTCGCTCGAGGGCGGCGAGCGGCTCCCGTACGACAAGCTGCTCGTGACGACGGGCAGCCGCAACCGCACGCTCGAGGCGCCGGGCGCCGACCTCGCCGGCATCCTGCAGCTCCGCACCGTGGAAGACTCGGACCGTATCCGCTCCGCCGCCCAGATGGCGCGGCGGGCGGTGGTGGTGGGCTTCGGCTTCATCGGCTGCGAGGTGGCGGCGTCCTTCAGACAAATGGGCTTGGAAGTGGCCGCCATCAATGACCACCCGGTGCCGCTCGCGCGCGCGCTCGGCCCCGAGGTGGGCGCGGTGCTGGGCGAGATCCACCGCGACAAGGGCGTGGAGCTGGTGCTGGCCGACGGCGTGGCCGCGTTCGAGGGCGCGGGCCGCGTGGAGCGGGTGCGCACGAAGAAGGGCCGCGTCCTCGAGTGCGACCTCGTCGTCGCGGGCATCGGCATCGTGCCCAACGTGGAGCTGCTCGCGGCGGCCGGCGCCGGCGTGGACAACGGGGTTCTCGTGGACGAGCATTGCCGGACCTCGCTGCCCGACGTGTGGGCGGCGGGCGACGTCGCCAATCACATGCACCCGCTCTTCGGGCGGCTGCGCGTGGAGCACTGGAATCACGCGGATCGCCACGGCCGCGCGGCGGCCCGCTCGCTGCTGGGCGACGACACGCCCTACGACTACGTCCACTCGTTCTGGTCGGATCAGTACGAGCACGTGATCGAGTACGTGGGCTTCGCGCGCAGCTGGGATCGCGTCGTGTTCCGCGGCCGGCGCGAGGAGCGGAAGCTGCTGGCCTTCTACGTGAAGGACGGCATCGTCCTGGCCGCCGCCGGCATCGATCGCGGCGGCGACCCCGAGGATCCCAAGTCGGACAGCGAGCTGAAGGTCGCGGTGGATTTGATCCGCGACCGCGTGCCCGTGGACGCCGAACAGCTTGCTGACGAGAGCGTGGGGCTCCGGACCCTTGCGACCGCCCGTCCCACCTCCCGGTCCGACGCGTGAGCTGGGCGGGCAGGGCGCGTCGCCGCCCGCTGAGCGTCGTCCTGCTCGCCCTCGCCGTCCTCGTCCTCGTGGCGCTCGTCTACTACGGTGGCCGGATCATCCTGGTCGGCAACAGCTACGTGGCGAAGACGGTGTGCTCGGGCGTCTTCGTGATGGGACGCAGCCCCCAGCCGGTGCTCGATGAGGAGATCCACCTCAACGATCCCGGTATCCTGCGTCTGGTCGCGGTCGACGTGGACCGGAGCGGCGGGACCGTCACCAGCCGGCTGCTGGGCCTCGGGGCGCGGACGGCGGTCTTTCGCCCGGGTCTCGGGTGCACGCTCGCCCTGGGCGTCACTCCGCGCGACCTCGCGGCGCGTGGGCTGCCGGTGCCCGGCGCGATGCCGGCCACCGTCCGCACGCCGTGGCCGGCGCCGACCGGCGCGCCCGCCGCGCCGCTCGACCCGGCGGCGGTGACAGCGGCGCTCGACGAGGCCTTCGCCGAGCCCGGCGCCATTCCCTCGCGCCGCACGCGCGCCGTCGTGGTGGTGCAGAACGGCCGCGTCATCGCCGAGCGCTACGCTCCCGGCTACGGCGCGGACTCGCCGCTGCCCGGGTGGTCCATGACCAAGAGCGTGGTCAACGCGCTGGTGGGCGTGCTGGTGCGCGAGGGGCGGCTGGCGCTCGACGAGCCGCTGCGGGTTCCGGAGTGGGCGACGGTGGGGGACCCGCGCGGCGCGATCACCCTGCGGCAGGCTCTCCAGATGTCCAGCGGGCTCCAGTTCTCCGAGAGCTACGGCAATCCCCTCGGCGACGTGCTCTGGATGCTGTTCGGCACGGGGGACGCCGCGCGCTTCGCCGCCGGCAAGTCACTCGCCGCGCCACCGGGTACCCGGTGGTCGTACGCGAGCGGCACCACCAACATCATCGCCCGCGCCCTTCGCCGCGCGGTCGGCGGCAGGGACGAGGACTACTGGCTCTTCCCGCGGCGGGCGCTCTTCGAGCCGCTCGGCATGGCGAGCGCGGTGCTGGAGCCGGACGCCGCCGGGAACTTCGTGGGCTCGTCGTTCATGCTCGCCACCGCGCAGGACTGGGCCCGCTTCGGCACCCTCTACCTTCAGGACGGCATCTGGGGCGACAAGCGGGTGCTGCCCGAGGGCTGGGTCACTTTCAGCATGGCGCCGGCGCCCGCCGCGCCGGACGGCGTCTACGCCGCCCATTTCTGGCGCCGCCTCGGACGCGACGCCTACGCGCCGTCGGGCGAGGTCGGGCTCCCCGCGGACGCCTACCACGCCATCGGCCACGAGGGGCAGATCCTCACGATCATCCCCTCGCGCCGGCTGGTCGTGGTGCGGCTCGGCCTCGCCGTCGGTCGCGGCGCGTGGGACCAGGCGGCGTTCCTGCGGCGCCTACTCGGAGCGCGATGACTCCGCGGCGCCCATCGCGGCCACCCACACCGACTTCACGTTGACGAACTCGCGGATACCGAACTCGGACAGCTCGCGCCCGTAGCCCGACCGCTTGACGCCGCCGAAGGGCAGCCGCGGATCGGACTTCACCATGCCGTTGACGAACACCGCGCCCGACTCGACGTGGGCGGCGAGCTTCTCGGCCTCCCGGAGATCGCGGCTCCAGATCGACGCGCCCAGGCCGAAGGGGGAGTCGTTGGCGAGGTGCACCGCGTCCATGCCGTCCTTGGCGCGGATCACCGCGGCCACCGGCCCGAACGTCTCCTCGTCGAACGCGGGCATGCCCTTGTCCACGCCGGCGAGCAGGGTGGGTGGGTAGAACGCCCCCGCCCCCTTCGGGATCTCGCCGCCGAGGAGCACGCGCGCGCCGCGCTTCTTCGACTCCTCCACCTGCCGGTGGAGCGCGTCGCGGAGCTCGTGTCGGGCCTGCGGGCCGACCTGGGTCTCGCGCGAGAGCGGGTCACCCATGCGCCGCGCCGCCAGCTCCTTCTTGAAGAGGTCGAGGAAGCGGTCGGCGACGGACTCGACCACGATGAAGCGCTTGGCCGCGATGCAGCTTTGGCCGCTGTTCACGAGGCGCGCATCGGCGGCGCCGCGCGCGGTGAAGGCGAGGTCGGCGTCGCCCAGCACGATGAAGGGATCGCTGCCGCCGAGCTCGAGCACCGTCTTCTTCAGCTCGCGTCCCGCCTGCTCCGCGACCTTGGCGCCCACCACGTCGCTGCCGGTCAGGGTGAGGGCGGCGATGCGCCGGTCGGCGATGAGCGGGCTCACCGCCGAGGATTCCAGCAGCACGGTGCGGAAGAGGGCGCGCGGGAAACCCGCTTGCCGGAGCAACTCCTCGATCTGCAGCGCGCAGCGCGAGACGTTGGACGCGTGCTTGAGGATGGCCCCGTTGCCCGCCATCAAGGCCGGCGCCGCGAAGCGGAACACCTGCCAGAAGGGGAAGTTCCACGGCATGATCGCCAGCACCAAGCCCAGTGGATCGTAGCGGACGTAGCTCCGCAGCGCGTCCGTCTCGCGCGGGTCCACCCGGAGCATGGTCTCGGCGTGCTCCGCGTAGTATTCGCAGGTCCACGCGCACTTCTCCGCCTCGGCCTCGCCCTGGGCGATGGGCTTGCCCATCTCGGCCGTCATCGTTCGCGCGAATTCGGTCATGCGCGTGCGCAAGATGCGGGCGGCCTCCCGCATGGGCTTGGCGCGCTCGGCGATCGGTACCGCGCGCCACTCCTGGAAGGCGGCGTGCGCGCCGCTCACGATGCGCTCGAGCTCCGCAGGGGACGTGGGCTCGAACTTCTCCACCGCCTCGCCGGTCGCCGGATTGATGGTTTGAATGCTCATGGGGCTTCCCTCCTCGCTTCGCTCGGGACCATCATGGATCCGCTCGCCTCGCCTTCGGCTGCGGCTCGCCTCCGCGCATCCGCGCGGGAAATCATCATGGATCCGCTCGCCTCGCCTTCGGCTGCGGCTCGCCCATCAACTGCTATCGTCTCGCCGCGCTCGCGTGCGTGCAACCTGGAGGGTAAGCTGAGGTGAGGAGGTGGCGATGAAGGCGTCCGACGTGATCGCGCGGTGTCTGGAGAACGAGGGGGTGCGCTACGTGTTCGGCGTGCCCGGCGAAGAGATCCTCGACATCATCGATTCGCTGGTGGACTCACGCATCCAGTTCGTGCCCACCCGCCACGAGCAGGGCGCCGCGTTCATGGCGGACGCGTGGGGGCGGCTCACCGGCCGGGCCGGCGTGTGCCTCGCGACGCTGGGGCCGGGCGCCACCAACCTCGCCACCGGCGTCGCCGACGCCAATCTCGACCGCGCGCCGCTGGTGGCCATCACCGGCCAGGCCGGCCGCGACCGCGTGCACAAGGAGTCGCATCAATACGTGGACATCGTGGAGTCCATGCGCCCGCTCACCAAGTGGAACACGCGTCTCGAGACGGCCGCGGTGGCGCCCGAGGTGATCCGCAAGGCCTTCAAGCTCGCGGAGTCGGAGAAGCCGGGCGCCTGCCACATCGAGGTGCCGGAAGACGTGGCGGACGAGACCGCGGAGGGCCACCCCTTGTCCACCGAGCGCGCCCGCCGGCCCTCGCCCGACCGCGCCGCTCTGCAGGCGGCGGCCCAGCTCATCGAGGGCGCGTCCTTCCCCCTCATCTTCGCGGGCAACGGGGTCGTCCGCGGCCGCGCTGCCGGCGAGCTGCGCGCGTTCTCCCGTCGCCACGGCATCCCGGTCGTCAACACGTTCATGGCCAAGGGGTGCCTGCCCTACGACGACCCGCTCTGCCTCTTCACCGCCGGCCTCCAGGCCCGCGACTACGTCTCGTGCGGGTTCGAGAAGGCCGACCTCATCCTCTCCATCGGCTACGACCCGGTGGAGTACGCGCCGCGCTTCTGGAATCCCGAGCGGAAGAAGACCATCGTCCACGTGGACTTCACGCCCGCCGAGGTGGACAGCTACTACCAGCCCGCGGTGGAGGTAGTGGCGGACGTGCGCGAGACCCTGGAGCTCCTCGGCGACCTCGTGAAGGGACAGAAGGACCCCGCGCCCTTCGCGGTGCTCCGGCGCTTCATCCTGGAGCAGATCGAGGAGGGCGCGGGTGACGACACGTTCCCCATCAAGCCCCAGCGCATCCTGCGGGATCTCCGCAGCCTGATGGCCCGCGACGACGTCCTGATCTCGGACGTGGGGACGCACAAGCTCTGGGTGGCGCGCACGTTCCCGGCCTACGAGGCCAACACCGTGCTGATCTCGAACGGCTACGCCGCGATGGGCTTCGCGCTGCCCGCCGCCATCGCGGCCCGCCTCGCCCAGCCCGATCAACGGGTGATCGCGGTGTGCGGCGACGGCGGCTTCCTCATGAACGTCCAGGAGCTGGAGACGGCTCAGCGCCTCGGCGTCGCCCTCGTCTGCGTGATCTTCCGCGACGGCGGCTACAACTTGATCGAGTGGAAGCAGCAGAACCAGAAGGGCCGGACGGCCGGCGTGCGCTTCGGCAATCCCGACTTCGTCACTCTCGCGCGGGCCTTCGGCGCGAAGGGCATCACGGTGGGCGCCTCGCGCGACCTCCTCCCCGCGCTGCGGGAGGCGCTGGCGCACCCGGGTGTCGCCATCGTGGACGTGCCAGTCGACTATGGCGAGAACGCGCGGCTCACCGCGCGACTCGGCCAGCTCGTCTGCCCTATCTAGTCCCGAAGAGCCGGTCGCCCGCGTCCCCGAGCCCCGGCACGATGTAGCCGTGATCGTCGAGGTGGCTGTCTACCGCGGCGGTGTAGACGGGCACGTCGGGGTGCTGCGCGTGGAAGTGGCGCAGTCCCTCGGGGCAGGAGACCAGGCAGACGAACTTGATCGAGCGCGGGTTCGTCTCCTTGAGCCGGTTGACGGCGGCGACTGCCGAGTTCCCCGTGGCCACCATCGGGTCCATCACGATGGCGTCGCGGTCGTGCATGACCTTCGGGACCCTGGCGTAGTACTCCACCGCTTTGAGGGTCGCGTGATCCCGGTAGATCCCGATGTGACCCACCCGCGCGCTGGGCAGGATGCGCAGCATGCCGTCGAGGATGCCCGTGCCGGCGCGAAGGATGGCGACCAGCACGATCTTCTTGCCGTCCAGCACGGAGGCGTTCATGCGGGCGAGGGGCGTCTGAACGACGGTGGCCTGGGTGGGCAGGTCGCGCGTGACCTCGTAGGCCAGCAGCATGCCGATCTCGGCGACGAGGGCGCGGAACTCGGAGGTGCTCGTCTCCTTGCGCCGGAGCAGGGAGAGCTTGTGCTGGACCAGGGGATGATCGATCACGTGGACGTCGCCCGCCATGCGTGTCTCCGCCCGTGGCCGTGCGCGGCCGCCGCCGCCTCGCCGCGCGCCCTAGTCCCGCGTGAAGCGGGGCATCACGCGGGTGGCGAGTAGCTCCATCGAGCGCTTCCAGAGGGCGGGGCGGTCCCAGTCGTGCCCGGCCATGAGGAGGGTGCCGAACGGGCCGATCTCCTCGCGCAGCGCGACCAGCTGATCGAGTACCCGGGACGGGCTCCCGGCGATGATCA